>Ga0214468_1000597_pt1 | contig 11360 bp, 7 predicted proteins | sample RVTome_9_FD_187334 | JGI IMG/M metagenome (GOLD analysis project Ga0214468, IMG submission 187334) | Soil microbial communities from uranium-contaminated site in the Upper Colorado River Basin, Wyoming, United States - RVT155D38 HiSeq ...
GCTTCACTGCCGACTGCCCGATCTGCTCGAAGGGCACCCTGCTCGAGTCGGATGCCACCCGCCCGAAGCCGCGCGCCGCGAGGCCGGCGCCACGGCGGACCGGCGCGAAGCCCGCGGCGCCGCACGGCGCCCAGTTCCGCGGCCCGTACGCCATGGCCGGCCCGTACGACCGCGAGGGAGAGCGCGTGGAGGTGCGCCTTGAGAAGGTCCCCGGCGGCGTGCGCCTCGCCGAATGGGCCAGTGCCACGCTTCGGCCCCGCGCGCCCGTGCTGCCGGCGGCGGACCTGCTCGCGCTCGTCCGGCGGGCCCGCGAACGCGAGCTGCTGCCCCAGCGCGACCTCGACAGGCTCGACGCGGCTGCCGCCGCTGAGCGCTCCGGCGACAGCGGCGAGTGGGGGGCGAGCGCCGGCCGGACCGGTGACCTCCAGGAGGAGCTGCGGGTCGAGGCCGTCGGCGACGGCATCGTGCGCGTGGCGCGCTGGATCCTGCGCCCGGGGGCGGGCTGGGAGCTCCAGGACGCGCCGCCGATGCTGCCGGCCGCGCGCTTCGCGGAGGCCCTTGCGGCCGCGCGCCGCGTGGGCGCGGCCTAGCTTGTTGTCGTAGCGCAGATCTACGCTGACCGGATGCGCTTGAAGCTCGTCACGGGACCGGCGAATTCCGCAAAGGCGGGCGAGGTCCTGGGCGGCTACCGCGAGCGCCTCGACGAGGAGCCGGTCCTCGTCGTGCCCGAGTTCCGCGACGTCGAGCACGCGCAGCGGGAGATGGCAGGACGCGGAGCAGTGTTCGGCGTACGCGTGGCCCGGTTTGCGTGGCTGTGGGACCTGATGGCTCGCCGCGTTGGTTACTCCGCGCGTATCGCCAGCCCGTTCCAGCGCGACCTGCTCGTGGCCCAAGCGGTGGACTCCGCCGACCTGCGCGTGCTTGCCTCCTCCGCGAGCCGGCCGGGCTTCACCCGGGCCGCGGCGCGCTTCCTCGCCGAGGTCGCGCGCGCGGGAATCGAGCCGGACGCGCTGGGCGGCGCGCTGAGCACGTGGGCCGGCGGCGGCGCGCGCCGCGCCTACGCGCGCGAGATCGCCGAGATCCACGCCCGCTACCGCGCTGCGCTCGAGCAGGCCGGCCTTGTCGATCGCGAGCTGTTCGCGTGGCGGACGCTCGACGCCTTTCGGGAGAACCCGGAAGCGTGGGGCGCGACGCCGGTCTTCGTGTACGGCTTCGACGACTTCACCGACGTCGAAGTGGCCGGCGTCGAAGCGCTCGCCGAGCATGTCGACGTCACCCTGTCGTTCCCCTTCGAGCGCGGGCGGCACGCGTTCGACGCGCTCGCGGAGACGTTCGGCCGGCTCGAGGCGAAGGCGGACACGCATGTCGAGCTCGAGGGCGTGCCAGACCACTACGAGCCCGGAGCGCGCGCTGCACTCCATCAGCTCGAGCGCGCGCTGTTCGAGTCCCCGGACACGCGCGTCACGGCCGGCACGGCCGTGCGCCTGCATTCGGCCGGCGGGGAGCGCGCCGAGGTTGAGCTCGCCGCCGCATCCGTCCTCGAGCAGCTCGCCGGCGGGACAGCCGCGGGCGACATCGCTGTCGTCTTCCGGAGCCCGGAGCGGTACGCGTCGCTCGTCGACCAGGTCTTCTCCGCGTACGGGATTCCCTTCTCCCTGGACCGCACGGTGCGTCTCGGCCACACTCCGCTCGGTCGCGGGCTGCTCGCGCTGCTGCGATGTGCCCTGCCGGAGCTCGCCGCCACCACCGACGACCTCCTCGCCTACCTGCGGTCGCCCGGCCGCCTCAACGTGCCCGGCCTCGCGGACCGGTTGGAGGCGCGGGCGCGCCAGGAGGGCGTTCGCGACGCGGCAGATGCCCGGCGGCTCTGGGAGGAGGACAACGAGAAGCTCCCTCTGACGGAGATCGACGCCGTGCGCGACGCGGCGGCGGACCCCGCGCAGCTCCTGGCGGAGCTCGAGCGCCGCGTCGAGTGGCTGTTCTCGCGGCCGTACCTGCGCCACGCGCACGTCTTCGACCGCGACGAGGCCGACATGCCACGTACGTTCGCCGCTGCGCGCGATGCGCTCGTCCAGATGTGCGCGCTGGGTGGCGCGGCTCCGGCCGGCCGCCGATTGCACGACGCGCTGCACGACATGAAGGTGAGGCTCGGCGACCCGCCGCAGCCCGATCGTGTGCAGGTGACCGGCCCGCTCGAGGTGCGCGCACGCCGCTTCGACGCCCTCTACCTGCTCGGGTTGCAGGAGGGCGAGTTTCCACGCCCAGCGCAGAGCGACCCGTTCCTGTCCGACGACGACCGGCGCGAGATCGCGCAGGCATCGGGGCTCGAGCTTCCGGTCCGGGAGGACCAGCTGGACCGCGAGCGGTACCTGTTCTACGTCTGCGCGTCGCGCGCGGAGCGGCTGCTCGTGCTCTCGTCGCGGGCCAGCGACGAGGAGGGCGGCCCGCAGCAGCGCTCCTTCTTCCTCGAGGACGTCGCCCAGGTGCTCGACCTGCCTGACGATGCCCACGCCGTGCGCGGCCTCTCGGACGTGGTCTGGGACATGAGCGAGGCGCCGACCCGCCAGGAATGGGAGCGCGCCGCCGCGGCGGCCGGTCCGCGCGTGCCTCATGCGGTACCTGCCGGTTTGGCGAGCGCCGAGCTCGTGCGACGGCTGGTCGAGGAGTTCCCGCTGTCGGCCGGTGCGATCGAGGCGTTTGCCGGCTGCCCCGTGAAGTGGCTCGTCGAGCGCCGCCTGCGTCCGGAGGCACTCGAGCCGGAGGCCGAGCAGCTCGTCCGGGGCGACTACGCGCACCACGTCCTCCATCGCGTGTACTCGGAGCTGCGCGAGCAGGGCGAGGCGCGGGTGACACGCGACAACCTCGCGGCCGCGGAGCGGCTCCTGATCGATGCCCTACGCGAGTTCCAGGCGGACTTTCCGATCTCGCCGGACCGCACGCGCGTGCGGACCGCGGTGCGAAAGCTGGAGTTCGACCTCCTCCGCTACCTGCGCGACGAAGCCGACAGCACGACGCGCTTCGAGCCCGAGGAGCTCGAGCTCTCCTTCGGCGACGACCCGGACGAGCACGTCTCGATCGGCATCGAGGGGCTCAGGCTCGTCGGGCGGATCGACCGCGTCGACACCTCGGCGGGCCGCGCGCTCGTCCGCGACTACAAGACCGGCAGATCGCGCGCGGACTACGGCGCGAGCAAGTGGAGCGACGAGAACCGGCTTCAGATCGCCGTCTACATGCTGGCGCTGCAGGAGGCGCGGCCGGAGCTCGAGGTGGTCGGCGGCGTCTACGACCCGCTCGCGGGACGGGACCCGAGCCCGCGCGGCCTGCTGCTCGACGACGCCCGCGACGACCTCGGCGAGGGCTGGATACGCACGGACTGGCGCGACCGCGAGGGCTTCGACGCCGTCCTCGACGACGCGCGCGAGGCGGTGCGCGAGGTCCTCGCCCGGATGCGGCGCGGCGACGTCCGGCCCTGTCCCGAGTCCTGCGCCTGGAACGGAGGCTGCTCGTTTCCGGCGATCTGCAGGCACGAGTCGTGAGCCTCGATCTCACACCCGAGCAGCGCGCGGCGGTCGAGGAGCGCGGGACCGGGCTCTTCCTGCATGCGAACGCGGGCAGCGGAAAGACGCGCGTCTTGGTCGAGCGGTTCGTGCGCGCGGTCGTCGAGGACGGCGTGGCGGTCGAGCGCATCCTCGCGATCACGTTCACCGAGAAGGCCGCGGCCGAGCTGCGCGCGCGTCTGCGCGAGCGTTTCCTCGAGCTCGGTGAGCGCGACCGCGCGCGCGAGGCCGAGGGCGCGTGGGTCTCGACGATCCACGGGTTTTGCTCGAGGCTCCTGCGCAGGCACGCGCTGCTGGTTGGCATCGACCCCGAATACGAGGTGCTCGACGAGACACGCGCCGCGCGGATCGCGATCGACGCCTTCGACCGGGCCCTCGAGGGGTTCCTCGACCCGGACGAGCCGGAGCGGCTGGATCTCGCCGCGGCGCACACGCCCGACCGGCTGCGGCGGATGGTCACGACGGTGCACGCCAAGCGCAGGAGCGCGGGGGAGGAGCACCCGCAGCTTCCGGAGATCGAGGAGCCGCGGCTGGGCGACGAGCCCGTCGAGCTGGCGGGCGCGCTCGAGGATGCGCTCGCGGAGCTCGGAACCCAGGCCGGGTCGTCCAGCGTCGACGGTGCGATCGCGAAGCTCGAGCGCTGCCGCGACGCGCTCACCGCGGTGCCGGACGGGGACGTCGGCGATCCTGCGGTGTTCGCGGCGCTCGTCGTGAAGACCGGCCGGACGAAGGCGCTACAGGGCCCGGCGATGCAGCGGGCGGGCGAGGCCCTAGAGGCGTGGGTCGCGGCATGCGCCGCGCGCCGTGCGCACGGCGACTACGTCCTCCTGCGCCAGCTGCTGCACGGCTATTCCGACTGTTACGCGCAGGCCAAGGAGCGCGAGTCGGCGCTCGACTTCGACGACCTCGAGCTGCTGACGTGTCGCCTCCTCGAGGAGAGCGCGCCGCTGCAGGACCGCTACCGCAAGCAGTTCGAGCACGTCCTCGTGGACGAGTTCCAGGACACGAACCGGCTCCAGATCCGGCTGCTCGGGCTGCTCACGGGAGACGACGGCCGGCTGTTCACCGTCGGCGACGAGTTCCAGTCGATCTACGGCTTCCGGCACGCCGACGTCGGCGTCTTCCGCGAGGTCCGCGACGAGGCCGCGCGGCGCGGCCGCATCCACGCGCTCAGGACGAACTTCCGCTCGAGGCGTGCGATCCTGGATGCGCTGAATGCCGCCTTCGCCCCGCACTGGGACGAGCGCTTCGAGCCGCTCGAGCCCGGAGGAGACGAAGCGCCGGCCGCTGACCAGCTCCAACTCGACCTGAACGGCTCGACGCCGGCGGACGCCCCGCCGGCTGTCGAGCTGATCGTGGTCGACCAGGCGACCGCGCGCTGGAAGGACGCCGGCGAGGAGCCCTTCGGTCCGAGCCTCGCCCAGCCGGCGCCCTGGCGGGCGGCGGAGATGCGGCTGCTCGCCGACCGGATCCGGCGGCTGATCGACGAGGGACGGGCGCCCGACGACATCGTCGTGCTGCTGCGTGCGGCCGTCGACATGCCGCTCTACGAGCGCGCGCTCCGCGAGCGGGGCGTCGAGACCTATCTCGTCGGCGGACGCAACTACTGGGGGCAGCAGCAGGTCGCCGACCTGCGCGCGTACACGGCCGTGCTGGCCAATCCGCTCGACGAGCAGGCGCTCTACTCGGTCCTCGGGTCGCCGCTCGGCGGGCTCTCGCTCGACGCCATCGGCCTACTCGGGCTGTGCGCGCGCCGGCTGCGCCGCGACCCGTGGTGGGCGCTCACGGCGGCGGATGGGTCCGATGGCCTGCTCGAGTCCTTCCCCGCCGCCGACCGCGAGCGGGTGCCGGGCCTCGTCGAGCGGATCGAGGACCACCGCGCGCTTGCCGCCACCGTGCCGCTCGAGCGGCTGCTCGACCGCGTCATCACGGACTCCGGCTACGACCGGACGCTGTTGGCGCTGCCCGACGGACGCCGGCGGATGGCGAACGTGCGCAAGCTGATGCGGCTCGCGCGCGCGTTCGAGGCCGAGCAGGGGGGCGCTCTGCGCGCCTTCCTCGATTACCTGGCCGAGCAGGACGTGCTGGCGGCCCGCGAGGGCGAGGCACCGCTCGAGGCCGAGGACCTGCACGCGGTACGGCTGATGACCATCCACGCGGCGAAAGGGCTCGAGTTCCCGGTCGTCTGCGTGGCCGACCTCGGCCGCTCGGGCAAGGGCGATGACGACGCGCTGCGGGTGACGGACGACGGGCGGGTCGGGCTGAAGATTGCGTCCATGGCGGGCGGATCCGCAAAGGGGCTCGACCTCGAGGCGATCGAGCGCGACCAGGAACGCGAGCAGGACTACGAGGAGCGGCGGATCTTCTACGTGGCGATGACGCGCGCGCAGGAGCTGCTCGTGCTGTCCGGCGCGACCGACACCGAGAAATGGAACGAGCCACGGCCGCTCGGCGTGCCGATGGACTGGATCTGGCGCGGGTTCGCCCCCGGCCTCGACACCGGCGAGCCTCGGGGAGCGCGCTGCACGGTCTGTACGCCGGCGAACGTCGACGACGTGCTCGGCGCCACCGCGCGCTACGGCAGCGCGCTCGTCGGGGAGGACGCGGCCGTGCCCGTCGCGCCGCTCAAGCGGTTCGAGCGTTTCGAGGCGGCGCCCGCATTGCCGGTCGGTCGCCTCTCCTACTCCGGCCTGGCGCGCTACCGCGCCTGTGGTTACCGCTTCTACCTCGAGCGCGTGATCGGCCTGCGCGAGCTCGAGCAGCTACCCGGCGAGTCGCAGCCCGAGCCGCCGGGCTCGGACGAGCTCTCACCGCTGATCCGCGGCACCGTCGTCCACGAGCTGCTCGAGCGGCTCGACTTCGCGCACCCCGTAGCGCCCTCGCCGGAGGAGGTCGCCGAGCGGCTGGGCTCCTACGGGGCGGACACAGGCGCCGCCGCGGTGGAGGACACTCGCCGGTTCGCCACGGCGTTCCTCGGCGCGCCTCTGTTCGAGCGCCTTGCGGCTGCGCAGCGAGTCCGGAGGGAGCTCGCGTTCGCCTATGAGCTCGCGCCGCCGGCCGCCGGGGGGCGGAGCCTGCTCGTCAACGGCTTCGTGGACGTGTACGCCGAGGAGCCCGAGCGCGTTCTGATCGTCGACTACAAGACCGACTCGCTCGAGGGGATCGACGCCGCGGGCCTCGTCGAAGCGCAGTACTCGATCCAGCGTTTGATCTACGCGCTCGCCGCGCTTCGGTCGGGCGCCCCCGCGGTCGAGGTCGCCTACTGCTTCCTCGAGAAACCAGATGCGCCGGTCGGCTCGGAGTGGACGGCCGGCGACGCGGCAGCGCTCGAGGAGGAGCTGCTCGAGCTGGCCGCGGGCGTGATCGAAGGCCGGTTCGAGCCGGCGGGCGAACCGCATCTGCACCTGTGCGCGCGGTGCGCTGGACGCCCGGGCCTGTGTTCGTGGGACCTCGCTGCGACCTCGCGCGTCCTCGACGCTACGCTCGAAGCGTGAGCGCCGAGCCGCATCAGGAGCCGCTCCCGGGCGTCGAGGCCGCCGGCATCGAGGGGTTCCCCGGGCCGTTCGCGGTCGGCCGCTACGCGCGCGAGTTCCGCGACCGCCTGCGGGGGATGAGCCGTGTCTGCATCGTCGGCGAGGTCGTGAACGCAAAGACTGGGGGGAGCGGCGCGAACGTCTACTTCGAGCTCCGCGACGCCGAGGGTGCGATGCGGTGTGCGATGTGGCGGAACGAGTTCGAGCGCAGCGGAATGCGCCCGGAGGACCTGCGCGACGGCGTACAGGTGGTCGCTGCGGGCGGGCCGGACTACTACACGGGCGGCGCGAACGCCTCGCCCAGCTTCTCGTTCCGCGTCGCGGACCTGCGCTTGGCCGGCGAGGGCGACCTCTTGGTGAAGCTCGATCGCCTGCGGCGCGAGCTCGCCGCCGAGGGGTTGTTCGAGCCGCAGAAGCTGCTGGCGCGACCGCTCCTGCCGCGCTCGATCGGCGTGGTCACCGCGGAGGGGAGTGCCGCCCGGCGCGACTTCCTCGCCGGCCTCGAGCGGCGCTCGTGGCGCGGCCGGATCGTGTGGGGATACGCGCCGGTGCAGGACAAGCGCGCCGCGCCGGCGATCCGGACCGCGATCGCGGACCTCGCGGCGACGGGCGGAGTCGACGTGATCGTCGTGACGCGCGGCGGCGGCTCGATCGCCGACCTGTGGGCGTTCTGCGACGAGGCGCTGTGCCGGACCGTGGCGATGCTGCCCGTGCCCGTGATCAGCGCGGTCGGGCACGACGTCGACAGCACGCTGATCGACGACGTTGCCGCCGTGTGCTGCTCGACACCAACGCACGCAGCGGAGGTCGCGGTGGGAATCGACTGCGCCATCGCCGCGGAACGGCTCCGGCACGCGGCGCGGCGGCTCGACTCGTGCGGACGCGCGGCGGTCGTGCGCCGCGCCCGCGAGCTCGGCGGGCTGTCGCGCGCGCCGCGCGAGCACCTCGACCGGCACCGGCGCCAGTTGCACCAGATGGCGCGCGAAGTCCGGGCATCGGGGCGGCGGGGCGTCGGCATGCAGGTGGCCTGGCAGGAGCGGGTGGCCGCCGTGGTGTTGGGCCGCAAGCGCGATGCGGCGGCCGCCGCAGCCGCCGCCGAGCATTCCCGCGTCGTGGCGCGTGCAGCGCGCCTCGAGCGTGCTGCTGTTGCGCTTGCCGAACGGCGCACCGCAGCACTCGCGAAGCACACCGCGGCGCTGTTCGCCCATGACCCTGAGCGAACGCTCGAGCGCGGCTACGCGCTGCTGCTGGACGAATCCGGCGAGCCGCTCGGCAGCGCGGCGGCGGTTCGCGACGCCGGCGCCTTCACGGCGCGCATGTCCGACGCCGACGTGCGTGCGAAGGTGGACGAATGACCACGCCCGAGAGCTACGAGGCCGCCGTCGAGCGGCTCGAGCAGATCATTGCCCGCCTCGACACGGGCCAGGCCGGCCTGCGCGAGACGCTCGACCTCTGCCGCGAGGGCAAGTCGCTGATCGACTATGCCGCCGGCGAGCTCGAGGCGGTCGGTAAGGGCCTCGAGGAGCTGCGCCTGGACGACCTGATCGCGCGCCTCGAGGCGGCAGCCCCGCCGCAGCCGTAGCTCGCGCGGGCGGAAGGGGTCATTCCGTCTGGCGCGCCTCCTACCGTCGCGCCATGCCACTGTGCTTCATAGAGCCCCAGGAGGCCATTCGCGTGGTTGCCGAGTCGGTTGGGCGCGAGGCCCGCAGGCAGTTGCTAAGCGAGGTCGTGTCCGCGTGGGTGGACGAGATTCCCGACGACGAGCTGGTGGTCCACTACTCGAAGGCCGTCGACGACCTCGACGAGGACGACCTGTCGATGCTCGCCGCCTGGCACGCCGCGCTCGAGGTCGGCCAGCCGATCGCCAACAAGGAGTTCCTGCTCGGCGCCTTCCACGGGCTCGGCGAGCACCGGCGTGAGGCGCTCAAGATCGCAGCGGGGTTCCGCGGCGACGAGGCGTTCGCCCACGGCATCTCGGAGGAGCAGGCGCTCGACACCGTCCTGCCGTGGTTGTCCGAGGACCGCGCGATGGAGCTGGCCGCAGAGGCCCTCGAGCTCTACTGCTGGGACCGCCTCGGGTCCGAGAACTAGGAGGCTGCAAACCTGCGCCTCGCGGCGTCCTCGGTCGCGGACGTGCGGAGCACTGTCCGCTCCCTGCGTCCTTGCGAGGCTTGGTTTTCGCGCGCCTAGTTCTCGTCCCCCTGCTGGTGCTCCTGATCGCAGGCTGCTCCGACGATGCTCCGCGGGAAATACCCGGCCACGGCTTCGCGCGCGTGACCAAGGTGACCGACGGCGACACGATCAGGCTCGGCGCGCTCGGGTCCGTGAGGCTGATCGGGATCGACACGCCGGAGGTCTACGGCGGTGTCGAGTGCTTCGGCCGGGAGGCGTCGCAGTTCGCGGCGCGCCTCCTGCCGATCGGGACCCGCGTCCGCTACCGGGTCGGCATCGAGGAGCGCGACCGCTACGGCCGGCTGCTCGCCTACGTCTGGCTCCCGGATGGGCGCATGCTCAACCGCGTGATGATCAACAGGGGGTACGCGCAGCCGCTCACCATTCCGCCGAACGTGGCGTTCGCCGACGTGTTCCGCGCGGGCGCACGCGCGGCCCGTCGAGCAGGGCTGGGTCTCTGGCAAGTCTGCGGCCCGGCTGGTTGAATCGTCTCCGATGACCGCCGCCGCCCTGCCCGACGCCGTGTGCGATGTGTTCGATCGCTTCATCACGACGGAGTACACGACGATCGACCGTCACGGCCAGCCGATCACGTGGCCCGTCACGCCGTACCACCACCGGGAGGAGGGGTGCGTCGACATCACGAGCGGGCTCGGTTACCCGAAGAAGGCCTACGACGCTCGCGCCAACCCCAAGGTCGCGCTGCTGTTCTCGGACCCGACCGGGAGCGGCCTCGACGACCCGCCCATGGTGCTCATCCAGGGGATCGCGGACATGGACGACCGCGACCTCGAGGCGAACCGCGAGCGCTACTGGGAGGAGTCGGCCGAGAAGCTGCCGGCCACGAAGTCCATGCACCCGCCGAAGCTCCTGCGCGGCATGCTGAGCTGGTACTACACGCGCCTATACGTGCACGTACGGCCGGAGCGCGTCTACATCTGGCCGAGGGGCGACGTCACGACCGAGCCCGGGCTGCTCGACTCGCACGTTGAGGAGGTCCGCTCCGGCCACGTCGAGGAGCCCGATGTCGCGCTCGAGCCGCCCGAGGGCGGAACCCCGGTTTGGGATCGCCGCATGGACGAGCTGGGCGAGCGCTACCGCAGCGGCGTGCTCTCGATCGTCGCGCCCGACGGCTTCCCGTTCTCGGTGCGGGTCCCGATCGACGTGGATCCGAGCGCGCGCCTCGTGCGACTCGGCGCGGGGGCGGTCGGCGTACCGGTCCACCCCGGGCGCGCCTGTCTGACCGTGCACGAGCACGGGCCGCGGTTCGAGTGGCAGCGGAACTTCCAGGTGCGCGGCGATCTCGTCGAACGCGACGGCGACTGGGCGCTCGTGCCGCACAAGCTGGTGGGCGGGTTCGAGCTCCCGCCAGGGTCGATGCTCTCGAGGTACCGGCTCAACTTCTCGAAGATGCTGCGCTTCCGAAAGATCGCGAAGCGCGAGCTCGCCAAGCGCTGACAAGTTTTCCCGCAGATTGCGGGGTCGCATCACACGAAGTGCTTGACGGATCGCCAGTTGTGGGTTCAAATCGAGTGCAGAGACGCGGCACCGAGCGCAACCAAGAGCGGGTCACGAGATGAAGGACCCGCCGCGAGCCCTCCGGACCCCGGTCCAGTGGGAACGCATCTCAAAAAGCGCAACGGGCCGCGTCTCGATTTGTAAAGGGGGTCAGACCCTCTTTAGAAAAGCGCGGATCTCCGCTATCGCCTGGTCCGCATCCCGGTAGTGGACCGGCCGCATCCCGAGCGACCGCGCCGCCTCGCAGTTGACGTCGACGTCGTCCAGGAAGAGGCACTCGCCGGCCTCGACGCCGCCAAGCCGCTCGAGCGTCAGCTCGTAGATCTCGGGGTCCGGCTTGCGCATCCCGACGAAGGCCGAGTCGACGACGACCTCGAAGATCTCGTCGATCTCGGGCAGCTTCGCTCGCCACTGCGGCTCCCATTCGCGCACGTTGTTCGTGAGCAGCGCCATCCGCAGCCCGCGGCCGCGGAGCTCGCGCATGAAGTCGATCATCGCCGGGTTCGGATGCAGGTTCTCGAAGTACACGTCGCGCATCCCGCTAAGGCTCGTGCCGGGCTCGAGTTCGAGCTCGGCCTCG
>Ga0214468_1000598_pt1 | contig 11359 bp, 7 predicted proteins | sample RVTome_9_FD_187334 | JGI IMG/M metagenome (GOLD analysis project Ga0214468, IMG submission 187334) | Soil microbial communities from uranium-contaminated site in the Upper Colorado River Basin, Wyoming, United States - RVT155D38 HiSeq ...
CAGCACGAAGGCGGCAGGGCCGGGCAGGAACTCGGCGTACTGCACGGTGCGCTCGGCCCCCGGCGGCAGGTCGACGAGGAGCCAGTCGAGCTCCCCCCACTCGACCGTGCGCAGGAGCTGGCCGAGCACGGCGAACTCGCGGGTCGCCCGCCAGGTGTGCTGCTCGCCGCGCGAGACCGTGGCGAAGCGCAGCTCGCCGCCGGCGGGCAGGAGGCTCCCGAGCGAGACGACCCCGATCCCGTCGCGCCGCCGCGGCAGGCCGAGCCCGCGGCCGGCGGGCACCCAGGGCGTCCCGGCCAGGCCGGCCATCTGCGCCTGGGTCGGCCCGTTGAAGTCGGCGTCGAGGATGGCGACCGCGTCGCCGCGGCCGGCGAGCGCGCGCGCGAGCGCCATGGTCAGCGTGCTCTTGCCCACCCCGCCCTTGCCCGAGCCCACCGCGACGAGCCGCCGCACCCCGGCGAGCGCGCGGGCGATCTCCCGCCGCTGCTCGCCGATCTGCCCGACGACGTTCGAGCCGCCGTCGCCGGCGATGTCGGAGTAGGACTTCATCGCTCTGCCTCTCGGGTCGGCCTCTCGGGTCGGCGATCTTCTCACAGCGGCCGGGCGGTCGCGGCGTAGCGGCGGGTGCGGGCCGCGGGCTCGAAGCCGGCGCCCCGGAGCGCGCCCTCGTCGAGCTCACCGTCGGCGAGCCGCGGGAGAAGGAGTGAGCGGCCGGCCGCCTGCCCCACCGACCGGAACAGAACGCCCAGGAGGAGCTCGGCGCGGTCGGCATCGCGGCATCCGGCACCGGCCACCTCGATCGGCCGGTCACATCGGGCCGCCTCCGCGACGCCGGCCGCGCCGTCCTCACCGGGCACGAGGCCGTGATCACCACCCTTCGTCGATCCGTTCGGTCCGTCGTCGGCGTCCCACCAGAGCACCCACGCCTCGATCCGTTCGGGGGTGGCGATTGCCGCGCCGCGTAGCCGTTCGGCCGCCTGCCGCAGCGTCTGGCGGCTGCGCGCCCAGGGCGCCCGGGGGTGGACGTCGAGCGCGCCGTCCGCCTCGAGGTCGGCGACCGTCACCGGGATCGCCAGCTCCGGCGGCAGCGGCGCCTCGTCCGGCGACGGCGCCGGGCGCCGCCGGTCGACCAGCTCGTCCTCGGCCGTCCAGCCGAGCGACTCGAGGAGGGCGCGGGCCGCGGGCAGCGCCTCGGGGACCTCGGCGACCAGGCGCCCGGGGCCGAGGACGGCGAGCTTCTGGGACAGCGAGGTGACGAGGTGCGAGCCGTGGCCGCGGCGCTCGTGCCCGGGGCGGACGCCGAGGCGGTGGACGAGGACCTCGCGCTCGCGCTTGGTGCCGATCATCACCGCGACCGGCTCGTCGCCGCCGGGGCCGCCGAGGGCGACCATAGAGTTCGACGGCCAGACGTCGAGCGCCTTCATCTCGCGGCGGAAGCCGTCGACGGTGAGCGGCGGCTCGGCGGGGAAGTGGACCCGCCAGCACGTCTCGACCGCCCGGACGAGGAGCGGGATGTCGTCCGGGCGGCAGAAGCGGTAGGCGGTCAGCGGGAGTCGGCCGGGGGGTCGGCGGCGAGCGCACGGCGGCGGCGCTCGACCTCGCTCATCACGCTGACCTCGTTGAGGGCCAGCCGCGGGGCGTCGTCCGCGTCGTCCGTGTCGTCGGCAGCCCCGGCGGCGTGGTCGACCGGGCACTGCTCGGCGTGCTCGGCGGCCTCGGCGCCCCCGCCGTTCCCCTCCGCCGCCGAGCCCGCGTTCGCCGATCCACCGTCCGCTCCCTTCGCACCCGCCGGCGCCTGGACCTGGCCGAGCATCTCGGCCATCATCCGCTTGCCGTGCTCGATCCCCTCCTCGACGAGGGTGAGGTCGATCTCGCCGGCATCGTGCTCGGCGGCCAGCTCCTCGATGCGGCGCTGGGTCTTGTCGCGCATGAAACCCGACGGCACCCGCAGCACCCGCTGGATCGCGTCGGCCGTCCAGCCGTAGCGGGAGATCAGCGGGTTGCCCTGCGGGTCGCGGGCGAGGATCTTCAGCTCGGGCTCCTCGGCCGCAGCCTCCGCCGCCGCGCCGTTCCCCGACGTCGCGTCCCTCGCCGCGCCCTTCCCGGCCGCCTTCGCGTTCCGCGCGTGGAGGTCGTCGACCGCCTGGCGGGCCTCGGCGATCGCCGCCGCGGCGGCCGCCGGGTCGGCGTGCGACTTCGCGGCCGGCCGGCCGTCGCCGGCCCGTCTCGTCGCCCCGTCGCCCGCACCGGCGCCGTTGCCGCTCCCGTCGCCGGCCGCAGGCTTGTAGAGGACGCCGGTCTCCTCCTCGATGAATCGCTGCGCGAGCTCGAGGGTGATCGGCGAGATCCGCTGGCCGTGCGCGGCCTTCTCGATCCGCGCCTTGGCGCGCCGGCGCTGGTAGCGGTCGTCGATCGCCCGCAGCGCCTTCTTCGCCTCCTGCGTCCACACCAGCTTGCGGCCGTCGTAGCCGGTCTCTTCCTCGACCCCGCCCTCGAGGGCGGCGATCCTGTCGAGCACCTCGGGCTCGACGACCTCGAAGCTCTTCGCCCCGCAGACGGTGCACACCGCCGGGTCGGGCACCTTCGCCGCCACCCCGCACTCGCGGCAGATCGACACCGCCTCGCGCCGCGCCTTGTCGATCGCCAGCGCCTCGGCCAGCTTCGCCGTGAGCGCGGCGGAGCGCTTCGGCATGAAGCGGTCCATCGCCTCGGTGACCAGGTCGCTCGACACCACGCTGTGCCCCTGCTCGAGGGCGAGCCGGAGGATGGCGGTGCGGGCGATTCCCTTGACCTGCTCGGGCACCCGGGTCATCCGCTCCTCGGCCTCGGGGGTCCAGTGGATCGACTCCTCGGCCTTGAGGTCGAGCTCGGGGACCTCGCGGCGGGTGGTCAGCAGCACGTCGCACGGGGCGAGACGCAGCAGGTTCTCGGTGTTCGAGCCGAGGCCGCTCTCGTCGTCCTGGCGGTGGACGCCGACCCGGCCGACGACGAGCACCCACGGCTCGACCTTGCGCGCGTGGTCGAGGACCTTCTGGAACGCCTTGCCGTCGAGCAGCGTCTTCGTCACCTCGACACCGCGCTCGCGCGCCATGGCCGCCGCGACGTTGACGTGCGACTGGTAGATCTGCGCCAGGCCCGTGTCGATGATCTCCTCGTGGAGCTGGTTCTGCTCCTCGAAGCGGAAGACCTTGGCCGCCCGCTCGGTGAGCACCTCGACGATCCCCTTGAAGACCGCGTAGTGGAGGTACGGGTCGTAGACGCCGACGACCTCGAGCTTCTTGTCGAACCGCTCGGCGAGCTCGATCGCCGTCACCAGCGCCCCGAACGACTCCGGGCTGCCGTCGACGCCGACCAGGATCGTGTCGCGCTCCGGCTCGTCCGGCTCCGGGAGGTGCTTGACGACCCAGGTGTCGCGCGTCGTCTCGCGGGTGAGCCGGGCGCACACCGAGCCGATCTGGCTGTCGCGCGTGCGGCCGATGCCGACGACCCCGAGCACCACCAGGTCGTAGCCGTCGCCCTCGATCTCGCGCAGGAGCTCGGTCGAGTGCTTGCCGTCCATCATCTTCCGCGTGCACGCGATGCCGGCCTCGCGGCAGCGCGCGTCGAGGTCCTCGAGGTAGCAGTCCGAGATCAGCTCGAGGCCCATGGTGATCAGCGAGTCGTGGATCTTCCGCTGGCGCGCGAGCTCCTGCTCGACGAGGTACTCCTCGGGCAGGGTGAACTCCATCTGCTTGAACCGGTAGTCGTGCATCCGGGCCGCGTACACGTGGCAGCCGGTGAGCCTGGCGTCGAAGCCGCGGCCGAGCGCGATGGCGCGGTCGATCGCCCGGTTCGAGTGCGAGGAGTTGTCGACGGGGACGAAGATGCTCTCGTACATCGGGGGTCTCCTAGGTGGCCGGTTCCGGGGCGGGCGCAGAGGACGGCTCGGGCGTCCGCCGGAACCGGCGGCGCACCAGCCAGATCACCAGCAGCTCGAGGCCGAGCACGCCCAGCCCGGCGCGCAGCATCGGGCCGACCGGCGAGGGTTTTTCGAGGGGCGGAAGGTAAAGATGGTACCAGCTCGTCAGGCCGCGCAGGTTGCCGCGCTCGCCGTGGAAGCCGTCCCACACGGTGAGCGCGATCGGCACGAAGGCGTCCTCGGGGAAGCGCACCCCGGCGCCCGGCTGACGCGGCTGGACGAAGACGACCGACCAGCGGCCGTCCTCGTAGGCGGCGAAGGTCGCGGGGGGCTCGCGGTCGAGCCGGGTCACCGCCTGGCTGCCCCGCCCCTCCCAGACCGCGGCGGCGGCCGGCCGCGCGAGGTCGACGTGCCACAGCTCGACCGGGTAGCCGACGTCGCCGAACAGGAAGTACGGCTTGGCGACCCCCTCGCGCAGCTCCGCGGGGAGCTGGACGGCGACCGCGTCGGACCAGGGCGAGTCGGGGACCTGGGCGGTCGCCGCGTCGGTGGCGACGCCGAACAGGTCGTCGGCCGGGGCTGCCGGCTCGGCCGGCTCGGCAGCCGCCGGCTCGACCGGCTGTCCCCAGATGTCGACCTCGACCTCCTCGCCGGTCGTCGCCGCCTCCTCGGCGCCGCCGACCGAGCCGGGGCCGCCGGCCTGCGCCGCCTCGTCCTCCAGGCCGACCGGCAGGTCGGGGCGGTTCTCGCCGGAGGTCGTCGCCGTCATGTCGTGCCACTCGACGAGCAGCGCCACCCGGTCGCGGTCGTACACGGCCCGCACCTCGACCGCCCACGCCGCCGGGTGGAAGGCGCGGCCGGGCTGGACCACCTGACCGATCACCGGGAACATCGCCCGCGGCGCGCCGGCGAAGAGCGCCCGGTTCGCCGCCAGGTCGGCGCCGAGCTCGATCTCGCCGTCGACCGGCCGCGCCTCGACGAGCCGCGAGTACGGCGCCTCGCCCCCCTCGCCGCCGGCCTGGGCGACGATCCAGTCGACGATCTCCCACTTCCTCTCCGGCGGTAGCGCCTCGTCGGCGAAGCCGGCCATCGGGGTGCCGTTGATGCCGGTCGAGATCGTCCGGTAGATGTCCTCCCGGGTGGCGCCGCCGCGGAAGGTCCACGGCATGGTCAGGTCGGCGACGCGCACGAAGTCGCCCCAGTCGTCGCGCAGGGTCGGCGCCGACGACCCGTCGCCCCGCCCCTCGTCGCCGTGGCAGCGGGCGCAGCCGGTCGCCACGTAGGTCTCGAAGCCGGCCTCGGCGCGCTCCATGTCGAAGGCGGGCGGGTCGGGGACCGGCATCGGCTCGGCGTAGGCCGAAGGGTTCTCGAAGGCCGGCGAGAAGGTCTTCAGGTAGTAGACGAGGGCGCGCACCTCGCCGCCGGCGAGCTCGGGGAAGCCGGGCATCCCGGTGTAGGGCAGCCCGTCGCGGATCGTCCGGCGCAGGTCCTCGTCGGTCGGCAGGGCGCCGAACGGGGTCGAGCGGAACTTGTACTTGCCGCTCGTGAAGTCGCGCGGCGCGGGCAGCAGGCGGGCGGCCGCGATCCCCTCGCCGGCGCCGTCGTCCCCGTGGCACTGGCCGCACCACTTGTCGTAGACGACCTTGCCCGCGGCGCGCTGCTCGTCCGTGCCGAGGTCGGGAGCGGGGGCCTCCGCGGCCCGTGCCGCGGGCGCGCCGACGACCGGAGCCCGGGGCGCGGCGAGCGCGACGAGTGCCAGCGCCGGCAGGGCGAGGGGCCACAGGACGGAGGGTCGGCGCACTGTCCTCATTCCTCGACGATCGTCTCGTGCCGCGCCCGCGGGTGGTAGCCGGTGAAGTCGTAGAGGAAGAGGATGACGTCCCACATCTCCTCCTCGGTGAGGAACTGCTCCCAGGCCGGCATCGCCGAGTCCCACGGCCCGCCGTCGGGCGGCAGCCCCGGCCCCCCCTTGGCGATCCGCCAGAAGAGGAACGACTCCTGGAGCTGCGGGATGTTGCCCGAGTCCTGGAAGTTCGTCGGGATCGGGGCGAGCCCGTGGGCGAACATCCCGGCCCCCGCGAGGAGGTCGCCGTGGCAGAAGAAGCAGTTCTCGTAGTAGACGACCCGGCCGCGCGCGACGTGCTCCCGGAAGGCCTCGGGGTCGGTGCGCTCGAGCGCCCGGTACGGGTTCTGGACGGTGACCAGGTTCACCGCCGTGTCGTGGACGACGATCTGGTCGGGCGGCGCGGGGTGGACCGTGCGGCCGAAGGCGGGCGGGGTCGGCGGCGCGGTCGCCGCGAACCAGATGTCGACCACCACCAGGGCGGGGATCAGGAGGGCGACGGCGACGAGCCAGGGCAGGAACCGCCGCTCGGTGAGGAAGGCGACCGCCGGCCGCTTCGCCCGCTCGAAGCGCTCGCGGTCGGCGGTCAGGTAGATCAGGAGCGCCAGGACCAGGATGCCGAGGTAGATCAGCACCACCGACCGCGGCACCGGGACGACGAAGCCCCACTCGAGGAGCACCCAGATGGCGGCCGCCCACGCCGCCGCCCAGGCGAGCGGGCCGACCCTGAGGCGCGGCGCGAACCGGCCCGCGAGGCCGAGGCCGACGAGAGCCAGGGCGACGAGCGCGAAAAGCCAGAGCTTCACCGGTCCCCCCTCACTGTCCCGCCAGGTAGTCGGTCATCGTGCGCACCTGGGCGAGGGTCACCTGCTGGTGGTAGCTCGCCGGCAGCGGCGGCCGGTGGTCGACGAGCCAGCGCTCGATCTCGGCCCGGCTGAGCCGGCCGCCGACCCCCGCCAGGCTGCGCTCGCCGCCGGCGGCCGTCGCGTGGCACTCGGTGCAGCCGAAGCGGGCGAGCATGGCCTCACCGCCGCCGGCGGCGCCCGCGGCCGCGCCGTCGGCCGGGAGCGTCACGGCCGCTTCCGTCCCCGGCGCCGGCTCGCCGGCGGCCATCCCCGCGGTGGCCGTCGGCGGCACCTCGCCGCCGGGCGGGTCGGCGCCGTCCGTCGGCTCGGCGCCCTGGGCGTAGGGGAGCGTGGTCGCCATGGTCATCGTCGCCGAGCCGCCGAGGGTCTGGAGGTAGGCGATCACGGCGCGGATCTCGTCGTCGGACAGCCCGACCGGGGGCTTGTCGGCCGCCGGCATCCCCGGGGCGAAGCCGGGGACGACGTAGGCGTCGGGCCGGTAGAGGCTCTGCGCCACGTAGCCGAGCTGGTCGAGGCCGGGCACCCGGGTCGCCGCCCGGACGGCGATCCCGTCGAGGTCGGGGAAGCGGAGCGCGCCGCTCTGGCCGATCGTGTGGCAGGTGTTGCACAGCCCCTTGCCCTCGAAGATCTCCTGGCCGATCCCGACCAGCTCGTCGGTCGACATGTCCTCGGCCATCTCGACGACCTCGGGCGGCAGCACCTCCTTCTGCGGCACGAGCTGGCCGACCCAGGCGTAGAAGAGCGTCGAGCCGACCATGACGCCGAGCAGCTTCACCCCGACCGGCACCCTCACGGCCGCTCCTCCCAGGCCGTGCCCGCCCCGGCCGGCGCCGGCGCGCCGCCGCCCCCGGTCGCCGTGCGCGCGGCGGCCGGGGCGAGGCCCCTGCCCGACCCGGGCTCGGGCGCCGGCTCGGCCGCCGGCTCCGCCGCGTACGCCGGCCCCTTCTTCCGGTGGGCCAGCCCGGCGAGCCAGAAGATGAAGCCGATCAGGACGAAGAAGATGAGCACCGTCACCGAGACCACCTGGGTGGCGAAGCCGAGGGTCGGCGTGAAGGCGTCGACGGAGGTGTCGCGGATCACGCCGTAGACGTGCCAGTGCTGGCGCAGGCCGCTCCGTACGTAGCCCATCAGCCCCATCAGCCAGGTGAAGGTGACGGCGAGGAAGATCAGCACGTACTGCGCCCGCGCCGGCATCGTCCCCCAGCGCACCGTGCCGCTCTCCGCGCTGCGCAGGAGCAGGACGTCGAGGAAGGTGACGATCAGCATGGCGAACAGCACCGACAGCACCTGCGGGATCGAGAACCCGATCCGCACCTCGGCGGGCACGAAGTAACCCCAGATGCCGAAGGTGACCACCGTCGCCGCGGCGGCGAGGAGGATGGCGATCTGCGCCCAGTTCGCCGCCTTCGACCAGCGCACCGTCGGCCGCTTGGCGCTGCGGCGGTAGAGGATGAACGAGACGAAGGTGGCGAGGATGATCAGGTTGACCGCGGTGTTCTTCGCCGACATCACCCCGAGTACGCCGAGGACCGGGTGGGCCGCGCCGCCCATCGCCGCGACCTCCTCGGGGGTGGAGATCGGCGAGCGCGGCGTCGCCCAGACGACGAAGCAGAGCGTGATGATGCCGAGGAGCACGGGGATCAGCGGCCGGCCGACCTTGCGGCCCTCGACCCGGCCCATCCCGAGCCACAGGTAGTAGTTGATGCCGAGGAAGAGGTTGCCGATCAGGACCGCCTGGATGATGAACAGCCACGAGAAGGCGCCGCCCATCATGGTGATCCCCATCGTCTGGCTGAAGGCGTAGATCTCCGAGGCGAGCCAGTAGCCGGCGAAGGGCAGCGGCAGCAGGCCGCAGACCGCGACGAAGTTGCCGACGTAGCCCATCCAGTCGTAGTGCTCGCGCTCCTCGGGCGTCTTCGCGTTGAGGAACTGGAAGGCGGCGTAGGCCGCGGCGATCGAACCGCCGAAGGCGACGTTGGCGATCAGCCGATGGATATTGATCGGCATCCAGGTGTAGTTGTTCACCGCGTCCCACACCGAGATCAAGGCGCCGCTCTCCGAGATGCCGGCCGGGGTCGACATGAAGGTCAGCCAGGCGTTGGCGACGAACATCAGCGCCGTGCCGGCCAGGTTGAGCATCAGCCCGAGGAAGAGGTGGAGCCTCGGGCCGACCTTCCCCCACGAGAGGTAGTAGGTGTAGAAGAGCCCCGCCTCGGCGAAGAGGAGGAAGATGTAGGGCGCCATGGTCGCCGAGAAGACGCCCATCAGGTAGGACGTGAACTTCGGGTAGAGGACGATGAGCAGGAAGACGAGCACGCCGCCGAAGGCCGCAGTCATCGCGAAGGCCGGCGCCAGGAGGCTGGTGAACTCGTAGGCCAGCCGGTCGTAGCGCGCGTCCTTCGTGCGGTAGCCGATGAGCTCGATGATCAGCACGAACATCGGCACGGCGAGGACGAAGGCGGCGAAGAGCAGCTTGAGCTGGGCGACCACCCACACGGTGACCCGGCTCCCCACCCGCGGCACCGCCCGGTACTCGGCCTCCTCGTAGGGGCGGGTGCGCGCCTCCTCGGCGGCCTCGGCCTCGGCGTCGAGGAGCGCCTGGTCGCGCGGGGTGACCTGCTCCTCCTCGACCGCGATCGGCGGCGTGTAGCCTAGCCGGGCGTCGAGCTCCTGCGCCGCCTTGGCGACGAGCAGGCCGCCGAGGAGCAGGACGACGAGGAAGACGATCCCCCACTTCGGGGTCATCTTCGGCGGCGGGAGGAAGCGCGGGAGCCTCATCGGCGAGCGGCTCCGTCGTCGGACGGCGGCGGCTCGGCGCCGAGCGGGTCGGGCGGCGACGCGGCGCCGGGGCCCTCGGTGCCGCCGGGGTCGTCGGGCAGGCCCGGTTGCGCAGCGGCGCCGGCCGTGCCTTCGGCGATCCCCTGCCCGGGCGGGCCGGCGTCGCCGGCCGGCGCGCCCTCGCCCCCCGTGGCGCCCTCGCCCGCCGGGACCGCCGCCGCCTCCGGGACCGGCGGGCTCGCCGCCTGGAGCTCGCGGACGTGGGCGACGATCGCCCAGCGGTCGGCGACCGGGATCTGCGCCGCGTAGCCGGCCATCAGCCCCAGGCCGTGGGTGATCGTGTCGAAGAGCTGGCCGTCGGGTGCCGCGTGCAGCCGCTCGAGCCGGAGATCGGCGCTGGCCACCCCCGAGCGCTGCCGCAACGTCCCCTGGCCATCGCCGCGGTCGCCGTGGCACGGCGTGCAGTAGATCCCGTAGCGCTCCTCGCCGCGCACGGCGAGCGGCACGTCGAAGGCCGCGGACGCTTCGGGCGGGATCGCGGCCACGAACGGGGCGTCCGGGGCGTCGCCCGCGCGGCCGGTCTCGAGCGGCCCGATCTCGACCGGGTCGCCGAGCGCTACCGTCCCCTCGATCGGCGGGCGCATCGCCGCGCCGTCGTAGAAGAAGCCGCTCGCCTGCTGCGCGGTCAGCCTCGGCTGGTCGTCCATGTTCGGGTTGAGGTGGATCGGCGGCCGCGGCGAGGTGCACCCCCGGGCGCAGCCGCCGAGGACGACGAGGCAGAGCCCCGTCGCGGCGAGGCGCAGGGTGCGCGCGGCCGGCCGCGCCCGGCGGCTCACCCGTGGCCTCCCGCCGCGTGCCCGCCGGCCGCCTCCGCGCCGGGCGCGCCGGCCGCGGTCGCCGCCCCCGGCCAGTCCGGGTTCGGGTTGGTCACCTGCGCCAGGTACGAGGTACGCGGGAAGTTCTGGAGCTCGGCGAGGAGCACGTAGTCGCGGCCCGAGCCCTTGGCGCGGGAGACCGCGCTCCCGGGGTCCGCCAGGTCGCCGAAGACGATCGCGCTCGTCGGGCAGGTCTGCTGACAGGCGGTGCGGATCTCGCCGTCGGCCGGGCGGCGGCCGGCGAGCCGCGCCCGGGCCTTCCCCTCGTTGATCCGCTGCACGCAGTAGGTGCACTTCTCCATCACCCCGCGCGAGCGCACCGTGACGTCGGGGTTCATCGCCATGGCGACCAGCTCGGGCGTGTCCTTGGTGAAGTTGAAGTAGTTGAACCGGCGCACCTTGTACGGGCAGTTGTTCGAGCAGTAGCGGGTGCCGATGCAGCGGTTGTAGACCATCGCGTTGAGGCCTTCCGCGTCGTGCACCGTCGCGGCGACCGGGCACACCTGCTCGCAGGGCGCGTTCTCGCAGTGCATGCAGGGAACCGGCTGGTGGGCGAAGTCCGGCTCGTCCTCGACCCCGCCGTAGTAGCGGTCGACCCGCAGCCAGTGCATCTCGCGGTTGCGCCGCACCTGCTCGGCGCCGACCACCGGCACGTTGTTCTCGCTCTGGCAGGCGACGACGCAGGCGTTGCAGCCGGTGCAGGCGGCGAGGTCGATCGCCATCCCCCACTGGTGGCCGCCCTCGAAGCCGGGGCGCTGCCACAGGTGGACCGTGCCCGGGCCGTGGGCGTGGCCGTGGAAGACCTCGGGGTCGCGGCGGTAGGCGTCGAGGCTCGCCCGGCGGACCATGTCGCGACCCTCGAGCGACCAGTGCTCCTGGGTGCGCGCGAGGTCGGCCCGGCCGCCGGCCTTGGCCAGCGAGGCGCCGGCGAGGTAGCCGCGGGCGGCGCGCGGGCGGAGCGGATAGGCGTCGACCCCGGCGCCGGCCGCCGCGACCCGCAGGCCGCGCCGCCGCCCGTGCCCGAGTGCCACCGCCACCGTGCCGTCCGCCTGCCCCGGCTGGGCCGCCGCCGGCAGCTCGACGCTCCGCCCGCCCGCCG
>Ga0214468_1000601_pt1 | contig 11271 bp, 10 predicted proteins | sample RVTome_9_FD_187334 | JGI IMG/M metagenome (GOLD analysis project Ga0214468, IMG submission 187334) | Soil microbial communities from uranium-contaminated site in the Upper Colorado River Basin, Wyoming, United States - RVT155D38 HiSeq ...
CGGGCTTCGGCGGCGTGAACAACGTCGACCGCCCGGACATCGTCTCGAACCCCGTTTCCGACCCGGCGAACCTGTTCTATATCGCGCTGGGGACCGCCGCGGCGGTCTACGTCCTGCTCCGCTACCTCGGCCGCACGCCGTTCGGACTGGCACTCCAGGGCGTCCGCGACGACCCCTCTCGCATGCGGGCGCTGGGCTTCAACGTACCGCTCCTGCGGATGCTCGCCTTCGGGCTGGGAGCGCTCGTCGCCGCGCTTGCGGGAATCCTCTCCGTCTGGTGGAACACCCGCATCTCGCCCGGGTCGATCGACCTCCCGCGCACCCTGGACGTCCTCATCATCGCGGTGATCGGAGGGCTCTACCGCCTCGAGGGGGCCTGGGTGGGAGCGATCGTCTTCACCGTCCTCGACAACTGGACCCGCGGAATCGACATCGTGGGCGGCCGCTTCAACACCGTGATCGGAGTGGTCTTCCTCGCCATCGTCCTCCTCTCCCCCGGCGGGCTGATGGGGATCTGGCAGTCGATCACCGACTTCGTCGGGCGCCGCCTCGCGGGCACCGGCCCATCGCCGCCCGAAGCGGAGAGAGCCCACCCCTCATGACCGAGAAGGGAGGAGAGACGCATACCAACCGCACGTCCCCGAAGGGCAACCGAGCGTGAGAAAACCAACAGGAGGAGAGAGAGCGATGCGAGACGGAAGTGATGGAGGCAGGCTCCGGTTGTGGGCCTTGCTCGCCGTGCTGGCCTTCGTCGTCGCGGGCATCGCCGCCGGCTGCGGCGGAGACGACGACGAGGACGAGGGCGGCGGCGTGACGGCCACGACGACGGGCACCGATGCCGAAGCGACGGGCGAGCCCCTCAGAATCGGCATCTTCTCGAACAACGAGGGGGCATTCGCGCCCTTCGAAGGCCAGACGTGGGGCGGAGCGATGCTTCCGCTGATCGAGCGCGGGGCCACTCCCGCGAGCGACGACCCGACCGACGGAGTCGAGAACGCGGTGATCGCCGGACGCCCGATCGAGATCGTGTACGGCGGCTCGGACTCGACGCCCGACAGCGCTGTCGAGGAGGCACGCCGGCTGGTCGAGCAAGAGAACGTCGAGATCCTGCTCGGCCCGCTCTCCGGGAGTGAGGGCATCGCCGTTGCGAACTACTCGAAGGAGCAGCCGGGTGTCACCTTCGTCAACGGGATCTCCGGTGCGCAGGACACGACGCTCAAGGTGCGGTCGGAAAACTTCTTCCGGTTCCACTCCGACGGCACGCAATGGACGGCCGGGCTCGGCGACTACGCCTACAACGAGCTCGGTTGGCGGAACGTCGTCACGATCGGGGACGACTACGACTTCCCGTACTCGCAGATCGCGGGCTTCGTCGCAGAGTTCTGCGCGATCGGCGGAACCGTGTCGGAGCGGCTCTGGCCGCCGCTCGGCGAGGAGGACTACTCCTCCTTCATCACGCAGATCCCGGAGGACGTCGACGGGTTCTTCATGGGCGTCGGCGGCACCGGGACCGTCGCATTCGTCAACCAGTACGGGCAGCTCCGCGGCAACCTCGCCGACAGGATCATGGGCGGCATCTTCATGACCGACCCGGTGATTCTCGAAGAGCTCGGGAACCAGGTGGTCGGCGTCGTCACGGCCGGCATGACCGCCGGCGACTCGCAGGAGCCTGCCTACCTCGAGTACGCGGAGGGGCTCGGAAACGCCTACGCGGATCTCGAGGGCACGGCCTCGAGCGTTTTCGCCTACGGCTACTACACGGCGATGGAGGCGATCGCGCAATCGCTCGAGGAGGTCGAGGGCGACCTCTCGGACGAGCACGCCGCGTTCCGAGACGCGCTCGCGAATATCGAGCTCGACGCACCTCTCGGAACCATCACGCTGGACGAGAACCGCCAGGCGATCATGGACAACTTCCTCCAGCAGATCGTCGAGGACGCGTCGGGTGACGGCGTCCCGGACGTGCAGACGATCAAGACGATCCCGCAAGTCGACCAGACGTTCGCGGGCTTCTTCAGCCCGGAGACGCCCTCGCCCGACCGGACGAACCCGGCCTGCGAGGAGGCGGAGCCGCCGCCGTGGACGGCGCAGGGCGGAGGCGGCTAGTCCGAAAGGAACCGTGAGCATCGCAGCGACAGAGCCTCAGGGCGCCGAGCCGATCCTCCGCCTCCGCGGGGTCGGCCGGCGCTTCGGGGGCGTCCTGGCCGTCCACGACGTCGACCTCGACGTCCTGCCCGGCGAGCGCCGCGCCCTCCTCGGGCCGAACGGCGCCGGCAAGACCACCCTCTTCAACGTGGTCTCCGGCGAGTTCCCGCCCACCGCAGGGACGGTCGAGCTCTTCGGGCGCGACGTCACGACGATGCCGGCCCGCCGGCGGGCGAAGCTCGGGCTCACGCGCACCTTCCAGACCTCGCGTCTCTTCCTCGGCCTTTCGGTCGAGGACAACCTCTACCTGGCCGTGGTGGGCGTGCGGGGCGGGCATCTCCGCCCCGTACGCCTGTCCGGCCGCGACGGGCCGATCCGCGAGCGCGCCCGGGAGCTGGCCGAGCGGGTCGGGCTCGAGCGTCAGCTCGGAACGCTTGTGGGATCGCTCTCACACGGGGAGCAGCGCCAGCTCGAGGTGGGGATGGCCCGTGCGGGCGACCCGAGGATCATGATGCTCGACGAGCCGGCGGCCGGGCTCTCCCGCGGCGAGCGCGTTGCGCTGACCGAGCTCCTGCTCTCGCTCGACCGAGACATCACGCTCATCCTCATCGAGCACGACATGGACGTCGCCCTCGGTGTCGCGGAGCGGGTGACGATGATGCACGACGGCCGCATCATCGTCGAGGGCACGCCGGCAGAGATTCGCGCGAACCAGCTCGTGCACGACCTCTACCTCGGGAGTCACCACGCGCATGCCTGAGCCGTTCCTCTCCGTCACCGACCTGAACGCCTTCTACGGGCGGGCGCAGGCCCTCCACGGAGTCACCTTCGAGATGGAACGCGAGCCGGTAGCGGTCATCGGGCGCAACGGCATGGGAAAGACGACGCTCTGCCTCGCGCTGATGGGCCTGATGGCGCAGGCGAACGGCTCCGTCCGCTTCGAGGGGCAGGAGCTCATGAGTCAGGCCCCCTACAAGATCGCCGGCGCCGGTATCGGATACGTGCCCCAGGGGCGCCGCCTCTTCCCCTCTCTTTCGACGGAGGAGCACCTCGACATGCTCGGGGGTCAGAACGGCGGGCGCTGGAGCAAACAGGCGCTCTGGGAGCTCTTCCCCCGTCTGGCGGAGCGGCGCAAGGTCGGCGCCGCGCAGCTCTCGGGCGGCGAGCAGCAGATGCTCGCGATCGCGCGCGCGCTCCTGGGGAACCCCAGCCTTCTGATCATGGACGAGCCCTCGGAGGGTCTCGCGCCCACGATCGTCGAGAGCCTCGTCGAGACCTGTCTCGGTCTCGTCCGAGAAGGAGTCGGGCTTCTCCTGATCGAGCAGAACCTCGGCGTCGCCACCTCGCTCGCCGAGCGGCAGCTCGTGATGGTCGCCGGCGAGATCGCCGCCGAGACGACCGCGCGCGAGCTTCTCGACAGCCCCGAGGCCCAGCAGCGCTACCTCGGCGTGACGCGCGTGGAGAGCGCGTCCTCCTAGGAGCGGCGGATGGCGACCGTCGTCCTCGTCGGCACGCTCGACACGAAGGGAGTCGAGCACGACTACCTGCGTGAGCTGCTGCGCGGGCACGGCGTCGACACGCTGCTCGTCGACGCGGGCGTCCTGGACGAGCCGCTCGCGGAGCCCGACATCGGCCGCGAGGAGGTGGCCCGGGCGGCGGGTGCGGACGTCCGCGCCCTCGCTGCCGCCGGCGATCGCGGCGCGGCCGTCGAGGCGATGGCACGCGGAGCCGCCGCGATCGTGTCCCGGCTGCACGCCGAGGGGCGCGTCGACGGTGTCCTTGCGCTCGGGGGCTCAGGCGGCACGGCGATCGCCACCGAGGCGATGCGCGCCCTGCCCGTCGGCGTCCCCAAGCTCATGGTCTCGACGATGGCGTCTGGCGACACACGCCCCTACGTGGGCGCGAGCGACGTGACGATGACGTACTCGGTCGTCGACATCGCCGGGATCAACGCGGTCTCGGCGCGCATCCTGACCAACGCCGCGGCGGCGATGGCGGGGATGGCGCTCGCCGAGCACATCGCCGACGCGGGCGACCGGCCGCTCGTCGGCGCCTCCATGTTCGGGGTCACGACGCCGTGCGTGACGACCGCACGCGAGCGGCTCGAGGAGCTCGGCTACGAGGTGCTGGTCTTCCACGCGACCGGGACGGGTGGGCAGGCGATGGAGGCCCTCATGCGAAGCGGGTTCATCACGGCCTCGCTGGACGTCACCACGACGGAGCTCGCGGACGATCTGGTGGGCGGCGTGCTCTCGGCCGGGCCCGATCGGCTGGAGGCCGCGGGCGAGCTGAGCCTTCCCCAGGTCGTCTCCGTGGGCGCCCTGGACATGGTCAACTTCGGCCCGATCGACACGGTGCCGCCGGAGTTCCGGAGCCGGAACCTCTACAAGCACAACCCCACGGTGACGCTCATGCGCACCACGCCCGCCGAGTGCGCGGAGATCGGCCGGCGGATCGGGCGGAAGCTCAACGCCGCACGGGGACCGGTCACGCTCTTCCTGCCGCTCCGCGGCGTGTCGGTCATCGACACGGAGGGCCAGGTCTTCTTCGACCCGGAGGCCGACGCGGCGCTGTTCGACGCCCTTCGCGAGACGCTCGACCCGAGCGTGGACGTGCGGGAGCTCGACACGGACCTGAACGATCCGGCCTTCGCGCGGGCGATGGCGGACACGCTCCACGCGCACTACGAGACCTGGGCCGCCGAAAGGTCCGGATGAACCGCGAGGAGGCACTCGCACGTCTGCAGGCCCAGGTGCGGGAAGGTCGCCCCGTGATCGGCGCGGGCGCCGGCACCGGCCTCTCGGCAAAGTGCGCCGAGGCGGGCGGCGCCGACCTGATCATCATCTACAACTCCGGCCGCTACCGCATGGCGGGGCGGGGCTCGCTTGCGGGCCTCCTCCCGTACGGCGACGCGAACGCGATCGTCCTCGAGATGGCAGGCGAGGTGCTGCCGATCGTCGAGGCAACGCCCGTCCTCGCGGGCGTCTGCGGCACGGACCCCTTTCGGCTCATGCCCGTCTTCCTCCGGCAGATCAAGGAGACCGGCTTCTCAGGCGTCCAGAACTTTCCCACCGTCGGTCTCTTCGACGGCACATTCCGGCAGAACCTCGAGGAGACCGGGATGGGCTACGGGCTCGAGGTCGAGATGATTCGTGCCGCCCGCGATCTCGACCTGCTCACCTGCCCGTACGTCTTCACACCGGACGACGCGCGCCGGATGGCCGAGGCGGGCGCCGACGTGCTCGTCCCCCACATGGGACTGACGACATCGGGCACGATCGGCGCGCAGACGGCGAAGACGCTCGACGAGTCGGTGGAGCTCGTGCAGACGATGCGAGACGCCGCCGTCGAGGTGAACCCGGAGGTCCTCGTCCTGTGCCACGGCGGCCCGATCGCCGAGCCCGAAGACGCCGCGTACGTCCTCGAGCGGACGAGCGGAGTCGTGGGGTTCTTCGGCGCCTCGAGCATGGAGCGGCTCCCGACCGAGGTCGCCATGACGGAGAACATGAAGCGCTTCAAGGCCATTCCGGTCGGCGCAACGGAAGGAGAACGCGAATGAGCGGAACGTTCGTCCACGCTGACGACATCGAGCGCGAGACACTTGACTGGGGCGGGCTCGGCTGGATCAGCCGCCCGTCCTCGACGGGCTCCGGCCGGCTCACCGTGCTCGACGTCACGCTCGAGCCCGGGCACGGTCACGACTTCCACAGGCATCCGGAGCAGGAGGAGGTGATCGTCGTCCAATCCGGCGAGATCGAGCAGTGGCTCGAGGAGGAGCGGACGACGCTCGGCGCCGGCGAGGCCGTCTACATCGGGGCGGGCACGGTGCACGCGTCGTTCAACACCGGGCAGGAGCCGGCGAGGCTGACGGTCGCGCTCGGCCCCTGCGTCGGCGACGGGGGCTACGAGCTCGTGGACGTCTCAGGCGAGGACCCGTGGAGCTCTCTGCGTGCAAGGGCGTGACGTGAGCCTTTCCGCGACCGGCACCGAAACGCTCGCCGGCGAGCTCCGGCAGGCCGTCGGCACGGATTCGGTCGTCACCGATCGGGGGCGACTGCAGGCGTACGCGGCGGACACGTACTGGAAGGCGCTCGCGGCCCGCGCGGCCGGCGCACCCCTCGGACGGGCCGACATCGCCGTGCTGGCGCGCTCGGAGGACGACGTCGCCGCCACGCTCCGGCTCGCAAACCGTCACCTCGCGCCGGTCGTTCCCTGGGGCGGCGGCTCCGGCAGCCAGGGCGGCGCGGTTGCCGCAGGCGGCGGCGTCGTCCTCGATCTCACGGGCCTCGACAAGGTCGTCGACGTGGACGAGCAGTCGATGACCGTGACGGCGGAGGCCGGCGTCAACGGCCGCCGCCTGGAGCGGGAGCTGAACGAGCGCGGCCTCATGTTTCCGCACTACCCGGCCTCGGTCGACCTCGCGACGGTGGGCGGCTATGTGGCCGCGCGCGGCTCGGGCGTCCTCTCGACGCGCTACGGCAAGATCGAGGACCTCGTCCTCTCTCTCCGCGTGGCCGTGCCGACGGGTGAGCTGATCGACACCGTCCGAGTGCCCCGGCACGCCGTGGGGCCCGAGCTGACCCAGCTCTTCGTCGGGTCCGAGGGGACGCTCGGCGTCATCACGCGCGCCACGCTCCAGCTCGCGCCGCTTCCCGCGGCGCGGCGCTTCGAGGCCGTGTCGTTTGGCTCGCTGGAGGACGGCATCGCCGGGGTTCGCGAGGCGTTGACGCGCGGGTATCGGCCCTCGGTCGTCCGCATGTACGACGAGGTGGCCACGCGCCTCTCGCTCGGGCCGGTGGTCGGAGAGGATCTCGAGGGCGTCTGCACGCTCCTGTGCTTCGAAGGCGACCCCGGCGTCGTCGACGCGGAGGCGGACGGCATGGTCGCCCTGGCGGTCGCGCACGGCGCTTCGGTCCTCCCCCGCCGCCTGGGCGAGATCTGGTGGGACCGGCGCTACGACTTCTACCAGCCTCCCCACCACCCCGAGCTACCGGCGATCTGGGGCACGATCGAAGCGGTCGCGACGTACAGCCGCATCCACGACGTCTATCGCGCGGTCAGATCGGCCATCGACGGGCCGTACGCGGACGAGGGCCTCACGCTGCGCGTGCACCTGAGCCACTGGTATCCGTGGGGGACGATGATCTACGGCCGTTTCGTGGTGCCGGACGGCGGCCCCGACGCAGCAGCACTCCACGATCGCATCTGGGCGGACGGCGTCCACGCGATCCTCGCTGCCGGCGGCGTCATGAACGACCACCACGGAGTCGGCCTCAAGCTCGCGCCCTACATGCGCGACCAGTACGGGCCGGCGCTGGACACCCTCCGGCGGATCAAGGAGAGCCTCGACCCCAACCGGATCATGAACCCCGGCAAGCTCGACCTGTGACGCTGTCGACGAGTAGGAGGAACACATGGCACTGAAGCTGGCGATGCACAACTGGATGCGGCCGGAGCCGATCGAGACGACGATCCGGCGCCTCGGCCGGTCCGGCTACGACGGGATCGAGATCTCCGGCGAGCCGGCGCTCTACGACACGAAGCAGGTGCGCTCCCTGCTCGAGGAGAACGGGCTCGAGTGCTGGGGCTCCGTCACGCTCATGGTCGGCGGACGCGACCTCCTCCACGAGGATAAGTACGTACGGGTCGGCAGCGTCCAGTACGTGAAGGACACGATCGACATGATCAAGGGACTCGGCGGCTCCATCCTGACCGTCGTCCCCTCCACGGTCGGCAAGGTGACGCCGATGGCCTCGCCGGAGGACGAGTGGCGGTGGGCCGTCGAGAGCCTGAAGGAGTGCCAGGCGCACGCCGAGAAGCAAGGCGTTCGTCTCGCGCTCGAGCCGCTCAACCGCTTCGAGACCTACTTTCTCAACCGCTGCGACCAGGCGCTCGCGCTCGCGGAGGACGTCGGCGGCCACTGCGGCGTCTGCCTGGACATCTTCCACATGAACATCGAGGAGGCCGACTGGCCGGCCGCGATCCGCGCCGCCGGGGACAAGCTCGTCGACTTTCACGTCGCCGACAACAACCGCATGCCGCCCGGACAGGGAGCGATCGACTGGGAGCTCATCGTGCGCACGCTGGGCGAGGTCGGCTACGACGCGTACCTGACGGTCGAGTTCGTCGCAACGGTCGACCGCAGCCGCATCTCGCAACGCCGGGAGATCGGCGACGCGTCGGAGGCGGAGGCGAGCGTGGGCCTCGAGCAGTTCCTCCGCGACCACGGCACCGGCGCCGTGCCCGAGAGCCTGTACGACGAGTACGTGCAGGAGTCGGCCGACTGCCTGCGGAAGCACATCGACGCGCTCGAGGGGACGAGGGCATAGCCGACCGCCCCCGCATCGCGCTCATCGGCACGCTCGACACCAAGGGCGCCGAGATCTCGTACGTCGCCGAGCGCCTGGTGGCCTTCGGCGCCGAGCCCGTGATCGTCGACTCCGGCATCCTCGGCGAGGCGGAAGGCTGCGCTCCCGACGTCTCACGCTACGACGTCGCGCGGGAGGCGGGACTCGACCTCGACGAGATTCGGGCTGCGGGCAGCCGCGGCAGGGCGGTGGAGCTCATGGAGCGAGGCGTTCGGGCCGTCGTCCTGCGGCTGTGGCTGGAGGGACGGCTCGACGGCGCGCTCTGTCTCGGCGGCGCCGAGGGGGCGCTCCTCGGCGCCGCCGCCATGCAGGCGCTTCCCGTCGGCGTGCCGAAGCTGATCGTGTCGCCGAGCGCCTCGGGCCGGCGGCCGTTCGGCCCCTTCGTGGGCGAGACCGACACGCTCGTCATGCACTCGGTCGTCGACATCCTCGGCCTGAACCCGATCGCGCGTGCGGTCTTCGACAACGCCGCGGCGGCAGTCGTCGGGATGGCCCGCCGGGCGGGGAAGCCCGTTCGCGATTTCGGCGCCGGCACGGTCGGGATCACCATGCTCGGGCACACGACGCCGGCGGTCATGCGCATCCGCGAGACACTCGCAGAGGCCGGGCAGGAGCCGGTCATCTTTCATGCGAACGGCGTCGGCGGCCCGGCGATGGAGGGGCTCGCCGCCGCGGGCGCGCTCGCGGGGGTGATCGACTACACGCTCTCCGAGCTCGCCAACAGCCTGATGGACGGGCTGCACGCGACCGGGCCGGAGCGGCTGCGCGTCGCGGGCGAGCAGGGGTTGCCGCAGGTGGTGGTCCCCGGCTGCGTCGACTTCTTCAACCAGGGCGCGCCGGCCACCGTGCCCGAGCGCTACCGAGGGAGAAAGCGCTACTACCACAACCCCGTCGCCACGCTGGTCCGCCTGGAGGCGGGCGAAATGGCGGAGCTGGGCGGCATCGTCGCCGAGCGCCTGAACGTGGCGCGAGGGCCGGTGCGAGTCGTCGCGCCGACCCGCGGCTTCTCCCTGGCCGATGTCGAGGGCGGTGAGCTCTGGGACCCCGACGCGGACGCCGCCTTCCTCGAGGCCCTCGCGTCCGCCCTGCGCCCGGACATTCCCTTCGAGCCCGTCGAGACGCACATCAACGACCCGGCGCTCGCCGACCTCGTCGCCGGGCGCTACCTCTCACTCATGGAGGAATCGGCACATGCCTGACACCGACCGCCCGGCCTCGCACTGCCTGCTCGACCTCGCCCCGCCCGACATCCAATGGTTCCTCGACCGCTCGGACATCGTGCTCGTTCCGATCGGCAGCTGCGAGCAGCACGGCGCTCACCTGCCGCTCGGCACGGACACCATCACCGCACTCGAGGTGGCACGGCGGGCGGCCAGGAAGGCGGACGTCCCCTACGCGCCTCCCTTCTGGGCCGGCTACTCGCCCCAGCACATGCGGGAGACCGAGGCCGGCGTTGGCACCATCACCTTCCGCGCCGCCACGCTGCTCGAGGCCTGGTACGACATCTGCCGCAGCCTCATCCACCACGGGTGGAACAAGCTCGTCTTCGTGAACGGGCACGGGTCGAACACGAAGATCATCGACCCCCTGCTCCGGCGCGTGCGCTACGAGACGGGCGCCTTCGTCGCGCTCTACAAGCCGTACGCCGAGCGCTACATGGGAATGATCGGCGACCTGCTCGAGAACCCGCCGGACGAGACGCCCGGCTGGCACGCAAGCGAGCTCGAGACGTCGCAGGTGCTCGCCCACGACGGGACTCTCGTCCGGATGGAGCGGGCAGCGGACGACCGGGCGCAGGCGCCGCCCTGGCTCCCCGAGACGTTCATCAAGCAGGACGGCGCGCCCGACGTGGAGTTCCAGGGCTACCAGTACTTCGTCTTCCCGATGGATCACGGCGAGTTCTCGAAGACAGGCGTGATCGGAAACCCCTTCCGGGCCACGGCGGAGAAGGGGGAACAGGCTCTCGAGCGCTTCGCCGACCACCTCGCCGCCGCGATCGAGGAGTTCCGGCCGCTCGAGGTGGAGATCACGAGGCGCGCGTTCGAGGAGCGCGTCTAGGAGGGGCGGGTGCCGGCCGAGCTCCGCCGTGCCCAGATCCTCGCGCGCATCCGCAGCGCCGGGGGCGCCGCCGTGTCCGACCTCGCCCGCGAGCACGGCGTCTCCCCGATCACCGTCTACCGCGACCTCGAGCGGCTCGCGGGCGCCGGGCTCGTCGAGCGGGTACACGGCGGAGCGCGCGCCCTCGGGGCGGACGCGCCGATCATCGAGACCGACTGGAGCAAGCGCCTGGCCCAGGCCCGCTCCGCCAAGGAGAGGATCGCGGCCCACGCTGCGGGCTGGGTCGAGGACGGCTCGACGATCTTCGTCGACTCGTCGACGACGTCTCTCGCGCTCGCTCGCCGTCTCGAGCGGACGGCCCCGAAGGGCCTGACGCTGGTCACGAACTCGCCGGCCATCGCGCTCGGCCTGCACGCCGACTCGGTGCATGTGATCGTGACCCCGGGGGAGGTGGATCAGAACCTCCGCATGATCGGCGGACGCTGGGCCGCCGAGTTCCTGGCCCAGCTCAACTTCGACATCGCGTTCGTGTCCGCCGCCGGCCTGAGCCTCGACCAGGGCCTGACGACGACGCGCCGCGCGCTCGCCGACACGCTCAACGCGGCTCGCGCCGTCTCTGCGCGCACGATCGGCCTCATCGACTCCTCGAAGTTCGGACGCAGCTCGCTTCTCTCCATCGCCCGGGCCCAGGAGCTCGACG
>Ga0214468_1000603_pt1 | contig 11254 bp, 10 predicted proteins | sample RVTome_9_FD_187334 | JGI IMG/M metagenome (GOLD analysis project Ga0214468, IMG submission 187334) | Soil microbial communities from uranium-contaminated site in the Upper Colorado River Basin, Wyoming, United States - RVT155D38 HiSeq ...
CGCCGCGACGACGAGACGGTCGCCGCCGAGCTCCGCGACCGCGACCGGCACGCGCTTTCGGACGAGGACTACCGCCGCGACGAGGAGACGGTCGCCGGCGAGCTCCGCGAGCGCGACACGGCGCACACCGCGGACACGCGCGTCGACCGCGACCGGATCTAGGCGAACGAAGGAGGCGGCCGGGCCCATGAGGCCCCGCCGCCTCCTTTCCCTCGCGCCAGGGACTGGGCGGCGCGCCGCCGTGCCGATACCCCAGGCATGGACGCCGCCCATGACCTCGGCCCCGCCGTGGGGACGGGGATGACGAGGATCATCGGAGACTGCGAGCGTCTCGGCCGCGTGACGGGGGACAGGAGCTCGAGCGCGCTCACGCGACTCGAGTCGGCGCTCGGCTCCGAGCTCGCCGACCGCCTGGTGGGCGCCCTTGCGACGGGCAGGCGCGCCCGTGGCTTCTTCTTCTAGCCCGGCCCCCTGCGGAACTCGTCGCCGCCGTGGAAGAGGACGAAGAAGAAGGTCCCGAGCCCGGCCAGCAGGCCGAGCAGGAAGGCCGTCCCGGCCCCGACGCCGATCGCCACGAGGCCGAGCCAGACGTACGCGCCGAACCCGAAGGCCCAGAGAAACGACGTGAAGCCATGGCTGAACACCGGCGGGCGGAGGTGCATCGCGGCGGATCCTACTGGACGGCCGGGCGGGATCTCCGCGAGAACGCGACCCTCGGGCACCCGTTCGTTAAATAGTTCACCGAGCCGGTTTCGCTTTCGTCCACTTCTCGAACCGACCTTCCCCTTGCGGGTACCGCCGCTCCGTGAAGCTTCGACCTACTCGCGTTCCGTGCTCGGTGCAAGCGGCAATCTAGGGCACGCGTCCCAGGCCGTCAAGGCCGGAAAAATCGAAATTTGCGCAAATTGCGCAAATCAAATCTCATCCACATATTCCACAGCGAATTGCCGCTCCTGTGGGCAATCCTGTGGATAATTCGAGACGTTCCGGCGCGCTAGGGAGCGGGGGCGAGCGTGCCGGGGGTGTAGACGCCGGCCGCGTTCCAGAGGAGGTAGCCCGAGTCGCTCAGCTTGCGGGCCGCGGTCACCTGCGCCTGCACCTCGGCGAGCCCGTACGTGCGGCCGATCGAGAAGTCCTGCAGCCAGGGGACGATGCGCGTGTCGGACCCGCGCAGGATCTGCTTGAAGTCGCGCAGCGCCATCGTCACCGTCGCGCCGGGCATCGCGTTCGGGTCGGCGATGTCGTACTCGCCCGCGCTGTAGTGCGACGGATAGACCATCGGATAGATGAGGTCGAGGTGCGGCGCGAGGAGGCGGGGCCGCTGTCCGATCCCGAGGTCGCGCGTCGCCGCGAGGCCGAAGACCGCGGCGGAGATCCTGACGCCGAGCGGCTCGAGCCGGTCGCGCGCGTACGCGAGGAAGCGGGCGATCGTCTCTCCCTTGTTCTCGTTCACGCGTCCCGGCCAGCGGGCGAGCTCGATCGGCCCGTCGCTCGGGAAGCGGACGTAGTCGAACATGATCTCGTCGAAGCCCGCCCGCGCGGCCGCCTCCGCGATGTCGACGTTGTAGTCCCAGACGCGCTCGTCGTACTGGTTCGACCAGCCGAGCCCGCCGTAGTTCGTCCAGATGCCTCCGCCCGCGCGCTGGACGGCCAGCTTCGGCCGTGCCTGCGCGAGAAGCGGGTCCTCGAAGACGACGACGCGGCCGATCAGGTAGAGCCCGCGCGCGTGCGCTCTGTTCGCCACCCGCTCGGGCCGGTAGTAGTCCCGCGCCGCGCCCACCTGGGTGGCGAGGGGCGCGACCGGCGAGCTGAAGCCGACCTCGCCGTTCTCGTCCTTCACGTCGATCTGGATCGCGGTCATCCCCTCGTCCGCGAGCGACAGAAACTCGTTGAGCTTGCCCCGAAGGGACATGAGCCCCATCGTCACGTGGACGCCGCGGATCTCCTCGGGGAGCTCACGGGGGGTGGGCGGCGCCGCCTCGTCGGTCGTCGTCGCCGCGACCGCGGTCGTCGTCTCGGCGGCAGGCGCGGGGGCCCCGTCGCCCTCCTCGAGGAAGCGGGCTCCGAGCGCCACGACCGCCGTCCCTACGGCGAGGATCGAGAACGCCGTGATTCGCCGCCTCGCACGCCTCCGCCGCGCCTCACTGCGCCGCTCCCGGAAGCGGTCGTTCGGGTCCGGCTGCAGCATGAAGCGGCACCGTACGCGCTTTTCCACAGATCCGCAAATGGGTTTCGGCTCCTCCGAGCCGCGCAACGTTTTTCGTTGCGCTATGCTTCGGACATGCCCGTCACGCCGGCTCTCAAGGTCGAAGCGCTGAGCCGCGACTTCCGCTCGCAGCGCCGACTCGCGGATGCGCTCGGCGTCAGCCCCGCCCAGGTGAGCCGCTGGCGGAGGGGCCAGGGGATCGACGAGGCGAACGCCGACCGGCTCGACCTGCTCGAGCTCACGATGTCGATGCTGCGACGCCTCTACGAGCCCGCGACCGTGGAGGACTGGCTCTTCGGACTGAACCCGCACCTGCGCAACCGCCGGCCGATCGACGTCATCCGCCAGGGGAGGGTGGAGGAGCTCCTCGCCGCGATCGGCCAGGAGCGCGCCGACTCCTACGCGTGATCCTCCACCGCTCGTTCGCCTGGGACCGCGACGCGGCCCCTGAGGCGCGCGGCGGAGCGCTCTGGCTCGCCCGGATGCTCCAGGGCCACGGCCGGCACGACAACCCGCTCGTCTACGGCTGCCTCTACGTGTCGGAGAGCCCGCTCTCCGCGCTCGTGGAGCAGCTCGCGCGCTTCACCGGGCGGGAGCTCCGCCCGGACATGCTCCGGCGCCACGGCCTGCCGCTCTCGCTGGCGACGCTCGAGCTCGAGGACGGGGCGGAGATCGTCGACCTCGACGACCCGGCGACGCTCGCCGCCGAGGGGCTCCGGCCGTCGCTCGTGGCCACGCGCGAGCGGTCGCGCACGCAGGCGGACGCCCTCGCGCTCCACGAGGGCCATCCGGAGGCGGCAGGGCTGCGCTGGTGGTCGACCTTCGAGGCGCAGTGGGCGAACGTCACGCTCTTCGACCGCGTCGCGCCCGTGCTCCGCGTGGAAGAGGTGCACGAGCTCGCCCTCGCCGACGAGCTCGTGGGCGAGGCGGCGACATTCCTCGGACTGGCCTGAGCGGTGGGGGACGGAACGCCCGCTCAGAGCGTGAATCCCGGCTTCCTCGCACTTGACATAACGCCGGTTATCGTGCGTACATCGGGGCAAGCGTGTTTCGCCGGGGGGCCCTTCGGGGTATCCGCAGGCCCGGTTGGTAGCCTAGACCCCCGCCTATGGCCCACGAGGGACCAGTCCTCCAGACCTACGAGATCCTGACGCTCCTCGAGAAGGCCGAGGCGGCGGGATTCGTCGATGCCGTCGAGCTGACGGAGACGTGCGACGCGCTCGAGCTGGACGCCGCCGACGTCGAGACGCTCCACCGCGAGCTCGAGGAGCGCGCGATCGAGATCGTCGAGCCGGCGGCGAAGGAGCCGCCCAAGGAGCCGACAGCGCCGCCCCGCAACCTCGACACGTCAGTCGAGACGACGACGGACGCTCTGCAGCTGTTCCTGCGCGAGATCGGGCGGCATCCGCTGCTCACGGCCGCCGAGGAGGTCGAGCTCTCGAAGCGGATCGAGCGCGGAGACATGGCTGCGAAGCAGAAGATGATCGAGTCGAACCTGCGCCTCGTCGTCTCGATCGCGAAGAACTACCGCAACCAGGGCCTGCCCTTCCTCGACCTGATCCAGGAGGGCATGTTCGGCCTCATCCGCGCGGTCGAGAAGTTCGAGTGGCGCCGCGGGCTCAAGTTCTCCACGTATGCCACCTGGTGGATTCGCCAGGCCGTCGCTCGTGCGATTGCGGACAAGGCCCGGACGATCCGCGTACCCGTGCACGTCGTCGAGCGGATGCAGAAGATGCAGCGCGCCGAGCGCTACCTCTGGACGCAGCTCGCCCGCGAGCCCTCGCTCGAGGAGATCGCCGAGGAGGCCGGCCTGCCGCTCCAGCAGGCGCTCGAGGTGCGTGCGGCCGCGCGGGCCTCGACGAGCCTCGACCAGCCGATCGGCGAGCAGGAGGACGCGGTCTTCGGCGACCTCGTCGCCGGCGACGATCCGCTTCCCGACGAGGTGACGGCAAACCGGCTGCAGAAGGAGGCGCTCTCGCGGGCCCTGGAGTCCCTGCCGGAGCGTGACCGGGCCGTCCTCGAGCTCCGCTACGGGCTCTCCGGCGAGGAGCCCCACACGCTCGAGCACATCGGGCGCCGGCTCGGGCTGACGCGCGAGCGCGTCCGCCAGATCGAGGTCGAGTCGCTCCACCGGCTCGCGTCCCTGCGCGAGATCGGCGCCGCCGCGAGCGGCTAACGCCGCGCGGCTGCGATCACGAGCCCGACGAGCGCGAACCGCGGCGGATCGAAGGGAGCCGATCGCCCAAGGCGCGACGCGGAACAGCGCTGGGTGGAGTGCCGCGCGGCTATGCGGCGAGCGACTCGAGGCGCTGGAGGGCGGCGCCGCCGAAGAGGGGATCGGCGGCCTCCTCCCCTACCCTGGCGCGGACGGCCTCGTACGCCTCGTCGAGGAACGGCGGGCGGGCCGGGCGATGGCCGTCGGAGCCCATGAGCGCCGCGAGGCCCTCCTCCACGAGCAGCCACCCCGTCTCGTGCGGGCCCCGGCCGTGGCGGCCAAGGAGGCTCGTGCCGTTCACCTGGAGCAGCCAGCCGCGCTCCGCGAGCGTGCGCGCCTGGCCCGGGTCGTCGATCACCTCGTCCGCTCGCTCCGGGTGGGCGATCACCGGCGTCAGCCCGGCGGCCTCGATCTCCTCCGCGAGGCGCACGGCGAGCCCGAGCGGGCCGTCGAAGGGAAGCTCCATCAGCACCGCGGGAAGGTCGCCGAGCCGGAAGCGGCGCGGATCGGCCTCGAGGAGCGCGGGCGCCGGCGTCAGCTCGAAGCCGAGCCGCAGGTCGAGCCCGAACCGCGCCGCCCGCGGCGCCATCCGCGCGTGGGCCGCACGCACGGCCGCCTCCCGCTTCTCCGAGAGCTCGAAGTGCGGCCAGACGTGCGGCGTTGCGAAGAGCACGCTCGTCCCGCGTGCCGCAGCCTCACGGCAGAGCTCGAGCCCGTCCTCCTCGGTCCGTACGCCGTCGTCCCCGGAGGGGACCATGTGCGAGTGGACGTCCCAGAACATACGGTCTCACCCTAGCCAGCGAGAGGAGCGGTCATGTCGGAGGTTCCGGAAGCGCGAATGGTCGAGACCGACGAGGGTCTCGTGCCGGAGGGAGACGGCTGGTTCGTCGTCAACGCCCGCGAGGCCGTGTGGGAGGAGAACCCCGTGATGGGCGCCGGCACCGGCTTCGAGGTAGCCACGAACCGGTTCCCGGACTTCGGCATCAACATCGTCGTCCTCGACCCCGGGCAGCCGAACTGCATGTACCACGGCGAGAACGAGCAGGAGGACTTCCTCGTCCTCGCGGGCGAGTGCCTGCTTCTCGTCGAGGGCGAGGAGCGGCCCCTCCGGCAGTGGGACTTCATCCACTGCCCCGCCTGGACTGAGCACGTCTTCGTCGGCGCCGGCGGCGGCCCGTGCGCGATCCTCATGGTCGGCGGTCGCCGCAACAAGGGCGTCCTCTACCCGGTTGCGGACGTCGCCCTCAAGCACGAGGCCGGCGTCGAGCGGGAGACGCACGACGGGAAGGAGGCCTACGCGCCGTTCCCCGCGTGGACGAACCGCCCGTACCGCGAGGGCGACCTGCCCGGCGACTGACCCCTCTCGCGCCGGGCTCCGGCCCCGCGATCCCGGCGCGCTCGCCTGCGCCTCCCGCGCGAACCGTCATGGCGCCGAAGTGCGCCGGATTCAAATGGCTATTCGGCCCGCAGGTACAGCTTGAGGTCGGGCGCGGCCGCCTGGAGCTCGCGCAGGGCGCGCGACTCGAGCTGGCGGACGCGCTCGCGGGTCACGCCGAGCTCGGCGCCGACCTCCTCGAGCGTCCGCGGCTTCTCGCCCGTGAGCCCGAAGCGGAGCTCGAGCACGTGGCGCATCCGCTCGTTCAGCCCGATGAGGGCCGTCCGGAGCTCCGACGTGCGCAGGAGCTCGGCGAGCACGGTGTCGGGCTGCTCGGCGTTCACGTCCTCGAGCATGTCCGCGTAGATCGACTCGCCGTCGCCCACGGGCGTCTCGAGCGAGACAGGGTCCTCCACGAGGTCGAGGAGCTCCTGGACGCGCTTCAGGTCGAAGCCGCTCTCGACCGCGATCTCCTCGGGGAGCGGGTCGCGGTTGAGCTTCTGCGTGAGCACGCGGCGGGCACGGGTCATCTTGCGCACCTGCTCGACCACGTGGACCGGGAGCCGGATCGTGCGCCCCTGGTCGGCGATCGCGCGGGTTACCGCCTGGCGGATCCACCACGTCGCGTACGTCGAGAGCTTGTAGCCGAGCGTGTAGTCGAACTTCTCCACCGCGCGGATGAGGCCGAGGTTGCCCTCCTGGATCAGGTCGAGGAGCGGGACGCCGGCGTTCACGTAGTTGCGCGTGATGGACATGACGAGGCGGAGGTTCGCCTCGATCAGGCGGCGCTTCGCCGCCTCGTCGCCCAGATCCTTCAGGCGGGCGAGCTCACGCTCCTCGGCAGGCGTGAGCAGCGGGCCGTCGCCGATCTGGCGGACGTAGAGCTTGAGCGGATCCTGGGTCTGCGCCGGCTCGCGCTTGGCCTTCGGCTTCGCCTCGGCCTCCGGCTCGTCGGACTCGTCCGCCTCCTCGTCGTTCTCGTCCTCCTCGACGGCGTCCTCGACCTCGTGGTCGGGCTGAGGCGCGAGCTCGAGACGGGGCGCGTCGGTTTCGTCGGCGGCCGGGTCGGGAAGCGGCAGGTTCGAGAGGGGGTGCTCCACGCCCCCTGTATCGGCGGGGTCGGAGGCCCTGCCACCCCCCGGCGGGGGATTTAGGTTTTCCTCCGCAGCACGAAAGCCTTAACGGCTCTTTAAGGAGTATTGCGTGATTTCTAGCCCCGTCGTCAGAAGGTTTGAGTAGAGTCATTCGTCGTGTGTGGCATCGCCGGATACAGCTTGCATCCGGACAGCGGGTTCGACAGGACGCTGGCCGCGCAATCGCTGCTGGCCGCGATCGCCGAGCGAGGCTCCGATGCGGTCGGCTACGCGTACCGATGCGGCGAGGGCCCGATCGTCGTCCACAAGCAGCGCACGGGAGCGAGCCAGCTCCTCGAGGCGGTGGCGATCCCTTCCGACGCGACGCAGGGGCTCTTCCACGTCCGCGACTACACGAAGGGCCACCCGTCGCTCGCCGCGAACAACCATCCGATCCGCCACGGCGCGATCGTCGGGATCCACAACGGGATCATCCGAAACGACGACGAGCTGCTCGCCGAGCACGGGATCGAGCGTGCGGAGCCCGGAATGACCGTCGACTCCGAGGCGATCTTCGCGCTCGTCGAGGAGGCGCCCCACGCCCCGGCCGCCCTCGAGGAGCTCTACGGGTCGATGGCGACCGCGTGGCTCGACGAGCGCGTCCCGCACACGGTGTCGCTCGCGCGCGGGATCGGACGTCCGCTCTGGGTCGGCCACGTGCGCGGCGCCGTGCTCTTCGGCTCGACCCTGGACGCGCTCGAGCTCGTGGAGCGCTACGCCGGGGTCTCGCTCGAGAAGCACGAGGTGCCGGAGGGCACGCTCCTGACGCTCGGGGACGGCCGCGTGACGGCGGAGACGTCATTCGAGCCCGACCGCTCGTTCTCGGAGGAGCCGCTGCCGGCCGTACGGGCCCCCGAGGAGCGGCAGTCCTGCCTGGAACGGCTGGCCGCCGTCGCCTCGCGGCGGGCCGCGTTCGCGCCCGCGCGGGCGCGCTAGCGGTACCCGAGAGCCTGCAGGGTCTCCCCCGCCTCGGACTCCACGTCCGCGAGCTGCTCCGGCGTGAGATCGGTCGCGTACCGCCCGACTGACTCGCCGTGTGCGCGCCGAAGCGCCTCGGCGAGCGGCGCCTCGGGGGCGTCGAGGTGCGCAGCAAGGTCGGCGGCGACGGCGTCCGGCTCGGCGGCCATCCGCTCGTAGCGGAGCTCGAGCGCGCTCTCCCCCAGCCCGCGGCCGGCCGTCACGTAGCGCCTCCAGGCCCACGCGGCGCGCCGTGCGTCGCCGACCGCCGGAAACTCGTCGCGGCGCTCCGGCTCGACCCAGAAGCGCGCGGAAGGCCCGTACGCGAGGCCCGCGTCGTCCGCGCCGCGGCGCGTCGCGTTCAGCCAGCCGCGCTCGAGGAGCGAGCAGACGACGTCCCGCCCGTCGCGGACGAGATGGAGGACGCGCGCCTCGGGAAACGCACGCAGCGCCGCGTCCGCGACGAAGACGGTCTCCGGCGTCTGCTCCACGGCGCGGCGGGCGCCGACGAGCCCGTAGCGGCGCGTCCGGTCGAGGATCCGGCGGATCCGGGGCGCCGTGGCGACCGGCTCTCCCCCGGCCAGGTCCGGGATCGCCGCCTTGAGCGGCGCGACCTCCCCGAGATCGACGAAGCCGGGCAGCGAGCCGAGCGACCGTGCGAGGAAGGTCGTCCCCGAGCGCGGGCAGCCGACCACGAAGACGATCCGCTCGTCCGCAGCCCCGAGCCGCTCGCGCAGCCCTCCCCCGCCCCGCACGGCGACACGGCCGGCGGCGCGAAGCTCGAGCGCGGCTGAGCGGAGCGCGGACACGCCCCGTATCCTCGCAAAGGCGCGGAGCGGCCTCTCTAGGACGCGTTCGCGAGCAGCGGGACGCGGATCCCGTAGTCGGCGAGGCCGTCCGCCTCGACGAGCCGCTCGAGCGCGCCGACGCAGCGCGGGCAGAACTGGGAGCCGGAGCCGATGCGAAGCTCCGCGACCGCTTCCGCGACCGGGCGGGCGGCGCGGTAGATCCGGGTGGTCAGCATCGAGTCGAGCGCGTCCGCGACGTGGATGATGCGCGCGCCGAGCGGAATCTCCTCGCCCCCGAGCCCGTCCGGGTACCCCGTTCCGTCGAAGCGCTCGTGGTGGTGGCGGATCGCCGGCACCGCATCCTGCAGAAAGCCGAGCCGGTCGATGATCCGCGCGCCCTCCTCCGCATGGCGCTGCATGAGCGACCACTCGTCGACCGTCAGCTCGGCCGGCTTCAGGAGCACCGCGTCGGGGATCGCGAGCTTGCCGATGTCGTGGAAGAGCGCCGCGTGGCCGAGCAGGTCGAGCTCGGCCTGCGAGAGCCCGAGCTCGCGGCCGATCGCGAGCGAGAGCTGCTGCACCCGCCGCGAGTGGCCGGCCGTGTACGCATCGCGGGCGTCCACGGTGGCGGAAAGGCTCTCCATGGCGGCCGTCGAGCGCTCCTTCAGGAGCCGGTTCGCCTGCTCGAGCGAGGCGTTCTGGGAACGGATCGTCTCGGCCGCCTCGCGGAGCTTCGAGCTCGACCGCGCGGTGTGCCCGATGTACGCGGCCATCGTCTTGCGCATGAGCAGGAGCGGCAGGGCGAACACCGCGAGGCCGTAGAGCCCGATCGCCTCGTAGGCGAGCGCCATCGCCGCCGCAACGGCGCCGAACGCGACGTAGTGCGGGCCGAGCCACGAGAAGCGCTCCTTCCAGACCCGCGCCCACCTGTCGTGCCCCTCGAGCGCCATCGCGCCGGAGAGGAGGCCCGTGTTGATCACGAAGTAGAGGCCGCCCGCCACGAGACCTGCCGCGGCGGTGACGAAGTTGCCGAGCGTGTCGTCGCCCCAGCCGATCGAGAACACCGCGGCGGCCGAAAGCGAGGCGAGGCAGAGCGTGCCCACGTTGAAGAGCGACTGGTGCAGCGGGTTGCGCATCGCGCTCCACTGGACGGCCGCCATCGTCACGGCGAGCGGGAGCGCCGCCCGGGGCCCGAACATCGCCGCGCCGGCGAGCGCGCCGACTGCGCTCACCGAGACCGATCCGCCCTCGAGCTCGAGCGAGAGGGCCTGGCCGATCCCGACCGCGACGACGATCGCTACGAGACCGATCACGTCCTCCGTTCCGCCGAGGAAGAGGCCGAGCGCGCCCGCGGTCGCGCCGAGCAGGGCGACGATCGCGACGAACGAGCCGAGGAGCGGGGAAAGCGTGAGGAAGCGCGGGCCGACCGGCATGTGGCGCCGGGGCGCGGCCTGGCGCCGGTCGGGGAGGGCGGCGGAGGCCGGCTCGGGGGACGCCGGCAAGGGCAGCTCGACGGGCTCCTCCGGCACCGCCGCGAGGCGCGCGCTCCGCTCGGCGGGCATGAGCAGCGGCTCGGAGCTCGCGCCCAACGCGCGGTTGCGGCCCTGGAGCTTCGCGCGGTAGACGGCGAGGTCGGCCTGATGGATGAGCTCGTTCACGTCCGAGCCGTCCTTCGGGAACCCGGCCACGCCGCACGAGATGGTCGCGCGGATGGGCTCACTCGACGTCGTGACCTCGAACCGCGTCGCCGCGACCGTCCGCCGGATCCGCTCGGCGATCTCGAGCGCGCGCTCGGGCGGGGTCTCGGGGAGCAGGATGGCGAACTCCTCCCCGCCGAAGCGCGCCGGGACGTCGTAGTCGCGAAGCGCCCCGCGGAAGGTCTCCGCGATCCCGCGGAGCACGGCGTCGCCTGCGAGATGGCCGTACGCGTTGTTGATGTCTCGCAGAAGGTCGAGATCGGCCATGATCACCGACATCGGGCGGTCGAACCGCTGTGCGCGGGCGAGTTCCTCGCGCAGCTCGGCGGCGAAGTGACGCGCGTTGAAGAGCCCCGTCTTGGAGTCGACGCGCGCCTCCTCCTCGAGAGCCGGGACATTGAGCGAGCGGTGGATGAGGACGAGCGGGGCGACGGCCGCGACGATCAGCCAGGTGTTGATCTCCCAGAGCGTCGCGAACGCGACGCCGAGCAGCGCGAGGATGAGGTCGGTCGAGAGGCTCTCCAGGGTGAAGAGCTCGCTCTTGCGGAGGGGCGTCCGCTCGGCGACGTGCATCATGAGGGCGAGCAGCACGTGGTTCGTCACCACGAAGACGAGGCATGCGGCTGCTCCCGCCACCGCCCAGCGCTCGGGCGACTCCATCGCCGTCGTGTTCCCGAGCACGAGGTGTGCCACGTACCACGCCGCGAGGCAGTTCAGCGTGTAGTTCGCGATGTTGAACGTCTGGATGTACCAGGCATGGCGCATCTTCAGCCACTCGGGCACGTGCTGGATCACGCCCATGAGCGCCACGAGGCCCGCCGGGAGCAGGAGCACGGCGGCGATCAGGAATACGATCGTCGTGTAGTAGCGAGCGGCGTTACGG
>Ga0214468_1000604_pt1 | contig 11239 bp, 10 predicted proteins | sample RVTome_9_FD_187334 | JGI IMG/M metagenome (GOLD analysis project Ga0214468, IMG submission 187334) | Soil microbial communities from uranium-contaminated site in the Upper Colorado River Basin, Wyoming, United States - RVT155D38 HiSeq ...
ATCACCTTGCCAGAACACGCGCCCGAGTACGTTGACGCGGTCCGGCAGACCATGGAACAGATCGACTCCGAACGTCCGGTGTGCGGATGGGTGCTTGACCTGCGTGACAGCACGGGAGGCAGCTCCCGAGGGGACTGGCTTGCATTGGGCCCCTTGGTCGGCGACGACCTTCTCATGCGCTTCGGAAAGGCCGACGGCGTCACCGAGTCGGTCTACTACGAAGACGGAACCCTCCGCTACGAAGATCCACGCTTCCCCGAAGGCGAGGCAGAACTCTCCCGGCAAGTGCCGGCCGATTCCTACATACCCGAACAGGTTGACGTTGCGATCGCGGTGCTCATCTCCTCCCAAACAGGGAGCGCCGGCGAAGCCGCCGCCATAACTTTCGTGGGGCGGCCACATACCCGGTTCTTCGGGGAACAGACCGGAGGGGCTACGACAGCGTCGGAGTTCCATGAGATGCCCGACGGCGCGGTACTTCGGGTCTCCAGCGGCCTTTACCAAGATCGCACCGGCCAGGAGTACGAACACGGCCTACAACCCGACACGGAAGTGCGGTCCTTCACTGAGAGTCGAGACCGTGTACTAGAAGCGGCACACGAGTGGTTGGCAAACCAACGGTCCTGCACCTAACGGCTGGACACTGGTCTACCGGCGACTCAACCATCTTCCCCGACAATTTCGCCGCACCCTCCACAGTTTGGAAGAGTGCCTCGCGACTACGACCAGCAGGAGAGGGCGCGTCTTACAGCGGTAGAGACTGCTGTGGAAGCAGATGCCGGGTTAGACGCTTCTGCGGCCGCTGCCTCTGCTAGGCCTGCTTCCCTTGTTGAACACCATGTAGGTGCCGTAACGGAAAGGGGCGACCTCACCGGCCGCCCCTTACCCGGAGTTCACTTGTGTTCAGTCAGGAATGAGAGTGTGCAAGAACGCTCTCATTCTCTTGCAAAATCGGTCTTATTTCTTGCGAAACCCCAGTATGAGAGTGTGCAAATTCACATCAGCTGCAACCGGTGGTGTCCCCACAGGTGAGACAGACGTAGCAGCTGCCGTTGCGCACGGTCATGTGGCCACAGTTGGAGCAGGCTGGCGCGTCGCCCATGTTCTCCTTCAATGAGAAGTCGGACACGGTGGTCTCTCCATTGGCGGCGGCCACGGCGACCTTCTCCCGCTCGGGGGCCTTGACGTTCTCGTCGGGCCCGTCGAGGAACTCGACGACCGACTTCACCGCATCGACGTCGGAGTCGGCAGCGGCGTCTGACAGGTCGAGTTGCACCCCGGCCTCGACAGCCATGCCCTTGGGCGGAGAGGCGATATCGCCCTCACGGTCCGGTGGCACCTGGGCGAGCTCGTCACGCTTCAGGTACTCGACGCCGAGGGCCCGGAAGACGTAGTCCACGATCGAGTTGGCCATCTTGATGTTCGGATGCCCCTCGACCATGCCGCGTGGCTCGAAGGTCTGGAAGGTGAACGTGTCCACGAACTCGTCCAACGGGACTCCGTATTGGAGGCCCTTGGAGACTGCGATGGCGAAACACGACAGGATCCCCTTGAGCGTTGCTCCCTCCTTGGCCAGGTCGATGAAGATCTCGCCGAGGGTGCCGTCGTCGTACTCGCCGGTGCGCAGGTACACCTTGTGCCCACCGACTCGGGCCTCCTGGTTGAAACCGGAGCGGCGTGAGGGGAGCAGGAACCGTGGCGGCTTCATCCCCTGGGCGTAGGCCTGGGTCGGGGAGATGCCGGCGGGGAGATTGCCCCAGTGGATGGCCTTCTCGGCCTCGACCGCAGCGGTGATCGCCTCGTCCTCGTCCTCTGATCCCTCGCCCTCGTCGGCGGTCGAGTTGAGCGGCTGGGCCGCCTTCGAGCCGTCCCGGTAGAGGGCCATCGCCTTGAGGCCGAGCTCCCAGGAGAGGTAGTAGGCATCCTCGATCTCTCCGACGGTCACCTCGTTGGGCATGTTGATCGTCTTGGAGATCGCACCCGATATGAACGGCTGGGCCGCCGCCATCATCTTGATGTGCCCGTTGTGGTGGATGAACCGACGCCCGTACTTGCCGTTCTTGTTGGCGGTGTCGAACACTGAGAGGTGCTCGTCTCTGATGTGAGGCGCTCCTTCGATGGTCTGCCTGCCACAGATGTGGTCGTTGGCCTCTGTGATCTGGGTCTTGCTGAACCCGAGGGCCCGGAGCAGATCGAAATCCCAACTGGTGTAATCGTCGACGCTGAGCCCGAGCCGCTGCAAGGTCTCCTCGCCGAAGGTGAACACGTTGAAGGCATGCTTCAACTCGAATACCGCCGGCAGCATCGCCTGGAGCTTGAGGATGTCCTCCTCCGAGAACCCCTTCTCCAACAACGTGTCGGTGTTGATGTGGGGCGCGCCCTCGATCGAGCTGGTGCCGACGATGTAGGTGACGATGTCGGATATGTCCCCGGGCTCATAGCCGAGGTGGGTCAGGGCGGGCGCGACCGACTGGTTGACGATCTTGAAGTAGCCGCCCCCGGCCAGCTTCTTGAACTTCACCAGGGCGAAGTCGGGCTCCACCCCGGTGGTGTCGCAGTCCATCAATAGCCCGATGGTGCCGGTCGGCGCCAGCACAGTCGCCTGGGCATTGCGATAGCCGTCTTTCTCGCCCCGCTCCAGGGCGAGGTCCCACGAGGTGCGAGCCGCCTCGAGCAGGGCCGGCGGGCACACTTCGGCGTCGATGCCCACCACCTCGGTGGAGATGTTGTCGTAGTCGTCGCCGTCGTAGGCGGCCTCCCTGTGGTTGCGGATCACCCGCAACATGGCGTCACGGTTCTCGGCGAACCTCGGGAAGGGACCGATCACCCCGGCGATCTCCGCTGAGGTGGCGTAGGAGAACCCGGTCAGCGTCGAGGTCATGGCACCGGCGATGGCACGGCCCTCGTCGGAGTCGTAGGCGATGCCCTGTCGCATCAGCAGTGAGCCGAGATTGGCATAACCGAGACCGAGGGTCCGGTAGTCGAAGGATCCCTGGGCGATCTCCTTGGAGGGGAAGTGGGCCATGGCCACCGAGATCTCGAGGACGATGGTCCAGAGGCGGATGGCGTGCTGGTAGCCCTCGATGTCGAACTCTCCGGCGAAGTCGTCGTACAGCTTGACCAGGTTGATCGAGGCCAAATTGCAGGCGGTGTCGTCGAGGAACATGTACTCGCTGCACGGGTTGGAGGCGTTGATGCGCCCGCCCACCGGGCTGGTGTGCCACTCGTTGATCGTGGTGTCGAACTGGAGGCCGGGGTCTGCGCACGCCCATGCCGCTGCGGCGATGCGCTTCCAGAGCTCGCGAGCCTTGACCGTCCTGCGGACGGATCCATCGGTGCGGTTGATCAGATCCCAGTCACCGTCTTCTTCTACGGCCTTGACGAAGTCGTAGCTGACCCGAACGGAGTTGTTGGAGTTCTGCCCTGAGACGGTGGCGTAGGCCTCACCGTTGAAGTCCGCGGGGTAGCCACCGTGCTGGATGAGCACCTTGGCCTTCTCCTCCTCGACCTTCTTCCAGTCGATGAAGGTTTCGATGTCGGGGTGATCGACGTCGAGGATGACCATCTTGGCGGCGCGGCGGGTCGTGCCGCCGGACTTGATGGCGCCGGCGGCGCGGTCGCCGATTTTGAGGAACGACATGACACCGGAGGACTTGCCGCCACCCGAGAGGAGCTCGCCCTCGGCCCGGATCGCGGAGAAGTTGGAGCCGGCCCCGGAGCCGAACTTGAAGATGCGCGCCTCACGCACCCATAGATCCATGATGCCGCCCGGGTTGACGAGGTCGTCGCCGACGCCGTTGATGAAGCAGGCGTGTGGCGCGGGGCGACCGTAGGAGTCGGGGGACTCCACCAGCTCACCGGTGGACTCGTCGACGAACCAGAAGCCCTGGGCGGGGCCGGTGAGACCGTAAGCCCAGTTGAGCCCGGTGTTGAACCACTGTGGGGAGTTGGGAGCCGCGATCTGGGCGGCGAGCATGTACTTGAGCTCGTCCTCGAAGGCCGCGGCATCCTCACCCGAGGCGAAGTAGCCGCCCTTCTCGCCCCAGTGGCGCCACGTGCCGGCGAGCCGGTCGAAGACTTGCTTGGACGAGCGCTCGGGGCCGGTCACCGGATTGCCATCCTCGTCGAAGAGGGGCTGGCCCCCGTCGTCGTGCTGGGGGACACCGGCCTTGCGGAAGTACTTCGAGACCATGATGTCCGAGGCGACCTGGCTCCACTGACCCGGGATCTCGGCATCGGTCATCTCGAAGACGATCGAGCCGTCGGGGTTGGTGATACGGGAATCTCGACGCGACCACTCGAAGTAGCTGTAAGGGTCGGTGCCGGCCTCGGTGAATCGACGGTTGATCCGCAGGCCTTTGCTCATGTACTGCTCCTGACTGTTGCCCGAGGTCCCCTGTCGGGAAAGTGTCGGGACGTTGTCCATTCTCAACTCCAACCACAAGATGTTGTGGTCTGAGGGGAAGTGACCACTAGATCTGGTATGGACTTCAACACTGTAATTACAGTGGTGTCATCCGTCAACCATCAGTTTTCCACAGGCGCCAGATTGGCTTCTCGGACGTCATCGAACACACCCAAGACGGGGAAGTAGAGGTCGGCGGCATGCTCGCCGGGGGAAGTGAGAGCGACGATAGACCCGGCCCGCGGGGCAGTGCACACGGATACGTGAACGGTTTTTCGCGGTTCTCGGCTCCGCTCGCTCAGCCGTCTACGTCGATGTCGAGGGTGCCGCCCTCCCACCTGACCTCGACGCGCACATCGTCGTCCTCACCCTCGAACTCGACCCGGACCCGGGTCGGGCCGGCGTCGTCGACCTCAACGGCGAATCCGGGTGCTGGGGTGGCCGCTTGGAGCTCCACCTCGCCGGGCCGGTGGCGAACCACCACCACTCCACCGACGGACGAGATCGTGCGCACGCTCCACTCCGCCGTGGCTGCGGACGAGGAGGATGACGACGACGAGGACGAGCTGGTGGTGGCACCCGGGATCGTGCTCGTGGGGCTCGATCCGGTCGTGGTCGTCGCCGCGGAGGATGACGTCGACGTTCCGGTGCCCTGGGAGGTGGTGGGGAATGCCGGAGCCACCGCTACCGGGGCATCGTCACCCACCTGGGAATCGGCGAGACCGACTATCTGCCAGGTGAGCACCGTCGCCACCACGAGCGCGGCGACCCATGCCGTAGCCATCTTCCACGAGATCATGGGCCAATTGTCTCAGGATCTCTCGCAATGAGGGATCAAGACACCCTCAAGGTTGCCTCAAGACTGCTCTGTGTGCCGATCGCGGCTTTAACCTCCGCCACGTGCCACGGATCGTTCTGATCGAAGACGACCTAGAGATCAGACGTCTGGCCGCCGCTGCCCTCTCCGGGCAGGGTCATGACGTGGAGAGTGCCGGTCGCGCTCTCGACGGGCTCGAGCTGGCGGTCCAGGGGAATCCCGATCTGGTGGTGCTCGACCTCGGCCTCCCCGACATCGACGGGACCGAGTTACTCCGAATGATCCGTGCGGTGAGCAAGGTTCCCGTCATCGTCATCACGGCTCGGGGCGCCGACGACACGGTCGTCGCCACGCTCGACTCCGGTGCCGACGACTATCTGGTGAAGCCATTTTCGATGGCGCAGCTCGAGGCCCGGGTTCGCGCCGTGCTGCGCCGGCGCGCAGCGAGCGCCGAGACGAACCGACTCGCCGTCGGCGAGTTGGTGGTCGATGTCCCGGCGCGCACCGCTTCCCTGGCCGGGACATCGCTCGACCTCAGCCCCAAGGAGTTCGACATGCTGAGGGTCCTGGTCGAGAGGGCCGGTGAGGTGATGACCAAGCGAGAGCTCCTCGCGGAGGTCTGGCGTGAGCCGTACGGGGGGTCGGACCACACCATCGACGTCCACATCTCGTGGTTGCGCAAGAAGTTGGGCGAGACGGCCCAGCAACCGCGCTACATCCAAACCGTGCACGGGGTCGGTGTGAAACTGGTCGACCCGGCCGATCCGGGGTGAGACGCCGGCTGGTCCTGCTCAGCCTGGCGACGACGATCCTCGTCGTGGTCGCCTTCGTGGTCCCTCTGGGCCTGCTGGTGCGTCGCCAGGCCATCGAGGGCGCCAAGGTGGCGGCCGAGCGCGATGCGCAATCGGTGGCGGCTCTCGTTGCTCTCGTGACCCTAGGTGACGATCCCGGCGCCGTGTCTGCAGCGGTCGGGGACCTCCCGGAGGGGACGATCGTCGTTCTCGGCGATGTCGTCCTCGGGACACCGCGGGAGGGCCAGGGGTCCCTCGTCGAGTTGGCGGCGGGCTCGCAATCGACGTTCGCCGACGACGTCGCCCGTGGGTGGGAGATCGCCCTCCCGGTGGTCGGGGGAACCGACATCGCGGTGGTCGACTCGTTCGTCACCTCGGCGGAGCTGACGTCCGGAGTTCTTGCCGCTTGGTTGTTGCTGGCGTCTCTGGCAATTGCTCTCATCGCATTGGCGATCTGGGTGGCCGACCGCCTCGGCCGGAGCCTCACCTCGCCCATCGAGGACCTGGCGAGGTCGGCACATCAGTTGGCGGCGGGTGACCTCGACGCGAGGGTCGACCCATCCGATCCGGAGGAGATCAGGGAGACGGGGGAGGCGTTCAACTATCTGGCGGCGAGACTCGACACGCTGCTCGCCGAGGAGCGTGAGAGCGCGGCCGACCTCTCGCACCGGCTGCGCACTCCGCTCACTTCGCTGCGTCTCCAGGCCGAGGCTCTCACGGAGGTGACCGAGCGCGAGGCCATGATCGGCCAGGTGGATCGGCTCGAGCACGCCATGAACCAGGTCATCGAGCTGGCTCGTTCTCGAGCCGCCGCGCCTGGTGAGAGCGACATCAATCAGGTCGTGTCCGATCGAGCGGCGTTCTGGCGTGTGCTGGCCGAGGAACAGGGCAGGGCCATGACGGTCTCGCTGTCGGATTCGACCGCGTCGGTGAAGATCTCCGGCGACGACCTCGGGGTCGTGGTCGACACCTTGGTCGGGAACGTCTTTGCCCACACACCAGCCGGGACCGAGTTGGAGGTGCGCACGGCACCCACCGCCAACGGCCCACCGCTCCTGGAGGTGTCGGATCGCGGTCCCGGGTTCGGAGGAGTGTCGACGGTCGAGCGCGGTGTCAGCGGAGGGGGATCGACGGGTCTCGGGCTCGACATCGTCCGCAAGACCGCACAGGCTGTGGGAGGAAACCTGGAGATAGACGACCGCCCCGGGGGCGGGGCGGTCGTGCGGGTGACTTTCGGCTGAGAGTCAGTCTGAGTCGACCTCGACCCTGACCTCGACTCGGGCGTTGTTGATCCTCGCCTCGAACTCAGCCTCGGCGTCGGCCGAGAAGAACTCGAGCTCGATGCGGTCGGTCTCGATCTTGTCGTGCTCGACGTGCCAGCCCGGCGCCGTCACGTTCACGAGGAACAACTGGCCGGAGAACACCTCGATGGTGACGGTCCCGACTCCGGGGATGGTGTGGGTCGTTATCCCATCGGGCACGGTCCGGCTATCGCTGTCGTCGAGGCTCGTGGAAGTGGAGCCACTCGAGCTCGTCGACGTGGAGCCACCCGAGCTCGTCGACGTGGTCCCGGCGATGCTCGTCGATGTCGAGGAGCCGCCGCTCGCACTGGTCGAGGTGGATCCGCTCGTGGACGACGGTGCCGTCGCCGCCGTCGAGGAGACCACGGTGGCGTCGGTCGACGATGCAACAGTCGCATCTGTCGAAGACGAGGAGTCATCCACCGACAGGCCGACCGAGCTCTCGGTCTCCGCCGTCACCGACGTCGCCGTCCCATCGTCGCCACTGGCCCAGGCCACCCCAACCACGGCGAGCGCGGCGACTACCGATGTGGCCACACCGAGCATCTTCTTGATCACTTGCTACCTCCTAGATGGGTCGTGCGGTAACAGTGCGCCACGGCGTGTCACGAAGTCTTCAGGCAGTGCTCAAGGAAGCCTCAAGGGCGGCGAGCACCCCGGCTCGGTACCGGTGCAAGGACCGTATCTGTGCGGGTTGGCACACGCACGGCGTGGAGATCCGCACAGAACGGTCTCCAGGGTCAGCGGGCTGGGTGGTCCCAGGCGTCCTCCGGGCGGCCGGTGTCGACGCTCCAGCGGGGAAGGAAGTACTGGACGATGGGGCCGATCAAGAGGGCGAACCCGATGGTGCCCACCCCGAAGGTGCCGCCGAGGAGGATCCCGGTGATCAGTACCACGATCTCGAGACCCCATCTCGTCACGCGGATGGACAAACCCCTCCTGGCGATAGCGGTCATGAGCCCGTCACGGGGCCCCGGGCCGAGATTGGCCCCTATGTACATGCCCGAGGCCAAGCCGATCGCGGCGATGCCACCGGTCATGAGCAACAGGTCCCACCAGACGTTGTCCGGCTCGGGGATGACCAGGACTCCCAGGTCGATGACCACTCCGATGATGATGGCGTTGATGACGGTCCCGATCCCGTATCTCTCCTTGAGAGGCAACCAGAGCACCAGCACGACGAAGGAGATGACTATCGACCAGATCCCGACCGTGAGGCCGAACTCCTCGGTGAGTCCTTGGTGGAGGACGTCCCAGGGTGGAAGGCCCAGGCCGGACTGGAGCATCATGGCGATTCCGACACCGAAGAGCACCAGACCCACCAGCAATTGGATCAGCCGACGTCTCAGGTTCTTGCCGCTGACGGAGATGAACATCGTCTCGGGACGGTAACAATGGGTGAACCAAGCAAAGGACCAGCCCATGGCCATCGACTTCACGGTCACCGACGCGGCAGGCAAGCCGTGGACCCTGTCGGATCATCTCGACGCCGCCGTCGTGATCACCTTCCACCGGGGTGACTTCTGAACCTACTGCCACGGCCAGTTGGCCGTCATGGCAAACCGCCACGGCGAGTTCGTGCAGCGGGGAGGGCGGGTGTTCGGCATCAGCGCAGACACCGTCGAGATGAACGCGGCAATGGTGGAGAAGCTCGCCCTCCCGTTCCCAATCCTCTCCGACCCCGATCGGGACAAGGCCATCGCTCCTCTGGGGTTCGCCGACGAGAACGACCCGCGCGGAATCGCCCGCACGGGTGCCCTGATCATCTCGCCACAGGGCGAGATCGTGTTCTCCTTGCTCGGCCGCGACTACGCCGACCGGCCTGTGGAAGACGATCTCCTCGCCGGCCTGGCGGCCCTCGGTCTCCCGGCGACCACCCAGGCGCCCCCCGAGATCGGTGAGGCGACCCCGGGAGACAAGGCGATGGCCTATGAGGGGCTCACCCACTACTTCCGCGGCGCCAAGTTCGCCACCTTGGCGATCAGGCGCCGGCATCGAGACCTCGGGGAGGAGTTCGCTGCCGACACCAAGGGATACCTGGCCATGGTCGAGCGCTACATCGATGCATTGCCCGGAGTGGAGGAACGCAGGGCGTAACCTCGCCACATGGAGGGCCCGAAGGTACAACTGTTCGTCACGTGCCTGGTCGACGCTCTCGCCCCCGAGGTCGGTCGGGCCACTGTCGACGCATTGGAGAAGGCGGGCTGTGTCGTCGAGTTCCCCGACGGCCAGGCGTGCTGTGGCCAGCCCGCATTCAACGTCGGTCTGGTCGGCGAGGCCCGCAAGATGGCCGAGCACACCCTCGACGTCCTCGATGAGACCGAGGGTCGGGTGGTGGTCCCGTCCGGGTCCTGTGCCGTGATGATCGCCCATCACTATGCGGATCTGTTCCAAGGGACCAGCCGCGCCGAGCAAGCGAGACGTGTCGCCGATCGGGTGCGTGAGCTGACTCAGTACCTGGTCGACGATCTGGACTCGTCGGTTCGTGCGGGATGTGACGGTTGCACGGTGGCCTATCACTACTCCTGTCACGGTCTGCGCGAGCTGGGGCTCGACCATCAAGCAGACCGACTGCTCGAGGAAACCGCCCGGGCCGAACTTGACGGGGCCAAGGAGTGCTGTGGCTTCGGGGGGCTGTTCTCGATCGAGATGCCCGCGGTGTCCGAGGCGATCATGAACGACAAGCTCGATCGGGTCGAGGCTTCCGGCGCGGACGTGCTCGTGGGGAGTGATGTCTCGTGTCTCCTCCACATGGAGGGGGGCTTGCGTCGGCGCGGGTCCAAGGTCGAGGTCAGGCACATCGCCGAGCTCATCGGCCCATGAGTCAGCCGGTCACCTTCCTGAGCCGAGCCGAGGCCCTCATCGGCACCCATGAGGCCGACGCCGTGGGAACCGGGGTGCGCAACTTCCTCGCCATGAGGGAGAGATCGGTTGAAGAGTTCCCCATGATCGACACCTTGCGCGATCGGGCCCGGGCCATCCGGCTCCACTCGCTCAATCACCTCGACCGGCTGCTGGCACATTTCGCCGACCAGGTCGAAGCGTCCGGTGGCCGGGTCCACTGGGCCTCAGATGCCGAGGAGGCCCGCCAGATCACCGCCGACATCCTGCAACGGGCCGAATGCCGTTCGGTGGTGAAGTCGAAGTCGATGGTCTCCGAGGAGATCGAGCTCAACGACCACCTCGAGAGCTTGGGCCTCGACGTGGTCGAGACCGACCTGGGCGAGTTCATCGCCCAACTCGCCGGGGACACCCCGTCGCACATCATCGCCCCCGTCCTCCACATGACCCGGCGAGACGTGGGTCAGCTCTTTGCCGACAAGCTCGGCGTTCCCTATACAGACGATCCGTTCGAGCTCAACCGGATCGCTCGGGTCCATCTGCGTGATGTGTTCCTCGAGGCCGACGCCGGCATCTCCGGAGTCAACATGGCGATCGCCGAGTCGGGATCCATCGTTCTGGTCACCAACGAGGGCAACGGCCGGCTGGTCACCACGGTGCCGAGGGTCCATATCGCCCTGATGGGCATGGAGCGAATCGTCTCCCGCTGGGAGGACGCCGCCGTCGTCCTCGAGACGCTGGCCCGGTCGGCCACGGGCCAGCACCTGTCGGTTTACACCAATGTGGTGACAGGCCCCCGCCGCGAGGACGACCCGGACGGGCCCGAGGAGTTGCACGTCATCGTCGTGGACAATGGCCGCTCCCGGATCCTGGCGGGGGAGACCGCAGAGATCCTGGCCTGCATCCGATGCGGCGCCTGTCTCAACGCCTGCCCCGTGTTCCGCACATCCGGTGGGCACGCTTACGGCACCGTTTACTCGGGCCCGGTCGGGTCGATAGTCACTCCCGGCCTCTACGGCATGGACCCGTGGTGGGACCTGCCCTACGCCTCGACATTGTGCGGGGCGTGCGAGGAAGTGTGTCC
>Ga0214468_1000605_pt1 | contig 11221 bp, 9 predicted proteins | sample RVTome_9_FD_187334 | JGI IMG/M metagenome (GOLD analysis project Ga0214468, IMG submission 187334) | Soil microbial communities from uranium-contaminated site in the Upper Colorado River Basin, Wyoming, United States - RVT155D38 HiSeq ...
ACGCGTGGTCGTGAACCTTTCGCCCGGGAACCTGCGCAAGGAAGGCCCGGGGCTCGACCTGCCGGTCGCGACCGTGGTGCTCGCGGCATCCCGCCAGGTGCCGGCCGCGAAGCTCGGCGGGTGGGCGTTCGCCGGAGAGCTCTCGTTGAAGGGGACGCTCGTCCCGACGCCCGGCGTCCTGTCGGTGGCGATCGCGGCCGCCCGTGCCGGCCTTCGCGGCGTGGTCGTCCCGTCGGCCAACGCCGCGGAGGCGGCCCTCGTCGACGGTCTCGAGGTCGTCGGGGCCACGTCCCTGGGTGACGTGGTCGGTTTCTTCCGCGGGACCTGGCGGCCCGCGCCGATCGCGGCGACGCCTGGGAGCGGAGTCGGCGACGGCCGCCACGTCGTGGACCTCTCGGAGGTGCGGGGGCAGGCGCAGGCGAGGCGCGCGCTCGAGGTCGCCGCCGCGGGCGGACACCACATCCTGCTGATGGGAGCGCCCGGCGCCGGCAAGACGATGCTCGCCCGCCGGCTGGCGACGATCCTTCCCGCGATGTCCGGGCCAGAGGCCCTCGAGGTCACGCAGCTGCATTCGGTGGCCGGTCTGCTGGACGAAGGGGGACTCGTGCGCGAGCGGCCCTTCCGTTCCCCCCACCATTCGATCTCCCTCGCGGCGCTCCTCGGCGGGGGTGGCACGTATCTGCGCCCCGGCGAGGTCTCGTTGGCCAATCACGGCGTCCTGTTCCTCGACGAGTTCACCGAGTTCCGGCGCGATGCGATCGAGGGGCTGCGCCAGCCGCTCGAGGACGGCCGCGTCGTCGTGGCTCGCGTCGTCGGGTCGGCCGAGTTCCCCGCCCGGTTCACGCTCGTGGCCGCGGCGAACCCGTGCCCGTGCGGTTTCGCCGACGACTCGAGCCGGCGCTGTACGTGCCGCGACGACCGGCTCGAGACCTACCGGTCCAAGCTCTCGGGACCGCTCCTGGATCGCGTCGACATCCGACTGACCGTTCCCCGGCTCACTCGGCAGGAGCTGCTCGGCGAGATCGCCGGTGAGGGGTCTGCGATCGTGCGATCGCGGGTCGAGGAAGCCCGCCTTCGACAGCGAACGCGGTATGCGTCGCTCGGTCTGCACTGCAACGCTCAGTTGCCGGGGCCGCTCGTCCGGCGTGAGGCGAAGGTCGCGGCCGAGGCGCGTGAGCTCCTCGCCGACGCGGTCGACCGACATGCGTTGACGGGGCGTGGGTTCGACCGCGCCGTGAAGGTCGCGCGAACGATCGCCGACCTGGCCGGCGACGACCACGTGGATCCCGAACACGTCGTCGAGGCGCTCGCGTACCGCGAGACGGATCCGAGCCACGGGCTGGCGCATGCCGGCTGAGCGACGGCCGCCGGTCGAGGACGACGAGATGCCGCCGCGTCCGATGTGGCCCGACGCGTTCGTGACCACGACCGCAGACCTCCGTGCGGTGCTGGTGTTGTCCGCGCTCCGTGGGATCACCCCGCGCAAGCTGATCGCGGTGGCAGCCGAACGCGGGTCTGCGTCGGCCACGCTCGCGGCGATCCGTCGGGGGAACGCCGGGAGCGAGAACGACCGCGCGTTCGCGAGGACGGTGGACGGCGAGGAGATCTCGGCCGCCGTCGCCGCCTGTGGGGCGAGGATCGTGCCGTGGGGATCGGCCGAGTACCCGGCGCAGCTGGCGAACATCCACGATCCCCCGGCGGTGCTGTACGTGATCGGACGTCCGGCGCCCGATCCAACGCGGGCGGTTGCCGTCGTCGGTGCGCGCCGTTGCACCGAGCTCGGTCGCGAGCTCGCTGCCTCGATCGGACGCACGCTCGCACTCGCGGGAGTCGTCGTCGTGAGCGGCGCGGCTCGGGGGATCGATGCGGCCGCGCACGTTGGCGCGCTCGACGCCGGCGGGACGACGCTCGCGGTGATGGGATGTGGCATCGACGCCGTCTACCCGGCGGGGAGCCGCGCCCTCGTTCGGAGGATCGGCGCGACCGGCACGGTGCTGAGCGAGTATCCGCCGGGTACCCCGCCGGTCCAGCGCAACTTCCCCGCTCGCAACCGGATCGTCGCGGGACTGTGCGGAGCGACGGTCGTCGTCGAGGGCGCGAAGGGCAGTGGCTCGATGATCAGCGCGGAGCATGCGATGGAATTCGGCAGGGACGTGTACGCGGTGCCCGGAGCCGTGACCAACCCGCTCGCGGAGGTCCCGCTTCAGCTCATCCGCGACGGCGCGACGATGATCCGAGGCGCCGAGGACCTGTTGCACGAACTCGGGGTCGAGCTCGTCGCGGAACAGGTGGTGGAGCGGCTGGAGATCTCCGAAGACGAACGCAGAGCGCTCGCCGAGCTCACCGGACCGACCTTGCCGGACCGGGTCGCCACCGCGCTCGGCATCACGATCCCGCACGCCGTCTCGCTCCTCATGCGGCTCGAGCTTCGCGGGCTCGTCAGAGGCGTCGGCGGCCGCTACGAGTCGACGCTCAAGGCCGGCGCGGCGTCAGGCTGAGGGTCGCAGCATCCTCAGCGCGCGCGGGGCGCCGCTCCGGGCAACGAGACGCACGGGGATCCCTGCAGCGTCGAGGACGCTCGCCGCCATCGCCGAGCGGTAGCCGCTCGCACAGATGAGGGTCGTGGTCGTCTTCGGATCGAACTCGTCGATCCGGCCGGGGAGGTCGCCGACGAACAGGTGTCGCGACGCCTCGAGGTGACCCTCGTCCCATTCGGACGTCTGCCGTACGTCGACCACGTCGCCGGCCTCACCGCGAGCGAGCTCAGCGACGAGCTCGGAGAGATCGAGCGTCGCATACGACGCGACATCCAGGCCGGCGGCGCGCCACGCGTCCATCCCTCCTTCGAGGTGACCCTCCAGGCGCTCGTACCCGATCCGGAAGAGTTGCGTGGACGCCTCGACGAGCGCGCCGTGATCGGGCACGAGCAGGACCACGGGTGCTCCGAACGGGACGAGCCACCCGACGTAGCTCGCGAACGACTCTTCGAGCGGGACGTTCAGCGATCCGGGGACGTGCGCGGCCGCGAACGACGCGCCATCGCGCGCGTCGACGAGCCACGCGCCCGATGCGAGGAGCGCCGCGACGTGCTCCGCCGATCGCGCCGCCGGCAACGGCACCGCGCCGTACACGTGGGGGCCCGCGCGATTGATCGGCGCCATATGGGCGTAGTAGTCGGGATAGGCGGGCAGGCCCTCCATCTGCTGGGCCACGAACAGGGTCTCGTCCATTGCGGTGAGTGCCGGGTTCGCGAGTCGCTCGACCCCGACCGACGACGTGCGCTGTTCGCCCGGCGGCGACGTCGCGCAGAAGCTGCCGGCTCCGTGGGTCGGCAGCAACAGCACGTCGTCGGGAAGCTCGGCGAGCGTTCGCATCGTGCGGAACTGGAGCCGCGTGAGCTCGTCCGTGTGCTCCTGTCCCAGGAGATCGGTTCGGCCTGCGCTCCCGACGATGAGGCTGCCACCCGAGAACACCGCCGAGGGCCGGTCCGAGCCCACAACACGAACCAGGTACGCGGTGTGCTCGAAGGTGTGCCCGGGCGTCGCGACTGCGATGAGCTTCGTGTCGCCCACCTCGAGCTCCGCGCCTTCGTCCATCGGCCGGAAGCCGAAAGCGTAGTCCGCCGTCGCCGGGCCCACGATCTCGGCGCCGGTGGCCGCCCGCAGCTCGGCGGCGCCCGAGACGTAGTCGTTGTGCACGTGGGTCTCGACGGCGTAGCGGATCCGCGCGCCTCGAGCCTTCGCGGTCTCCACGAGGCGGGCGATATCGCGCTGCGGGTCGACCGCCGCGGCCTCGTCGCCCGAGGTCAGCAGGTAGGCGGTGTCGCCCAAGCCCGGAGTCACGAACAGGTCCAGCTCCACGAGTCGGAATCGTAGGTCGACCGGCCCGTCCTGCGCTGAGACGCTTGAACCGCCCCTCGGTGGTTGGTACAAGAGGGCGACTCGATGGCCCGCCCGCAGGACCTCCCCGCGCCCGACGCCGCCCTGATCCAGGGCTTCTGCGACCATCTCGCCCACGAGCGCCATCTGGCCGATAGCACCGTCATCGCGTATCGGCGCGACCTCGAGCAGCTGACGGCCTTCCTCGCGCGCGGGCGTCGCCCCCTGGTGCGCGCGACCCTTCACGACCTCCGTCGCTTCCTGGCGCAGCTGTCCACGCTCGGATACGCGCGAGCATCCATGGCGCGCCGCGTCGGCACGATCCACACCTTCTATCGGTGGGCCGCGTCGAACCAGCACCTCGAGGCCGACCCGGCGGCCCTGCTCGGGCGGCCGAAGGTCGCGTCCCGGCTCCCAACCGTCTTGCGGGTGCCCGAGGCGGCTGCGCTCGTCGAGGCACCGCAAGCGGCGGCGAGCAAACGCGAGCTCGATCGCGCGGTGGCGCTGCGCGACCGGGCGATCCTCGAATTGCTCTACGGGTCGGGGCTGCGTGTGAGCGAGGCCGCAGGCCTCACGCTCGACCGGGTGGACCTCGACCGGGGACGCGTGCTCGTCTTCGGCAAGGGCTCGAAGGAACGGGACCTGCCGCTTTCCGATCCGGCCCGGGACGCGCTGCGCGCCTGGATCCGCGAGGGCAGGCCACAGATGGCTCCCGAGGCCCCCTCGACCGCGCTGTTCTTCAACGGAAGGAAACACCCGATTGGTGGACGCGACATCAGGCGGCTTGTGGGACGATACGGGGGCGTGACGCTGACGGGGCGGCGGGTCACGCCGCACACCCTCAGGCACTCCTTCGCCACGCACCTGCTGGAGGGAGGAGCAGACATCAGGGCCGTCCAGGAACTGCTCGGGCACGCCAGCGTCGGGACGACGCAGCGGTACACGCACGTCACGCGCTCCCGGCTCTTCGAGGCGTACCGGCGCAGTCACCCGAGGGCCTGATGGCGCGGGCTGCGAAGGCGTCGGAGGACACCGGCAGGGCGCGGTCCAAGCCCTCGGTGAAGGCGTCTCCCAAGCGCGCGTCGAAGGTGGGGTCCCAGAGCGGTCGCCCCAAGGTGGTCAAGGTTGCGAACGCAAAGGCCGAAGCGAAGATCGTGACCAAGGTCGCCGCCAAGACCGCAAAGCCGAAGAAGGCCGGCCCCTCCGGAGCCCCCGTTGTGACGCGCGAGCGACCGGCGGGAACGGACGACGAGCTCGCCGGTCTGTGGGTCGAGTACAAGCAGAACGCCTCGCCCGCGATCCGCGAGCGCCTGATCCTGCACTTCGCGCCGCTCGTGAAGTACGTCGCGAGCCGCGTCGCCACCGGTCTGCCGGCGAGCGTCGATCAGGCCGATCTGGTCTCGTACGGGATGTTCGGGTTGATCGACGCGCTCGAGAAGTTCGAGCCGGCGCGCGGCAACAAGTTCGAGACGTACGCGATCCCGCGGATCAAGGGCGCGATCATCGACGAGCTCCGGGCGATGGACTGGGTACCGCGCTCCGTGCGGTTCAAGGCGCGCGAGATCGAGAAGGCGTACGCGAACCTGGAATCGATCCTCAAGCGCGCTCCGACCGAGGTGGAGATCGCGGAGCGGCTCGGCTTCACGCTGCGCGAGCTCCACGACGTCATCAACCAGATCTCCTTCGTCTCGGTGCTCGCGCTCGACGAGCTGCTGTCCGTCGGCAGCGACCGCGGGGAGCAGGTATCGCTCCTGGACACGCTCGCCGACCGAGGCGTCGACCCCACGACGGGACTCGAAGGGCAGGAGACGCGCGGGCTCCTCGCCGCGGCGATCAACTCGCTGTCCGAACGCGAGAAGATCGTCGTCACCCTTTACTACTTCGAGGGTCTGACCCTGGCCGAGATCGGCGACGTCCTGGGTGTTACCGAGTCGCGCGTCTGTCAGATCCACACGAAGGCCGTCGGCCAGCTGCGTCTGCAACTGGTCGAGACCGAGTAGCGAACCTGTGAGCTTCATCACGGCCCGCCCTCTCGACCGGCGCTAGTGTCACGCCTCCCCGGAGGAGGCCCGCGCTCGTGCTCGTTCGTTCGATCCTCACCATGCTCGTCGGTACGCAACTCGTCGCACCCTCGGCGGCATCCCCGGTCGCCGACGGCAGCTGGGCATGGCCCGTGCGCGGTCCCGTCATCCACGCGTTCGAACCGCCGGAGACGCCGTTCGGCGCGGGGCATCGCGGGATCGACGTGGCCGCCCCGGTCGGAGCGGTCGTCATCGCCCCGGAGGCTGGCGCCGTGGCCTTCTCGGGAAAGGTCGGAGGGCAGCTGTTCGTGACCCTGGACCACGGCGGCGGCTTGACGAGCACGTACTCCTGGCTCTCGGAGACGCTGGTGCGGAAGGGCGACGCGGTCCCTCGAGGCGCCCCGATCGCGCGCACCGGGCAGGGCCATCCCGGAGCGAGCGTCCCGCACCTGCACTTCGGTGTCCGGCTCGACGGGACCTATCTCGACCCGATGGAGTTCCTCGAGCCGCCGAGCGTCTCGGGGTTCATCCGGCTCGCGCCGCTCTCCGAAGCGTCGAGCTGAGCACCGGGTCGTCCTCGCGTCTCGGCCGCGGTCCGAGGTCGGGACGGCGAGGCGCGGCTAGGATGTGCGGGCTCCACGACCCTTCACGCTCGCTCCCAGACCAGGAAGGTCCCCGCTGTCCCCGAACGCGCGCCGTCGGTTGCGTGACGCCCTCGCCAGGGGGGCGCTCGTGTCGTCGGCCCTCGTCTCGGCCTTCTCGGCGGCTCCCGTGGTCGCACAGGAAACCGGTGCCTGGTCCCAGTTCCAGGGCGGCTCCGATCACCGCGGCGTCCTCGTGGACCGCGGTGTCCTCGTGGATGGGCCCGCACCTCCGTACCGGATCCGTTGGACGTTCCCCGCGCCCGAGGGCGAGGAGCTCTCCGGTGCGGTGATCGTCGAGGATCTTGCGATCTCGGTCGGCGAGCGGGCCGTCTACGCGGTCGATCTCGCCACCGGCGAGCTCGCCTGGGAGGTCCCTCGCTCCGGAGGACCGATCTCGACCCCGGCGGTCGCGAGGAGGAACCGGATCACCGTGCTCTATCTCGAGGGGCCCGGCGCGGACGACGCCGCGTCTCCCTCTGCCTCGCCGACATCGTCGCCAGCACCCTCCGACGATGTCGACGACGGATCGGTCCTCGTCGCGCTGGACCTTGCCGACCAGACCGAGCGCTGGCGCGCGGCGCTCGGCGCGGAGTCGCGGTCGGGTGTGACCCTGGACGCGGACACCGCATACGTCGGCGATGAGGACGGCATCGTCCACGCGATCGCTCTCGCGGACGGGCAGGTCCGTTGGACCGCCGATCTCGCCGAGGGATCCGGTGTTGAGGGCGCGACCGGGGCAACCGCGTGCGACGCGTTCGAAGGCGGCGCCGTCGACGTGCCCATCGGCGTCGCCGAGGACCGTGTCATCGTCGTCGGCAGGAACGTGGACGGTGGCGCGGTCGCGGTCGGCGCCTTCTCGGCGTCCACGGGGGACTGCGCGTGGCGCGTGTTCCCGCAGCTGGGCTCGAGCGCGATCTCCGCGCCCGCGGCCGCCGAGGGCATCGTCGTCGTCGGGTCCGCCGATCGTTTCGTCCGGGGCCTGGAGGCCGAAGACGGGCAGGAGCGATGGTCCTCACTCGCGCTCTCCCTGTTCTCGCCGTTCAGCGCACCTGCGTTCCCGCCGGGAACCGTGTACGTGGCCGACCTCGGCGGTGGGCTCTACCGGCTCGAAGCGAGGGACGGCGCTCGCGTGTGGAGCTACCAGTTCAACGAGGTCGTCCTCGGCTCACCCGTCATCTCCGGCGACACCGTGCTCCTCGGGCTGAACGACGGCCGCCTGGTCGCCCTGAACGCGACCTCCGGCCACCTCGTCTGGCAAGCGGGAACCGGCTCAGGGCGGCTCGGGGCGCTCGCGCTTGCGCCCGATGCGATCGTCGCCGAGAAGGGCGGCCGGGACGCCGGGCTGATCGCCTTCGAGCACGACCCGCAGGGCCGGCTGGTGGACGTGCCTTCGCCGACGGAGCTCGACGCGCCGACGACGCTCTCGCGCATCGGCCTGGCGGCCGTGATCGTGGTCGCTGCCCTGGTCGTTCCCGGGATCTTCCTGCGGCGCCGGTTCGGCGCGACGCTGCCCGAGCTCGAGGATGCGGGCGACGGGGTCCAGGACGACGTGGATGACGAGGAGACCGAGGAGAGCGACCGGCCTTGAGCGGCAAGAGCAAGAAGGGGCGGCCCCGGTCGACTTCGGCGCGGCCGAACGTCACCGAGCCCGCGGTCCAGGGGGGACCCCCGCGCCGGGCCGGACTCTTCGGCGGCTCGATGGTGTCCGCCGGGGACTCGTCGCTCCCGACGCTCGGCCGCTCGCTCGGCCGGGGGTTCCTCGTCGTCCTCACGCAGCCAGTGTTGGTGGTCCTCGCCGTCGTCTTGGTGGCGGCGACGTGGCTCCTGCTGGTCGCGCTCGGCTTCGAGGGGGCGCCGGGGCGGCTCTCGGACACGCTCGCGATGGCACCGATCAGTACCTACTTCGACCTCGGCACCGGGGTGAGCCTGTTCGGGCTCGGAACCTCCTTCCTGATCTTCCTCGGTATGGCAAGCGTGGTGCGGGCGGTCCTGACGGCCGTCCTCGCGGGGCTCATCGTCGAGTCGATCGGGGACGGCCGGACGAGCCGATACGGCGTGTTGATCGGACTCCGGGCGGTCCCGACCCAGCTGGCCGTCCAGCTCGCATCGATCTCGTTCATCTTCATCGGACAAGCCGCGCTCCAGGCGCTCGGCCCGGGCATCGGGTTCCTCGGATCGGTCGCCGCCCTCGTCGGGGGTCTGTTCTTCACGGGGTTCGCACCGACCGCGGCCATCCGCCAGGGCCGCGGCGTCGTCGAGAGCCTACGGAGGTCGGGGCGGGCCGCGATGCTCCCCGGCGGCCGTCATCTGACGCTGTGCGCGCTGTACTTCATCGTCTCGCTCCCCCTCGCCCTGCTGGTCACGCCGGGGAACGAGATCACCGCGAACCCCTCGCTCGCGTCATGGGTCGTCGTCTTCGCGTTCAACGTCCTTCATCTCGTGTTCATGGCGGCGTTCGCCTACCGCTGGATCGTGGCCGAGCCGGACGTGCCCGATCAGCCCGTCCCTCGGCGGCAGCCGGCGCGAGCTCGGCCCGCTCGTGCCCGCGGCCGGCGGTAGCGGGCCGCTGCATCGGCGCTGGTAGACTGCCGTTCCGCCGGTGCCGATGGCACCGAGCTCACACGCAGGAGGACCGACTCTGGGGTCCCGGCTCGCCGGGCCGGTGTCGGGGAGAGGCCTGCGGAGGAACACAACCGGAAGGAGGCGCACGTGCCCGTCGTCACCAGGCGCGAGCTCCTCGAGGCAGGCGTCCACTTCGGACACCAGACGCGGCGCTGGAACCCGAAGATGGGTCGGTTCCTGTACGGGGAACGCTCGGGCATCTACATCATCGACCTCGAGAAGACCCTGACGGGCCTCGAGGAGGCCTACGAGTTCGTCCGCGATCTGGGCCGCCGCAACGGCGTGGTCCTGTTCGTCGGGACGAAGAAGCAGGCGCAGGACATCATCGAGGAGAACGCGGCCCGCGTCGGCATGCCGTTCGTGACGACGCGCTGGCTCGGCGGCATGCTCACGAACTTTCAGACGGTCTCCCGGCGGCTGTTCCGGCTGCGCGAGCTGCGCGAGATGGAGCGGACCGGCGCGTTCGACTACCTGCCGAAGAAAGAGGCGATCCGTCTGCGCCACGAGAAGGAGAAGCTCGAGCGCAACCTCGGAGGCATGCAGAGCCTCGAGCGACTGCCCGACGCGATCTTCGTGATCGACACGAAGAAGGAGCAGATCGCGGTGAACGAGGCCCGCAAGCTCGGGATGCCCGTGATCGCCATCGTCGACACCAACTGCGACCCCGACGAGGTCGACTTCGTCATCCCCGGCAACGACGACGCGATCCGTTCCGTCTCCCTGGTCACCCGGATCATCGCGGATGCCCTCGTCGAGGGCCGTCAGATCGGCCGGGAGTCGGTCGTGACCCGGGCGACCGGTCCCGAGATCGAGCCCGAGCCCGAGCCTGTTCCCGCCCGGGGGGCCTCCGTGTCCGGCCCGCCGGGGGAACCGTCGACGGCGGCGTCGGTGCTTCCCAGCGTGGCGGGCGTCGACGAGCCCCCGGCGGCTCCGGCCGCTGCGGCCGACCCGGCGGGCTCCGGCTCCGGCGATCCAATGGGAACAGGCTGATGGTCGACGTCTCCGCTGCGGAGGTGAAGAAACTTCGGGATGTCACCGGGGCCGGGATGATGGACTCGAAGCGGGCTTTGCAGGAGGCGGACGGGGACCTGGACAAGGCGCAGGAGATCCTGCGCACGAAGGGGCTGGGCGACACGAAGGGCCGCTCCGGTCGCGTCGCGAACCAGGGGCGGATCGAGTCCTACATCCACTTCAACAACACGGTCGGCTCGCTGGTCGAGCTGAACTCCGAGACGGACTTCGCGGCGAACACGGACGATTTCAAGCAGCTCGCCAAGGACATGGCGCTGCACGTTGCGAGCCCGAGCGCGCCGCGCTATCTCACCCGCGAGGAGGTCCCCGCGGAGGTGGTCGAGGCCGAGCGGCGGATCTACGAGGCGCAGGCCAAAGAGTTGGGCAAGCCGGAGCACGTCGTCGCGAACATCGTGGAGGGCAAGATGAACGCCTTCTACGAGCAGACGGTGCTGGTGGACCAGAAGTACGTGAAGGACGACTCGAAGACGATCCAGCAGCTCCTGGACGAGGTCTCGGTCAAGGTTCGGGAGAAGGTCGCCGTGCGGCGTTTCGTCCGGTTCAAGCTGGGCGAGGACCCGGAGTAGGGTACGGGCATGCCGGAGGATCGGACCCAGGAGGCCGCGGCCCGGCCGCTGTACCACCGAGTCTTGTTGAAGCTCTCCGGCGATGCCTTCGCGCCGCCCGACACCGGATACGGGATCTCGACGCAGACGACCGGGATGCTGGCGCGCGAACTCGCCGACGTCGTCGACCTCGGCGTCCAGTGCGCGGTCGTGGTCGGCGGCGGCAACATCTTCCGCGGCCGGCAGGCGCCGGAGATGGAGCGCTCGAGGGCGGACTACATGGGGATGCTCGCCACCGTCATGAACGCGCTCGCGCTGCAGGATGCGCTCGAGAAGGTGCACCTTCCCACCCGCGTGCAGACGGCGATCCACATGGCGCAGGTCGCCGAGCCCTACATCCCGCTCCGGGCGATCCGCCATCTCGAGAAGGGACGGGTCGTGATCTTCGCGGCGGGTCTTGGCGCCCCGTACTTCTCGAC
>Ga0214468_1000606_pt1 | contig 11219 bp, 14 predicted proteins | sample RVTome_9_FD_187334 | JGI IMG/M metagenome (GOLD analysis project Ga0214468, IMG submission 187334) | Soil microbial communities from uranium-contaminated site in the Upper Colorado River Basin, Wyoming, United States - RVT155D38 HiSeq ...
TATCAGCTCGCCGACGCGCGCCCGGAGTTCGGGGAGCAGGTGGCCTGGGGCGAGTCGAACGCTATTGCGTTCTGCAATTCGGTGCTCGGCGCGCGGACGAACCGGTACGGCGACTTCATCGACGTTGCGGCGGCGATCACCGGACGCGTCCCGTACGCCGGCCTCCACCGGACCGATGAGCGACGCGCGACGCTCGTCCTCCGCCTGGCGGCCGATGTCCCCACAGCACTCCGCGACGCGGACGTCCTGTTCCCGGTGCTGGGGATCGTGCTCGGGCGGCGGGCGGGGTCGGCGGTGGCCGTCATCGACGGCCTGGAGCCCGGGCAGTCGGAGGATCGGCTCAAGGCGCTCGGGGCCGCCGCCGCTTCGTCGGGATCGGTGGCCATGTTCCACGTCACTGGCTCCACGCCCGAGGCGCCGAGCCTCGACGCCGCGCTCCAGCACCGGCCTCCGGACGCGGTCGAGCACATCACGCTCGCCGAGCTGCGGGACGCGCGGGACCGCCTCACGAGCGCCGCCGGCGAGGGGCTGACCGCCGTGTCACTCGGCACGCCCCACGCCTCCCTCGACGAGCTGGAGCGGATCGCCGTCATGCTCGGGGATCGCCGCGTGCACGCCGGCGTGGAGCTCGTCGTCTCGACCGCGCGTGACACCATGGCCGAGGCGGCCCGCCGCGGAATCACCGCCCGGCTCCGCGAGGCCGGTGCCGAGCTGCTCGTTGACACCTGCAGCTACCTGGTGCCGATCCTGCGCCGGACCGACGGCGCCACGATGACCGACTCGGGCAAGTGGGCCTGGTACGCGCCCGGAAACGTCGGTGCGCGGGCCGTGTATGGCTCGACCGCCGAATGCGTGCGGAGCGCGGTCGCCGGGCGTGTGATCCGCGACGACGCGATCTGGGGTGGCGCCGCGTGACGGATGCCCCTCGCGCGCTCGTCCTGGACGAGCCGCTGAGCCTGTGGGGCGGCATGGATCCGGCCACCGGCGCGCTCATCGACGCGCATCACCCGCAGCGAGGCGCCAACCTGGCGGGGCGCGCGGTGGTCATGGCGTCGGGACGCGGTTCGTCGTCGTCGGCATCGGTCCTGGCGGAGGCGGTCCGGGCGGGGACGGCGCCGGCGGCGATCCTGCTCGGCGAGCCTGATCTCATCCTCTCCATCGGCGCAGCGGTGGCCGAGGAGCTCTACGGGGTCCGCGTGCCGGTCCTGGTGCTGTCCCGGGCCCGACTGGAGGCCATCCGGGACGGCGACCCGGTCGATCTCGACCACGCCGTCCCGCCCATCGGGAACGGGCCGTAGGGCTCTGGCCCCAGCCCGAGCCCGCGGTGATCGTGGCCACATGACACTCACCGTCGATCCCGCGGCGCTCGTCGCCGACCTGGGATTTCTCGTCTGCCGCGACATCCCGACCCTCGGCCGCGACGCCCTGCTGGTGGTGGCGCTCCGTGCGGTCCCGACCGAGCAACATTTCGACCCGGAGCTGCTCCGCTACTGGCGGACCGGCGCCGATGGTCGCGGGCATCGCGCCGAGCTGACCCACGCGTCCGCCATGCCGCGGCGCTCCGACTTCTCGTGGGGCCCGATCGAGATCGTCGACCGCTTCGGCGTCACCAACACCTTCGTGTCGCTGGGTGGCTCACTGGCCGCCGACCGCGACGCGGCCGGCACCGTGATCGCCACCTTCCGATCGAGAGGCCCGATCCTCCGTCGCGGCGGGCACAGCCAGCGCTACGACAGCATCGCCGCCGCCCTGACCGCGTTCCTGGGGCGCCTCCTGGTGCCCATCGACTTCCAGCCCGGCGCCGAGCGGCTGATCAGCGCGACCCCGCCGGTCACTCGCTACGCCGCGTTCCTCCAGCACGAGGTCCCACGACTCGGCATCCAGCTGGTGCGCGAGGCCTACGGCGCCGATGCCCGGCTGCTCCACGCCGAGGCGGATCGGCTGCGCCTCCGCGACCCGCGGGCCTGGGAGGACGGGGCGGCGCTCCTGGCGCGCCTGGGGCTTTCGCCGGGCGACCGCTAGGAGCCGACGTCCACCCTCAGAACGGCTTGGCCAGCATCAGCCACAGGATCACGATGAAGGCGACCAGGCCCATGGAGGCGGGAACCATCGGGTTCCACGCCTCGATCAGCCGGCGCAGCTCATCGGGGTTCTCCTGTGGCGGCGCCTCGGGAGCCCCGGTCTCGGCGGGCATGCCCGCAGCCGCACGAATCGGCCTGAGGCGGAAGGTGGCCATCGGCGTCATCAGTCCGCCGACCAGGACGAACAGGACGATCGAGATCCAGATCCAGGCGCTTCCCCAGTGCCCGCCCATGAAGCCGGCCAGGATCCCGGTCAGCAGCCCCAGGACGACGAGGACCACGACCGGCGCGCCGAGGCTGAAGCGGGAGAGGTCGAGCAGGGCTCGCACCCGCGCCGGATCGGTCTCGCGCTTGAGCGCGAAGGCGACCGCCATCGAGGTTCCGTGAGCGACGAAGAAGAGCAGGATGGTCGTGGCATGGACGAACACCACGGCGCCGTAGAGATCCAAGGTGCACCCTCCGCGTGACCGATGTCTCGCGCCGATTATGGAGCGTCGCGTCTACACTTCGGGGCATGGATGCGTGGGCGCCCCTGGAGCAGGTCGATCCGGAGATCGCGAAGGTCATCCGCGACGAGGAGGCGCGCACCTCCGCGCACCTCGAGCTGATCGCCTCGGAGAACTACCCGTCGCGGGCCGTGCTGGAGGCGATGGGCTCGATCCTCACCGCCAAGTACGCGGAGGGGTATCCCGGTCGCCGCTATTACGGTGGCTGCGAGGTCGTCGACGTCGCGGAGAACCTGGCACGCGACCGGGCGAAGGAGCTCTTCGGAGCGGAGCACGCCAACGTCCAGCCGCATGCCGGCGCGCAGGCGAACATGGCGGTCTTCCACGCGCTCCTCGAGCGCGGCGACACGGTCCTTGGCCTGTCGCTCGACCAGGGCGGGCACCTCACCCACGGCTCGCCGGTCAACTTCAGCGGCCAGTACTACGACTTCGTTCCCTACCACGTCGACCGCGAGACGCACCTCATCGACATGGACGAGGTGCGGTCAGTGGCGCGGGAGCATCGGCCGAAGCTCATCCTCACCGGTGCCACCGCGTACCCGCGTCTGTGGGACTTCGAGGCCTTCCGCGAGATCGCCGACGAGGTCGGGGCGCTGCTGATGTGCGACATGGCGCACTTCGCGGGGCTGGTCGCGGCGGGCGTCCATCCGTCGCCGATCCCGTTCGCCGATGTGGTCACGACGACCACCCACAAGACGCTGCGCGGTCCGCGCGGCGGGATGATCCTGTGCCGAGAGGCGCACGCCAAGGCGATTGACAAGAGCGTCTTCCCCGGCATCCAGGGCGGGCCGCTCATGCACATCATCGCCGCCAAGGCGGTCGCCTTCCGCGAGGCCACGTCGGATACCTTCCGGGCCGATCAGCAGGCAACCGTCGACAACGCGCGCGTGCTGGCCGCTTCCCTGGCGGATGCCGGCGCCTCGATCATCTCCGGCGGCACCGACAACCACCTGATGCTCGTCGACGTGCGCCCGCTCGGCGTGAACGGCAAGGAGGCCGATGCGGCCCTCGGCGAGGTCCAGATCACGGTGAACAAGAACACCATCCCGTACGACCCGGAGAAGCCGATGATCGGCTCCGGCATCCGCGTCGGCACGCCGGCCGTCACCTCGCGCGGGATGCGCGAGGGGGAGATGCGTTCGATCGCGCAACTCATCGTGGACGGCATTGCGGCCCGTGGGGACGCCTCCGCACAGGACGCCATTCGGCAGCGCGTCGCCGCCATCACTTCCCAGTTCCCGGTTCCCGGCCTCCCCGCGACCCGCCCGACGGCCGACGTTCCTCGCTGACACCGACCGGCGCCGCAACCGTGGCGCAACCCCCGCATGGGCAGGATCGGGGAGCCTCGGCTATACTCGCGAGCGTCCGACCGCTGTGAGTCGAACTCGAAACATGACACAACAACGGCAGAGCTTCGGGCCCGGCAGAGTGCTGGCTCAGGTGACGCTCATCGTGGTCCTGCCGTTGGTGGGAGGGGTGATCGCCGGACTCGTCGCCGACGGGTCGATGGGGACCTCGCCCCTCTTCGTGTTGAGTGGACTCGTGATCGGCACCCTCGTCACTGCTCTCTGGCTGCGCTGGTTCATCACGACCAACGTGACCCGGCTGCACGGCGAGGAGCCTGCGGTGGGTCCCGGATCGGAGCAACATGAGCAATCGACAACCGAACGGACCTGAGCCGCGCCCCGGCCCGGTCGCACGGCCCCCCCAGTGGGGCATGGTGTTCGACCTGGGACTGCGCCTCGGTCTGGCGGTCGTCATCGGCGTCGTCGGCGGCGTCCTGCTGGACGGCTGGGCGAAGACCGCGCCGCTGTTCACCCTGCTGGGGGTGGCGGTTGGCATCGGCGCTGCAATGTACTCGATCTGGGACGTGGCCCGACACCAGATGAACTCGCGCTAGCACACGAAGAGGACCCTGCGTGCCTGAGGAAACCGCCGAGCATGGCGCGAGCCTGATCCACGTCGCGATCAAGGCCGAGACGCTGTTCCACATCGGCCCGATCGCCGTCACCAACAGCATGGTCGGCACCCTGATCGTGTTCGTGCTGCTGGCGTCGCTGGCGTGGTGGGCCTCGCGCAACCACGCGGTCGTCCCCACCCGCCTCCAGTCGCTGCTGGAGTTCCCGGTCGAGTTCCTGGCCGGCATCGTGCGCGGGCAGCATGCCACCCGCTGGCGCTCCGTCCTGCCACCGGTCCTGGCGATCTTCCTGATCGTGCTGTTCAGCAACTACGTCGGCCTGCTGCCGGGCGTCGGCACCATCGGCCTCCACGTCGTCGAGGACGGCCACGAGGCGGTGGTCCCGATCATCCGACCGGCGTCGGCCGACCTGAACTTCACGCTGGCGCTGGCGCTCATCGCCTTCGTCCTGTTCGTGAGCTGGGGCATCCGCGCCAACGGCCTGAAGGGCTACCTCAAGGAAACCTTCATCGCCAACCCGCCGTACATGACGCCGCTGATGACGCCGATTCACATCGTCAGCGAGCTCAGCCGCATCATCAGCCTGTCGATGCGACTCTTCGGCAACGTGTTCGCCGGCGAGATCCTGCTGGCGGTCATGCTGGCCCTCACCTTCGCCATCATCCCCGTGGCCTTCCTGGGCCTCGAGATGATCTTCGGTGCGGTGCAGGCGCTCGTCTTCGCCCTGCTCACGCTGACCTACATCACCCTGGCCACCGCCGGACACGGTGGGGGCCACGACGAGGCCGATGAGGCGCACGCCGGCCACGACGCCGATGACGTGGCGCTTCGCGCCGGCGCCCATTGACCGCCCATTCGATTCGGAACTCGACAACCATGGGAACGCTCTCCCCACACGAAGAGCACCAGGAGGAACCTGACACGTGGATCTGACACCCCTCGCCGCTGGACTGGCCATCGGCCTCGGAGCGCTGGGACCGGGCATCGGCCTGGGCCTGGGCGTGAGCAAGGCCATGGAGGCGCTCGGCCGCAATCCCGAGGCGTCCGGCGCGCTGTTCGTGCCGTACGTGCTCGGCCTTGCCCTGACCGAGGCCGTCGCCATCTACGCGCTCGTCATCGGCCTGCTCATCCTGTTCACCTAGGACGCCGGTAGGTGGAAGCCCTCATCGAGGCGTTCGACGTCAACCTCGTCGGCCTGTTCTTCCAGGTCGTCAACTTCCTGCTGCTCCTCTACCTCCTGAACCGCTTCCTGTTCAAGCCGCTGCTGGCGCGCATGGACGAGCGGAGCTCGAAGATCGAGAAGGGGCTGGAGGACGCGGAGGCCGCGGCACGTGACCGCGAGCTCGCCCGCGCCGAGCGCGAGGCGGCCGTGGCCGAGGCGCGCAAGGAGTCGGCGGAGATGCTGGCCCGGGCGAACAAGATCGCCGAGGACACCCGCAACGAGATCCTGAACGACGCTCGCACCGAGGCCGAGCGGGTCACGGCGCGGGCGCGAGAGGAGATCGTCGCCGAGAAGGACCGGGCCATGGCGGAGCTGCGGGCACAGGTCGCCGACCTCGCGCTCGAGGCGGCCGGCAAGCTGGTCCGCTCCGAGATGGACGGCGCCGTCCAGCGTCGCCTCGTCGAGGAATTCCTCGAAGAGGTCCCCGCGAGCTCCAGTACGAAGCCGGCGCGGAACTGACCGATGGCACGACGCGAGACCGCCGCGCGACGCTACGCCGAGGCCGCCTTCGGGCTCGGCCGTGACGACGGCACGCTCGACGCGTGGGAGCGCGACCTCGCCCGCCTCGAGGAGGCCGTGGCCGACGAGGGCCTGCGCGCGCTCGTCGAGCACCCTGCGGTCGCGTTCGCCGACAAGGAGCGTGTGCTCCGTCGCGTCGTCGGGGACGTGGCGGCCGAGCCGCTCAGCCTGGTGCTGCTGATGATCCGACGCGGGCGCCCCGGCGCGATCGGCCGCATGGTCGAGCACTTCCGCGAGCTCGTCCGCCGGGAGCGCGGCATCGCGCTGGCCGAGGTCCGCACGGCTCTGCCGCTGGAGGATTCCCAGCGGAGCGCGGTCACCGACCGGCTCCACGAGCTCACCGGCTCCACGATCGAGATCAACGAGGTCGTCGACGAGTCGCTGATCGGCGGGATCACCGTCCGCATCGGCGATCAGCTCTACGACGCCAGCGTGCGCAACCGCCTGGAGCGGCTGCGGGCGCGACTGACCGCCGTCTAGGCGAAAGGAAGAAAAGGAACACAGATGGCGATCAGATCCGACGAGATCACGTCGATCATCCGCAACGAGATCAAGGGCTTCGACTCCGGCGCCGACGTCTCCGGCGTCGGGACCATCGTCGAGGTCGGCGACGGCATCGCGCAGATCTACGGGCTGTCCGGCGCGCTGGCGCAGGAGCTGCTCGACTTCGGCAACGGGATCATGGGCATGGCCTTCAACCTCGAGGAGGAGACGGTCGGCGCGCTGATCCTGGGCGACTACACGTCGCTGTCGGAGGGTGACCAGGTCCGCACCACCGGCCGCATCGTGGAGGTGCCGGTCGGCGACGCCCTGATCGGCCGCGTCGTCAACCCGCTCGGCGAGCCGATCGACGGCAAGGGCCCGATCGAGACCAAGAAGTCCCGCCCCATCGAGCGGATCGCCCCCGGCGTCATCGTGCGCCAGCCGGTCGACACACCGCTCCAGACCGGCATCAAGGCCATCGACAGCATGATCCCGATCGGCCGCGGCCAGCGCGAGCTGATCATCGGCGACCGCCAGACCGGCAAGACGGCCATCGCCGTCGACACGATCATCAACCAGAAGGGCCAGGACGTCATCTGCATCTACGTCGCGATCGGCCAGAAGCAGTCGACGGTGGCGCAGGTGGTCGCGCAGCTCGAGGAGTCGGGCGCCATGGAGCACACGATCGTCGTCTTCGCCGGCGCATCGGATCCCGCGCCTCTCCAGTACCTGGCCCCGTACGCGGGCGTGGCGATGGGCGAGGAGTTCCTCGACACCGGTCGCGACGCGCTGTGCGTCTACGACGACCTCTCGAAGCACGCCTGGGCGTACCGCCAGGTCTCGCTGCTCATGCGCCGCCCCCCCGGCCGCGAGGCGTTCCCCGGCGACATCTTCTACTCGCACTCGCGCCTGCTTGAGCGCGCGGCTCGCCTGAACGAGGACAACGGCGGCGGGTCGCTGACCGCGCTGCCGATCATCGAGACACAGGCCGGCGACGTGTCCGCGTACATCCCCACCAACGTCATCAGCATCACCGACGGGCAGATCTTCCTGCAGTCCGACCTGTTCAACCAGGGCCAGCGACCGGCGGTGAACGCCGGCATCAGCGTCTCCCGGGTGGGCGGCGCGGCGCAGATCAAGGCCATGCGGCAGGTCGCAGGCAAGCTGCGCATCGACCTCGCCCAGTACCGCGAGCTGGCGGCCTTCGCGCAGTTCAGCTCCGATCTCGACAAGGCGACGCGCGACCAGCTGACCCGCGGCGAAAAGACGACCGAGATCCTCAAGCAGCCGCAGTACGCGCCGCTGCCGGTGGAGAAGCAGGTCGTCATCATCTGGGCTGCCACCAACGGCCTGCTGGACGACGTCGAGACCTCCCGCATCGCCGAATTCGAGACCGGCCTGTACCGGCACCTCGAGTCGGGCTATCCGGATCTCCTGCCGGCCATCGCCAGCGAGAAGGTCCTCTCCGACGAGACGACCGCGTCGCTCGAGAAGGCGGTCAGGGAGTTCAAGAGCCAGGGTGGCTACGGCGAGGCCGATGACTCGGCTGCTCCCGCGGCCGAGGCCGAAGCCGAAGCCGAAGCCGATAGCGACGACGAGCCCGAGGAGAAGGCCAGCTAGATGCCAAGCCTCAAGGACATCCGCGGGCGGATCGGGTCGGTCCGCAACATCGCCCAGATCACCCGGGCGATGGAGATGGTGGCCGCCTCGCGCATGAAGCGCGCCCAGGACGCCATTCTCGCGGCGCGTCCCTACGCCGAGGAGATGGAGGCGGCACTGCGTCGCGTGGCGGGCGCCGCCGGCCTGTCGGAGGACATCGACCCGCTCCTCGCACGCCGCCCCCCGCGACGCGTGGCCATCATCATGATCACCACCGACCGCGGCCTGGCTGGCTCGCTCAACGCGAATGCCTCGCGCGCCGTGCTCCGCTGGGTGGCCGAGCGCGCATCGGCCCGCAACGGCGACCGCCCGGTCGAGATCGAGGCGATCACCGTCGGGCGCAAGGGTCGCGACGCCCTGCGCCGGGCCGGCGTCCCGATCGCGGCGCACTTCGCCCAGCTGGGCGACCGGCCAGCGTTCAGCGACATCACCCCGCTCGCGCGCCTCGTCACCGAGGATTTCCTGGCGGAGAAGTACGACGAGATCGACATCGCCTACAGCACGTTCGTCTCCACGCTCTCCCAGAGGCCGGCGATCGACACCATCCTGCCGGTCGTCAGCCCCGAGATGGGCGAGGACCAGGAGCGAACGAACGACGAGTACCTGTTCGAGCCCTCGCCGGAGGCGGTCCTCTCACGGCTGCTGCCGCACTACGTGGCCATCGGCATCTATCGGGCCGTGCTGGAGAACAACGCATCCGAGCAGTCGGCGCGCATGATCGCCATGCGCAACTCGACCGACAACGCGAACGAGCTCATCGACGACCTGACGCTGGTCTACAACAAGACGCGCCAGGCAACCATCACCCGCGAAATGATCGAGATCGCGTCCGGCGCGGAAGCGCTCGGCGGCTAGGCAAGGAGAAGATCAGACCGATGGCGACCGGCAAGGTGATCCAGATCACGGGTCCCGTGATCGACGTGGAGTTCCCGCCGGGGGACCTCCCCAGCATCTACAACGCGCTCGAGATCAAGCGTCCGTCGAAGAAGGGCGCCGATGCGGGAGCCGATGACACGCTCGTCGTCGAGGTCCAGCAGCACCTGGGCAACAACTGGGTGCGCGCGGTCGCCATGTCCACCACCGATGGCCTCGCCCGCGGGCTGGACGCCGTCGACACCGGCGCCCCCATCACCGTTCCGGTCGGCGCCTCGACGCTCGGTCGCGTGTTCGACGTCCTCGGCAAGCCGATCGACGGCAAGGGCGAGGTGAAGGCCGAGAAGCGTCTGCCGATCCACCGCGATCCGCCCTCGTTCGAGGAGATGGAGACCGAGGCGCAGGTCTTCGAGACCGGCATCAAGGTCATCGACCTGATCGCCCCCTTCCGCCGCGGCGGCAAGGTCGGCGTCTTCGGCGGCGCCGGCACCGGCAAGACGGTCATCATCCAGGAGCTGATCCGCAACATCGCCGCCGAGCACGGTGGCTACTCGGTGTTCGCCGGCGTCGGCGAGCGCTCGCGCGAGGGGAACGACCTCCTCGGCGAGATGACCGAGTCGGGCGTCATCGACAAGACCGTCATGGTCTTCGGCCAGATGAACGAGCCGCCTGGGGCCCGCCAGCGGGTCGGCCTGTCGGCCCTCGCCATGGCCGAGTACTTCCGCGACGAGGAGGGACGCGACATCCTCCTCTTCATCGACAACATCTTCCGCTTCACCCAGGCGGGCTCCGAGGTTTCCGCGCTCCTCGGCCGCATGCCATCGGCGGTGGGCTACCAGCCGACCCTGGCGACCGAGATGGGCGACCTGCAGGAGCGGATCACCTCGACCCGCAAGGGCTCCATCACCTCGCTGCAGGCCATCTTCGTGCCCGCGGACGACTACACCGACCCGGCGCCGGCCACCACCTTCGCGCACCTCGATTCGACGATTCGCCTCGAGCGATCGATCGTGGAGCTCGGCATCTACCCGGCGGTGGATCCCTTGACCTCCACTTCGACCGTGCTGGACCGCCGCATCGTCGGCGACGAGCACTTCGAGGTCTCGCGCGAGGTGCAGCGGACCCTGCAGCGCTACAAGGACCTCCAGGACATCATCGCCATCCTCGGCATGGACGAGCTGAGCGAGGAGGACAAGGTCACCGTGGCCCGCGCCCGACGGCTCCAGCGCTTCATGAGCCAGCCGTTCAACGTGGCCGAGCAGTTCACCGGTCGCCCCGGCGCCTACGTGGAGCTCAAGGAGACCGTTCGCGGCTTCGGCGAGATCCTCGAGGGCAAACACGACCAGCTCCCCGAGCAGGCGTTCTTCATGGCCGGCAAGATCGAGGACGTCATCGCCAACGCCGAGAAGCTGGGCTGACCGATGCCACTGCAGCTGGAGATCGTCTCGCCGGAGCGCCGCGCCTACACCGATGAGGTGGACGAGGTCATCGTGCCCGGCATCGACGGCCAGCTCGGCATCCTGCCGCACCACACCCGCCTGATCACGGCCCTCGGCACCGGCGAGCTGCGGATCAAGAAGGGCGGCACGGAGCAGTCGCTGCTCATCAGCGGCGGCTTCGTGGAGGTGCGACCGGACAAGGTCATCGTCATGGCCGACCTGGCGGAGCACTCCGACGAGATCGACGAGGCGAAGGCCGTCGAGGCGCGCCGTCGTGCCGAGGCGGAGCTCGAGTCCTCGAAGGACCCGGTCGACATCGCGCGCGTCCGCGCCGCCCTCCAGACCGCGCTCATGCGCGAGCGCATCGCCACCCGCCGCCGCTCCCGGGGCTGATCCCCTCGCCGGAGCGGATAGATCGGGCACGTCGGCGCACGGCGCCGCCTCGTGCACGTCTGTGCCCGATAGATCGGGCACCGAGGCGTGGGAAGGCCCAGGAACGACCCCTCCGGCGCCCGAGTG
>Ga0214468_1000607_pt1 | contig 11202 bp, 13 predicted proteins | sample RVTome_9_FD_187334 | JGI IMG/M metagenome (GOLD analysis project Ga0214468, IMG submission 187334) | Soil microbial communities from uranium-contaminated site in the Upper Colorado River Basin, Wyoming, United States - RVT155D38 HiSeq ...
GGCTCCGTCCAGGTGCATGCCGCCGGGGCCGGCCCGACCGAGATCCAGGTCGACGGACGTGATGCCGACGACGTGACCGTCGAGCAGCGCGGGGAGCAGATCGTCGTGATCGCTCCCCAGCGACGTGGCGGCTTCTTCGGGTTCGGCAACGAGCTCACCGTCATCGTCCAGGCACCGGCCGGGAGCGACCTCGCGACCAAGCTGGGGTCCGCCGACCTCGAGGTCACCGGCCGGATCGGTGCGGCGCGGGTCAAGAGCGGATCGGGGGACATCCGCGCCGAGGAGGTCGCCGACCAGGCAACGCTCACCAGCGGCTCGGGCGACGTCGAGATCGAGAAGGCGCTCGGCCACCTGCGCATCAAGACCGGCTCGGGGCGCGTCCGGGTCCACCACGTCTCCGGCACGGTGGCGGTGGCCTCGGGGTCCGGTCAGATCGACATCGACGAGACCGAGCGGGAGGCGGCCACGAAGACCGGATCGGGGGACGTCCACATCGCCAGGGCGCACGGGGACGTCTCGATGACCAGTGCGTCCGGCACCCTCGAGGTCGGGTCGATCGGCGCGGGAGTCGTCCGCGCCAAGACCGCCTCGGGTGACGTGGCCGTCGCCGTCCCGCACGGCACGCCCGTCTGGACCGACATCAGCTGCCTGACCGGCAGCGTGCGTTCCTCGCTGGACACCAGCGGCAAGCCCGCGGAGGGCCAGGACTACGTCGAGGTCCGCGCTACCACCGTCAGCGGCGACGTCGTCCTCTCCCACACCTGACAGGAGTCAGCCATGTCCGACTACGAGTACTACACGACCTACCGGCTCGCCAGCGACCGGATCCGCGCCCGCGCGCAGCAGGCCGAGCGCGAACGGACGGCAGGACCGCGCGCGCTCCCCGGTGGCCGCCACGCCGTCGCCAGGCGGTTGCACGCATGGGCGGACCGTCTCGACTCCTGAGGTCCGACCGGTGGGGGTACGCTCGCGCTATCCCGTCGACCGTGGGGGTTGCTCATGGACGGCTCGCCCGGCTGGAGCCTGGGCACGATGCTGCTCGTCTCTGCGCTCGTGGTGCTCCTGCTCACCGCGCTGGTGATGGCGCTGTTCCTGCTCCGCCGCAGCAGAGACACACACGGCGACTGACTCCGCGCTCAGATCGGGGTGCGGTGGAAGCTCTGGAACGACCGGGACGGGGTCGGGCCGCGCTGGCCCTGGTAGCGCGAGCCGTACTTCTCCGAGCCGTAGGGATGCTCGGACGGCGAGGAGAGCCGGAAGAAGCACAGCTGGCCGATCTTCATCCCCGGCCACAGCTTGATGGGCAGCGTCGCGACGTTGGACAGCTCGAGTGTCACGTGCCCCGAGAAGCCGGGGTCGATGAAGCCGGCCGTCGAGTGGGTGAGCAGTCCGAGGCGCCCGAGCGAGGACTTGCCCTCCAGGCGCGCGGCGACGTCGTCGGGGAGGGTGATCACCTCGTAGGTCGAACCGAGCACGAACTCACCGGGGTGCAGGATGAACGGCTCCTCGCCCTGCGGCTCCACCAGTCGGGTCAGGTCGGGCTGGTCCTCGGCCGGGTCGATGTGCGGGTAGCGGTGGTTCTCGAAGACCCGGAAGAACCGGTCGAGGCGCACGTCGATGCTCGACGGCTGCACCATGGCAGGTTCAAAGGGGTCGAGTCCGACCCGCTTGGCATCGATCTCGGCGAGGATGTCGCGGTCTGAGAGCAGCACAGAGGAGAACCTACCCGGACCCCCGCCGCCGAGGGCCGACTCCCCGCGTGTTGTGGACGTCCCGGCGTCGCCCGTCCCTTGCGGCGCGTACCCGAGGCCCCGTTACATGGGCGACATGCATCCGCCGTACGTCGCCGTGGTCGGCCCCTCCGCGCCGGGCCCCTCGGACGCTCCCCGCATCCTCGAGGCCGCACGGGAGGCGGGCCGCCTGCTCGCCGAGCACGGCTGCGTCCTGGTCACCGGCGGCCTGGGCGGGGTGATGGCCGCAGCCGCAGACGCGGCGCACCGGGCAGGCGGTACGACGGTCGCCCTCCTCCCGGGCGAACGGCGCGAGGACGCCTCCCCCGGCCACACCATCGTGATCCCCACCGGCATGGGTGAGATGCGCAACGCGCTCGTGGTCCGCAGCGTCGACGCGGTGCTCGCCGTCGGGGGCGCCTGGGGCACCCTGTCGGAGATCGCGCTCGCCGCGCGTGCCGGCGTCCCGGTGTTCGCGGTGGACAGCTGGGACCTCCCGGGACCGGAGGTTGTGGCGTGCGCGACCGTCCCCGAGGCCGTCGTACAGCTCCTCGAGGGACTGCACCCAGGTGGCCGGTGACCGTCGGGTACTATTCCTGCCGGTAGCCCCACAAGGGCTCCATCTGCGGATGTAGCTCAGCTGGTAGAGCGCGACCTTCCCAAGGTCGATGTCGCGAGTTCGAATCTCGTCATCCGCTCCACGTGGAAGGCCCCGGTGTCCGCATCGGGGCCTTCGTCACGTCTGCACCCTCGTGGCCCGACTCCGGAGCGTTCCCGCAGGTCACAAGCCCCTCACGGTCGAGTAAACCACCGTCCGGCGCGCGTGGATTCCGGTACGTTCACCTCGAGGGCCGGGGAAGTCGTCCCCGTCGCCAGACCTCGGAGAAGAGGCTTCCATGACACGGAGAAGGCACGCACTCGCGGGGACGGCGCTGGGGATTGCGGCCCTGGTCCTGTCCGCCTGCGCCGCACCGAGCGAGGAGCGCGACAACGGCTCCGGCGACGGGTCCGACGGTGGGACCAACGCCGCCGAGGCGACCTCCGCAGCGGACTTCGGCGGCCTGGAGGGGCTGATCGAGGCTGCTCAGGAGGAGGGCGAGCTCAACGTCATCGCGCTGCCACCGGACTGGGCCAATTACGGCGAGATCATCGAGACCTTCGCAGAGAAGTACGACATCGAGGTGAACTCCGCCCAGCCGGACGCGGCGAGCCAGGACGAGATCAACGCCGCCAACCAGCTCCGTGGCACCGACCGGGCCCCTGACGTGTTCGACCTCGGGCAGTCCGTGGCGCTCGCGAACCTCGACCTCTACGCGCCGTACCAGGTGGAGACCTGGGACGACATCCCCGACGAGTTCAAGGATCCCGAGGGCGCGTGGGTCAACGACTACGGCGGGTTCATGTCGATCGGCTACGACTCCGACAAGGTTCCCGACGTGAGCACGCTGGACGACCTGCTCGGGCCGGACTTCCGCGGCTCGGTGGCCCTGAACGGGGACCCCACCCAGGCAGGTGCCGCGTTCAGCGGCCTGGTGATGGCCGCGGTCGCCAACGGCGGCTCCCCGGACGACATCGCTCCAGGCGTGGCGTACTTCAAGAAGCTTGTCGACGCCGGGAACTTCCTGCCGGTCGACCCGACCCCGGCGACCGTGGAGTCCGGGCAGACGCCTGTCGTCATCGACTGGGACTACCTCAACGCCTCACTCGCCAAGGACGTGCCGAGCTGGGAGGTTGTCGTGCCTGAGGGCGCCGCAGTGGCCGGCTACTACTTCCAGGCGATCAACGCTGACGCCCCGCACCCCGCGGCCGCACGCCTGTGGCAGGAGTTCCTCTACTCCGACGAGGGTCAGAACCTTTGGCTCAAGGGCGGCGCGCGACCCGTTCGCGCCGAGGCGATGGCCGAGGCGGGCACGATCGACGAGGACCTGTACGACGCGCTCCCGGAGGTGATGGGCGACCCGGTGATCCCGTCGAACGAACAGACGGAGAAGGCGGCGGCGTACCTCGCCGAGAACTGGGCCGGAGTCGTCGGCTGACCCCGATCGGCGATCCCCACGAGGTGACGGTGTGAGCCGACGTTCAGGACTCATACCGTCCCTCGCGCTGCTGCCCTTCCTGGCCTACCTGACCCTCTTCCTGCTCATCCCGACCGTCACGGTGATCGTGGGCGCGTTCCAGGAGGACGATCGTTTCTCGACGGTGAACATCGAGGCGCTGTCCAGCCCGGCGGCACTGCGGACGCTGAGGAACAGCATCCTGCTCTCGGGGTCGACGGCGGTGATCGGCGCGGTGTTCGGGGCGCTGCTGTCCTACCTGGTCGTCACCGCCCCGCCGACCAGCCTCTTCCGGCGGGTGGTGGTGTCGATGGCAGGGGTGCTCGCCCAGTTCGGCGGTGTCACGCTTGCCTTCGCCTTCATCGCGACGCTCGGGTTCTCCGGCGTGGTGACCGAGATGCTGCGCTCCACGGTGGGGCTCGACGTGTTCGGCTCCGGCTGGCTGTTCGGCCTGCCCGGCCTGATCCTGGTCTACACCTACTTCCAGATCCCGCTGATGGTGATCGTGTTTCTCCCTGCGCTCGAGGGACTCAAGCCCCAGTGGCGAGAGGCGGCGCTGAGCAGCGGGGCCACCACGCGGCAGTACTGGCTGCACGTGGGGATCCCCCTGCTCCGACCGGCGTTTCTCGGCGCGACCCTGCTGCTGTTCGCGAACGCGTTCGCCGCGTACGCCACGGCCGCGGCCCTGGTCAGCCAGGGCAACCCGATCCTGCCGTTGCTGATCCGTGCCGGCCTGACCAGCGAGGTGCTGCTCGGGCGACAGAACCTCGCCTTCGCCCTGGCCTTCGAGATGATCCTGGTCGTCGCGGTCGTGATGACCGCCTACGCACTGCTCGTACGACGGACGTCGAGGTGGTTGCGGTGAAGGGCTCAATGGGGTGGCGGCTGATGCGGTGGGCGCTGCTGCTGCTGTTCGCGGTGTTCTTCGTCGTACCCCTCTACGCGATGCTCGACTTCAGCACGCGACAGGCCGGCGGGGGCCGCACCGGCGAGGCGTGGGCCGCTCTCGTGCAGGACCCGCAGCTGAGCTCGGCGATCATCACGTCGCTCCTCCTCGCCGCGCTCACCGTGCTCGGGATGCTGCTCCTTCTGCTGCCCACCATGATCTGGGTCCGGCTCCGAGTGCCGAAGGCGACGCGGTTTGTCGAGTTCCTTTGTCTGCTGCCGCTGGCGATCCCCGCCCTCGTCATCGTGGTCGGGATGCGCAACGTGTACACCTGGGTCAACTACCTGATCAGCGACTCGGCGCTGACACTCACCTTCGTGTACATCGTCCTCGTGCTCCCTTACGCCTACCGCGCCATCGACTCCGCGCTCTCCGGCCTGGACGTCAAGACTCTGTCCGAGGCCGCGCGGTCCCTCGGTGCCGGGTGGCCCACGGTGATCGCGCGCATCGTCGTACCCAACATCTGGTCCGGCGTCCTGTCCGCCGCGTTCATCTCCGTCGCGCTCGTGCTCGGGGAGTTCACCATCGCCTCGCTCACCAATTACGAGAACCTGCAGGTGGTCATCAACCTGCTCGGCAAGAGCGCCGCCCGTGTCTCGGTGGCGGCCTCACTCGCATCGTTGATCTTCGCCACCGTGCTGCTGATGGCACTCTCGTACGTCGGCCGCGGTCGACGCGCCCAGGAAGGAAGTCTGTTGTGAGCACGCACAGGACCGGAGCCGACTCCACGGGCGTCGAGGTGGTGCTCGACGGGCTCACCCGTCGGTTCGGGGACGTGGTCGCCCTCGACCGGTTCGACCTGACGATCGCGCCCGGCGAGATGGTTGCACTGCTCGGTCCCTCTGGCTGCGGCAAGACGACAGCGCTGCGGATCCTCGCCGGCCTCGACCGGGCCGACTCCGGACATGTGCGAGTGGGCGGTCGCGACCTCACCGAGGTCCCCGCGAACAAGCGGGACATGGGCATGGTGTTCCAGGCCTACAGCCTCTTCCCGCACATGACGGTGGCCGACAACGTGGCGTTCGGCCTCCGGATGCGCGGTGTCGGCCAGAAGCAGCGTCAGGCGCGGGCCGCCGAGATGCTCGACCTCGTCGGGTTGCAAACCCAGGGGGGCCGGTACGCGCACCAGCTCTCGGGCGGGCAGCAACAGCGCGTGGCACTCGCCCGCGCGCTGGCGATCGAGCCGTCCGTGCTGCTGCTCGACGAACCGCTGTCCGCGCTCGACGCCAAGGTGCGCACCCAGCTGCGTGAGGAGATCCGCCGCGTGCAGGTCGAGGTGGGGACCACGACGGTGTTCGTCACCCACGACCAGGAGGAGGCGCTCGCGATCGCCGACCGCGTCGGCGTCATGTCCGAGGGTCAGCTCGAGCAGATCGCACCCCCCGAGGAGCTCTACACCCGACCGCGGACCCGCTTCGTCGCCGAGTTCGTCGGTCTGACAAACCGGCTCCCGGCCACCCCGGACGGCGCGGCCGCGGAGATCCTGGGCAGTCAGGTGCCGCTCCTGGCGGGGTCAGCCACCGCTGGAGCAGGCATTGCGCTTGTCCGTCCGGAGTCGTTGTCGGTGGCGCCGTCGGGGGACGGCAACGCAACCGTGGTCACCAGATCGTTCCTCGGTTCACTGTGCCGTGTGGTCTGCGAGCTGGACGGAGGCCCCGAAGTGGTCGCCCAGGCATTGATCGAGGAGGCAACCGACCTGCACCCAGGGGTTCGCGTCCGGGTAACGGTGAGCCGGTCGCCTGTGCTCGTGGTCGCCGGGGACTGACAGCACAAGGCCCCGAGCTCGTCGAGCCCGGGGCCGTGCTGCGCAGGTCAGGTCAGACGTGCGACTTCTTCTTGCCCGACATGCCCTCGGCGATGCCGATGAGCAGGACCGCGGCGATGACCGCGACGATGAAGCCGAGGATGTTCAGCTCCATGATGTCGCCAGTGCCGAGGGCGCTGGCAACGACGCCGCCGATCAGCGAGCCCACGACACCCAGGACGAGTGTCATGACCAGGCTCAGGTTCTGCTTGCCCGGCTTGATGAGTCGTGCCAGCGCGCCGATGATCAGGCCCGCCACGAGAAATCCGATGATGCCCATGATTCTTTGCTCCCTCAGTATTCGATGTTCAAGCACTGTCCCTATGCCCGCTGGGTGCCCGACCATGCGTGAGGGCACCCTCACACTGCTCAGCGTACGCGGGGGCGCGGGCACGTCGGTACGCACCGGCGGCTGGCTGACATGATGGCCCGATGAGCGAGTTCGACGGCATCCCCGTGGCCGCCCTCGACTTCTACGACGACCTGGAGATGGACAACACCAAGTCGTTCTGGGCTGCCCACCGCGAGGTGTACGAGTCATCGGTCCGCGGCCCGATGACCGCTCTGGCCAAGGCCCTCGAGGACGAGTTCGGCCAGGCGAAGGTGTTCCGCCCCTACCGGGACGTCAGGTTCGCGAAGGACAAGACGCCGTACAAGACGCACCAGGGAGTCTTCGTCGCCCGCGGGCAGGCGACCGGCTGGTACACGGAGGTGGCCGCCTCCGGCGTTCGCGTGGGGGTGGGGTTCTACGAGGCCTCGGGCCCCCGTCTCGCGAGGATCCGGGAGGCGATCGACGACGACCGCCGCGGGACGGATCTCGAGCGCATCCTCACCGACCTCCGGGGGCTCGGGTGGACGCTGGGTGGGGACACGCTGAAGACCTCACCACGCGGGTACGACGCCGACCACCCCCGCATCGCGCTGCTGCGGCACCGGTCGATGACGCTGGGCAAGGCCTACGGATTTGAGTCCTTCATCCACACGCCCGAGCTGCTGGACCGGGTGCGCGACGACTGGCGCGAGGCGAGCCCGTTCGTGGAGTGGGTCTGCGACAACGCGGGCAGCGACTGACCCGCGTCGTCACAGGTCAGCCCGCGTCGCGCATGACGGGGGCGAGCAGCCGCCCGACCACGACGGTCACGTCGGTGCCGCTCTCACGCGCGACCGCCAGCGCCTCGACGACGTTCTCGGCGAGGTCGCGGACCTTGATGTTCGCGTTCTGAGAGCTGCGCTTGAGGAGCTCGAAAGCCTCGTCCGCGTCGAGCGGGAACAACGTCATCAGCACGCCCTTGGCCTGCTCGATGGCGCCGCGGCTCGCCGCGGACCGCCGTACCGCCTCGTCGACGTCCCGCGCCGTCTGTCCCCGCTTCGAGCCGGTGACGTCGACCATGAAGCCGCGCACCTCCACGAGGTTCCCGTCCTCTTCGTGGACGCCGTCACCCACGGAGACGACGGTCCTGGTGCGCTCGCGGGCGTCGATGATCCGGTGCCACAGCGCGAAAGGTTCGCCGCTCGCGAGGGCGTTGGTGATGATCGTGGCCGCGACCGCCGCGTCGTCGGGGTGCTTGTGCGCGACGAGCAACGCCGTGGTGGGCACGACGTCCCCCGGCTCGAAGCCGTGGATGCGGTAGAGGTCGTCGGACCACCACCACGACTGCGTCGCCACGGTGTACACGAACGGTCCGAAGGGGCCCGTGATCACCGTGGTCACGACGACATCCTGCGCACGTCTACCCCTCGGGGCGGGACGGCAGGACCGCAGGCCGGGCTCAGGTGCCCCCCACGGCCCGAACCGTCGTTTCTGGGATGGGCTGAATGCTCAACCCGATGAGAATTCAACCACGCCCAACGCGCCGGGCGCACCTGGGTACGGCCCATCGCGACGCGCGTCACGGCGCGCCTGGGGTTGTCATTATTACTCGTGGGTACGATAATTATGTTACTGACGAGTACGCCGCCCGGTTCACGCCGCGGGGGCTTGACCGGACCGGACCGCATCAGCGCCGGTACCCCGAGATCGATAGGTGGAGCCGTGAGCCACTACAAGACCAACATGCGCGACATCGAGTTCAACCTGTTCGAGGTGTTCGGACGCGGGGAGATCCTCGGCACCGGCCTGTTCGAGGAGGTCGACGTGGACACTGCGCGCTCGATCCTGTCGGAGGTCGACCGGCTCTCCCGCGAGGACCTCGCCGCGTCTTACGAGGACAGCGACCGCAACCCACCGGTCTTCGATCCCGAGACCGGTACGGCGGACATCCCCGAGTCGTTCAAGAAGAGCTACCAGGCGTGGATGGACAGCGAGTACTGGCGGCTGGCGCTGCCTGCGGAGCTCGGCGGCCAGCCCGCCCCCTCGAGCCTGAACTGGGCGATCGGCGAGATGATCCTCGGATCCAACGCGCCGGTGTGGATGTACGCCGCCGGCCCGAGCTTCGCCTCGGTGGTGTTCAAGAACGGCAACGACCGGGACAAGCAGATCGCCCAGCACATGGTCGACCGGCAGTGGGGCTCCACGATGGTGCTGACCGAGCCGGACGCCGGATCGGACGTGGGCGCGGGCCGCAGCAAGGCCACGCAGCAGGACGACGGGTCCTGGCACATCGAGGGCGTGAAGCGGTTCATCACCTCGGCCGAGCACGACATGAGCGAGAACATCATCCACCTGGTGCTCGCCCGCCCCCAGGGCGTCGAGGGTGTCGGTGGACCGGGCACCAAGGGCCTCTCGCTGTTCATCGTGCCGAAGTACCACTTCGACTTCCAGACCGGCGAGCTGACCGGTGAGCGCAACGGCGCCTACGTCACGAACGTGGAGAAGAAGATGGGGATCAAGGTCTCCAACACCTGCGAGGTCACCTTCGGCGACAGCGCCGTCGGCGGCGGCGAGCCCGCGAAGGGCTGGCTGCTCGGCGAGGTGCACGACGGCATCGCGCAGATGTTCCAGGTCATCGAGAACGCGCGGATGATGGTCGGCACCAAGGCCATCGCGACCCTCTCGACCGGTTACCTCAACGCGCTGGAGTACGCCAAGACCCGCGTCCAGGGCGCCGACCTCCCGCAGGCCGCGGACAAGACCGCGCCCCGCGTCACGATCACGCACCACCCCGACGTACGACGGTCGCTGATGACGCAGAAGTCGTACGCCGAGGCGCTCCGCGCGCTGGTCCTCTACACCGCCACGTGGCAGGACCGGGTCCAGATCGCCGAGCACAACGGCGAGCGCGACGAGCTCGCCGAGCGCGTCAACGATCTGCTGCTGCCGATCGTCAAGGGGTACGGCTCCGAGCGGTCCTGGGTCCTGCTCGGCACCGAGTCGCTCCAGACGTTCGGAGGGTCCGGCTTTCTGCAGGAGTACCCGATCGAGCAGTACGTCCGCGACGCGAAGATCGACACCCTCTACGAGGGCACGACCGCGATCCAGGGCCAGGACCTGTTCTTCCGCAAGATCGTGAAGGACCAGGCGCAGGCGCTGGGCCACGTCGCGGGCGAGATCGAGAAGTTCATCAGCGCTGAATCCGGTAACGGTCGCCTCAAGCTCGAGCGCGAGCTGCTCGCCAAGGGTCTCGAGGACAGCCAGGCCATCGTCGGCACCCTGATCAACCAGCTGATGTCGGCCGACCCGAGCACCGAGGGCGGCGACCAGCGCAACATCTACAAGGTGGGCCTCAACACGAGCCGCCTGCTGATGGTTCTCGGTGACATCGTCTGCGCCTGGCTGCTCATGCGCCAGGCCGAGGTCGCCCTCGAGAAGCTGGCCGGCGAGGTGAGCTCCAAGGACAAGGCGTTCTACGAGGGCAAGGTCGCCGCAGCCCAGTTCTTCGCCCACAACGTGCTGCCGAAGATCACCGCCGAACGCGCGATCGCCGACGCCACGGAGCTGTCGCTGATGGACCTCTCGGAAGAGGCGTTCTGACCTGACAGTCGCGCGGACCGTGCGGGCCGCGCCCGCCGGGGACGACTCGCGTGCGCTGGGTCACCGTGGTGATTGACACGGCCTCGTGACGGGTATGCCATGAACTAAGCACGACGCGTCCCACAAGGCTCGCGTCGCCAAGGCGACGCGGTCGCCGTTGAACAAGAGGAGTGAACTATGGGCATCGGCGTAGGCATCGTCCTTCTGGTACTCGGCCTGATCCTGGTCATGGGAGTCGTCAACTTCGACATCGGTTTCGTCGACGACATGGCCCTCGGCTGGATCTTCCTGATCGTCGGCATCCTGGCGATCATCCTGGCCCTGGTGATGAACAAGCAGCGTTCGGAGACGAGGCACGTGGAGGAGCGCCGCTACGACGGCCCCCCGCGCTGACCTGAGACATGAGAAACGCCCCGGTGCCTAGCACCGGGGCGTTTCTTCGTCTCTGGGTGGATCAGGCCTGCGACCAGCGTGGCGTGCGCTTGGTGTACTCCGGCCCGGTTGCCTCGGCACGCTCGTCGCGACGACCGTCGTACCGGTCGTTACGGCTGCCCGGACGGCCGTCGGCGCGGCTGTCAGGGCGACGGTCGCGGACCGGACGTGCGACGTACGACGAACGCTCGACACGCTCAGGGCGCCCGGCACCTGCGCCGCCCCGGTCGTCGCGGGCGGGGCGACGGTCGTCGCGGGCCGGACGACCCTCACGGGACCCGCCCGTCGGCCGGCTGCCCTGGTAGCCGCCACGGCCACCCTGACCA
>Ga0214468_1000608_pt1 | contig 11191 bp, 11 predicted proteins | sample RVTome_9_FD_187334 | JGI IMG/M metagenome (GOLD analysis project Ga0214468, IMG submission 187334) | Soil microbial communities from uranium-contaminated site in the Upper Colorado River Basin, Wyoming, United States - RVT155D38 HiSeq ...
GGCACTCGACCTGCCCGAGCTGGTCCGCCGTGGCACCGTGTGCAGCGAGGGGGCGGACCTCCTGCGCCGGATCGTGTCCCGCCGCCTGGCCTTCCTCGTGACCGGGGGGACCGGGTCCGGCAAGACCACCGTGCTCAATGCGCTCCTGGGTCTGGTCGACAAACGTGACCGCCTGGTGATCGTCGAGGACGCGAGCGAGCTGCGCCCCGACCACCCCCACGTCGTCGGCCTCGAGGCGCGTCCGCCCAACGTCGAGGGAGCGGGGGCGGTGCCGCTGCAGGTGCTCGTCCGCCAGGCCCTGCGCATGCGGCCGGACCGGTTGGTCGTGGGTGAGGTGCGCGGCGGCGAGGTCACCGACCTGCTCGCGGCCATGAACACCGGCCACGAGGGGGGCTGCGGCACGCTGCACGCCAACTCCTGTGCCGACGTACCCGCCCGCATCGAGGCGCTCGCGATGGCGGCCGGGCTGCCCCGGGAGGCCGCGCACAGCCAGCTCGCGTCAGCCCTCGACGCAGTTGTGCACCTCGACCGGGTCGGCAGCCACCGCAGGGTTGCCGAGGTAGCGGTCCTCGTGCGCGCCGCGGACGGGCTCGTCGCGGCGGTCCCTGCGGTCACGTTCGGGCGTGAGGGGCAGATCGACACCCACGCCGCGGTCGACCGGCTGGCGGACCGGCTGGCACAGCGAACGGGTGGACCGTGATCCCACCCACCGTCGCGGTGCTGGTGGCCGCCACCGGAGCTGCGGCGCTCGTGTGGCTGAGCCTCCCGCCGCCACCGGTCCACCGCGCCCCGAGGAGCGCGCGCGTCGTCGTCCCCGCCTGGGGTGTCCTGGCCGCGACGGCAGGTGGGATCGCGGTCCTCGCCGAGGGCCGGACCCTCGTGCTCAGCCTGATCCTGGTCGGAGCGGCTGCCGGTGCCACCCGTCTGTTCCGATGCGCACGCCGGCGACGGGAGGCAGGTCACCGCGCCGACCGGGTCGTCGAGCTGTGCGAGGCGCTGGCCGGCGAGCTCCGGGCCGGACAACCACCGTTGCAGGCCCTCGCTCACGCGGCGGAGGGGTGGGACGAGCTCGCGACGGCCTCGTCGGTGGCCGCGCTGGGCGGCGATGTGCCGACCGCGCTGCGGCGCCTCGCCCGGGCACCCGGCGCTGAGGGCCTGCGTGACGTAGCGGGTGCTTGGGAGGTGTCCTCCCAGTCGGGCGCCACGATGGCCCTCGCGCTCGCGCGCACCGCCGAGACGGCCAGGCTCCGACGAGCCACGCAGCGCCTGGTCAGCTCCGAGCTCGCGTCCGCGCAGGCGACGGCGCGGATGGTCGCTGCCCTGCCGTTCGGGCTGCTGCTGCTCGGCTCAGGAGTGGGCGGGGACCCGTGGGCGTTCCTCCTCGGTACGGCGGTCGGTCTCACCTGTCTCGCTCTCGGGCTGAGCCTGGCCCTGCTCGGGTTGTGGTGGATCGAGCGGATCGCCGCCGCGGTGGTGGCGCCGTGACGGGCGAACTGACGGGCACCCTCGCCGCCGGGCTCGCTGCAGGGGCGGTGGCGCTGGCGCTACGACCCCGCCACGGGCGGCTCGACGCCCTGCAGGCGGGGTGGGCGAGCGCGGTCCGCGAGGGAGCGGCGGACGCGGCGCAGGGGGAGCCGGACCCAGGGAGCGGCACCGGCGAGGACGCCCTCGGGCGGCACCGGTTGCTCCTCGCGCTCCTGGCGGCCGTGCTCCCGACGATGCTCCTCGGCGGTGGCCTCGGTCTGGTCGCCGGTGCCGGGACCGTGGCGCTGGTATGGCGGGTCCTCGGGGCGCGCGAGTCCACGCGAAGCAGGCGACGGCGGGAGCGGCTCGCGCAGACGCTGCCGCAGGCACTGGACCTCCTCGCCGTCACCCTCACCTCGGGTGCCTCACCGACCCACGCGCTCGGCGTCGTCGCCCGCACGGTCGACGAGCCCCTCCGCGGTGAGCTCGGGGCTGTCGAACGAAGTCTCGTGCTCGGGCGCGACCCGGTCCGCGTCTGGCGGGAGGTCGCGGACCGGCCCGGGCTCGCGCCCCTGGGGCGGGGGATGGTCCGGGCCCTGGAGACAGGCGCGCCGGTGGCGGACTCCCTCCAGCGCCTCGCCGACGACCTCCAGGGTGCCGCACGGCTCGACTGGGAGAGCCGCGCCCGCACCGTCGGCGTGCGGGCGGCGGCTCCGCTCGGGCTCTGCCTGCTCCCCGCCTTCGTGCTGGTCGGTGTGGTGCCGCTGGTCGGCAGCACGGTGGCGGTCCTGCTGGCGCCCTGACGGACCGGTGTCCCTCCACAGGGACGCCATCTGCTCGGGTGGTCCCCCGATCGGCATCAGCCCCTCGAAGCGGGGGGGCGGAGCGAGAAGAGTTCACGGCGTCAACACGTTCGATGCCGGTGGTCGTCCCGCCGGCTCTCCCTCGGAGGTACCCGCATGACCACGTCACCCGTCGCCCGCCTGCGCAACCAGAAGGGGGTGACCACCGCGGAGTACGCCGTGGTCACCGCTGCCGGATGTGGATTCGGCGGCATGCTGATCAAGCTGCTCACCAGCGAGTGGGGGCAGGCCCTGCTCAAGAAGCTCTTCGACTTCTTCCTCGCGATGATCGGGCTCGGCTGAGCCGTGCCCGTTCACCACAGGCCGGCCGGACGGGCGCGTAGGGGGCTGTGCGCCCGTCCGGCCGTTCCACGCACGAGACGGTGCCCACGCCGTGTGGACCGTGGGTCTGTCACGGCGGAGACCGCGGTGGTGCTCCCCGTCCTGGTGCTTCTCACCCTGGGCCTGGTGTGGCTGCTGTCACTGGGTGTCAACCAGGTGCGCGCCGTGGACGCCGCCCGGGAGACGGCCCGGGCCCTCGCCCGGGACGAACCGCGAGCAGTTGCGGTCGACCTCGGCAGGCGGGTCGCGCCGGAGGGCGCCACGATCGGCGTCGAGGAGCGGGCGGGCGAGGTCCGGGTGCACGTGCTCGTGGAGGTGCACGGCCCGGGTCGCTTCTTCGGCTTCGTGCCCGGCGTCGACGTCGAGGCAGCGGCGGTCGCCGCGACGGAGCCGGAATGAGCTGCCCCGTGGCCGGTTGCTCGGTGTCCGGTTGCCCTGGTCGCCCCCATCCCGGTGGTCCGGTGCCCACCTCTGGCCGTTCTCGCCGCGGCCAGCGCGGCAGCGCCTCGGTGCTCGTCGTGGTGCTCTTCGTCGTGCTCGCGGTGCTCGCCCTGGCCGGTGCCGCGCTCGCCGGCGTGGTCGTCGCCCAGAGACGGGCGGCCTCCGCGGCGGACCTCGCGGCGCTGGCCGGGGCCGCGTCCTCGGGCTCCGCCGCCTGTGCCGAGGTCGCACGGGTCAGCTCGGCAAACGGTGCCCAGCTACGGCACTGCGCACGGGAGGGTGCCGAGGTCGTCGTCGAGGTGACGGTCGAGACGGCGCCGCTGCTCGGGATGCAGTGGCAGGGGGTCGGCCGCGCGCGAGCGGGGCCGGTGGGCGCCCCGCCCTAGCGTGTGCCGGTCCCTGTACCGGTCCCGGTACCGGTCTCCGTCGTGCCGCTCTGCGGAGCGGTGTCGGCCGGCGCCCCGGTGGCCGGTGGTGTGCTGCTCGTGTCCGCCGTCGAGGACCCGGTCGACGCCGCTGTGGGCCCGGTCCACGTCGTCGCGGAGCCGGTGGGGCCGCGGTCGACGCTCTCTCGCTGCTCCAGCTTGCCGGCGAGCCGGTTCAGCTCCTTCTTCTCCTGCCGGCGACGACCTGCGCGGCGTACCCCGGAGCGGATCAGGGCGAGTCCGCCCACGAGGACCAGCACAGTGAGGGCACCGGTGATGAAGACGGTGAACGTGTTCGTCCTGACCTCGAACGCGCCGAGCTCGAACACGACCGGTTCGGTGGCCCCGCCGAACACGGCGGCGAGGATCACCGCCGCGGCGACCAGCACGAGGATGATTCCGAGAGCGAGCATGCGCCAACCTTTCGAGGAGTAACGCCAGGCTAGCGCGACCGGGCCGGCGGGGCCTTCTCCAGAAGCGCGTCGAGCAGGACAATCGCCGCGGCCTTGTCCAGGGGGTTGTTGCCGTTGCCGCACTTCGGGGACTGCACGCACGACGGGCAGCCCTCGTCGCACGCGCAGGCGCTGATCGCCTCCCGGGTCGCGGCCCACCACGCGGACGCCGCCTCGAAGCCCCGCTCGGAGAACCCCGCCCCGCCGGGGTGCCCGTCGTAGACGAACACGGTCAGCTGTCCCGTGTCGGGGTGGAGGGCGGTCGACACGCCCCCGATGTCCCAGCGGTCACATGTCGCGAACAGGGGGAGCAGCCCGATGGCGGCATGCTCGGCGGCGTGCGCTGCTCCCGGCAGGTCGCGTGCGGCGAGCCCGGCGGCCTCGAGAGCCTCCGGGGGGAGCGTCCACCACACCCCCTTCGTGTCGAGGGTGCGCTCCGGGAGGTCGAGCAGCTCCTCCCCGAGCACCTCCCCGGACGGCACCCGCCGCTTGAGGTAGGAGACCACCTGGTGGCTGACCCGCACGTCACCGAAGCTCACCCGTGCCGACCCCCAGGTGGCGTGCGCCCGCTCGGAGGTGAGGGTGATGTCGGTGATCTCGCGCGCCGAGGTGGAGTAGTCGGGGTCCGCGCGCACGACGACCGCGACGTTGTCGGCGAGGTCGAGGGAGAGCACGAGGTAGGTCTCGCCGAGGTGGAGGTACACCGCGCCCTCGTGCGCCGTGCCGTGTGCCGAGGACTGGTCCACCGTGCCGACGAGCCGCCCGGTCGTCTCCTCCACCAGCCGCACCGGCGCCCCGCCGGTGGAACGGATGTCGGCCAGGTCGCACGCCCGGGTCCGGTCGGTCCAGAACCAGCCACGCGTGCGGCGGCGGAGCATCCCCGCCTCGGTGAGCGCGTCCACACCCGCGCGGGCTCCCGGGCCGAAGAGCACGAGATCGTCCTCGGTGAGCGGGGACTCCTCGGCTGCCGCGCACAGGTGGGGGCCGAGCACGTAGGGGTTGTCCGGGTCGAACACGTTCGCCTCCACCGGCTGTCCCAGCAGGGCGTCGGGGTGGGTGACGAGGTAGGTGTCGAGCGGGTCGTCACGCGCGACGAGAACTCCGAGGGCGTCCTGGCCACCCCGACCGGCTCGTCCGACCTGCTGCCACAGCGCTGCACGGGTGCCCGGGAACCCCGCCATCAGGACGGCGTCGAGCCCGGAGATGTCGATGCCGAGCTCGAGGGCGTTCGTCGCGGCCAGTCCCAGGAGGTCACCGCGCCGGAGGGCCTGCTCGAGGGCACGCCGGTCCTCGGGGAGGTACCCGCCGCGGTAGGCGGCCACCCGCCCGGACAGGCCCGGCGCGACCTCGTCGAGGAGCCGCTTGGTGGACAGCGAGACCGTCTCCGCGCCCCGACGCGAGCGGATGAACGCCAGGGTGCGCACGCCGTCCACCACGAGGTCGGTCATCAGGTCCGCGATCTCGGCGGTGGCCGACCGTCGTACGGGAGCCCCGTTCTCCCCGGCGTACGACGTGAAGGGCGGCTCCCACAGCGCGAACGCGACCCGACCTCGTGGCGAGCCGTCGTCGGTCACCGCGTGGAACGGCAGCCCGGTGAGTCGCTGGGCGGACACCTCCGGCTCGGCCACCGTCGCGGAGGCCAGCACGAACGTCGGGTCCGCGCCGTACAGCGCGCACACCCGCCTGAGCCGGCGCAGGATCTGGGCCACGTGCGCCCCGAACACCCCCCGGTAGTGGTGGCACTCGTCCACCACGACGTGGTCGAGCATCGAGAAGAACCTCGACCAGCGGGCGTGTCCCGGGAGCATCGAGCGGTGCAGCATGTCCGGGTTGGTGAGGAGGTACTCCCCGTGGTCGCGTGCCCACTCGCGCTCCTCCCGCGAGGAGTCGCCGTCGTGCGTCGCGGCGCGGAGGTCGCCGACGTCGAGCCGCCTGAGGCTCGCCAGCTGGTCCTGCGCCAGTGCCTTCGTGGGCGACAGGTACAGCACGGTCGAGCCCCGCTGGCCGCGGTGCCGCCGCTTCTCGAGCACGGAGGTGAGGGACGGCATCAGGTACGCCAACGACTTGCCGGACGAGGTCCCCGTGGAGAGCACGACGTTCTCGCCGTTCCTCGCGGCCTCCGCCGCCGCGCACTGGTGCGTCCACGGCCGGGTGATCCCCTGCCGTGCCCAGGCGTCCACGAGGCGCGGGTCCACCCAGGACGGCCACTTTGTCGTCCGCGCCACGCGCGGGGGGAGCACCTCGAGATGGGCCAGCCGGTCCGCCCGGTCACCGCGCGTGAGTCGCTCGAGGACAGCGGCGACGTCGGGTGAGGGTGGGGGCACCCGTCGATCCTTGCAAACCGCTGCGCGTCGGTGCGGCGCGCCCGGCGCGGAACCCCAGGCGTGACCTGCGGGGCGATTCGGTGCATGATTGAATGCAGGTTGCACAGGGGAGGGTGTCGGACGGCGCCTTCCAGGACTCCGCGCACGCGGCATCGTTGGGAGAAACCACGTGGATCTGTCACTCGAGACGCGCCACGAGGATGGGCACACCATCATCGAGGTAGGCGGAGAGATCGATGTCTACACCGCACCCCGCCTCAGGGACAAGATCACCGAGCTCGTGGGCGAGGGGCACTACAACCTCGTCATCGACATGGAGAAGGTCGACTTCCTCGACTCCACCGGCCTCGGCGTCCTCGTCGGCGGGCTGAAGAAGGTGCGCGCCCACGACGGGTCCATGCGACTGATCTGCAACCAGGAGCGACTGCTGAAGATCTTCCGGATCACCGGGCTGGCGAAGGTGTTCACCATCCACGGCTCCCAGGCCGAAGCGCTCGCCGACCTCTGAGGGGAACCATGCCGTCTGGCCCGGGTCGTACGGTATCCGCAGTCACCGTCACGATCGCTCGCGATCCTGCCCTCGTGCGCACCGTCCGTCTCGTCGCCGCCTCGGTGGCCCGGCGCGCAGGCCGCGACGAGGAGTTCGTCGAGGAGGTCCGCCTGGCCGCCGGTGAGGCGTGCGCGCTCTTCCTCGGGGACACTGGTGCCGCGGGAGGCGCCGGTACGACGGGCGAGCAGCCGGTCGCGGTGACCATCACCATCGACGACACGCTCAGCGTGGACGTGAGCACCCCCGCGGTCGTCGACGTCGCGGACCACCCCGACAGCGACGTGGACGGGATCGAGCCCTGGGCTCTCCTCCGCGGACTGATCGAGGACTTCGCCGTGGACCGCGGCACGGAGCACACGACGGTGTCGATGCGCTGGCCGCTGGTCGACCCCGGTCTCGCCACGCGCTGACCCGCCCCGGGACGCTCCGCCGAGGCTCTCCTCCCGCCTCGGGCGGAGGCACTTCCCTCGAGAATGTGGTCCACGCCACGTCCCCGACGCTGGCATGTCGACCTCGGCTCAGTAGACTCCGGGCCACATTCGTGTCAGGCCGGTGCTACCTGCCTGGCGGCTCGCGGGGGACTCCGCGGGTTCGACGCAATCTCGACGGGCCCTCGACGGCCCCGGAGGAGGACTCACATGTCCGGACTCACCCTCGCCGCTACCGGTGCGGATGTGTCGCTGTCCAGCAGCAACACGACCCTGGTGGTCGTCGTGGCGGTCATCGCGGTCATCGCCCTGGCGATGGCGATCTTGTTCCGCGGCCAGGTGCTCGCTGCCCATGACGGCACAGAGAACATGAAGACCATCGGTCTCGCGGTGCAGGAGGGAGCCTCGGCGTACCTCACCCGGATGTTCAAGACGCTCGCGCTCTTCGCCGTGCTGGCCTTCGCTGTGTTGTTCGTGCTTCCCGCCGACGACACCGCCGTACGCATCGGACGCTCCGTCTTCTTCCTCGTGGGGGCAGGCTTCTCCGCAGCGATCGGCTACATGGGTATGTGGCTGGCCGTCCGGGCGAACGTCCGGGTGGCCTCCGCGGCCCGTGAGCACGTACGCGACGACGCCATGCGCGTGGCGTTCCGCACCGGCGGCACCGTCGGCATGGCCACCGTGGGCCTCGGTCTGCTCGGTGCAGCCGTCGTGGTCCTCCTCTACCGCGGCGACGCACCCGCGGTGCTCGAGGGCTTCGGCTTCGGTGCCGCGCTGCTCGCGATGTTCATGCGAGTCGGCGGCGGCATCTTCACCAAGGCCGCCGACGTCGGCGCCGACCTGGTCGGCAAGGTCGAGCAGAACATCCCCGAGGACGACCCGCGCAACGCGGCGACCATCGCCGACAACGTGGGCGATAACGTGGGCGACTGCGCCGGCATGGCAGCGGACCTCTTCGAGTCCTACGCGGTGATGCTCGTCGCCGCGCTGATCCTGGGCACCGCGGCGTTCGGCGTCGAGGGCCTCGTGTTCCCGTTGATCGTGCCGGCGATCGGTGCGCTCACCGCGATCCTCGGTGTCTACCTCACCCGTCCGCGGACTGGCGAGAACGGGCTGAAGACGATCAACCGCGCGTTCTACATCTCCGCGGCGGTCTCCGCCGTGGTGTGCACGCTCGCCGCCTTCATCTACCTGCCCGACTCGTTCTCGAAGCTGACGCAGGTCGAGGGCTCGGGCGTCCTGCTCGACATGGTGCTCTTCGGTGAGAACCCGGTCCCCGAGGGTGACCCGCGGTTCATCGCGGCCGGGGCCGTGCTCATCGGCATCGTGCTCGCGGCGCTGATCCTCGCGCTCACCGGCTACTTCACCGGCACCGAGCACCGCCCCGTCAAGGACGTCGGCAAGACCTCCCTGACCGGTGCCGCGACCGTGATCCTCTCCGGCCTCTCGGTCGGCTTCGAGTCCGCGGTCTACACCGCGCTCGTGATCGGTGCTGCGGTGTACGGCGCGTTCCTGCTCGGCGGCGGTGTCACCGTCGTCTCGCTGTTCGCCGTCGCGCTCGCCGGCTGCGGCCTGCTCACCACGGTCGGCGTGATCGTGGCGATGGACACTTTCGGCCCGGTCTCCGACAACGCCCAGGGCATCGCTGAGATGTCCGGGGACGTCGACGAGGAGGGCGCGGCGATCCTCACCGAGCTCGACGCGGTCGGCAACACCACCAAGGCGATCACCAAGGGCATCGCGATCGCGACCGCGGTCCTCGCGGCGACCGCGCTGTTCGGCGCGTTCACCGACGCCGTGGGCAACGCGGCCGAGGCCTCCGGTGCGCTGGAGACCCGGCCGGAGAGCGCCGACGCCGCGCTGGCACTGCTCGGCGTGCTCAACGTCGCCAACCCGGCGAACCTGGTCGGTCTGCTCATCGGCGCATCGGTGGTGTTCCTGTTCGCCGGGCTCGCCATCAACGCCGTCGGGCGTGCCGCCGGCGCGGTGGTGTTCGAGGTGCGCCGCCAGTTCCGGGAGATCCCCGGCATCATGGAGGGCACCGGGCGCCCCGAGTACGGCAAGGTCGTCGACATCTGCACCCGGGACTCGCTGCGCGAGCTCGCCACTCCTGGCCTGCTGGCGATCCTGGCCCCGGTCGCGGTCGGCTTCGGCCTCGGAGCCGCACCGCTCGGTGCCTACCTCGCCGGCGCGATCGGTGCGGGAACGCTGATGGCGGTGTTCCTGGCCAACTCCGGTGGCGCCTGGGACAACGCGAAGAAGCTCGTCGAGGACGGTCACCACGGCGGCAAGGGCTCACCCGCGCACGACGCCACGGTCATCGGTGACACCGTCGGGGACCCGTTCAAGGACACCGCCGGCCCGGCGATCAACCCGCTGCTGAAGGTGATGAACCTGGTCGCGCTGCTGATCGCGCCCGCGGTCGTCACGATGTCGGTGGGTGAGGACCAGAACACGCCGCTGCGCATCGCGATCGCGCTCGTGGCAGTGCTGATCATCGCGACGGCCGTCTACATCTCCAAGCGCCGGCCGGTCGTGATCGGCGCCGCCGAGCCCGACGACAAGCCGGTTCCGGACCCGGCCGTGGACCCCGACAACGACTCGGACCCGGAGCGGGTCAGGGTCTGAGCCGGTCCGGCTGCGTGGTCGCCCGACCACGCAGCCGCATCAGCACCCGCAGGGCTCGTCGGCGCACGCCGGCGGGCCCTGCGGCCTTCCCGGCACCGGTCAGCGCGAGCAGGAGCGCGGTCTGCGCCGCGAGCACCTCAGCTGGCGGGGGTGTGACCTCGTCGTTCCGGTCCGTGAAGGCGGTCGCGGCCGGCAGGAGGTCCTCGAGGTCGCCGACGACGTCGGCACCGAGGGCGGCCAGTGCGTCGGCGGCGCGCTCGGCCTCGGCCCGGACCAGGGGGAGCAGGACGGCGGGGAGCCGCGGCGTGCCGCCCCCGAGCGCCTCTGCGTGAGCCCGGAGCGCCTGCAGCCGCTGTGGGTCCACCGGTCCGTCGGCGGCGGCGTTCAGCAGGCGGACCACCTCGGTGCCGACCAGGGAGCCCGTGGGCCGGGTCCGGTGGGACCCGACCCGGAAGCGGAGCGGGTCGACCCCGACCGTGCGGGCGACGCGGGACCAGGTCTCGCTGCCGTCGTCGCCCCTGGGCACGGTCACGACGTGGGTGTGCTCCGCGGGAAGGTGGGCCGCCCAGCGGCGTACCACCTCGGCGACGTCGTGCGAGCCCCAGAACACCCGCGATATCCGGTGCTCATCGCGCTGGGCGACGCGGGCGGCGTACGTGGCGAAGGGTGCCTCCCCGCCGTGGTGGACCCACTGCTGCCAGGCGTCCGGCACCTGACGGCCGAGGTCCTCGGCGACGTAGACCATGTGCACCTCCGCGTCGCCGAACGAGGAGACGATCCGCTCCACCTGGTCCTCGCGGACGTCGGCGAGGAGGGCGTGGGACACCACGGCCGTGCCGCGCCGCCAGTCGCGCACCGTCTCGGCCAGCCGGTCCCAGGCCCCGTCCGCGGGTGGGTGGGGACCGTCGGAGAGTCCCAGCACGTCCAGCACGGCGTCGAGGTGGCCACCGTCGTGCCCGAGGTGACCCGGCGGGTAGAGGACCCCCACACGCGTCAGCCGGCGACGGTGGCGCGAGAGCACGTCGCGGACCAGGTCGGAGCCGGACTGCGGCGCTCCGACGTGCAGGAAGACCTTGCTGGCCACCGGACTTCAGCTCCTCCCGGGACCGACGGGCACGGACGCGCGCAGTCTATTGACCGGGCCCGACGAGAGGTGAGGGGCGCCCAGTGCCACTGGTACCGTGACCCCGTCTGTTCGGAACTTCCCCGTCGTGAGGACCCGCTTTGACTGACACGATTTCCCCTGCCGTCGACTCGCCGGACCCGGTGGACGGTGACTCGAGCTTCCGGGTGGT
>Ga0214468_1000609_pt1 | contig 11171 bp, 14 predicted proteins | sample RVTome_9_FD_187334 | JGI IMG/M metagenome (GOLD analysis project Ga0214468, IMG submission 187334) | Soil microbial communities from uranium-contaminated site in the Upper Colorado River Basin, Wyoming, United States - RVT155D38 HiSeq ...
AACGCCGGCTCCGCAAGACCGTCCGCTTCGCCACGTCCGTCGACCAGTTCCTCACACATCGGTTGTCGGTCCACGACGCCGCAGGAACCGAGGTGCTGCAGATCACCCGACCAGCCAAGCTCCTCAAGTCGCGCCTCGTCGTTCGAGCCGGTGACGGACGGCACGTCGGTGAGATCATCCAGGACAACGTCTTCGGCAGGATCAGGTTCGGCCTCGTCGGCGGCGACGGACGGCACCTGGGGTGGATCAGGGCCGAGAACTGGCGGGCGTGGGACTTCTCGATCGTCGACCGTGACGAGCGCGAGATCGCCCGGATCGACAAGAAGTTCGTCGGGATCGCGAAGGCCGTGTTCACCACCGCTGACCACTATGTGGTCACCATCGACCGGTCGGTCGACGGCGATCTGCGCTCGCTGGTCATCGGCTCCGCCGCGGCCGTGGATACCGCGTTGAAGCAGGACCCGCGTGGTCTTGACATCACCGACGTGGCAGACATCATCGGGCTCGGTTGAGCACTCCGACCCGGTAGGGCGCCCGAGCAGCCAGACCTTGACCTGCCGTCCGCCAGTGCCTCGGCCATGGGCACCAGCTTCCCGTCGCGCTCGGTGATGTTCTGGTACGGGCCGGTGTCCCACACGATCACCGTGCCCAGGTCCCGCTTCGCCAGGTGCTCCGCCAGGGCGTCGTCGCTCATGTCGTGGCAGGCTACCCAGGGTCGCGGGAGTCCCCGACGTCGGTGGCGCGGCGTGCGCGCCAGGCGCGGACCGTCTCCTCCTCGTCCAGCACCATGACGGTCGACGGCGGCCCGGTGACGTCCGTCCGGTTGACGTGACGGATGCGCGCGTTGATCGCCGTGACGACCTCGCGCACCTCACGCTCGGAGCGCGCCCGGTCGATCGCGGCCTGCGCGACCTCGACCTCCCTGCGGAGCTGCAGCGTCGGTGGCAGGTAGGAGAAGTTCTCCTCCCGCAGCTTCCGACGCACCCACCACAGGGCGTCGTACGGGCGGTCGAGATCGGCGATCGGTTCACCCGCGCCGCGCAGCCCGTCGAACTCGCCGCGGTCCTGCGCCTGACGGATCTGCCGGTCGATCCACGTCTCGCGCTGCTGGGAGGATGGTCGTCGGGCTTTCACATGGCCGCCGTTCGCGTCTCGATCGGGCCGCTACGTCCCACCATGCGTAGCATGCCGCCGAGAGATGTCACCCGGCGTCGATCCGACCGGCGGTCTCCGACGACGTGTTCCCTCCGTCACGACGAGGAGACGTGCTCGAAACCGCAAGGTCCGAGCGACGGCGACGGCGTCACGTGAGGTCGACGCGACGGCTGCTAGCCTGCGCAGCGCCCTGTCCGGACCGCGCAGGGGTGACGGCGTGGCACGCGTCATGCCGCCGTGCGGTCGGTGGGTGCCGGACGGTCGCGTGGGGGCAACAGCGGTGGCGGATGAACGGCGCGGTGACGCGCAGCGGGTCGGCAGCGCCAGCTGGGCGCTGTGGGTCGCGCTCATGGCGGTGCTCGCCGGATGCGTCCCGCAGACGGCAGACGTCACCAGCGCACCCGACGCGCCGAGCGAGACGGTCAGCGTCCTGGCGGCGCAGGACGCGCAGGGCTCCGCCGCCCCGACCCACGGACCGGATCCGCCCACGCCGTCGGGCATCGTGGCCCGCAAGTCGGCGGTGGACGACGTGGGCGTCCGGATGCCGGCCGCACGGCGTCGCCTCGACCTGACCGCCACGATCGCCGGCGACATCTCTCCGAAGTCGGTCGTCTCGTCCGGCGACGGGCTGTTCCTGGCACAGAACATGATGTATCGGCACACGGTGACCGCCTATGACGGTGCCGGGCGGCTGCTCGCCACGATCCCCGACGAGGTCGACCTGTCGGAGTTCGGCATCGACGGCTACGTCGGGACGCACCGCGGCGCGCCGGTCGAGGCGGCGTTCACGCCCTCCGGCGAGCACGCCTACGTCTCGAACTACTCGATGTACGGACCGGGGTTCGACGCCGAGGGCAGCGACGTCTGCACTCCCGACGACGGCGTCGACCACAGCTACGTCTACCGGATCGACACCACGACCCTGCAGATCGACGACGTCATCGAGGTCGGCGCCGTGCCGAAGTACGTCGCGGTGTCGCCCGACGGACGTTGGGTGCTGGTCACGAACTGGTGCACCTACGACCTGAGCGTGATCGACGTGGCGCGGGGCGAGGAGGTCCGCCGCATCGATCTCGGTGCGTACCCACGGGGGATCACCGTGGATCCGGGCTCGACCGCGGCGTACGTCGCGGTCATGGGCTCGTCGCACATCGCGGTGGTCGACCTCGATGACTTCTCGATCGCGACGATCGATGGCGTCGGGCAGGGTCCCAGGGACCTGCGGATGTCGCCTGACGGCAGGTTCCTGTACGTCACCCTCAACGCCGAGGGCACGGTCGCCAAGGTCCATCGCCGCTCTGGCGACGTCCGCGCGAGGGCGGTCGCCGGCGAAGCGCCGCGGAGCCTGGCGATCTCCGGCGACGGGACGGCGCTGTACGCGGTGAACTACCACTCCAACACGGTCAGCAAGATCCGCACGCGCGACATGGCGGTCGTGCAGACCGTGGAGACGAACGACAAGCCGATCGGGATCGCCTACGACGCCACGACGCGGAAGCTGTGGGTGGCCTGCTACTCGGGGAGCATCATGATCTTCAGGGACGCACGATGACCCGGCTGACCAACGTCCTGCGCCCGCTGCCGGCCGGTCGGGTGTAGCGCTTGGACCACCAGTGGTCTCCCACGCCCGCCGGTCGCCAGCCCTGCTCGACCAGGACCCGCTCGAGCTCCGACAGCTGCTCGAGCATGTGCCCGGCGAACGCGCTGTCGAGGTCGATGTCGTCCAGCGGCAGCTGGGCCGGCAGCACCGGGAACGTGCCCGATGCGATCTCCGACGGAGCCACGCGCGGGTCGGCGCTGTGGACCCGCGCGACGAACCGGCAGCGCTGTGTCCCGAACTGGCCGGTCAGTGTGGTCACGATGCTGCGCAGCATCGACGTGTGACCGTGGTCCTCGACGTGGATCTCGAGGGTGTCCCGGTCACTGGTCGTCGGGTACGACCGCTGCGTCGCCCCGTCCCACCACCGTGTCGCCGGGTCGTCGTGTCCGCGTCTGCGCGCGGGACCGTCCTGTGTGGTCATCGCTGCCCTCCTGCGCTCGCTACCACCGTCGCGGGGCGCCCACGCGCGCGCCAGAACCATCGGTGTGGTCCCGCCGGGACGAACGTCCCGCTGCGACGTCGCCGGCGACCGGCGCCGCGGTGTGGTCAGGTCGGGTGCGACGGCGCCGCGACGCGGAACTCGGCGGTCGTGATGTGGTAGCGGAAGAACACGCCCTTCTCCTGTGCGGGAGTGCCCCACCACCACCCGACGTGACCGTCCGCTGCGATCGTCACGCCATCGAACGTCGCCTCGCGCGTGACATCGCCACCGAACGGGTGCATGCCGAACGGTTGGTTATCGGGATCGCCCCAGCGCAGCAGCCCCAGGTCGCGCAGCCGGCCGTGCTCGTCGACCGTGACCGTGACGTCGACCCGATCGGCGTCGACCGGCACGTGCACGGTGGCGCGATGGTCGTCCACCGGCGTCCAGGTCGCGCCCATGGCGGGCGTCAGCGCCTGCGGCAGCCACACGACCGTCTCGGCGGCGAGCCGCCCCGCCGTGCTGCGGTCGGTGTCGGCACCGGCCGCCCGGGCGACGGGCAGCAGGCCCCAGAGACGGAAGTCCAGCGTTCCCCGGCCGTCGAGCCTTGCGTCGCTGCCGGTGATCGTCAGCGGCGGCCGTCCGACGCGTGGGGCCCACAGGAACCCGGTGCCCGCCCGCAGCACCTGCCGGGCGCGGAAGGGCATCCACGCCCGCACGCGGATCTCACCCTCCATCGTGAGCACGACCGTCGACGCCAGGGGCACGCCCGGCGCCAGCGCGTGGTGCAGCAGCCGCTGCGCCGGCGGCGGCAGATCCGCCACCTCGTCCGGGTCGAACGAGCCGGCGGGCGGTGCCGGCGCAGCGAGGCGCTCCCACTGCCTGGTCCGCAGGGTGTCCATGGTGGTCCTCCCGATGTGCGAGTCTCGCCGCCGGATCCCGTGGTGACACGCCGTCGGTCACCGTCCCGGACGAACGAACGTCCCGACAGCCCTGCGCACGCCGTGACCCTGACGAGTTCCTCGGCGACAGCGTGCTCGGGTCGCGCGTCTTCCATGCCGTCGCCGAGGTGCTCGCGGGCTACGGTGATGTGGAGGTGCGAACGACGAAGAGCCAGATCGCCTTCAGGCGCCGACGGGGCTACGCCGACGTGTGGCTGCCGGGAGGTACCGGACCTCGTCACAGGCCGAGATCGTGCGTCGCATCCGATTCCCGTCGCCGAGCCTGGCTTCACGAAGGCCGGTTCATCATGCCCGACGCGGCACAGCACACCGAAGCCAGCCCGCTGGAAGGCGCGCGGGGCGACCCGTCGCCTTCTCCACCGCGTCGGTGACCGCGGCCATGTGGCCAGCGCGCACCGCCTGCTACGGCCCGACCAGGGAGTTGGCGAGCCGGCCGGGGAGCCCGCCTGCTCGGGGCTCGCGCGGTACTCGTCCGCGGGCAGGTCGATGTACCGCACGGGCCGGCCGTGACCTGCGACAGTTCCTCGGCCGCCTGGGGCAGTGAGAGACCACCTCGAGCGGGATCAGCCGGTGACGAGCACGACCTCCAGCGTGCGTGGGCCGTGCACGCCCTCGACGCGGTCGAGCTCGATGTCGCTGGTCGCGGACGGTCCGCTGATCCACGTCAGCGGACGGGTCGGGTCGAGGCGCGCGACGCCTTCGGGCACGCTCCCGACCACCTGGTCGGCACGGACGACGCAGACGTGCAGGTCCGGCACCAGCGTGATCGCGCGCCGCCCCTGGTCGGGTGAGCCGTCGAGCACGATCGTGCCCGTCTCGGCGATCGCGACCGCGGCCGCGGTGACGACGCCGTCACACCCGTCGACGTCGTCGACGGGAAGGGCGTCGTCGGTGACCACCTCGCCGGCGACCCGGCCGACCCACCCGTCGGGCAGCGCCGGCGGCACGATGATCCGCGGGTGGTCCCCCGTGCCAGGGCCAGGAGCGCGTGCGAGACCGTCGACGACCGCCCGGGCGACAGCCTCGGCGGTGCCGTCGGGCGTCGCACGGCGCACCTGCGCGCGGTAGTCGGTCAGCCGCTCCTCGAGCAGGTCCAGCAGGGCGTGGTCCGTGGCTGCGTCCCGCCGGTAGGTGCGCGGGACCTCGACGTCGGGCCCGTGCCGGTCACCGAGCGCCGATCGGATGCGCGAGAGGACCTCGTCGCGGGCGCTCATGGGGTGTGCCCGCCGTCGTCGGCGCCGCGGGTGCGGGCCCACCAGTCGCGGAACGTCTCGGTCGGCGGCTTCGGGGCGTCCCGGCTGGCGGTCCATGCCGACAACGGTGGCGGCAGGGCGCGGATCCGGTCGCCGCCCGCCGCGAGGATCCGACCCATGCGCGCGGCGCGCTGCGCGGCGGCGTACCGGCCGGGGTCGGCCATCACCCAGCCCGCGGCCGCCATGGCCACCTCCTCGGCGTTCGGCACGGTCCGGGTCGCACGCCGCTCCTCGACGTGACGGGCACGCAGGTGCACGAGCACCTCGGGGATGTTGATCTTGACCGGGCACACGTCGTAGCAGGCACCGCACAGCGACGACGCGAACGGCAGCGACGCGTTGTCCTCGACGCCCGTGAGCTGCGGTGACAGGATCGCGCCAATCGGTCCCGGGTAGACAGAGCCGTACGCGTGGCCGCCTGTGCGCTCGTATACCGGGCAGACGTTCAGGCACGCCGAGCAGCGGATGCAGTGCAGGGCCTGGCGGCCGACCTCGTCGACCAGCGTCGCCGTGCGGCCGTTGTCGAGCAGCACCAGGTGGACGTCGGTGGGGCCGTCGCCGGGGTGCACGCCCGTCCACATCGACGTGTAGGGGTTCATCCGCTCGCCCGTGGACGACCGCGGGAGCAGCTGCAGGAACACCTCGAGGTCCTGCCAGGTCGGCACCAGCTTCTCGATGCCCATCACCGTGATCAAGGTCTCGGGCAACGTCAGGCACATCCGTCCGTTGCCCTCGGACTCCACCACCGACAGGGTGCCGGTCTCGGCGACCGCGAAGTTCGCGCCCGACACCCCGACGCGTGCCGACAGGAACTTGCGGCGCAGGTGCGCCCTGGCGGCCATCGCCAGCCGCCGGGGCTCGTCGGTCAGATCGGGGTCGACACCCGGCATCTCGCGCAGGAAGATCTCGCGGATCTCCGCGCGGTTGCGGTGGATGGCCGGCACGAGGATGTGGCTGGGCGTGTCGTCGCCGAGCTGGACGATCAGCTCCGCCAGGTCGGTCTCGATCGCGGCGATGCCGGCCTCGGCCAGCGCCTCGTTGAGGCCGATCTCCTGCGTGGCCATCGACTTGACCTTCACCACCTCGTCACTGCCGGTCGCGCCCACGACGTCGGTGACGATCGCATTGGCCTCGGCCGCGTCACGGGCCCAGTGGACGGTGCCGCCCGCGGCGGTCACGCGCTCCTCGAGCTGGGTCAGCAGCTCCGGCAGCCGCGCCATCGTGGCGGTCTTCAGCGCCCGCCCGGCCTCGCGCAGCTCCTCCCAGTCGTCGACCTCGCCAACGACGTCGGCCCGCTTCGCGCGGATCGTGGCCGTCGCCTTGCCGATGTTGCGGCGCAGCTGGCTGTCGGCCAGCGCGGCACGCGCCGCGGCCGGGAACGGATCGGCGCCGCGGAGATGGCCGACGCCGCGGGGCGCGGGCGGGGTGGCCGGATCCCCGCCGACGTGGAACGGTCCGCCCTCGTTCACACGGTCACCTCCCACGGCTGGTCTTCGGTGCCCGCCAGGATCTGCGCCAGGTGGATCGTGCGGACCCCGGTCCGCAGCCGCGACAGCCCGCCGCCGATGTGCATCAGGCACGAGCTGTCGCTCGCGCTGCAGAACTCCGCGTCGGTCGCCAGCACGTTGCGCATCTTGTCGGCCAGCATCGCCGTGGAGGTGTCGGCGTTCTTGACGGCGAAGGTCCCGCCGAACCCGCAGCACTCCTCGGCGGCGGGCAGCTCGACCACGTCGATGCCCTTGACGGCGCGCAGCAGCCGCAGCGGCCGGTCACCGACCCGCAGCATGCGCAACGAGTGGCAGGTCGGATGGTAGGTCACCCGATGCGGGAAGTGGGCGCCGACGTCCGTCACCCCCAGCACGTCGACCAGCAGCTCCGACAACTCCCGGCTGCGTCCCGCGACCGCCTCGGCGCGGTCCGCCAGCGCCTCGTCACCGAAGTTGCGGGCCACCATCGCGTGCTGGTGGCGGATCGAGCCGACGCACGACCCCGACGGCGCCACGACCGCATCGAACGGCTCGAACACCTCGACGTAGCGGCGCACCAGTGGCAGCGCTTCGCGCTGGTAGCCGGTGTTGACGTGCATCTGCCCGCAGCACGTCTGCGCAGCGGGGAAGACGACCTCGTGGCCGAGCCGTTCCAGCAGCCGCACGGTCGCCTTCGCGACGTCGGGGAACATCGTGTCGGCCAGGCAGGTGACGAACAGGGCGATCCGCATCACGCACCTGGCTTCGACGTGGATGGACGCCGATCTGGTCGCGGCGAGGCGGGTGCGCGGGTGGGTCCCGCGCTGGAGGCGCGGACGATGAGCTCGGGCTCGTAGACCACCTGCCGGTGGGTGTGCCTGTCAGCGTCGTTGACCTCCTCGGCGAGCAGCTGGGCCGCTGTGCGTCCGAGTTGCTCACGCGGTTGTCGCACCGACGACAGTGGCACCGCGGCCGCGGCAGCGAAACCGATGTCGTCATAGCCTACGATCGCGAGATCACCGGGTACCCGCACCGACGCCTGCACGGCGGCCTGGAGCACACCGATCGCAAGCAGGTCGTTGGCGCAGAAGACCGCGGTCGGACGCCGGTCCGGCGGCAGGGCGAACAGGCGCTGCGCGGCCGCCCGCCCCTCCGACACGGTGAGTGATGCCGTCTCGAGCACCTCCAGACGCGCGTTGTCCATGTCGGCCAGTGCCGCCTGGGCGCCGCGGTGGCGATCGACCACCTGCTGGATCTGGAAGGGGCCGCCGATGAAAGCGATGTGGCCGTGACCTCGCTCGATCAGGTGGTCGACGGCCAGGCGGCCGCCCCATTCGTCGTCGACGGCGACGGAGCACGAGGTCGGGTCGGTTCAGCACGTTGCTGACGGTGCCGACGGAGACTCCCGCCTGACTGGTCACCTCTCGGACACTCGTCACCGGGGCTCCTCGACCCTCCCGCGCACGACGCTGTCGTGCCTCCACTCAGCCTCTGACATCCTAGTGGGTGAAACGTATCAAGGGCATCATTGACGGCTGCACGCCGTCGGTCGCGACGCCGAACGGCTCGACAGCATCGGCATCAACACGTTGGCGGTAGACCGCCTCCATGGCGCCCCCTCCGTGCGTCCGTCGCGGTCAGCCTGGCGCTGGCGTGCCGTCGCACCGTGCGCGAGGCACAGCGGCTGGCCGACCGTGAGGTCGACGTCGTGCACATCGTCGGTGGCGGAACCCGCAACGAGGTGCTGTGCCAGCTGACCGCGGACGCATGCGGAGTGCCGGTCGTCGCCGGGCCGGTCGAGGCGACCCCCTCGGCAACGTGTTCGTTCAGGCGCGGGCCCTTTGCGCGCTGTCGGGTGGACTGCATGAGCTCCGCCGACGCACGCGACCTGTCGAGCCCCTGCAGCGGAATGAACCGGGCAGCCATGCCGCCGCCTGGCGCGACGCCGGCGATCGCCTGTCGGATCAGGTCTCGAGGTTGCGCTCGAGCCTGTCGAACAGGCTGGAGAGCTGACGCAGGTCGTCGTCGGAGAAGCCTGAACGGAGCCGTTCGTCGAAGGCCGCTGCGGCGCCGCGGAGCCTGTGGAAGGCCTGTTCGCCCGCCGAGGTGAGCTCGACACGCACCGCCCGACGGTCGGCGGCGTGGCGGCGGCGCACGACGAGGCCATCCTCCTCGAGGTTGTCGAGGTGTCGCGTCATCGTCGGGCTCCGGATGCCGACGGCTTCCGCGAGCTCGCGTTGCGTTCGAGCCCCGCTCTGCTTGAGCGCGAGCAGGATCAACCACGTCGGGAGGGACCCCCCGGCGTCCTCGAGCGCGGCATCGAACGCGCGGGACAGCGCCTTTCCCACGGAGGCGGTTCGGCGCCCGATCGGTTCCACGATCCGGAGTCTAGCCAACCGGTAGCAGAGTAGTATTTAGTAGGCTATTGTTTCGTATACGAACGTTCTGCCATCGGAGTGTGGAATGGACATCGTCTACAACCTCTTCAAGACCCTCCACGTCATCGCCGTGATCGTGTGGCTCGGCGGTCTCGTGGGCGTCGCGGTCATGAACGCGCGGACCGCCGTCGAGGGTGACCGGGCGGCCATGGCGTCCCTCGCGCGGGCCAGCCGGTTCTTCGGCTCGAGGATCGTGGGGCCGGCGGCAGGGCTCACCCTGATCGCCGGGCTGGTGATGGTCGCGGCCGGAGGCCTGCAGCTGACGAGCCTGTGGATCCTGTGGGGGATCGGTGGTCTGCTCGTGTCGATGGCGCTCGGCGCGACGGTCATCCGTCGGACCGGGGACGATCTGAGGGCGCACACCGCGGCGGGTGACGCCGATGCGGCCGTGATCGGTGTCCTGCAGCGCCGGCTCCGGGGACTGGGCGTCGTGAACCTGCTGGTGCTGTTCTCCGCCGTCGCCGCGATGGTGTTCAAGCCGACGCTGTGATCCGCCGCTGCCACCCTGCGGGCCGGCGACGTGGCGCGCAACGCTGCCGCGTGTGACGGCCGGTGCGGGCTGGTCGCGCGCGCGGCATCGTTGGTAGGGTCGGATCGGACCGACCCCGCAGGACCGGAGCGCGTTGGACGTCCCGATCGCCGTCGCAGGCGCCGGACCGCTCGGCGCCGCGACCGCCTATCACCTGGCATGCAGGGGGATCGGGGTGGCGATCGTGGGTCGGGACCGCCCCGATGCGGCGTTCCGCAACTCCGGCGGCTCGATCTGCTGGCACCGACCGGACGCGCGCACGGCCGAGCTCATCCGGGAGACGGCCGACTTCGTGAGGGACGCGGTCGCTGACGGCGCCCGGATCCGGTGCCGCGACGTGCCGTACCTGTTCCTCACCGAGGGCGTGCAGGTCCCGGCGCTCAACATCGACAGCGCCGACCTGGTGGACCACCTGCTCGCCGCGGCGCAGGAGGCCGGCGCGGTGCGCGTGGATCTGGGTGACGTGCTGGGTGTCGACGGGGACGGCGGCGGGATGACGCTCCGGTGTGACCGCGGGGACGTCGGTGCCGGCGTCGTCGTGCTCGCACTCGGTGCCGCGAACGCCGACATCGTCACGGGGCTCGACCCCGCGTGGGAGAAGCGGCAGCTGTTCGTGCTCGACCTTCCGGTCGACGCAGATCGCGCCCGCATGCCGCACACGGTCACGTCCGTCGGCGACGGCTACGCCTACGTGTTCGTCAAGGAGTTCGACGACGGCCTGCGCGTGGTCGTGGGACAGGAGGATCTGGTCGACGACGACGATCCCGCCGGCCCGGTCGACCACTTCGAGGCGCTGCTCGACGGCGGCGTCGGGGACCGCTTCCCGTTCCTGCGCGGTGCCGGGGTGGAGCGCATCCTGTGGGGCATGGACTGGCCGGACAAGCTGCCGCACGTCGAGGAGCACCGGCCCCGGGTCTTCACGGTCAACTGCGGCAGCGCCGTCCGGGCCTGCATCGCCGGTGGTCGCGCGGCCGCCGACGCCGCGATGGCGGCCGGTTGACCGGCCCGGCGGGCCGCGACCTCGGGCTGGCACGCCTGCTGCTCGCAAGCTAGGTTAGGTTTTCCTAATCCATCCGGCATCGGGAGGGGCGATGGCCACTCGGCGAACCACCCAGTCCACCCAGCTCACCCGCGAGCTCGAGCTGGACTGCTGCATCGCGTGTGGCCAGGTGTGTGAGATCACGGGGACGTTCCGCATGCCGGGAGCCGACGGCTCCGAGCCGTACGTGCGTACGCGCTGCGTCGGTGGCCACGTCCTGGTGGGACCCGCGTTCGCGTTGCGTTCCGTGCTGGACTGACCGGACGACCGCGTCGTCCTGCGCGGTGGTCGGCCCGCCGCTGCCATGG
>Ga0214468_1000611_pt1 | contig 11157 bp, 11 predicted proteins | sample RVTome_9_FD_187334 | JGI IMG/M metagenome (GOLD analysis project Ga0214468, IMG submission 187334) | Soil microbial communities from uranium-contaminated site in the Upper Colorado River Basin, Wyoming, United States - RVT155D38 HiSeq ...
AGCTGTGGCAGCTACGAGAAAGGCCGGGCGCGTTTTCATCAATGGCCGGTGAAGTCGGGTTTCCGCTTCTCCGTGAAGGCGGCGACCGCCTCCATCAGATCGTCGGAGATGAGGTACGAGGCATTCCACTGGGCCACATAGTCCAGCGCCTGTTCCACAGTTCGCCCGTCGTTGGCGGCGAGGACCCGCTTGATCCCACGAACCACGAGAGGAGAATTGTCTGCGATCTCCGCGGCCAACTCCTTCGCAGCCTCGATCGTCGCCGCCGAGTCGGGCTGAATGCCATTGAGCAGCCCGATGGCCATTGCCTGTGCGGAGTCGATGTCACGTCCGGTGAACGCGAGCTCGGCTGTGTGCCCCGGTCCGACTATGGCCGGCAGGCGCTGCAGGGTGCCTATGTCGGCGACGAGACCCATGCGTGTCTCTCTGATCGAGAAGATGGCGTCCTCAGCGGCAAGGCGGATGTCACAGGCAGTGATCAGGTCGAGACCCGCCCCGAGGCAGTACCCATGGACGGCAGCGATGACCGGTTTGGGGGAGTAGGAGAGGCAGCTCGCAGTGTCCTGCATCCGTCTGATCAGCTGGTACAGCTCCATGTTGGAAGATGCCGGGGACCCCCCGCCCGGTTGCATCGAGGCCAGCAACTCGATGTCGATCCCGACCGTGAAGGCGGGTCCTCGCCCGGCCAGGATGACCACCCTTGCCGAGTCGTCGCCGTCGAGCTCGGCCATCGCCTGCGGGATGTCCTCCCACATATCCCAGGAGAGGGCGTTTCGCTTCTCGGGGCGGTCGAGCCAGAGCACTGCGATGTGACCGTCGCGCTCGATCTCGAGATGCTGGTACCCCACGCCGGGAGCCTATTTGGGTGGAAATGTCGCGGCGAAGTCGAGACCGGTCTCGACCCACTGCCGCAGGTCGGCAAGCTCGGCTGTTGCCTCCGGCGCCACCAGGATCCATCCCCTCATCGGGCGGCCGGTCATGTCGAAGGCCCTCACACCAGGCTTGGCCAACGCCTCGTCGTACTCGTCGTGATCGATGCGGACCATGAGCTCGTCCTTCGAGACCCCGACCGCCATGTTTCCGGAGAGAAGGAAGGCGATACCGCCGAACATCTCCCGCTCTCCGATCTCGGGATTGTCACCGAGGATGTCGCGGACCCGTGAGGCGAGGATGGTGTCGTAGGCCATGTCGCTGCGACGCTAGTGGCGCACCGGGAGTTCAGGCCCCGGCAGAGCGCCAGGCATCTCTCAGCTTGACCCGGGTCCCGAAGCGGAGGAGACCACCGGCGTAGATCCGGCCCGCAACGAAGACGAGCCCGACGATGGCTCCCGAGGTGAGAAGCACCGAGAGACCGTACTGCCAGGCGGGAATGGTCTCGAGCGCGGCGCGTACCGGAACCACGAAGGGGGCGGTGAGCGGGACGAACGTCCCGATCAGAGCCGTCGGGCCGTCCGGGTCTGAGAGGGCAGCGATCGACACGAAGAACCCTGCGACGACGACCATGGTCATGGGAAAGGCGACGTTCTGGGCGTCTTCCATCCTGCTGACCAGCGATCCGGCCGCACCGTACATGACCGCGAAGAGCAGGAAGCCCAGCACGAACCAGACGATCAGGTTGGCGACGAGCCCTGCATCGAGGCTGGGCAGCTCGATCGTGTTGGACATCTGCACGGCGACGAGAGCGATGGTGATCGTGCCGGCGAACTGGGCGATCCCGAGTGTGCCGATGCCGATGATCTTCCCGGCAAGCAGCTGCCACGGCCGCACACTGGAGAGGAGCACCTCGACGACCCGGTTCGACTTCTCTTCGGTGACGCCGGAGAGCATCCAGTTCCCGTAGAGCAGGACCGCCATGTAGAGAAGGAGCAGTCCGGCGTAGGCGACCGCCCCCCGCGACTCGTCTCCCGCCTCCTGCCCCGACAGCGTCGAGGTCTCCAGGGGATCCGATGTCATCACCGCGATCACGTCGGCTGCGGCGTCTCCCGACTCGGACACGATCGCTTCCAGCTCAACAGAGGCCGCGCCTTGTTGGAGCAGGCTGAGGACGGGCGAGTCGCCGAATCCGCCCACGCTCTCGACGACGACCTCCGTGCCATCGACGAGGATGGCGTCGAGCTCGCCGCTTTCCATCGCAGCCTCGGCCACCGCCCGGTCGTCGAACGTCTCCAACTCGAAGGAGACCGATGGATCGGAGCCCGGTTCAACCGCTGCGTTTCCCAACTGCTCGGCCGCGGCCACGATCGGCTCGTTGCCGTCGCCGATCGAACCGACGGAGTACTCCGAGGTGCCATCCCCCACCAGCCCGGGGACCACGATGAGAGCTGCCACAGCCAGGAAGGTGAAGCCGGTTGTGATCAAGAAGGACCTGGAACGGCCGTGCTCTCGGATCTCACGCACGGCGATCCGCCACACCGTCTTGAACGAGCTCATCGCACCGCCTCCCGGAACAGGTCGGAGAGCGAGGGGCTGGTATAGGTGAAGTGGCGCACCCTGCCCACCTGCTGGGCACGGGCGAGGAATCCGCGGATGTCGCTCCCAGCGTCGATGATCAGAGTGTGGCTGCCGTCTGCGGAGCGGATCTGGCGCACGTCCTCGAGGGTGTCGAACAGATCGCCGATATCGCCGTCCAACTCGAGCTCGAGATGCCGGATCGGGGCGGCGTCCTTCAGGCGGCGCACGTTGCCCTCGACCACGATCCTCCCCGCATTGATGATCGCTACCTCCTCGCAGATGTCCTCGACCAGGTCGAGTTGATGGGAGGAGAAGACGACAGCCTTGCCCTTTACCGTCTCCTCCCGCAGGATGTCGGCCATGGTCTCGGTGGCGATCGGATCGAGACCGCTGAACGGCTCATCGAGCACGAGCAGCTCGGGATCGTGCACCAGGGCAGCTGCAAGCTGGACCCGTTGCTGGTTCCCATGTGACAAGACCTCCACCCGGTCCAGGCGTCTCTCGGCGAGGCCGAATCGCTCCAGCCATTGGTCGGCCGAGGCAGCCGCTTCCTTCTGCTCCATCCCCCGGAGACGCCCGAGGTAGGTCAGCTGGTCGTGTGCCTTCATCTTCGGATAGAGGCCGCGTTGTTCCGGCATGTATCCGAAACGCCGCTTCTGCTCCATGGTGATCGGCGCGCCGTCCCAGGTGACCTGACCCGAGTCGGCGGTGACGAGGCCGAATATGGTGCGCATCGCGGTGGTCTTGCCCGCACCATTGGGGCCGAGAAAGCCGAGCATCCGCCCCCGATCGACCTGAAGCGTGCAACCGGACAGCGCCGCCACGTCGTCGTATCGCTTGTGCAGGTCGGCGAGGGCCAGCATGGCGCAGGAGGATAGGAGGCTCCCCCCAGGCTGGCGACATGACCCCTCGGTACCATCGTTGCGCCATGCCGCTCCTGGAACGTGACGAGGTCCTGCAGCGCCTGGACCATCTTCTGGCCGACGCCCGAGAGGGTGCCGGGCGTGCGGTTCTGGTCAGAGGCGAGGCGGGAATCGGGAAGACCTCGGCTGTGCGCGTCTTCACCGACTCGCATCTCGACGACGCTCATGTGCTCCGTGGCGGATGCGACGACCTGCTCACGGCTCGCCCTCTGGGCCCGATCTGGGACATGGCCCTCGACGAGCCCTCCCTCGAGCAGGCACTTCGAGGTCAGGACCGTCACGAGGTGTTCACGGTCGTCCTCGAGCTGGTAGCAAAGGCGCTGCGGCCGACCATCGTCGTGATCGAGGACATCCATTGGGCCGACGAGGCCACGCTCGACCTGGTCAAGTTCCTCGGCCGACGCATCGATCGCACTTTCGGGCTCTTGGTCCTGACCTACCGGGACGGGGAGGTTGCGGGCGATCGCCCGCTTCGGGTGGCACTTGGCGATGTGGCCGCCGCGGCTCTGGAGCGCATCCAGCTCAAACCTCTCTCACCGGCCGCCGTGGCGGAGTTGGCCGGAGGCGGGCAAGGCTCGTCGGACGATCTCTGGGAGATCTCGGGAGGCAACCCGTTCTTCCTCACCGAGCTTCTGGCCGCGGGAGGAGGATCGGTCCCGGTGTCGGTGCGGGAGGCGGTCCTGGCCAGGGTCGCCCGTCTCAGCCCCGAGGCCCGCGTCGTGGTCGACATGGTTTCGGTGGTCCCGAGCAAGGCCGAGCTCGACCTGGTCACCGCGGTGCTCGGCCCCAGCCAGACGGCGTTGGCCGAGGCCGAGGAGGCCGGGGTGCTGCAGCTCGAGGACAGTGCCGTGGCATTCAGACACGAGCTGGCCCGGCGATCGGTGGAGGCCGATCTGACCGAGATGAACAGACGTCAGCTCAACTTGCGGGTGCTTCGTGCGGCGCAGGATCTCGGGTACGACCCGGCCCGGGCCGCCCACCATGCTCGTATCGGTGGTGACGTCGACGCGCTGATCCATCTGGCCCCTCTCGCTGCGCGTCGTGCCGCCGAGCTGGAGAGCCATAGTGAGGCCGTGGCCCATCTCCGCACTCTCGAGCCCCATCTCGATCGTCTCGATGCCGAGATGTGCGCCGACCACTACGACCTGTGGGCCTGGGAGGAGTATCTGGTCAACGAGGTATCCCGCGCCGAAGATGCGATCGACAGCGGCATGGCCTTCCGGCGGAGGCTCGGAGACGCGGCCAAGTTGGGCAACTCCTTGCTCATCGCCAGCCGCATCGCCTGGGTTCGAAACCGTCGCGCTTCGGCGATCGAGCTGGCCAATGAGGCAGCCGCCGTGTTGGAGCCGGTTGGCGGGCACGATCTGGCAGTCGCATATTCGGCCATCTCACAGCTGGCGATGCTGGCCAGCGACGAGGCGCGCACCATCGAGTTCGGGGAGAAGGCCCTGGCCGTTGCGGGGGAAGGCCCGAGTCAGGCTCGGGCTCACGCCTTGAACAACATGGGGGCGGTGAGGATGGCGGTCGCATACCCCGAGGGCATGGAGCAGATCGAGGAGAGCTTCTCCATGTCCGACCGGCTCGGTTTCTCTCACGACCAGATCCGGGCTGCGGTCAACATCGGTTGGTCTGCGCTCTACTTCAGGGATCTCGACACCGCGGAGCGTTGGGTGGTCACTGCCCATGAGCTGGCGCTGGATCGGGAGATGCCCAGTTTCGAGGCATATGCGGTGGTCGCCCGCGGGCTTCTCGCCGAGATGCGGGGCAAATGGCCGGAGGCGGAAGTCCACGCAGCGTGGGTCCTGGAGAACTCGGGCCAACTCGCCACGGGGAGGATGGTGGCGTACTCGCTGCTGGGGCGTCTCCAGGCCAGAACCGGGCATCCGGAGGCGAAGACCCACCTGATGGAAGGCTGGGAGCTCGCGATCCAGACCGGTGAGGTACAGCGCACCGCTCCTGCGGGCTCGTCGCTCGCAGAGTTCGTGTGGCTAGGTGGAGGCCTCGACCGGGGCATCTTCCCCCGTCTGCGCGAGGTGCTGGCGGAGACCCGGGAACGGGAGCCGACGTGGCGGGGGGGTGAGCTGGCCTTTTGGCTCTATCTCATCGGAGAGATCGACGACGTCCCCCCAGAAGCCGCGGAGCCGTATCGTATCGCCGCCCAAGGGGATTGGGAGAAGGCCGGCTTGTTCTGGCACGAACGGGGGATCCCCTCGACCGGGCCGTCGCCCTCAGTCACGGTTCTACCGAGTCCAAACTGGAGTCACTCGCCATCTTCGACGAGCTGGGAGCGGTGCCGCTCTCCTCCCGGCTTCGCACCGAGCTCGCCGCGGCCGGCGTGAGCGGTGTCCCCCGGGGCCCCACCCGGGCGACGAGAGAGAACCCGTTCGGGCTGACGCCTCGCCAGATGGACGTGCTGCGACATCTCGCCGAGAACATGACGAATGTCGAGATCGCCGACCGGCTCTTCGTGTCCAGCCGCACCGTCGACCACCACGTCTCGGCCATCCTGGGCAAGCTGGGGGCGACCACCCGGTCCGAGGCGGTGGCCCTCGCCAGGGACGCCGGGATCCCGGATGGGTGATCGGTAGACCCGATATGGGCACCCATCGGCCCGGGATCTAGGCATCGCCACCGATTCGCCCGGGCCGGTAGATCCATACCTTCGCCTTGTAGCGACGACGCAGGAGATGACCATGTTCTACAGCCCGGAATTCACCAAGGCGGTCCTCGAGGACCAGCAGCGGCTGGTTCAGCAGCTGCGAAGGGGAAGACAAGCCCGTCGGGCCAGGGCCGAGACGAAAAAGGCCGAGCCACGACGCAGACGCATCCTTCGCCTGCGCGACCCGCTCCGAGCCTGACTTCTCGGACCACCAAGGGCTTGCCGTTGGTGGTCAGTCGAGGAGACTCGGGCGGAAGAGTCGGTCGTGGGTGTGAATGGCGAAGCGGTCGGTCATCCCGGCCACGTAGTCGATGGCCCGCTCCAAGGGGACCGCGGTCGACGTGGTGGCCGAGTCGGGCACGTCTTGGGGATGGTCGGCGAACCAGCGAACCAGATCCTGGATGACCATGATCGCCTTCCGCTTCTGGGACTCGCTCTCGGGGCTGAGGTAGACCCGGGAGAACATGAAATCTCTCAGCTCCTCCATGACCTCCAGGTCGATGGGATCCATCTCCACCTCTCCGGTCTTGTGGCTGGTCTCGATCACCGACGTGGCCAGCGAGCCGATCCACTCACGTGACGTGGCGCCGAAGGTGGTCAGGACCCGGGTCGGGATCTCGTGGTACTCGAGCACGTTTGCCCTCAGCGCGTCGGCGACGTCATGGGTGAGATAGGCGATCCGGTCGGCGAAGCGGCACAATCGGCCCTCGGGGGTCCCGGGCGGCGGTTCGATGCGCCAGGAATGGGCCCTGATCCCGTCCAGCACCTCCGCGCTCAGGTTTTGCGGCTCGATGTGGGACAGGGTGCGCACCCCATGGGCCGAGTGCAGCCAGTCGCCTTCGACAAAGGGGGTCAGCGCCTCCTCGCCGGTGTGCCCGAACGGGGAATGCCCGACATCGTGACCGAGGCAGATCGCCTCGGTCAGATCCTCGTTGAGCCCGAGGGCGCGGGCCATGGCTCGCCCTACCTGGGTCACCTGGATGGTATGGGTCATCCGGGTCACGAAGTGGTCGCCGTCGGGGTTGAGGAACACCTGCGTCTTGTGTTTGAGCCGGCGAAACGCCTTGCTGTGCACGATCCGATCGCGGTCCCGTTCGAAGGTGGTGCGGAACTCGTCGGGCTCCTCCGCCTCGGCGCGTCCCTTCGACTGGTCCGACTTCGTGGCCGTCGCCGCCAGCAGCTCGTGCTCCAGTCGCTCCCGTTCCTGGCGCGCTCGTCTGAGCATCCCGGTCATCGGTCGAGGCTACGCCGGCAACGGCTAGACGTAACGCTCCCGGAGGCGGGAGCTGACATAATCCATGGCGGCCACCACGATGGCGATCGCCAGTATCTGCGCCGCCGCTCCCCGGTAGTTGAGTTGGTTGATGTTCTGCTGAAGGATCAGCCCGATACCACCGCCGCCCACGAAGCCGATGATCGTCGACATGCGCACGTTGATGTCCCAGCGGTACATGGTGAAGGCGATGAACGGCGGGACGATCTGGGGCACCACTGCATAAACAACGGTCTGGAGACGTGTCGCCCCGGTGGCCCGGACTGCCTCCAGAGGACCCGAGCTGATGCTCTCCACCTGCTCGGAGTAGAGCTTGGCGTTGGCGGCGATGGTGTGGAGGGCCAGGGCCAGTGTTCCGGCGAAGGCGCCCAGCCCGACCCAGACCACGAAGACCAACGCCAGGATCAGGGCCTCTATCGATCGCAAGGTGTTGAAGAAGGTGCGGAAGATGTAGTAGATCCCGAGACCCGAACCGAGCTGTCCGCGAACCGAACCCCACACTCCGAAGCCCAGGCCGAGCACGGCGCCGATCACCGCAGGTATGAAGACCGTGGCCGTTGTGTCGATGATCTGATACATCCAGGCGATCATCTGGCCGAAGCCCACTGCGATCACCGCGCCGGCGAGACCGACCGCAGCCACTGAGAGCACCTGGTTGAGACTCGAGCCCACCTTCTTTGCGATGGTGTATGAGAGCTTGCTGGCGAAGACGGCCAGGGCCACCGCACCGGCGACGGCGGCGAGGACGCCGAAGGCAAGAGCCATGATCTCGCCCAGGCGCTGCACGAATGTCCCCAGGAAGGAGAGTGGTCCCAGCGCCGGGGCAGCCTCGGCCCCTCCAATCTCCATGAAGCGGACGGAGGCCTGGGAGGCCAACAGAAAGAGGGCTGCCGCGCCGAGACCGGAGCCAACCCTGAGCCAGCGAGGGCGCTCGGTCCCGGGGAGGGGGACCGCGAATCGCAGCGCCCGGACGCCAAGCCAAACCATGACGATGGCGACCGCCCCCAGAAGCAATGCCGAGCCCGGCAACACGTCAACGATGCCGGCTCCTCCCAACGCGGCGGCATAGCCGGCGACCGCACCCACGGGAAGGGCGACGATCGCCAACCCGACGTTGAGAGCCGGGATCCGGATATCGCTCATCAGGTTTCTCGCTGCCAGGAAGGAGAGGGGCACTGCGATGATCGTGCCCACCGTGGTGGCGAGGAGAGCGAGGAAGATGGTCTGGATGATCCCACTCCAGGTCGCCTCTGCATTCGGGGACCAGCGCGGCGAGCGCAACATGATCTCCTCCCCGGTGTCAGGGTCGATCTGCCCGCTGGGGACATAGGCAGGGCTGAAGATGCTTCCCACTCGCTCCCTGGTCTTGGCCCGGATGGTCTGCACTTCCTCATCGGGACGGTTGGGAAGCAGGGCTTCGATGGTGAAGGCCCCGTCGGCGCCGGTTCGGACCTGTGCAATACGGAGCTCGATCCCATTTGGTGGGACGAAGAAGATGTTGATCGCCTGGTTGGACCCGAAACCCTCACCCGTGACCCTCACCGTATCCCTCGGGTCGGCACAAGCCGGGTCGATAGAGATCGCTGCTGCTCCGCCGGTTGAGGCCGCGGCGGTGAAGCCCCCTGCGGGACAGGGCATGGCGAAGTCGACATCTATGTCGGTGGCGACTGTTTCGTATGCGAAGAGGTCGGGTTGGCCCAGGGCCCGGACGATGTTGGTGAATCGGCCTTGACGCACGGGATCGCCAATGCGGTCCAATCTGACATCCACCACCTGGAATCCATAGGCGTAGATCACGAAACTCGCGACAAGCCCGATGACGATCAACAAAATGCGTCGCAGGGACCGCCGCTTCTTTGGCCTCTTCTCTTCCCTTTGCGGCGTATCCACCGGAGTGGTGGTCTGGAGGTCAGCCAACCCGCTCCGCCTCCCTGCCATAGATCTCCTTGAACATGTCGTCGTCGATGTCCGAGGGCAGCCCTTCGAACACCTTGCGACCCTCGTTGAGGGCGATCACCCGCTGTCCGTAACGGTGGACCAGGTCGAGGAAGTGGAGGCTGCACAGCACGGTGACCCCGTCGTCGCGGTTTATCACCTCCAGGTACTGCATGATGGAGTGGGCGAGTACCGGGTCGAGGCTGGCTACAGGCTCGTCGGCGAGGATCATCTCCGGGTTCTGCATCATGGCCCGGGCGATGCCCACCCGCTGTTGCTGCCCACCGCTCAACTCCTCGGACCGGTTGTTGGCCTTGTCTTCGAGACCGACCCTTCCCAGGAGAGCTACCGCCGCCTCACGGTCCTTCTTGGAGAATCGATTGACGACCGATAGCGCAGGGCTGGTGTATCCGAGCCGACCAGCCAGCACATTGGTTATCACCTTGGAGCGATGGACGAGGTTGAAGTTCTGGAACACCATGCCGATCCGTCTTCGGATGTTGCGCAGGTCCTCGTGGTTGGCCGCGGTGATGTCCTCGCCCTTCCACAGGATCCGGCCTTCTGTCGGGTCGATCAGCCGGTTGACACAGCGCAGCAGGGTGGACTTGCCCGATCCAGATAACCCGATCACTGCGAGGAATTGCCCTGCTGGAACCTCGAATGAGACGTCCTCCAGAGCGACGGTGCCGTCGTCGTATACCTTGGTCAGGTTCTGAACCTGGAGCATGTGTTGCCGGGAGGGAGCCCGTTGCCGGGCCCCCTCCCATGTTCACTTTCGTTGTGGTGGTCTACAGGTCTTCCAGGGTGATGCCCTGTGAGTCGACAACGGTACGCACTATGTCGTATTCGGCGTCGGTGGCAGGTTCGATCCCCGACCAGGCATAGAAGTCTTGGTGACCGATCGACTCTTCCCACTCCGGGGTCTCGGCGAATGCCGCCAGGGCCTCTTCGATCTGTGCCCGGAGCTCGGCGGGGAAGTCAGGCCCGAACGAAAGGGTGTCGTTGGGGATCTCCGCGGTGATATCCAGGATGCGCACCTGCTGCATGATGTCCGGTGCCTCTTCGATGGCGCTGGCCCGGGCGTCGAGCACCCGATAGTCACCACACCAGAGCTCACCATCGTCGGTGGGCGCACAGCTCTCGATGACGTCGTCCGGTATCTCCGGATCGTCGCCGAGCTGCCACTCTCCCTCCGGAAGCAGCGGTGGGCTGAAGAACGAGGTCCCGAAGTCCACCTCGCCGTTGTAGACCGCCAGGGCCGCCTGCGGGTGTCCGCCGGACTCCACGGTCTCACCGGGGGTGACACCGGCTTCATCGAGGGCCACGGACGGGAACAGGAATCCTGAGGTTGAGCCCGGGTCGGGGTAGGCCCAGGAAGCACCCTCCAGGTCCGCTAGCGTCTCGAAGGCGCTATCGCGCGCCACCAGGAACTGGGCCCAGTAGACGCCCCAACCGAAGCGAACGGCCTTGAACCCCACGTCCACCTGACACAGTTGCGAGGCGAGCACGTACCCGAACGCCGGGATGAATCCCATCGTGTCGCCGGGGTTGGCGCACATCTCCTCGATGGTGGCGGCGTAGGACGTCGGCACACTCACTTCGAACTCGAGTCCCGTCGCGTCGGTCAGTGCCTGATCCATGATCTCGCCACCGGACACGATCACCTGGGCATCGACCGAAGGCACGAATAGCACTTGAATCGGTCTCTCTGCCGAGCCCAGCTCGGCCTCGGCCATCGCCGTCGTGGTCGTTGCTTCTGGCGCGGCCGTGGTAGTCGGCTCCTCGGCTGCGGCTGTGGTCGTGGTGTCGCCGTCCTCGCCTCCCTCGCCTCCGCCACAGGCGGCCGCGATGAGGGCCAATACGACGAGACAAGCCCAAAGGGCTCTCTTCCTCATGTTCTCTCCTATTTGGTTCTC
>Ga0214468_1000612_pt1 | contig 11147 bp, 15 predicted proteins | sample RVTome_9_FD_187334 | JGI IMG/M metagenome (GOLD analysis project Ga0214468, IMG submission 187334) | Soil microbial communities from uranium-contaminated site in the Upper Colorado River Basin, Wyoming, United States - RVT155D38 HiSeq ...
TCAGCCCGGGCTGCGGGAAAAGGTCGCCTTCGGCGTCGGGTCGGAGCACACCGAGCAGATGACGCAGCTCGCCGAGAACCTCCCGTCCGGCCTGCTCCACGGCCCCCATGGCTTCGGCCGCCTTCTCCGGATCGTCGGTGGCGATGGTGCGGGCGGCGCCGGCCTGGACGGTCATGAGGCTGACCCGGTGAGCCACCACATCATGCAGCTCACGGGCAATACGGGTCCGCTCCTCGGCCACAGTGCGCAGGACTTCCTCGCGTCGTCGCTCCTCGCGCTCGGCGAGACGCTGGCCGCGGAAACGGATTCTGCGTCCCACATACCAGAAGCCGAACACGAATACGCCGGCGAGGACGAATTCGGCGAGGTTCTCATTGTCCATGTAGGTGGTGATGGAGACGATGACCACCTCGGCGGCGAGAAGCAGGAAGTTCCAACGGTCGTTCTCGCCGTATCTACCGGCCGAATAGAGCGCAAAGGGGACGGCGAAAGTCGCCTCGGTTGGCGCCACCGAGTTGGGCAACACCTCGAGCCCGATGAGAAGGGCCAGGATGACCAGCGGCCTCGTGCGTCTCCAGAGAAGTGAACCCGAGGCGATGGCCGAGACGAGTAAGGCCGTCCAGGTGACTTCGTCGACCGGCCGCCACTGCGGGGTGCCGCCCAGCGTCTCCCACATGTCCTCGCCGAAGAGAATGAAGATGCTGAGAACGAAGACCGCGAAAGCCAGCGCCGCGTCGGAGGCACGGGGCCATCGGGCGAACGGCCCGGCTCGGCCCGTCGAGCGCAATTGGGTCTTCTCCAGCGTGGAGCTCACCAGGAAACGGTACGGCATCGGGTCCGGATTGGCACCCATCCCGGGGAGGAGGCTGAACTCCTACTCGAGATGGGGATCACCCTCGTGGTGTAGGCGGCGCCTTCCCGTTTATACGTTCGAGAGAGCGATGAAAGGAAGGAACATGCTCACCGCGATATGTCCCGCTCCTCGATGATCTGAAGCCACAGCGATATTCGAGCAGGGTGCTCTATTTCTTTGGAGGATTCTGGATCTTCAGCGCCCTCGTCCACACCGGTCTCCTCGCCGCCACCGGATTTGGATGGTCGGGATCTGTCTCCTGGCGAAAGCCCAGCGTATTCGGCCTCTCGATCGGCCTTCTCCTGGTGACGGTTGGTTGGATTCTCGACAGGCTCCCCGACCGCCCTCGTTTCGCCGGAACCTTCGCCTGGACACTCGGCGTGTCGTCCGATCGAGGTGGGCCTGATCTCACCCTCCAGGAGGAGAGCTAGTCCCGGTGAGTCCTCCCCGAGACCCGCCCCCGCAACCTTCCCGGGCGTGATGACCCTGACCCGGTTCAACCCGATGATGGGCGGGTAGCCGTAGCGAAGGAGTCCACATGACAATCGCACTTGACCGCATCACGACGACCGCAGCCCGCGGACACCAGAAACCCGACCCGGAGTACGGGTGCTCCGGGTTTCGACAGAAGGCTCGCTCTGACATGGTGCCTACTAACGGTTCACAAGGAGGACCCTCATGAGTACAAGCATTGTGTCGTCGTCGTTAAAGGGTTCGGACGCCAGGTCGGCGGTCGATCCGGGGTCGACGGCTCCGATCGATCGACTCAACAGGAGCGACCTCCTGAAGGCTCGATATGGCGTCTGGATTCAGACATTGGTGAATCATCCGATCGGGATCGAAAAGGGCGTCTACCTGTCGACGTTCCAAGAAGGGCGCGGACAGCACATCACGGCTCTCAATACCGGGCAGGCCCGGGCACTGGGAAACCGACTCATCGCACTGGCCGAGGAGATCGAGACCAAGGCCGGAGGGACCCCGACGCGGCGGGTGACTTGAAGAGCCGACCCGGGCTCTCTCGATTCGTGTCCTCAGGGGGAAGCCAGCCGCGCTTACATTCGAGCAAGCCGCCGCAGTGCCCATGTCAGGGATGACCGCCATCCAGGGTCTGACCGATGTAGGTCGACTCGAGCAGGACAAAGCGTGCTCATCTTCCAGTTCTCGGATGCCAAGGCTAAAGGCCCTATTCGAACCACAGGACCATCGAGAGAATCGAGAGTGTTATGAGCAAGGGAAGAATCGCAATCGTCATCATTGGAGCGCTGATTGGCCTGTTTGCCATCGGGCTCATCATTGGGGGAGGAGGGCTGCTTTGGGCTAACGAGACCCAGCGCGACGCCGATGGCTTCTTCTCGACCGATGAGTTCACGCTGTCTACCGGGTCGTATGCTGTCACGTCGGCCGACGTCGACCTGGGTGCCCAACCGGGCGACTGGTTCCCGTCTGGACGTCTCGCAACGGTCCGGCTCGAGGTCGATCCGACCGGCGACCAGCCGGTGTTCGTGGGGATCGGACCATCCGACGCGGTCGAGACCTACCTCGAGGGTGTAGCGGTTTCGGAAGTCTCACGGGTTGGAGCCGATGGCACGGTCGTCTACCGAAATGTGTCCGGCACCGCCACACCAGCGGCGCCACTTGAGCAAGCGTTCTGGGTGACTTCTGCATCTGGAGACGGGGCCCAGACCGTGACATGGGATCTCGAACAGGGAGACTGGGGTGTCGTGGTCATGAACGCCGACGCCAGCCAGGGCGTGGCGGTCGAAGCAATCGCAGCGGCGGACACGGAACTCCTGGTTTGGGTCGCAGCCGGTCTCATAGCGGTGGGTCTAGTCATCGCCGTTGTTGCCACGGTGATGATCGTTGCTGCGGTGGCGGGCACCCGCACCGTCGCCGCTGCACCTGCTGCGGTTGGAGGATATGGCGCGTACCCAGTGCGGGTCGAGGGTGTCCTCGATCCCGGATTGAGCCGATGGCAATGGCTGTTCAAATGGCTGTTAGCCATACCTCACTTCGTGGTTTTGGCCTTTCTCTGGGTGGCGTTCTTCATCCTGACTGTGGTGGCTTTCTTCGCCATCCTGTTCACGGGCCGTTATCCGAGATCTATCTTCGAGTTCAACGTCGGGGTCATGCGATGGAGTTGGCGGGTTGCCTACTACTCCTACGGTGTCAACGGCACCGACCAGTATCCGCCATTCAGTCTGGGCGACGCCGACTACCCGGCACGCTTCGACGTTGCCTACCCCGACAGCCTCTCCCGAGGTCTCGTGTTGGTGAAGTGGTGGCTCCTCGCAATCCCCCACCTGCTGATCGTGGGGTTGTTCACCAGCGGCCTGGTGTGGTGGACCACCGAGATCGGCTCGGGACGCACCGCAGCCGAAGCCGGCACCGGACTTATTACGATCCTGGTGCTCATCGCCGTGGTCATACTCCTCTTCACCGGGCGATACCCCCAAGGTCTGTACGACCTGGTGATGGGACTCAACCGCTGGGTTCTCCGCGTCGGCGCCTACGTATCACTGATGAGAGACGAATACCCACCCTTCCGCCTCGACACCGGTGGAAGCGAGCCCGGAACGGCCCCTGGCTCTCCGAGCGTCGGACCGACCGACGAAGGCGCGGTTGTGCCCGAACAGGTCTGAAATCATCCGATTCGGCCAATAGACACAACGCAGAGCTTGGTGTGCGGAGTCAACATCGGCTCTACGAATGAGTAGAGGAGACATCGAAATTGAGACAGCGCGAATCGCGCAGATTGAATGGCATGAGTGGGAAGGTGGCGACGACTGACGGCGACGCCGGGGAGGACGAGATGGGCGAGCCATGTGGATTCTCAGGAGTCTGGTGACAGCGTGAGGGCGATCGTCCGCGAGTGGTACGGCCCACCTGAGGAGGTCCTCGAACTCCGCGACGTCGAGATGCCCACGATCGGTGATGGTGAGGTGCTGGTGCGGGTGAGAGCAGCCAGTGTCAACGCCGGTGATCCTCCGATCGTGAAGGGCAGTCCCTATGTGATCCGACCCGTGTACGGCGTGAGGAGGCCGAGGCGGCCGGTCATCGGTCAGGATCTCGCCGGCACGGTGGAACGGGTGGGCGCCAAGGTCAGTCGGTTCAGCCCGGGTGATGAGGTATTTGGGGCCGGTTTCGGGGCCTTCGCCGAGTATGCCGCGGCGCCGGATAAGCGGCTGGCCGATAAGTCTCCCGGTCTTGGCTTTAACACGGCGGCCGCGGTCCCGATCGCCGGGCTCACCGCCTTGCAGGGGCTCCGTGACGCTGCCGGTGTGGAGGCGGGTCAGCGGGTCCTCGTCAACGGTGCATCGGGGGGTGTCGGGACGTATGCGGTGCAGGTGGCCAAGGCACTGGGAGCCGAGGTGACTGCGGTCTGCAGCACACGAAATGTGGACCAAGCCACGGCCATCGGAGCCGACCACGTCATCGACTACACCAAAGAGGACTTCACCGCGAGCGCAGCTCGATACGACGTCATTTTCGATAACGCCGCCAGCCATTCGCTGGCCGCCACCCTGCAGGTGCTGACCGACCGAGGGATCCTGATCCCCAACGCGGGCATGCTGCACCGAAAATGGCTGGCCAACCTGCCCCGCATGTTCGGCGCGGCAACGTCGACCATCTTCAGCCGCAAACGCGCCCGGTTCTCGGTCCAGGCATGGAGACCCGACGACCTACTGACCCTCGCTGCGTGGATCGAGGCAGGCACGGTCACGCCCGTCATCGAAAGGACCTACCCGTTGAGCGACACCCCGCAGGCGGTGGCGTACGTCGGTGAAGGCCACGCCCGGGGGAAAGTCGTCATAACGGTGTGACGTGATCAAACGAGCGCGCCACCCAGGTCGCCAATCATCGGTGTCGACCCAGGATCGAAGGCCTATCCTCGCAGCCCGTTTGTTTGGGTCAGACCCGCGTTGGCTACGAGACTCTCGCTCTTGGGTGCCAGAGTCTGTCCCCCGGCGGTGGCTGCAGGGTCCGCTCGTAGATGGCCGTGCAAATCACCACACTCCGTGGCCATCGAAAATCATGAATACCCCGGCGATGCATGTTCGCTGTAGCCAAACTGAAGCCAAACGAAAGCCAAACTGAAGCCAAACGACCTGGCAGGGAGTGATACCACCTATCAGTCGTTAGCAGGCGTATAGCAGTGGCCCGTCGTTGACTATCGCCAATCAGCTGAGCCCAACGCTGCTCCAGACCTACTCGTCTGCTCATAACCCGAAGGTCGCGGGTTCAAATCCCGCCCCCGCTACAAATAAGCCCTGGCCAGCGACTTGCTGACCGGGGTTTCTACCGTCCCGGGGACATCTTCTCCCGGATCTCTACCGATCCTCCCACTGTCTCTACCAGGGCTTTTGTCGCACCTGTGACCTTCGGGTTTTCTGAGAAAGCGAGAATCGCCCTACACACCTCTTCGAGGTGTACGAGCCGGGCCACCACGTGATGGAGCATTCCTTCTCGCCGCCCAAGCCGGCGTCCGCCCTCATCATCGGTCCTTTGGCGTTCATGCCACCCATCGAAGAGCTATCCACCGGAGACGTGGAAGCCCTCGTCGTCTTCGTTCGGGAACAACAGCGCATCCAAGGCTCGAGAAGTGTCCACCCTGAGTCAGACTGCCGGAGGTCAGCGCTTCGGTCGCCTTCCGGAGAGTGTCAGCAGGTCCAACCGAGAACCGTCCACGGAGGATGGAGGGCGCCGTCTCGAGAGGCTCGCCTGCTACGGCAATCACGCCCCAAAATCCGGCTTGAAGAGAGGGTCTACTCAGAGCGGGGCATCTCTGCGAAAGCCTGGCGGAGCTGCGGTAAAGAGGGTGACCCGGCGTAGCCGTCCTCAGTCCGGTAGACCCTGCATGCCAGACCAATGGGGGCCTCTGAGTCGGCGAAGGGGTCGACACCGTCGACGAGCACAGTGGGTGACCCGCGAAAGCCGTAGGCGACGGCGGCTTCGTAGGTGTTGATCAGTACGTAGCCAATGGTGGCATCCAACCCCTCGTCGATGAGGGTCGACAGGTGGGCGGCGGCCGTTTCCCAGTTGGGACAGCTGTCGAAGTATTGGAGGGTTATCTGAAGTTTGGTGTCCGTGGTCATGAGCGTTCCTCGTCGCCGGAATCCACCTAGTTGGCAACGTACAGCTTCAAGTCCGGTTGAAGGTCAAGTGGTAACGTCGCTCGTATGCAGATCGGCGAAGTAGCGCAGCAGGTCGGTCTCGCAACCTCAGCCATCCGCTTCTACGAAGACAAAGGCCTGCTCCCCGAACCCGAGCGGACCGAGTCCGGGTATCGGGACTACGACCCGGGTGTGGTGGACCGGATCCGGTTCATACGCGCCGGCCAGGCAGTTGGTCTGACCCTCCGCGAACTGAACGAGGTCCTCCAAATCCGAGACCGGGGAGAGTCGCCATGCCGACACGTCACCGAGCTCCTCGACGCCAGAATCCAAGAAGTCGACCAGCGGATCGAAGAATTGCGTGGTCTCCGTAGAGACCTGACCGCGCTGAGAAGGACAGCGTCCGGTCTAGACCCGGCTGACTGTCCACCCGAGAGTGTCTGTCGCATAATCAACATGCGCCGGTGAGGGCACTATCGGGTGAGTGAGGCCAAAACTCGTGCCCTGACTCAGATCGGCCGGGTGCCAACTGCGATCTAGTGGCAACTTCCTCCCCACCTACCACTGCGTTACCGTCGACTCCTGGCGGACGGTCATCACGCTCGCACCGACGCCTTCACCTCTTTCACCGTGGTGGCCGCCGGCATCGGCGCGGCCCTCGGAGCAGCATGGGTGGACCCGGTCGCCGGGCTCGTCGTGGCCTTGGTCATTCTGCGCCTTCTTGTCCGCTCGGCCCGGTCCATCACCAGACGTCTCCTCGACGCCGTCGATCCGGAGCTGGTCGACTCAACAGAATCCGTCATCGCAGCTGTGCCCGGTGTGCTGAACGTCACTGACGTCAAGCTCCGCTGGCACGGCCATCAGCTTCACGTCTCCGCCGCGATCGCTGTGGATCCGAACCTCACCGTGGCGGAAGGACACCAGACCGCCCATGACGTGGAGCACGCCCTCCATGACGCCTACAGCTTTCCCGTGGTCACCGTGGTACACGTCGACCCACTAGGCGTCTTTGGGGCACACGACGCAACCGCAGACCACCATCCGTGACAGCGGGCCGTGTGGATGGGTTCAGCCGACTGTTCTTGGCGTGTACATGATGACGGCGACGCCGAGGAGGCAGACGGCGGCGCCGATGATGTCGTAGCGGTCGGGTTTGAAGCCGTCGAAGATCATGCCCCAGGCGAGGCTGCCGGCGACGAAGATTCCTCCGTAGGCGGCGAGGATGCGTCCGAAGTGTGGGCTGGGTTGGAAGGTGGCGAAGAAGCCGTAGAGGCCGAGGGCTAGGACTCCGGCTCCGATGAAGATGAGCCCGCGTTTCTCTCTTACTCCTTGCCAGATGAGCCAGGCACCGCCGATTTCGGCGACCGCAGCAAGGCCGAACAGTCCGATGGATCTCAGGATGGTCATGGGAGAACTGTACGGGTTGGGGTCAGAGGCGGCTTTTGATGTCTTCGAGGATGCCGGCCAGGTCGTAGCCCTGGGTCTTGTCGTAGATCTGCTCGCTGTCGACCCGGATGGTGAACACGCCTCGGTGGCCGGTCTTGAGCCGGACTCCGTCGAGACGGCGGCCGAACTGTTGGAGGATGGCTCGTTAAGTGTCGATTGCCCGGTCGAGGTGACCGCAGGGCACGCAGTACTCGATCTCAACGCTGGGACTCATCCTGTATCAGCCCCCGGCGTCGGCGGGGATGGTGCCCGGTTGCGGCGCACCACTATCGCGATCACGGCAATGAGGCCCATTGTGCCGAGGATTGCCAGGTCGTATCGACCCAACCAGACGCTGAACGCGGCAGCGACACCCGTGGTGGCGCCAACGATGGTGATGATCAGGGGCAAGCAGCAGATCAGGCAGGCAATGCCGACCGGCGAGGCTTTGAGTTTTCCGTTCATGCGGCGGCTCCGAAGACCGAGGTGATCACCGTCTGAGCATCTTCGGGTCCGGTGACGTCGAGCCACACCCGATCGACGGTGACCCCGATGCCGAAGGTGAAGAAGGAGCAGCACGACTGTTCGGCGTCGACCAGCTCGACCAACTCGACCAACTCGATGTCACGGTCGAAGTCAACCCGGACACCCTCGGTTATGGGTTCTCTGGATTTCGCGCTAGCGAGGACGCGGTTCCAATCGTCGATTCTCGCTGCCCAAGCTGCCGCAGGTATGTCCCGCGGGCGGCGTGCATCAGGTGGTAGTTGGTCAGGTTGGGTGCGACCTGGTCGATGAGATCGAGCGCTGCGCTCGGGCCTTCGATTTCAGCAATGGCGATGGCCCGGTTGAGGGCCACGACCGGTGTGGGCATGAAGGTGTAGAGGTGGTCGTAGATCGCGACGATCTGGTCCCAATCGGTCTCTTCGAACGTCGCCGAGTTGCAGTGCACGGCGTGGATCGCTGCTTGTAGTTGGTATGGGCCGGGTTGACCGCGCCGGATGCAGGCTCGCACGATTCTCTGCCCTTCGTCGATCTGGTTTCGGTTCCAGCGGCTTCGGTCCTGATCTCGCAGCAACACGAGGGAACCGTTTGCGACCCGGGTGGGTGCTCGAGCTTCGCTGAGCAGCATCAAGGCGAGGAGTTCGGCTGCTTCGGATTGATCGGGCATCAGCTCGACCAGTGTCCGGGCGAGGCGGATGGCTTCGTCTCTCAGAGATGTCCGCGTAGGAGTACTGAACCCGGCGTTGTAGATGAGGTAGAGCACCGACAGGACCGACCGCAGCCGATCGGGCAGCTCCGCCTCGTTCGGGACTCGGTACGGGATGTTGGCGGCCTTGATCTTGTACTTCGCCCGCACCAGCCGCTTCGCCATGGCCGGTTCGCCAATGAGAAAGGCGTGTGCCAGCTCGTCGACGCTGAGGCCACCCAGCAGTCGGAGAGTCAGCGCGACCTGATGCTCGATGCGTAACGCGGGATGACAGCAGGTGAAGATGAGTCGGAGCCGGTCGTCGCTCACCGCTCCCACCTGCTCGGGATCCTCCAGGTCCCCGGATCCTGCCCCGACGGCGACCTCCGCGTAGAGCGTCCGACCCCGGGCGGCCCGGCGCACCACATCGATGGCGCGGTTGCGGGCCGTGGTGACGATCCACCCCGCCGGATTTGGCGGGATTCCGTCGCGTTGCCATCGCTCGGTGGCGACCTCGAAGGCGTCCTGGACGGCGTCCTCGGCGAGGGTGATGTCGCCGAAGACGCGGACCAGGGTCGCCACAGCCTGGCCGTACGCGTCGCGAAAGACTCCGGCAACCTCATCCGTTGCCGAGACTTTCCCCGCGGCTTCGGTCATGCGGTCATTTGTCGAGGCTCTGGGGCGTGTGGTCGATTACTTTCCCGGTCGCCTGGAACGGGCGGACCTCGATGGGATGGTTGAGGGCGGTGACCACCTTGTGGGCCCACTCCAAGGCGTCGTCGAGATCGTCGGCGTTGATGATGTAGAACCCGGCGATGTGGTCCTTGGACTCGACGAACGGACCGTCGGTCATCACCACCTCATCGGCCATCGGTGTGATGACAGTGGACGCGTCGGGGCCGTGGAGACCGCCACCGAAGACGAAGACACCGCTGTCTTCCATCTCGGCTTCGAGGGCGATCACCCTTTCCATGAACTTCTGGGTTTCCTCGGGGGTGCTCGGCGCACCGGGAACCTGGCCTTCCATGGCGTAGGTGGCCAACAGGTAATGACTCACGACTGCTCCTCGGTCTGCGGCGGGCGGTTCCCGCCTTCACCTTATCTACGAACGAGATCTGCTCATGAGGACATGTCGGTGGGTTCCTACCCCTCGGCTTGAGGGGTTCTCGCCCATGAGCCTCCGTACTGCTGTCCTGTGTGCTGCGCCCGGCCGCTGCAGTCCACTCCGCTGGTGGGCGTGGCGGCTCTCGCTATTTGGGAGGTAGGGTCTCGGCATAGGCGACGCCTTGGTCGATCCAGGCGTCGAGCGCTGCGTCGGTGGCGAGTCCATGGGGAGCGACGACGACCCAGCCTCGCATGGGTCGAGCGGAGAGATCGAACATCCGGGCGCCCGGCTTGGCGACTGCTTGGTCGTGGGCATCCTTACCGACACGAACCATCAGATCATCAACCGCCCCTACCCCGAATCGAACATGAGTCACATGGCGGAGTGTCCGCTCACCGGTGGGTTCCACGTGCCCAAGGACTGATTCGCTAGGAGCTGGACGTAACCGATCGGACCTCCATCTTCTGGGCTGAGACACGATGGAGCCAGGTTTGGGAGTTGAAGGTTGATGTCACGTCCAGCACGCCAAGCTTCAGATTTCTTGAGGGTTCATCAAGTGCCGTCACCGGAGACGTTTGCCCGGTCTTGCGATCCGCGGTGAGTCCGACGCGTGACGATCAACCCGGTACCGTGGGAGGACTTCTGATGCGCAGCGTGACCTATTCGATGGGCGTCTCACTCGACGGCTACATCGTCGGGCCGGACGGCAACTTCGACTGGACGCCGCCCGACGAGGAGGTCTTCCGCTTCTGGATCGACGAGATCCGAGAGGTCGGCGTCCACCTGTTGGGACGGCGGCTGTACGAGACGATGCTCTACTGGGAGACCGCCGACCAGGACCGATCGCTCGACGACGCGGAGCTCGAGTGGACCGCGCTCTGGAACCCGCTCCCAAAGGTGGTGTTCTCCACCACGCTGTCGGCGGTGCAGGGCAACGCCCGGGCGGCCTCTGGGAGCTTGGCGGAGGAGATCGAAGGGCTGCGAGCCGAACCGGGGGAGGGTGACATCGCGATCGGCGGCGCGACGCTCGCCGCCGAGGCCGCCGCGTCGGGTCTGATCGACGAATACCGGACCATGATCTACCCGGTGCTGGTCGGCGGTGGCATCCCCTTCTTTCCCCAAAGTGAGCGCCGGGTGGATCTCGAACTCGTCGAGACCCGCACCTTCAGTTCGAGATTCGTCTACCTTCGCTACCGGGTGGCGCGCTAGCCCGACTTCAGGCAGCAGGGCGGACGTTGCAGGCTAGTCATAGGCAGCTCAGCGCTGGCCTCGGCGGCCGCGAGGTAGCCGACCAAATGCATCGGGACCCCGATCTACGACGGATGAGCAAATGCCTGGACCCGAACATGGCGGCTGTTCGGGTCGCCCATCATGGTCGTGTCCAAGGCTGGCTGATACCTGACAGATGATCCAGTCTCGCCAGGAGCTTTTCGAGCAGGGCCTCGAAGGTCTTCATCTCGGTGGTGC
>Ga0214468_1000613_pt1 | contig 11142 bp, 9 predicted proteins | sample RVTome_9_FD_187334 | JGI IMG/M metagenome (GOLD analysis project Ga0214468, IMG submission 187334) | Soil microbial communities from uranium-contaminated site in the Upper Colorado River Basin, Wyoming, United States - RVT155D38 HiSeq ...
CGAGCGCAATGCCGACACCATCCTCGAGGAGGTGGGTGTCGAGATCGTGGAGTTCGGGGAGGCACTCGAGATCTACGAATCTGCCGGTGCCAAGGTGGAGGGAACGAGAGTGCGCTTCCCAAAGGGTATGTGCCGGGACCTCGCCGCTACCGCACCATCACGGTTCACCCAACATGCCCGCAACCCGGAGCGGTCGGTGGAGATTGGGGACCCGCACATGGTCCTCGCACCCGCCTACGGGTCGCCGTTCGTCAGGGATCTCGAGGGAGGCCGTCGCTACGCCACGATCGAGGACTTCCGCAATTTCGCCAGGCTCACCTACCAGTCCCCTCAGCTCCACCACGCCGGTGGCACCCTGTGCGAGCCGGTCGACCTTCCGGTCAACAAGCGCCATTTCGACATGATCTACAGCCACGTCAAGTACAGCGACAAGCCGTTCATGGGGTCGGTCACCGCACCGGAGAGGGCCCAGGACACCGTTGACATGGCGAAGATCGTCTTCGGAGAGGAGTTTCTCGACGAGAACACAGTCATCGTCTCGCTCTGCAACGCGAACTCGCCCCTGTCCTGGGACCGAGCGATGCTCGGCTCGGCCAAGGTGTATGCCGAGAACAACCAGGCCACGATCCTCACCCCCTTCATCCTCGCCGGTGCCATGGCGCCGGTGACCGTGGCCGGCACCGCGGCCCAAACCCTCGCCGAGGCGCTCGCCGGCATCGCATTCACCCAAATCGTCCGCCCCGGGGCACCAGTGGTGCTGGGCTCGTTCGCCAGTTCGATGTCGATGCAGTCTGGAGCCCCGACGTTCGGCACCCCCGAGCCCGCTCTCGTCCTCTGGGTCATGGCGGCCCTGGCCCGACGTCTCGGCGTCCCTTTTCGGAGTGGAGGCAACCTCACCGCATCGAAGGTGCCTGATGCCCAGGCAGCCTATGAGAGCGCCGCCACCTTCTTCCCGACGTTGACCGCCGGGGTCAATTTCGTGCTCCACACTGCGGGATGGCTCGAAGGTGGCCTGGTGATGGGCTATGAGAAGTTCGTCCTCGACACCGACATGGCGGGGATGGCGGGGGCCCTTCTCGCCGGCGTCGACCTCTCTGAAAACGGCCAGGCCATGGATCCCCTCCTCAATACAGGTCCGGGTCAGCACTACCTGGGGACTGAGCACACTCTGGCCAACTTCGAGTCCGCGTTCTGGACATCCCAGACGGCGGACAGCAACAGCTTCGAGCAATGGGAGTCGGAGGGGTCGAAGGAGGCAGTCGACCGCGCTCACGAGCGCTGGCGCCAGATGCTCTCCGATTACGAGGCCCCGCCTCTCGACGACGCCGTCGAACACGAATTGACATCCTGGATCGAGCAGCGCAAGGGGTCCTTCCCCGACTCGGACGTCTCATGACCGGCAACGCGCTCGATCTCGCCCGTCTCCAGCAGCACGAGATCGATGCCGTTCGAAGAGCATTGCTCCATCCCAAGTACGAGCTGATCCCGCTCAAGAACGTGCTGGATCAGACCCGTTTCCTCCCCGATGGTGCCGTAGTCACCGTGACCGCATCGCCGCAGAAGGGGATGATGGCCACCATCGACCTCGCGATCGAGCTGAAGAGCCGGGGTTTCGAGGCGATTCCGCACCTCTCTGCCCGGCTCACCGCGGATCGCACCGAGCTCGAGGTGATTCTGAAGCGCCTCGACGAGACGGAGATCCGCAATGCCTTCGTCGTCGGAGGCGACGCCGAGGAGCCTGGCGAGTTCTTCGACGGCTTGGAGCTGTTGACCGCCATGGAGCAGATCGGCCACGGTCTGACCGAGATCGGCGTCCCGGGCTATCCGGAGGGGCACCACATCGTCGACATGCCCACGATCACCAGGGCACTCCACGACAAGCTGCCCTATGCCTCCTACGTGACGACTCAGATGTGCTTCGCCCCCGACGCCATCCGAGACTGGCTGGCCGGGCTGCGCCAGGAGGGTGTCGGTCTCGGGGTGTACATCGGGATCCCCGGGGTCGCCGAGCTGAAGAAGCTGATCGCCATCTCGATGCGGATCGGAGTGGGGGCATCTGCAGGGTTCCTCGCCAAGAACAAGAGCCTCGCCGGGCGGCTGGTGCGGCCGGGCGGCTACAGCCCCGACGACCTGATCGTCGCTCTCGCCCCGTTGCTGGCCGACCCGGTGGCCAACATCCACGGGTTCCACGTGTACACCTTCAACGGTGTCGAGACGACCGAGGCCTGGCGGCGCGAGATGCTGGCCAACCTCTCCTGAGCCGCTAGCCGTACCTCAGGTAGTACGACCTGTACACGCGTCGTTCAGTCTCGAGAAACGGCAGCTTCGGGCCTCGTACCACCATGCGGCACGAGTGCCGTAAGATGGGCCGCCATGGCAACCGTCGAGTCCGTAGCCCGCGCCATCCGGATCGTGGAAGCCCTGGCCCAGTCGCCTGCCGGGCTCTCCGAGACGGCGCGCCGGGTCGACTTGCCCAAGAGCACCGTGGCCCGCCTCCTCATGACGCTCGAAGAGCTGGAAGCCGTGGAGCGGGACGAGGACGGACGCCTCTATCGACTTGGCCCCGTCGTCAAGCGGCTCTCGTCGGCTGCCGGTGGGCCAGCGCAACTCACCGCGTTCGCCCGGCCCTATCTCGACGAGTTGACCGCAACGACCGGGGAGGCGGCAGGAATCGCCATCCCCGACGGCTTCAGGGTCCACTATGTGGACCAGACGGAAGCCAGGCACCCTGTGCAGGTGAGGGACTGGACCGGTGAGCTGATCCCCATGCACGTGGTGCCTTCGGGTCTCGCCATCATGGCGCACTGGCCCGAGCAGCAGACGGCGCGGTATCTGAGCCGCAACCTGGAGACCATGACGGCGAACACCGTCACCGACCCCGATGCGATCCGGCGGCGCCTCGCCGAGACGAGGCACGCCGGATATGTATGGGTCTACGAAGAGTTCGTCGAGGGCATCAACTCCGTCGCCTCGCCAGTTCTCGAGCGGAACGGGCTCATCACCGCGGCGCTCCACGTCCATGGTCCCGCCTATCGGTTCCCCGGCGATGGGGAGGCCGACCGGATCGGTGAAGCGGTTGCGGAGTCCGCCTACAAACTCTCGGCGGCCCTGTCCCGATGACCAGGAGGGTTGCCCTCCTCCGGGGCATAAACCTCGGCTCACACAAGAAGGTCCCCATGCCGCAGCTTCGCGAGCTCGCCACCGACCTCGGGCTCGACGACCCGGCGACCTACGTCCAGTCGGGCAATCTGGTCTTCGACACCGATCTCACCGAGAGCGAGGTGGTGTCGATACTCGGGGCCGGTCTCTCCGATCGCTTCGGGCTCGAGATCCCCGTCATCTCGAGATCGGCCGACGAGATGGAACGCGTTGCGGACGGTCATCCCCTCTCCCATCTCGAGCTCGACGACCGGCTGCTCCAGGTGGCCTTCCTGGACCGGGAGCCCTCCGAAGATGTCGCCGACCTCATCGACCCCAATGGCTACGAACCGGATGAATACGAGTGGGAAGGTCGCGAGATCTACATCGCGTACCCGAAGGGATCGGGTCGGTCGAAGCTCAACCACAGCCTGCTCGAGCAGCGACTCTCAGTGACGGTCACCCTGCGCAATTGGCGGACCGTCACCAAGCTGGCGGGGATGGCGGCTGACCGCGACGACTGAGATCTCGTAGCCACCCGAAGATGGGCCCTACTCCGCTGGGATCAATCCCACGACCCGGGGCTGCGGCGGTAGCGGCGACGGGGGTTGCGGCGGAGGACGAAGGTCGAACGCGCCGGGACCGAGAGCCAGGGCTCCCTGGTCTCGTCGACCACCGGCTGGCGGGCCACCCGCGCCATCCCGTAGAGCCCGATCGCGAGATGGACGGCGGCGATCGCCCAGAAGAACCCGTCGGGTCCGAATACATCCATGGCCACCGAGGCGGACAGGGGCCCGAAGATCGACCCGATCCCGGTCAGGAAGACCACTGCCACACTCCCCGTCACTGCCTGGCCGGCAGGGAGGACGTCGACGACGTGGCTCAACGCCAGCGAGTACATCGGGTAGGAGAGTCCCCCGAGGAGAAACATCGCCCCGATGAGGCCCAGCCCCCCGGGCTCCAGACCGGGAGCGACCGCGCCGACGGCGACAGCCCCGAACGTGACGAAGAGGATCGACCGACGACGACCGATCACGTCGGACATGTGGCCGACGGGCCATTGCAGCGCCACCGACCCCAGGGCGGCGGCGGCGACGAAGACGCCGGTGCGGGTCGTGGATATCCCGATCTGGATCGCGTACACGCTCGCCATGGTTATCAAGGCTCCGTTGGCGATCCCTGCTCCAACAGCCGTGATCACACCCAGCGGTGCCCTCTCCCACAGATCCCGGTAGCGGGGCTTGGGTGGTAGCTCGAAGAAGGGTGCGTCGTTGATCGAGAGAGAGATGGGGGCGACGGCGAGGGTCATGAGGGCCCCGGCGACTATGAAGAGGGTGGGCAGGACCGGGTCTCCGAAGCCGACCAACAGCTGGCCGAGGCCGAGCCCTCCCATAGAAACCACCATGTACATCGCCATGACCCGACCCCGGTTCTCGTTCGAGACCAGGTCATTGAGCCAGCTCTCGACGACGACATAGAGACCGGCCATGGCAAAGCCGAACACGAGGCGGAACAGGGTCCAGGTCACGGCGGAAACCACCAGTGCGTGCATCAATGCGGTGGTGGCCACCAGGGAGGTGAGCCCGGCAAACACCCGGATGTGCCCGACCCGGGCCATCACCTGTGGCGTGACCCGAGATCCCACCAGGAATCCGGCGAAGTACGAAGCCATGACCAGACCGGTGACAGTCGTGTTGAACCCCTCCAGCTCGGAGCGAATCCCGATCAGGACGCCCACCAGACCGTTGCCCAGCATGAGCAGGGCGAGAGCCGCGAAGAGGCCCCAGGCAGCGAGAAGGGCGGTGCGCGCGGGCGAGGCAACGACGGGTCCGCGGGTCATCGACCGCGATCGTAGGCCCCCGCTCAGCCCAACCCTTGGATCCGCTCCTCTCCGGTGTAGACGGTGAATCCGCCGTCGCGGAGGAAGCCCACGACAGTCATCCCGAACTCCTCGGCGAGGTCGACGGCCAGGCTCGACGCCGCCGACACACCACAGATCAAGGAGATCCCGGCCACTGCCGCCTTCTGCGTGATCTCGAACGACACCCTGCCCGAGACCATCAAGCCCAGTGGCGGCAGCGGCCATCTCTCCCTGGCCAGATGCCCGACGACTTTGTCGACCGCATTGTGTCGGCCGATGTCCTCACGAACCGCCACGATCTCACCGGTCGGCTCGAAGGCGGCGGCGGCATGGAGACCTCCCGTGGTGTGGAATGCGGCCTGGTGCTCGAGAAGCTTCGCCGGGAGGGAGACGACGACGTCGGACGTGACTCTCGGCCCTTCCGGTGGCCGGGCTCCGGTGATGCGAATGGCATCGATCGAGGCTTTGCCGCAGACCCCGCATGAGCTGGTGCTGTAGAAGTTTCGCTGGAATTGGGCCGGGTCGATCGTGACATCCTCCGCCGTCGTCAGATCCCAGCGGCCATCACCCAGGAAGGCCACATCGGTGATGGCATCGGGTGTGGTGACGATCCCCTCGGTGAGAGCGAACCCGAGGGCCAGGTCGGCGTCGTCGCCCGGAGTCCTCATCACCACGGCCAGAGAAGTGCCATCGAGGCGAATCTCCATGGGCTCCTCGACGACGAGGTCGTCGTCGAGAGCCGTGACCTGATCCGTGACCTTGAGGACACGCCGCGATGCGACCGATTCACTCATCGTCGCAAGAGGGGTGTCCGCCAACCCAGGGTTGTAGACAGCGCTGGGCGCTGTCTGGAACCCAGGGTTCGCGGGACGGGCGGCGGGGATCCCAACCCAGGGTTGGCGGGATGGGCCTATCCATCGCTGTAGACGTACATCCAGCCGAACCGGCCCTTGATGCAGAGATTTCCCAGGGTCACCTCGTGGTCGAGGGGGGAGGTGACGTCGACGATGCGGCCGTCCTGGGTGTGGACGTCGAGATTGCAGCCCACTCCGCAGTATGAGCAGACCGTGCGGGTGACCTCCTGGTTCGACTCGTCCCAGCGACCCGCCTCTTTCATGTCCCAGGCGATCTTCCCTTCGAGAGCGCCGGTAGGGCAGACCGCGATGCAGTTGCCGCAGTAGACACAGGCCGATCCGGGGAGGGCGACGTCGAACTCGGTAGAGATGTGGGCATCGAAACCCCGGCCCGCCACCGCTATGGCGAAGCTGTTCTGGTGTTGCTCGCCACAGGCATCGACGCATTTGTAACAGAGGATGCAGCGGCTGTAGTCGCGGACGTAGAGATCGTCCTCCACCTTCGGCGGCTCGGCGACGCTGGCGGCCCGATCGACCGAAGGACCATGGTGGTGGCCGGGAGTTGGCTCTCGGCGCGGCAACTCCTCCTCCGGGGGTCCGAATCGGGTGGGGTCTGCCTGGTGAGACTCGATCCACCGTTCCAACTTCTCCTCGGCGCGGTCGAGCTGGCTGGCGCTGCCCAAGAGCTCCATGACCAACTTGCGGCTGTGCTCCGCCCGATCGGTGCCGGTGTTGATCACCATTCCGTCCTCGATGACCCGGCTGCACGAGGGGACCAGAACCCGCGAGCCCTCGACTTCGACCATGCACACACGACAGGCGTTGGCCGGGGTGAGTGTCGGCCCGTAACAGAGAGTGGGGATGTCAACGCCTGCCTCCCGGCATGCCTGGAGGATCGTCGACCCGGCGGGGACGGTCACCACCCCGCCGTCGATGGTGGCGGTCACGGCCGTGACGGGACGGTCGGTCGTGGTCACGCGGGCACTCCGTTCAAGCCGAGCCGCATCGCCGACTGCACCGCGGATGCCGCGGTCTGGCCCAGACCACAGATCGAAGCATCCGTCATCACGAGGGCGAGATCGTCGAGAAGCTTCCTCTCCTCGCCCACAGAGCCCAGCGGAGAGCCCGCGTTCAGCCTGGCCAGGGCCTCCTCTTGTCGAACGGTGCCAATGCGGCACGGAACGCATTGGCCACATGACTCGTCCCTGAAGAACTGGGCGATGCGGCGCAACACCGGGCCGAAATCGGTCTCGTCGTCGAAGAAGATGATCGAGCCCGACCCCAGTGTGGTCCCGGCGGCCCGCGTGGCCTCGAAGGTGAGAGGCACGTCCAGCGCGGATGTGTCGGCGAAGACCCCGGCGGCACCGCCCAGCAAGACCGCGCCGATACCCCGGCCGCCACGGACTCCCCCGGCCAGTTCGAGCAGTTGCCCGAGCGTGGTCCCGAATGCCACTTCGTACACGCCTGGGCCGGCCACCGCCCCGGAGACACAGAAGAGCTTGGGACCGGCCGATTGGTCGGTCCCGATTGCGGCGAAGGCATCTCCCCCGTGGGCCACCACCTCGAGGGTGGCCAGCAGTGTCTCGACGTTGTTGATCCCGGTCGGTCGGCCGAAGACACCCGACTCGGTGGGGAACGGAGGCTTCTGACGGGGCTCGCCGCGATGGCCTTCGATCGAGGCGAAGAGTGCCGTCTCCTCCCCGCAGATGTAGGCGCCGGCGCCACGGCGCACCTCGAGATCGAAGGATTCGTCCAGATGCCCGGCGGTGCGCGCCTGTGAGATACCGTCCCGAAGCCGCTGCTCCGCCGTCGGGTACTCGCCACGGACATAGATGAATCCCTTGCGCGCCCCGGTGGCGAATCCGAAGAGGGCCATTGACTCGATCACGGCGAACGGGTCGCCCTCCATGATCAGCCGATCCTTGAAGGTGCCGGGCTCCGACTCGTCACCGTTGGCGATCACGTACTTCTCGGGGCCGGCGGCGTTGCGGACACCCTCCCACTTGATGCCGATGGGGAAGGCCGCCCCGCCCCGGCCACGCAGGTTGGACTTCTTCAACTCGGCGATGACTGCCTCGGGACCCATCTCCCTGGCCTTGGCCAGTACCTCGAATCCTCCTGCGTCCACGTAGGACTTCAATGAAGTCGGGTCAACGGTTCCGACACGGCGAAGCAGCGTGAGCTCCGAGGCGTCCTGGTGGATGGCTCCTGGCGACAGGTCGTCGAACACCGGTCTGGACACGGACTCCGGTGTGACCGGCGCGGCGATGCCGTATCCGACACCCGGGCGATGGAACATGGCAGCGGGTGCCCGGTCGCACTGGCCGAGACACGGGCTGCGCTGGTAACCCGTGCCTTCCTCGTCGAGGGCCGCGCATAGGTTCTCGGCTCCATATTGGGAGCAGACGATGTCGTCGCAGACATGGAGGCTGGGCCCTCCGCCCCCATCGACGTCGAACATTGCGTAGAACGTGGCGACACCATAGGCGTCGGCAGGAGGGATCGTGAGCCGGTCACAGATGTAGCCGAGAGCTCCTCTGCTCACGGATCCGGCAACGTCCTGAACTGCGTGGAGGGCAGGGAGAAGCAGATGCCGTTGCGCTCGGGCGGCATGTCCCCCGTAGACCACCCGGCCATTGAAACCGTCTCCTGGCCCGAGGAGCCCGTCGACCGCGGCGCGCTCGGCCTCCGTGGGCCGTTCGAGCATGAGACGGAGATCCATCAGGGGGCGGTCACAGCGGCGAGGGGCTCGACGCGGATCGCGGTCGCTTTGAATTCGGCGGTCCCCGACTTGGGATCCCAGGCATCGACTGTGAGCTGGTTGACATCGGTCTGGTCGGGGAAGTGGACCGACATGAACGCCAGACCCGGTCGCAGCGAGGTGTCGAACCGGACCGGGGCCTCCAGGCTCCCACGACGCGAGGTCACCCTTACCATGTCACCCTCCGACACTCCCAGGTGGGCCCCGTCCTCGGGTGACAGGTCCAGGACCCCGCCGATGCGGCGAGGAGCCGCGTACCGGCCGCTCTGCACTCCGGTGTTATAGGAGTCGAGCCGACGCCCGGTGGTGAGACGGGTGGGGAACTCATCGGTCAACTGGTCAACTGGTGCGGCGTACTCCACGGCGTGAAACGGGGCCCTGAGGGTGGTCATGGGCCGCTCCCATAGCCGGCCATGTAAGAACAGCTCACCCTCGGAGCTCTCGTCGGGACAGGGCCACTGGATGCCGCCCATCGTCTCCAATCGCTCGTAGGACATCCCCCCGTGCAGCGGTGACAGGGCCCGCATCTCGTCCCAAGCCTCCTCGGCCGTGGGGAGGTACCAGTGGTGACCCATCGCCCGGGCCAGGTCGGCGAGGATCTCGATGTCGTCTCGGGCCTCACCCGGCGGGTCGATGGCCTTGCGCACCCGCTGCACCCTGCGCTCGCTGGAGGTGAAGGTGCCTTCGGCCTCGCCCCACCCGGCGGCGGGGAACACCACGTCGGCGAGCTCGGCGGTTGCTGTGAGGAAGATGTCCTGGGCAACGATGAACTCCAGATCCTCCAACCGACGCCTCATCTCCTTGGCGTCGGCCTCTGATTGCAGAGGATTCTCCCCGAGGACGTAGAGGCATTTGAGGATTCCCTCGTCCATGGCCTCGTGCATGAGGCTGATGTGCAAGCCCGGCTTCGCAGGGATCTCCTGGCCCCACACCGCCTCGAACTTGCCGCGCAGATCGGCGTCCTCGACATCCTGGAACCCTGGCAGCTTGTTGGGAAGGGCGCCCATGTCGCCACCTCCCTGGACGTTGTTCTGTCCCCGCACCGGGACCAGGCCGGAGCCGTAGCGGCCGACGTGACCGGTGAGCAGGGCGAGATTGATCAGGGCGAGCACGTTGTCGGTGGCGTTGTGGTGCTCCGTGATGCCGAGGGTCCAACAGATCTGCGCCGTCCCGGCAGTGCCATATTCGTGGGCGAGCTGCTGGATTGCCGCGGCCGGGACGCCCGTGATCTCTTCCCCCCGATCGAGCGTGTAATCGTCGACGCAGGCGGCGTAGTCGTCGAAGTCCTCGGTCGCCGCCTCGATGAAATCGGTGTCATGGAGGCCCTGGCTGATGATCTCGCGAGCAACGGCGTTGGCGAGAGCGATGTCGGAGCCCACGTCGATGCCCAGCCAGACGTCGGCCCAGGCTGCCGTGGAGGTGCGACGCGGGTCGACGGCGAACATGCGCGCCCCGTTGCGGACTCCTTTGAGGACGTGGTGGAAGAAGATTGGGTGCGCCTCACGGGCGTTCGAGCCCCACATCACGATGAGGTCGGTCTCTTCGATCTCCTGGTACGAGCTGGTGCCACCGCCCGCTCCGAACACAGCCGCCAGACCGGCGACGGAAGGAGCGTGTCAAGTGCGGTTGCAGCTGTCGATGTTGTTGGAGGCCATGACGAGCCGTGCCCATTTCTGGGCGATGTAGTTGACCTCGTTGGTGGCTTTCGAGCAGCTGAACATCCCGAAGGACTCGCCGCCGTACCGGCTCAGCCCCTCCGCCGCGGCGGCGAAAGCCTCGTCCCAGCCGACTGGAGTCAGAACTCCGTCCTTGCGTACGAGCGGCCTGGTCAGCCGTGAGTAGTCGCGTTTCACACTTCACCTCCCTTCTTCGATCGTGGTCTCCGAGGGTACATCCTCAGTCGAATTCGACGAGCACGCGCGGGCTCTTGCCGGAGATCATCGTGTCGAAGCCGCGGTTGATCTCTTCCAGCGTGATCCGCTCGGTGACCATCTCTCCCAGATCCAGGATCCCATTCCGATACATGTCGGCATAGCGGGGGACGTCGACCTTGAAGTCGTTGGAGCCCATGACCGAGCCTTGCAGCCTCCGCTCGTAGAACAGCTCGTCGGTGGGGATCGAGATGGTCGACCCCGCCGGCACCAGCCCCACGACCGTGACCATCCCGCCAGGTCGTGTCATGGAGAATCCCTGCTCGATTGTCTCCACCCGCCCTACCGCCTCGATGACATGGTCGACGCCGAGATCGTCGGCCAGCGCGATCACCTTCTCCACGAGATTCGGCTCCGAGCTGAGGACCGACTCGGTCGCGCCCAGCCTCCGGGCGAGCTCGAGCTTCTCGGGAATGGGGTCGACGGCGATTATCTGAGTGGCGCCGGCGATGCGCGCTCCCTGCACGGCGCTGAGGCCAACACCGCCGCAGCCGATCACGGCGACACTCTCGCCCGCCTCGACTGCAGCCGTGTTGAGGACGGCACCGAGCCCGGTGGCGACCCCGCACCCGAGGACCGCTGCGTGTTCGAACGGGA
>Ga0214468_1000614_pt1 | contig 11142 bp, 6 predicted proteins | sample RVTome_9_FD_187334 | JGI IMG/M metagenome (GOLD analysis project Ga0214468, IMG submission 187334) | Soil microbial communities from uranium-contaminated site in the Upper Colorado River Basin, Wyoming, United States - RVT155D38 HiSeq ...
CTCGGCCAGCATCGCCGGCACCACGCTCATCGACCCGTCCGTCGACGCCATCCCGCACAGCACCACATCCACCGGACCAGCTTCGCCACACTTCTCAATGGCCTTGGCCAGCACCAGCGACGTCGCGAGCGAGTCCGAACCGGCCACCGCCTCGTCGGTGACGTGGACACCCTTGTCGGCACCCATCTGCAGACCCTTGCGGATCGCGTCCACCGCCTGCTCGGGTCCGACCGTGAGCACGGTCACCTCAGTCCCCTCGTTCTTCTCCTTCAGCTGCAGCGCCTGCTCGACCGCGTACTCGTCGAGCTCGGACAACAAGCCGTCCACCCCGACGCGGTCGACGGTGTTGTCCTCCTCGAAGTGCCGGTCTGCGGTCGCATCCGGGACGTACTTCACACACACGACAATGTTCATGGCAGTCTCGGCCCTGAGGGCCCCTCCTGTGCACTTGGTCCGGCGGTCGCCCGCCAATGTGTCCCCCGAGGTTACTAGCGCGTCGCGGGCTGAGGAACACGCGCTCGGGTGGGTTCGATCACACGTGGCGGGAGCTTGGGCCCCGCACGCGCCGTGCGGTCACGGCCGGATGACCCGGTCGAGGATCTTGCCGATCACGAGGTAGACGACGGCGGCGATCCCCCAGTTCACCAGGGCGCTCTTCACCTGTCCGTCCTGGTTGTCGGCGAAGGTGAAGATGCCGTCGGTCAGGCTGAAGGGCCCGTCCAGTCCGGCAGCGACCGACAGGATGAAGTCGACGACCGTGTTGTCCTCGTTGGCCTTGAGCGCGATCAGCAGCGCTCCCACGGCGAGGGCGAGGGCGCACAGGACGGCGGCCAGCCAGACCAACGTGGCGAGCTTGCTGCGCACCGCGGCGGACCCGGCCTTCACCTTGGACGCACCCGACGACGCGCGCGCCGTGCGAGGCGACCTGCGCCCCGTGGTCTCCGCGCCCTTGTCCTCGGCGTCCTTGGCCTCGGCGTCCTTGCTCACTGATGAGTCTCCTTGTCGACGGTAGTCGCACGATAACCGACCGGGTGTGTCCGGGAGAACCGTTCCAGGGACTGGATGACAGCGACGGTCGGGGCGGGGACCTGCGCGAGCCACCCCGCCCGGTCCCGGGTCAGCGGCCCTGGAAGCGCGCCTTCCCCGGACCGCTCTCGACGAAGGAGGTCATCCCGGTCGCCCGGTCCTCGGTGGCGAACAGCGCGGCGAACTGCTGGCGCTCGATCTCCAGGCCGGTGTCGAGGTCGACCTCGACACCGCGGTCGACCGACTCCTTCGCCGCACGGAGGGCGTACGACGCCGCACCGGTAAACTGCTTCGCCCACGCCACGGCCTCGGTGTAGACCTCGCCGGCCGGGACGAGCCGGTCCACGAGACCGATCTCGAGGGCCTCGGAGGCCTTGACGAACCGGCCGGTGAAGATCATGTCCTTGGCCTTCGCGGGGCCGACGAGACGGCTCAGTCGCTGGGTTCCGCCGGCACCCGGGATGATCCCGAGCAGGATCTCCGGCTGTCCGAGCACCGCGTCGTCCGCGGCGATCCGGATGTCTGCGCAGAGCGCCAGCTCGCAGCCACCACCCAGGGCGTAGCCGGTGACGGCGGCGACCACGGGCTTGGGGATCTTCGCGACCGCGGTGAACGACGACTGCAGCGCGCCGGAGCGACGCACCATGTCCGTGTAGGTCATGTCCGCCATCTCCTTGATGTCGGCACCGGCGGCGAAGACCTTCTCGCCGCCGTAGACCACGACGGCCTTGACGTCCTCACGCTCGGCGCACTCGGTGGCGGCGGCGCGGATCTCCTCCTGCACCTGCGCGTTGAGCGCGTTCATCTTCGGCCGGTCCACCCTGATGGTGGCCACCCCGTCCTCGACCTCGACCCGCACGAACTCGCCCACGACTCACGCTCCTCAGCTCCGGTTGCCTGCCCGCGCAGCCTAACCGCCGGCCGCGGACGGTCACAGGTGGGTGACGACGCACGGGGTGCCGGGGTTTCGGACCGGGTACGTCGGAGAGAATGCTGCCGTGAACCCCCCTGATGTGTGGACCGACCAACCGGCCGAGCGGGACGTGTGGCCGGGACAGCACCAGCCGCTCGGCGCCACGTGGAGCGAGGAGTCGACGAACTTCGCGGTCTACGCCCCCGAGGCGACCTCGGTGCAGGTCTGCCTCTTCGACGAGGACGAGTCCGGCTCCGACGTGGAGCGCCGGTGCGCGCTCACCGAGCAGACGCTCGGCATCTGGCACGGGGCCATCCCAGGCATCCCCCGCGGCCAGCGCTACGGCTACCGCGCGGACGGTCCCTGGGACCCCGACCAGGGCCATCGGTTCAACCCGAGCAAGCTGCTCCTGGACCCCTACGCCCGCGCGATCAGCGGCTCGGTCGTACCGGGGCCGGAGATCTTCGACTACGAGCTGCCCGGGACCGGTGACGGCTCTGCGGCACGCGCACGGAAACAGCGCAGCCGCAACGAGCTGGACTCGGCGCCGTGCATGGCCAAGAGCGTCGTGGTCCACGACGACTTCGACTGGGGCGAGGACCGCCGACCCGAGGTGAAGTGGACCGACACCGTCATCTACGAGCTGCACACCAAGGGCTTCACGAAGCTGCACAACGAGATCCCCGAGGAGCTGCGCGGGACCTACGCAGGGCTCACCACCCCGGCGGTCGTGAACTACCTCCACGACCTCGGGGTCACCACCATCGAGCTGCTGCCGGTGCACCAGTTCGTCCCTGAGCCGCACCTCGCTGACAAGGGGCTGACCAACTACTGGGGCTACAACTCCATCGGGTTCTTCGCCCCGCACAACGCCTACAGCTCCTCGGGCGACCGGGGTCAGCAGGTCTCCGAGTTCAAGAACATGGTGAAGGCGCTGCACTCCGCCGGGCTCGAGGTGATCCTCGACGTGGTCTACAACCACACGGCCGAGGGCGGCCCGCTCGGACCGACGCTCAGCTTCCGTGGTCTCGACGACCGGGGCTACTACAAGCGCGTGGACCCCGACGCGGACCCCGGCACGTACTGGGACGTGACCGGGTGCGGCAACACGGTCAACGCGTCGCGGCCGAACACCCTGCGGATGATCCTCGACTCGCTTCGCTACTGGGTCACCGAGATGCACGTCGACGGGTTCCGCTTCGACCTGACGCCGGCGCTCACCCGGTCACGCCTGACCGTGGACATGGCCGGCCACTTCCTGACCGCGATCGGGCAGGACCCGGTCCTGCGCCACGTGAAGCTGATCGCCGAGCCGTGGGACGCGAGCATGGACGGCTACCAGGTGGGCAACTTCCCGCCACCGTGGGTGGAGTGGAACGACAAGTACCGCGACACGATCCGTGACTTCTGGCGGTTGCGGTCCGGCGGGATCGCGGAGGTCGCCTCGCGCCTCGCGGGCTCGAGCGACCTGTACGCCGACGACGGGCGCTCGCCGTACGCCTCGGTCAACTTCATCACCGCCCACGACGGCTTCACACTGCGTGACCTGGTCTCCTACAACGACAAGCACAACGACGCCAACGGCGAGGACAACCGGGACGGCACGGACAACAACCGCTCCTGGAACTGCGGCGTCGAAGGTGAGACCGACGACCCGGACGTCCTCGAGCGCCGTCACCGCCAGGCCGCGAACCTGATCTCCACGCTCTGCCTGAGCAACGGCGTGCCGATGATCACCGCCGGTGACGAGCGGGGGCGCACCCAGGAGGGCAACAACAACGCCTACGGCCAGGACAACGAGATCTCGTGGCTCGACTGGCGCCCCGACGACGCGTGGCTCGACATCTACGAGATCACCAAGCGCGCCCTGCGGTTGCGGCGCGACCACCCAGCGCTGCGCCAGCGACACTTCCTCGAGGGACGGCCGACCGTTCCCGGGGGCCCCAAGGACCTCGCCTGGGTGCACCCCGCGGGACGCGAGATGACCGAGGCGGACTGGTCCGACGGGGGCCTGCACCAGTTCGGCATGTTCCTCTCCGGCGACCCGCTGCGCGCACCTGGCCCGCGGGGAGAGCAGCTCTCCGACCGGTCGTTCATGATCTGGTTCAACGCCCACCCCGAGCCGGGGACCGTCGTACTCCCGGAGCAGGACTGGGTCAAGGCCGGTGAGGTGGTGCTGAGCACCGACGACGAGCATGCCGTGGGAGACCACGTCGAGGCCGGAGAGGTGATCACGATCGCGCCCCGGTCGATGCTCGTCCTCCGCGAGCTCTGAGCGACGTCATCCGTCCCGGTCGTCACAGCGACCGGGACGGATGACGTCCGGGGGTGTTACGGGTGGACGACGAAGCCGAGCTCGGCGGGTGAGGCCAGCTGCGCGTGCTTGGGCAGGACCCGGGTGGTGTAGCCGAACGGCCCGGTCTGCTTGAGCGCCACACTCCCCTCGAAGCGGTGCCTGCCGGCCTCGTAGCTCTCCGCCAGACGCAGCGACTCCGCGTGGGTGTCCTCGAGCTCGTCGTCGCGTCGGATCCGGCCGTGCACCACCTGGACGTCGACGTCGTCGGGATCGAGCTCGCCGAGCGACACGTAGACGTTGACGCCCAGGGTCTCGCCGACCTCGGGAGTGTCCCCGACACCGCTGGAGTCGACGTGGTCGATCGCCACACCAGCCCAGCCGGCCGCGACGCGCTGCTTCCACACCGCGAGCTCCCGCGCGCCGGCGAAGTCGTGGTTGAGCGCCCGCGCCGTGCCGGCGGCCGGGGTGTAGAGCCCGTCCACGTAGTCACGGACCATCCGCGTCGCGAGCACCTTGGGCCCGAGCGACTTCAGGGTGTGCCGGACCATCTCGATCCACCGCACGGGGACCCCGTCCGCGTCGTGGTCGTAGAACCGCGGGGCGACCTCGTTCTCGATCAGGTCGTAGAGCGCGGTGGCCTCGATGTCGTCACGGCGGTCGTTGTCCTCGACGCCGTCGGCCGAGGGGATCGCCCAGCCGTTGTGACCGTCGAACCACTCGTCCCACCAGCCGTCGAGGATGGAGAGGTTGAGCCCGCCGTTGAGCGCGGCCTTCATCCCCGACGTCCCGCACGCCTCGTAGGGGCGCAGGGGGTTGTTCAGCCACACGTCGCACCCGGGGTAGAGCGGCTGGGCCATCGCGATGTCGTAGTTCGGCAGGAACACGATGCGGTGCCGCACCTCAGGGTCGTCGGAGAAGCGCACGATCTCCTGGATCAGCCGCTTCCCGCCCTCGTCGGCGGGGTGTGCCTTGCCGGCGATCACCAGCTGCACCGGCCGGGTCGGGTGGAGCAGGATCCGCTTGAGCCGCTCGGGGTCGCGCAGCATCAGCGTCAACCGCTTGTACGACGGGACGCGGCGCGCGAACCCGATGGTCAGCACGTCGGGGTCGAGGGCTGCGTCGATCCACTTCAGCTCGGACGGCGCCGCGCCGCGGTGCTGCCACGAGGCGGACAGGCGGGTCCGCGCGTCCGCGACGAGGTGCTCGCGCAGCACGCGCTTGGTGTCCCAGATGCGCCGGGCCGAGATCTGGTCGGTGACCTCGAAGACGTCCTCGGGCTGACCGGTGGTGACGTCGGCACCCTCCTCGTGGGCGAGCGCGAACACCTCGCGGGCCACCCACGTGGGTGCGTGCACGCCGTTGGTGATCGAGGCGATCGGGCGCTCGTCGTCGTCGAACTGCGGCCACAACCCGCCGAACATGCCGCGGCTCACCTTGCCGTGCAGGACGGACACGCCGTTGGCGCGCTGCGCCAGGCGGAAGCCCATCACGGCCATGTTGAACACCGACGGGTCGCCGCCCTGGTAGTCCTCGCGGCCGAGCGCGAGGATCCGGTCGACCGGGACACCGGGGCTGGCGTTCTCGCCACCGAAGTACTGCTCCACGAGCTCGCGCGGGAACCTGTCGATGCCCGCGGGCACCGGCGTGTGGGTGGTGAACACGGTGCCGGCCCGGGAGACCTCGAGCGCGGTGGAGAAGTCGAGCCCGTGCTCGCCCTCGGTGAGCTCGCGGATCCGCTCGAGGCCGAGGAAGCCGGCATGCCCCTCGTTGGTGTGGAACACCTCCGGGTCCGCCGCGCCGGTGATTCTGGAGTAGGCACGGAGCGCGCGCACCCCGCCGATACCGAGAAGCATCTCCTGGCGAAGCCGGTGCTCGGTGTTCCCGCCGTAGAGACGGTCGGTGACCGAGCGGACGAACTCGGTGTTCTCCTCGACGTCGGAGTCGAGCAGCAGCAGCGGCACGCGGCCGACGTGCGCGACCCACACGAGCGCGGTGAGCTCGTCGTCACCGGGGAGGCCGATGGTCACCCGCGCCGGCGTGCCGTCCTCCTCCCGCAGCAGCGAGAGCGGCAGACCGTCGGGGTCCACCACGGGATAGGTGTCCTCCTGCCACGCCTCGGGCGAGAGGGACTGCTGGAAGTAGCCGTGCCGGTAGAGCAGGCCGACACCGACGATCGGGACGCCGAGGTCGCTCGCGGTCTTCAGGTGGTCGCCGGCGAGGATGCCGAGCCCGCCGGAGTACTGCGGCAGGACCGCGGCGATGCCGAACTCCGGGGAGAAGTATGCGATCGACCGGGGCGCGCTCTCACCAAGGGTCTGGAACCACCGGTCATCGGTGAGGTAGGAGTCGAGGTCCGCACGAGCCGCGTCGAGACGGGCGAGGAACCCGGTGTCCTTCTCGAGCTCCTCGAGACGGTCGACCGAGATCTGGCCGAGCAGGCGCACCGGGTCGTGCCCGCAGGCCTCCCAGGCGTCGGGGTCGATCGCGGCGAACAGGTCCTGGGTCTCGGGGTGCCACGACCAGCGCAGGTTGTGCACGAGGTCGCCGATCGCGGCCAGACGATCGGGCAGGACAGGGCGGACGGTGAACCGACGGATAGCTCTCACGCGAGGGACTGTACCGAGAATGGATCGTTCCAACTACCCCGAGGTCGGAACTGCTCAACCGGTGGCCCAAACAGCCACCGTACCCACGGTGGATCGATCCAACCCTTACTTGCAGAGGTGCCCGGGATCGGACAGATTGGGGGCCATGGTTGGACGAATCCCCATCATGGACGTCGCCCCCGTGGTCGATCTGGGCCGCTACCCCGCCAAGGCCGCGGTCGGCGAACCCTTCGAGATCACCGCCCTCGTCTTCCGGGAGGGCCACGACGCGCTCAGCGCCGACGTCGTGCTGACCGACCCCGACGGCGTACGGCGCCCCCGGGTGCCGATGACCAAGCATCCCGAGGAGCCCGACCTGTGGCGCGCCGAGGTGAGCGCGGACCGGATGGGGTCCTGGACCTTCGCGGTGGAGGGCTGGTCGGACCCGGTGGCCACCTGGCGGCACAACGCCGAGATCAAGATCCCCGCCGGCATCGACGTCGACCTGATGTTCACCGAGGGGGTCCTGCTCCTCGAGCGGCTCCGCGACAGCTTCCCCAAGAGCCTCGGCCGCAAGAGTGACGAGCGCCGCGTGGTCGACGACGCGATCGCCGCGCTGAAGGACTCCGACCGCCCGGACGCGGTGCGTTACGCGGCGGCGGTGTCGCCGGGGATCGACGAGGTCCTGGCCCGCCATCCGCTGCGCGACCTGGTGACCGAGGAGGGGCCGTACCCGCTCTTCGTGGACCGGACCCGTGCCCTGTTCGGGTCGTGGTACGAGTTCTTCCCCCGCTCCGAGGGCGCGTACGTCGACGAGGCGACCGGCACGGTCGTGTCCGGCACATTCCGCACCGCCGCGGAGCGCCTCGACGCGGTCGCGGCGATGGGCTTCGACATCATCTACCTGCCGCCCATCCACCCGATCGGGAAGGTCAACCGCAAGGGGCCCAACAACACGTTGGTGACCGAGGAGGGCGACCCAGGCTCCCCGTGGGCGATCGGGTCCGACGAGGGCGGGCACGACGCGGTCCACCCCGACCTGGGGACGCTCGAGGACTTCGACGCCTTCGTGGCACGCGCCCAGGAGCTCGGCCTCGAGGTGGCGCTCGACCTCGCGCTCCAGGCTGCCCCCGACCACCCGTGGGTGAAGACGAACCCCGAGTGGTTCACCACCCGCGCCGACGGCACGATCGCCTACGCGGAGAACCCCCCGAAGAAGTACCAGGACATCTACCCGGTCAACTTCGACAACGACCCCGACGGGATCTACCAGGAGGTGCTGCGGGTCGTCCGGCACTGGATGGACCACGGCGTACGCGTGTTCCGCGTCGACAACCCGCACACGAAACCGGTGGAGTTCTGGGACTGGCTGCTGAGCGAGGTGCAGGCGACCGACCCGGACGTGATCTTCCTGTCCGAGGCGTTCACCAAGCCCGCGATGATGCGGGCCCTGGCCACGGTCGGCTTCCACCAGTCCTACACGTACTTCACCTGGCGCAACGCCAAGTGGGAGCTGGAGGAGTACCTCACCGAGCTGTCGCACGAGACCAGCCACGTCCTGCGGCCCAACCTGTTCGTGAACACTCCCGACATCTTGCACTCCTACCTGCAGTACGGCGGTCCCGCGGCGTTCAAGATCCGCGCCACGATCGCCGCGACGGCGTCGCCGACGTGGGGGGTCTACGCCGGGTTCGAGCTGTTCGAGCACGTCGCGGTCAAGCCCGGGAGTGAGGAGTACCTCGACTCCGAGAAGTACCAGGTCCGGATCCGTGACTGGGCTGCGGCGGAGAAGGACGGCCGGTCGCTCGCGCCGTACCTGACCGAGCTCAACGAGATCCGACGCGCGCACCCCGCGTTGCAGCAGCTGCGCAACCTCACCGTCCACCACAGCGACGACGACTCGATCCTCGTGTACAGCAAGGCCGCCCGGACCCCGGACGGCGACGAGGACCAGGTCATCGTCGTGGTCAACGTGGACCCGCACGCTACCCGCGAGACCACCGTCCGGCTGAACATGCCCGCCCTCGGGCTCGACTGGCACGACCACGTCAGCGTCCACGACGAGCTCACCGGCGACACCTGGACCTGGGGTGAGCACAACTTCGTCCGGCTCGACCCGCACCACCAGCCCGCCCACATCCTCACCGTTCGGAGGCCCGGCCTGTGACCCAGCCTGTGACCCAGTCCCACGAGATGCCCGAGACGGCGGAAGGGCTGCCCGCCCACGAGCCGGACTGGTTCAAGAAGGCGGTCTTCTACGAGGTCCTGGTCCGCTCCTTCAAGGACTCCAACGGCGACGGGGTGGGCGACTTCAAGGGGCTGACCGAGAAGCTCGACTACCTCGAGTGGCTGGGCGTGGACTGCCTGTGGGTCCCGCCGTTCTTCACCTCCCCCCTGCGCGACGGGGGCTACGACGTCGCGGACTACACCAACATCCTCCCCGAGTGCGGATCGGTCGAGGACTTCCACGCGTTCCTGGACTCCGCGCACGCGCGCGGCATCCGGGTGATCATCGACTTCGTGATGAACCACACCTCGGACCAGCACCCGTGGTTCCAGGAGAGCCGGACCGACCCCGAGGGGCCCTACGGCGACTTCTACGTGTGGTCCGACACCGACGAGCTCTACGAGGACGCGCGGATCATCTTCGTCGACACGGAGGCGTCCAACTGGACCTGGGACCCGGTCCGCCAGCAGTACTTCTGGCACCGCTTCTACTCCCACCAGCCGGACCTCAACTTCGACAACCCCAAGGTCCACGAGGCCATGCTCGACGCGTTGAAGTTCTGGCTCGACATGGGCATCGACGGGTTCCGGCTCGACGCGGTCCCCTACCTCTACGAGCGCCCCGGGACCGACGGCGAGAACCTGCCGGAGACCCACGAGTTCCTGCGCATGGTGCGCACCTACGTCGACGAGCACTACCCCGACCGGATCTTGCTCGCCGAGGCCAACCAGTGGCCCGCCGACGTCGTGGACTACTTCGGTGCCTTCGACAAGGGCGGGGACGAGTGCCACATGTGCTTCCACTTCCCCGTGATGCCGCGCATCTTCATGGCGGTCCGGCGGGAGTCGCGCTTCCCGATCTCGGAGATCCTCGAGCAGACCCCGGAGATCCCCGACAACTGCCAGTGGGGCATCTTCTTGCGCAACCACGACGAGCTCACCCTCGAGATGGTTACCGACGAGGACCGGGACTACATGTGGGGCGAGTACGCCAAGGACCCACGGATGAAGGCCAACATCGGGATCCGGCGGCGGCTGGCGCCCCTGATCGACAACGACGTGAACCAGATGGAGCTGTTCACCGCGCTCCTGCTCTCGCTCCCCGGCTCGCCGGTGCTCTACTACGGCGACGAGATCGGGATGGGCGACAACATCTGGCTCGGCGACCGTGACGGGGTGCGCACCCCGATGCAGTGGACCCCGGACCGCAACGCCGGCTTCTCGGCCGCCACGCCGGGCAAGCTCCACCTCCCCCTGATCCAGGACCCGGTCACCGGCTACCAGAGCGTCAACGTCGAGGCACAGCTGGAGAACTCCTCCTCGCTGCTGCACTGGACCCGCCGGATCATCCACGCCCGCCGCAACCACCCGGCCTTCGGCCTGGGCACCTTCGCCGACCTCGGGGGCTCCAACCCGAGCGTGCTCTCCTACGCCCGCGAGTACGTCGACCCCGGGGGCCGGGAGGACGTCATCGTCTGCGTCAACAACCTCTCGCGCTTCCCGCAGCCGGTCGAGCTGGACCTGCGGCGCTTCGAGGGGATGGTGCCGGTCGAGCTGCTCGGCGGGGTCCCGTTCCCCGCGATCGGCGAGCTGCCGTACCTCCTGACGCTGGGTGGGTACGGCTTCTACTGGTTCCGCCTGACCCGCCCCGCCACCGACGATGGAGGTACTCCGTGAGCCCGGTTCACCAGGCACTGCGCGACTTCGTCGCCCAGGCCCGCTGGTTCGGGGGCAAGGGCCGTCCGTTCGAGGCGACCGCCGTCCGCCGGCTCGGCGTGCTGGGGGACGGCGCCCCGACCCTGGTGATCGACCTCGTGTCGCTCACCTACGGCGACGAGGAGGGCGGCCAGGAGTTCTACCAGCTCCCGCTCGCCTGCTACCCCGAGGCGCAGGAGCACCTCGGCCACGCGCTGGTCGGCACCTGGGACGACGTCGACGCCGGCCCGTCCCACGTGTACGACGCGGTGCACGACCGCGCCGCGATGGCCCACCTGCTCGCGGCCTTCGACGACCCGCCTCCCGGCGACCTGCACGTCGAGAGGCTGCCCGGCCACGAGCTCGACCTGACCACGCACTCCACGCTGTTCTCCGGGGAG
>Ga0214468_1000616_pt1 | contig 11122 bp, 13 predicted proteins | sample RVTome_9_FD_187334 | JGI IMG/M metagenome (GOLD analysis project Ga0214468, IMG submission 187334) | Soil microbial communities from uranium-contaminated site in the Upper Colorado River Basin, Wyoming, United States - RVT155D38 HiSeq ...
GGCGGGCATGGACAGCGAGGTGACGGAGCTGACCCTCTCCGGCGACGGTGGGGTGCTGCTGGCAACGCTCGGCTGGAATCACTGCTGCGCGCAGCCGCCGCGAGGGGTGGCCACGGTCGTCACCACCGACGGCGAGACCTGGCTGCCGACCGGGTTGCCGGAGGATGCCTACGTCAGCGCGATCGCCACCGATGGGTCGGTCGTGGTCGCGGTGGGACACCTGGAGCGGGGTGCCCGTGTCGGCTTCTGGGTCGCCGATCGCTGAGTCCCGCTGACCGTTTCGCGAAGGCGCCGGCCGGGCCTGCCATCAGGCCCCGGCCAGAGCGGTGACCCGCACCAACTCCACCGGCCCGGGAATGCCGCTCAGGGTGGCGGAGCCCATCGGCTCCACGGCATAGCGCCCCTCCGGCAGGCTGCCGGCCACCGAGGCAGGCGTCAGCAGAGCGCCCGGATCGGCCACGTCGGCAATGCGCGACGCCCGATTGACGGTCCGGCCGAAGACGTCGCCGTCGCGCACGATGATCGAGCCGGCGTCCACGCCTGCATGCCCGGGCGGGAGTCCAGCGGCAGGGAGTGCCGCGAGCAGCCGGAGGGTGGCATCGGTCGCATCGGCCAGGGAGTTGAAGTGGAGGAGGGCGCCGTCCCCGAGCAGCTTCACCATGCGGCCGCCACCCTCCCGCGCGTGCCGGTCCGCGAGCTGCCCGAAGTCGAGGGCCATGCGGGCCGCCGGCTCGTCGCCGCGCTCGACGGCGAAGCGGGTGAACCCCGCGAGATCCACGAAGGCGATCGCCGGCGGCGTCTCGGCCCGCGGCGCCAGGAAGCCGGCGGCGGCCAGGAACTCCTCGCTGGCCGTCACGCTGAAGGCGTCGATGGCGTTGGAGAGATGGCGCGCCGTCAGCCAGCGGCCGAGCTCCGGCGCAATCTGGGCATACCGGTTCCAGGGCGTCAGGAAGCGCTCGTTGACCTCGCGCGACGGGACGCCGCTGACCGGCCCCACCAGGCGCTCGACGGCCTCGCCGTACACGGTCAGGATCGCCTCCATGCTCCGCCGGGTGCCGTCCCCGATCAACCGCGCGACGCGCAGTCCGAGATCGGGCAGCCGGGTCGAGGCCACGATGTCGAGCAGCTCCAGCAGCAGCGACTCGTCCTGGGCCGGCAGCCGAGATGTGGGCGCGGGCTCAGCCAGGCCGAGCGCGGTCACGAGCTGGGACAGCAGCGGGCCGCGCTCCCCGAGCGATACTCTGAGCTCGCCATAGGTCCGGCTCGACAGCGGCCCCGGCGCCGCATGCAGCTGGTCGTAGTAGGCGAAGCTGATGACATCGCGCTCCTTCGCCTCCACCAGCGACACCAGCGGGATGCCGGCCTCGAGGAACGCGTCCATGATCCGCACCCGGTGCGCGTCGGCGGGTGCGAACCGACCGTCCTCCTGGGGCTCCAGCAGCCCGGCCGCGATCAGCTGGCCGATCCGATCCTCATCGGCGCCGGCCAGCGCGGCCAGCTCCTCTCGCGTGATGGCGGTCGGCTCGGGTGCGGTCATGGTCCGACGATACCGCGCCCGAGCGGCGGCATCGGTCCTGGGCTACGGAAGTCTCGACCGGGCGGTGTGTCCTTTCATCGGGTAGTTCGTCAGCTGGCGTCCATATCGCGGTAGCCGCGTGCGCGCTGCAGGTAGTAGTCAGCCAGACCGTCCCGGTAGGCGTCGCCACCATAGGTCGCGTCGAACTCGAGATCCTCGGCGCCCTGTGGGATGAGATCGCCTGATCCCTACGTCGAACCTCCGATATGGATCGGCCGTGCGCCCGATGCCGGGCCCAACCCCGAAGCTGATGCTGGCGCTGAGCAACCTGCTCAGACGATTCTTCAATTCAGGAAAACAACACGAAATGACTATCTTCAAGCGCGGCGCGGGTGCCCTCGTCGCCGCCGTCTTCACGCTTACCCTGGGCGTCTCGAGCGTTGCGGCCGCCGGTGCGACCGTCGAGACCTTCCCGCTGGACGCTCGCTGGTCGCACGAAGAGCCCGATGGCCATGTCTTCTGGTTCGACGTGACCGGCACGGTCCGCATCGTCACCGCTGCCGATGGTCGCCAGAGCGCGACCGTCACCATGCGCGAGGAGCAGACCCTCTACGACCCGACCGGGAAGCTCGTGATGGTGGCCGAGAGCGCCTCGACCCAGCACTCGCTGACCATCGGCGAGAACGAGTTCCAGGTGCACCTCAACTCGCGCAGCAGCTGGACGAACGAGTACGGCGGCGGGTCGTTGAAGTCCGTCCTGCAGATCGTCGACGGAGTCGTGCTGGTGTTCTCCAGCCGCTGACCCTGCTCGATTGAACCGAATACGGGCGACCTGACGCCTACACCCCAAGACCAGAGCCCTGTGCGCTGGAAGTTTGGGAGTAGGCGTCATGCGCACCACCAGACTCGCGATCGTTCTCGCCACCGCCCTCGTCCTCGTCGCGTCGGGGCCAGCCGCCGGGGGTGACGCTCGACCCATGACGGGTCGCTTCAGCGCCACGGTGCAGCCGGTTGCACAACGTTGCGGAAGCGATGCCCTGACCATCGGCTTCGAGATCTCCGGCGTGGCGAGCCACCTCGGCCGGCTGACCGGCACCGGGTCGAACTGCACCGAGCCGACGCTTGCCACCGAAGCCGTCGACGTCTGGGATGGCGAAACGACCCTGATCGCGGCCGATGGCTCGACGATCACCACGGTCGCGAGCGGCATCCAGGACGCTCCGGTCAACGGCATCGCGACCTTCGCCATCGAGCACATCGTGATCGGCGGTTCGGGACGCCTGGCCGATGCAACCGGTGTCTGGAACCTGAGCGGCACCATCAACTTCCTGACAGGCGAGGTCGAAGGGACGGTCGACGGATGGTTGAGCTATTGAGCCCGCGCGCCACGCGGGTCCTGCTGCCCGCGCTGGTGATCGTGCTGGCGGGCTGCGGCGCCTCCGGGACGACTGCCGTGCCGGACGCAGGGGAGATCGTGCTGGCCGCCGATGCCGCCCCGCCGGGCATGAGCTTCGACGGGACCGGCGAGGGGGACGCGGCGCTGACGGAAGTGGTCATCTCCGGTCGCGACGCCGAGTTCCAGGCGTTGGCGGGCTTCGCCGACGGGCACTTCCGAACCTTCAGCGGCGACTCGGGAGCGGTGCTGTCGCTGGCGCTGGTGTTCGACGACGCGTCCGATGCCGGCACGGCCCTCAGCCTGTTCCTCGACGAGCTCGAGTCCGACGACGGCTACGGTCTCGACGGCGGTGCGGCGGCCGATTGGGGCGACGAGGGCGTGTGCGCAAGCGGCGCGGTGCCGACCCCGCTCGGCGACGAGACGATCTGCGTCTGGCGTTCCGGTCCGGTCGTCATGGCCCTGGGTGGCGCAATGGATCCGGCGCAGTTCGAGGACATTGCCGCCGGGATGGACCGGCGCGCCGCGGAAGGCGGCTGAGTAGGCTGTACGCGTCAGTGGATCGAGCCGTGGTAGAGCGAGCGCAGCGGGGGGATCTGGATGCGTTCGCCTCCATCGCCTTCGAGCTGAGCGACCGGCTCATGGGACTGGCGCATCGGATCCTGCGCGACCACGGCGCAGCCGAAGAGGCGCTCCAGGTGGCCCTGCTGCGGATCTGGAAGGACCTGCCGAGTCTGCGGGAGCCGGACGCCGTCGATGCGTGGGCCGCGCGGATCCTGGTCCGCGCCTGCCAGGACAGCCTGCGCCATACGCGTCGCAGCGGACGCGTGCTCCAGCTGCTTCCGCAGGAGGGGCATGTCGAGGATCCGTCCGCGGGCTTCGGTGAGCGCCAGGAGCTCGAACGCGCCTTCGGGACGCTGTCGGCCGACCACCGCGCCGTCGTGGTCCTGCACTACTACCGCGACCTGTCCCTGGCCGATATCGCGGGCACGCTGGACATTCCCATCGGGACCGTCCGCTCTCGGCTGCACTACGCCCGGCGGGCGCTCCGCGTCGCGCTGGAGGCTGAGGCTGCCCCGACCATCACGGAGGTACGTGCACGGTGACGAACAGCGATCTGGATCGGCGGCTGCGCGAGTGGCTCGAGCCCGGCGCCGACCGCGCGCGAGAAGCCGTGGTGTGGGAGGTTATCGATCATGCCGAACAGACCGCGCAGCGGCCGCGGTGGCGCTCATCCGTCGCCTCGCTGCTCGACCAGCTGGTGCCGATGCTGCGCCCCGTCGCCATGGCCGGCGTCGCCCTCCTGGCGGTGGTGATCGTGGCGTCGCTGGCGACGCGCAACATCGGTCAGCCGGATGCCCCGTCCGGTGTCTTCGCGGCCGAGGATCTCGACGCCATCCTCGTGTGGGAGGACACGAAGCCGCCGACGTGGCACCTGGACAACCTGGTGTCCAACCCGAACGCCGTCCTCGTCATCCCCGCGCGCTCCATGTCGGACGCCGCGTGGATCAGTCACCCCGCGTTCGCATCGCTCGTTGACGCGCGCTACACCGATTTCACCGGCGTGGATGCCGTCTTCATGTCCTGGGGCGCCGTGTTCGCCGACGTCGGCGGAGCGCGTGACGCCTACAACGTGATTGCCAGTGAGCTCGGGGGTGAGGATGGCTGGGGCCTCGGCAGCGGTGCGTCCGTCGACCTCGGCGACGAGGGCACCGTCCTCACCGGCGCGACGACGAAGCTCGTGGGCAGAGAGGCGACCGATCCGGTTGCGAGTCGCATGTACCTCTGGCGACACGGCAACGTCGTGCTGTCGCTCGGCGGCTGGTTCGACTACGACGCCGCCGAGCTCGAAGCGGTCGCGCGTGCCATGGATGCCCGGGCCGGGGCCATCAGCGGGGCCAAGAACCGCCCGTAGCCCTCGATCGCGCCTCTCGACTTACCAACCTGATCGACGGGGCCGATCTGGCGGTCGAGGGCCTCGACGTCGAAGCCGGAGATGTCGGCGCCGGCCACGACTCCCGGTCGACGAAGGTCCAGGAATCGCCTTGCCAACGGTGCCAGATGTGGTAGTACCGGCGCGACGGCCACAACATCTGGTAGGGTGTCGACATGCTGGCGTCGCCGTCCACCTCGCTCACCGGCCGGTCATGGACATGACCGCGGACGGCTACCGGATCCGGGATTGGACATATCGCGATGCGCGCCTGAGGCTGGTGCGGGCCGGTCGTGCCCGGCTCCCGGAGCACGTGGCCGTGGCGGCGCTCGACGATGACGGCAACCGGCTGGTGGAGTGCGGCTGCGGCTGGCGTGGGAATGGCATCGGCTGGTCGGCGCACATCGACAGCGTGGTGCGCGCGGCACTAGATCCGGATCCGCCGCCATGAGGCATCGCCCAATGACGACGAGCCCGTGGCGCGGCGGCCTGGGAACAAGGGAGCACTCACGCCGGGCAGGGCCTGCGCGAGCGGCTCGGTCGTTCCCAGGTGCCGCTGGGTGAAGCGCTAGGCGGTGGCCGACGCGGCCTTCATGGCCGCCATGTCTCCAAGCGCGGTGCTCGCCTGCTCCGCCTTGTCGACGCCGAAGGCGACGGTGACGTGCTTGCCGTCCATGCCCGTCGGCACGAGCAGCTCGATGTTCACGCCGGCATCTCCGAGCCGGCGCGCCGCCTCGGCGACCGTGCCCGGCTTGTCCTCGAGCCGGGCGGTGACGGCCGAAATCTCGCGGAAGCCGATCCCGGCGTCGCTCAGTGCTGACCGCAGTCCTGCTTCGTCGGTGGCGTAGAAAGCGGCGCCACCCCGGTCACCGATCCCGAGGCAGACGACGTTGGCGAGGTTGATCCCGCGCTTTGCGACCTCTCCGGCGTGGCGAGCGAACTCACCCGGTCGGTTGGACGCTTCAACGATGAACCACTGCATGGGCAACCTCCTGCTGCGCCGCGGCGCGCCCCCTGCCCGATGCGGGCCCGGCGCCTCTGGTTCGGACGGGTCGGCGCCACGTGGGCCAGCGGCGGTCTTCGATGACCGCATCAGCCCGTGGCTCCGCGTTCCCCGTCCGCTGCCTCCATTGTCTCGCCGCTGTCGACCCGGTTATCCACAGCCTGTCGCGAGGCGCGGAGCGCCGAAGGCGTCAGCCGGCCGTGTGCGACACCGATGCTCGCCCCGCAAGGCCGTCGACGAGGTCGGCCATCTGGTCCGACGGCTCGATGCCGAGCTCGCTCTCCACCAGGTCGCGGAACGCCAGGTACGAGCGCAGCGCCGCGGCCCGGTTCCCCTCGCTGAGGTGCATCCGGACGAGGAGCCGTTGCGCGCTCTCACGGTACGGCTCTGCCTCAACCGCCGCCAGGCATGCCTGCACGCCATGATCGGTGTCGCGGCGCACGATCGTGGCTTCGCATGCCCGCTCCAATGCCCGCAGGCGGAGCTCGCGGAAACGCTCACGTTCGCCCGCCAACCACTCATCCTCCCAGCCGGGCAGGATGTCCGTCGCCTGCACGAGCTCTGCGACGCGGTGGAGCGTCGGGGCATCCACCTGGTCGAGCATGCGCGTCGCCAGGTCGGTGAGGACTCGCAGGTCGATCTCGACGGATGGATCGAGCGTCAGACGATCACCCAGGACGCGAACCGCGCCGCTCCGAATGCGACGGAGGCGCCACAGGACCGAACGCAGGTTGCCGAGGGCGCGCCATTCGGCGACCTCGGGCCAGAGCTCTCCGGCCGCCCGCGATCGGCGAACTGGCTGGCGCGCGACGGCGAGGAATGCCAGCAGGCGCTGCACGCCGGGAGGAACCTCGACCTGGCGGTCGCTGATCAAGAGCTGGAATTCACTCGTCAGCCTGAGCCGCACGGCGGGCTCGGGATCGATAGGTATCGAACGCCGCATGTCGCGGGTTCCTCCACCGGTTCACGCGCCTTGCTCGGTCAAACGCGATATGACATGAGGATACTCCCCCCGCCCGACGCGTCGTCAATGCGACTTCCGTCTCGGAGCATTGGCCGAAACGTCCGGATCACGCCGTGGTGATGGCACGGTGACGGTGCCTGGCCGATGGTCGCCACGACACCGATTCGACAAGGGGAGACGACGTGGTCACCGAGCTGCTCGCCACCGACTACCACCAGCAGGACACCGATTACTACTGCGGTGCCGCGTGCGCGCAGATGGTCCTCGAATCGATCGGCGCGGGGATCCTCGACCAGGTTGGGCTGTACAACGACAACAACGCGCACAGCACCATCGAGTCCGGCTGGTACTCGGGCCCGGATGGGGTCACGTGGACCCTGAACGACCGGCGCCCGGCCGCGTTCACGAACTACTTCGTCCTGATGAACCTCGCGACCGAGGACCAGGTCTCGCGCAAGATCGTGTGGACGATCCACCACTACCAGGTCGCTCCGGTGGCGCTCGTCTATGGCTGGGCGCACTGGATCGTCGTGCACGGCTACGACGTCAGCGCCGACCCGAGCTCATCGATGGACACGTCGTACGCCATCAACGCCTTCGACGTGAACAACCCCTGGCCGCCGACGCCATCGCCGGCTCCGCCACCGCCCCACACCGCCAGCGACGCGTGCGGGTCCGGCGGCGTGCGCGGGGTGGCGAACGAGCACATCACGTACGCCGCGTGGCAGTCGACCTACATGACCGGGGTGCCCGGGGGGCATTGGAGCGGCCGCTTCCTCGCGGTGTGCGATCCGGAGCCTCCCCCGGATCGGTATGGCGAGCGTCGCCCGAAGCCCGAGCGCTCGAGCGGCGACCGTCTGCTCACAGCCCGCGAGGCCATCCGCGGCGCACAGACCGGCTTCAAAGAGTATGGGTTGCTCGAGCGGAAGGATTGGGCCCGAGCCCTGCGCGACGGGGAGCCGGGCGATCCGGTCCTCGTCGAGCGGCTGGATCGGCCCGACACGTATTACTGGATCGTGCCGTGGGAGCGCCGCGGACGGATGAGTGCCGCGGCCGCCGTCGATGCCCGTTACGGCGACTACCTCCAGGCGGCGCGATTGCCGCGCCCGGGCCCCTCGCCCCTCGCCGGCCTGGAGGTCGATGCGGTCCTGAGGCAGTTCTCGAATCAGCTTGTCGACCTGCCCGAGCCCTTCGGCCGCCTCCGGCTGCGGGACGAGCTGTTCTGCGTCTACCCGACGCTCGTCTGGCGCCCGTGCCGCGAGTCGCTCTCGCCGTTCTACCCGTTCCGGATGCTCACGGTCGGATCGCACCGCGTGTACATTCGGACTGATGGCGCGGTATTCACCCAGCTCACCACGAACGTGCGCGGCATCTGATGGTCCGTTCTCTTGGGGCCTGCTCGTATGACGGATGCGGAGCTCGTCGCGCTCGCGGTCGCAGCACGGAACGGCTTGGTCCTGCCCGCCGACACGCCGGCGCGAGCCTGGTGGGTGTTCCCACCCGCTGGCGAGGAGGCGAACTACGCGCTGGTCGAGCTCGGCGGGCCGAACGGTGCCGTGGGGGTCGCGGCTGTCGAGCGGCGGACTGGCTCGCTGCTGAGCTCGACGAGGTTGCCCGGGCAGGAGAGGCACGTCGTGTTCGACGAGGCTGGGGCACTGGAATTGGCTGGCCATCCCGCGGGCCGCGCCCGCCTGGTGTGGGCACCCTCGCGCCAAACTGCCTCGCCCCTCTACCCGCTGTGGGAAGTGCGCGGCACGTCGACCTCGCCCGGCACGGTGTACGTCGACTTGGCGGGCCGCACGTGGCCACGTCTCGATCCGGGGGGGCCTGGTGGGGGGCCGCCACCCGACCTCTCGCCGAGCGGCTGACGAGCGGCGATCGCCGTCGTCGGGCGGAGGCGCTCCGGTGAGCGTCCAGCTGGAGGCGATCAAGCTCAACCACAACACGGGCTCGGCCACAGGCGACGCGATCAATCTGCGTCGCAACGCGACGCAGATGGTGACGATCCCGGAGTGGCAGCGCGGGATCAGCGTGAAGCCGGAGGACGCGCCCGCCTGCTACGCGAAGAAGGAGACGGCCGGCAACACGATCACCATCCAGGCGCGCTTCAGCCGCCTCCATCCCAGCATCAAGACCGCGGAGATCCGCGCCGTCGACGCCGAGGTCTCGCCACCAGGCCAGCCGAGCGGCTGTCTCGGCTTCCTGGTGTGGCTCCTCAAGCTGTTGGTCCAGGCGCTGACCGGCAACGTCCTCGGCGAGGTGAAGGCGAAGGAGGTGGCGTTCAACCACTCGGGGTTGACCGCCTTCGAGACGTTCCAGCTCGAGAAGGTGAAGCTCGGCAGTGCCGGCATCGGGATCCGTACGACCACGTGGCGGTGGCAGTACCGGCGCAAGCCCTCCGACCCGTGGATCGACTTCGCCACCAGCAGGCATCGGATCTACGTCGTGCTCGAGGTGCCGACCGCGCCGTGGTCGCAGGCGCCATACGCCGCGAGCAACGTATCGCTGCCGTGGACCGACGTGCTCGACTACGCCTGCGCATGGGCCGTCCTGAAGACCAGCCGGGATGCGGCCGCGACGGCAATCACGCGCGAGGTGTTCGACCTCGGCCCGAGCGTCATCACCTACGACTGCCCGGGCGGCGGTTTCTCGCAGTACGCCTGGGGCGTCTTCGACTGTTCGGCCTTCGTGGAACGCCTGGGCGGAGGAACGGGCAATGGCGTGTACGTCAACTGCACCGACTGCGCGACGATCGTGTCCACCTTCGCCAACGCGGTGGGCTGCGACCTGTGGCAGGCGGAGATGGGCTACTTCTTCGAGCTCAACGACATGCAGGGCATCGGCTCACCGATCTTCGAGCCGGTCTGCGATTCCTGCTCCTGCGGATGGAGCGGCTCGTTCTCGTACCATGAGGTTGCCTGGAAGGGCGCGGTCAACGACGACGACCACGTCTTCGATGCCTGCCTCAAGGTGGACGGCGATGCTGACCCGACGTCGGCGCCGCATACCGCGCTGCTCCCCACGAACATGCGGTTCGGCGCACCGGGCGACGGGGACTACCGCGACCACCTCGCCGCCCCCACCGGAAGCCCGAACTGCGACCCTCAGCCATCGACGCGCCAGCGGCGCCCGATCATGTGAGGATGGCGTGAGATGACCGATCCTCAGCGTCCCGCCGACGAGCGCCTGAAGGCGCTGGCGGCCAGGCTCGACATCGACCTCGAGGCTGGCCCACCGTCCGGGGACTCGCTGCTCGTCTGGCAGTTCGTCCCGATGGAAGCCGGCCTCCCGGGCTGGCGTCCCGAACGCGTGCGCCGCCTCACGATCCAGGACTCGCCGCCGATGACCCGATCCTCCTGGGTCCCGGCCGAGTCGTCGGAGGACGACGTGCTTCTCATGCTCGACACCATCGAGTGCGCCGATGCAGTCGACGCCCGCGCGTGGCTGCTCCGCGTCCTGGCCGGCGTCCAGTCGACCGCCATCGAGCGCCCCGCTCGTGCAGCGCCGGGCGACGTCGCCGTCGGTATGCCGGGCGGCGGCATGCTTGCCTTCACCCGCGCCAACCTCGTGTGCGTGCTGCGCAACGGGGGCCGATCGGTCCGCCCGGTGAGCGACACGGCAGGTGCGCTCGACGGCTGGCTGGCGGAGCGGCCAGAGCCCGGCGGCCGCGTCCCGCCCGAGATCCGTCGCGCGGAGGCGGGACGGGCGGGCCCCGACGGCGAGGTGGCGATTGACATCGAGGCCGGCGAGCCCGCGGACCGCGCGGTCTGGTTCAAGCTCGTCGCGCCGGCCGGCCAGCTGCGACTGGAGGAGCGCGGGCCGGTCTACCGCCCGGCGCAGCCGGGCCGTCCGGGAACCGTCCGCGTATATGCCGTTGGCCCGGGTGGCTCCGCGGCACAGTCGATCGACATCGGAGGTGAATGATGGCCAAGCAGGACGACGGCAAGGGAAGCGACCGCCACGACCGCGACATCCCCCTCCATGAGCCGGGTGCAGTGCGTGGACCGGCGCTGGCTGCGATGCGCCGGCTGTGGGTCCAGGGCAATGACGAGCTCGGGCGGCTGGCCCGGTCGCGGGCCACCGACGTCCCCGTAACGATCCACGATCTCGATGGGCGACCGCTGTTCTACGACTTCGAGCTCGCCGACGACGATGGTCCGGCTGGCGTCGTCCGCGCGGCGGCCAGCGCGGGCATCGGCACGCCGCTGGTGGCGGCGCACCTGCGTCCGCGCTCGTGGGACCCGGACTCGGCGACGAAGGCGGCCCAGAAGGTCGTGCGTGCCGAGTACGGGGCGCGCCGGATTACCGGCACC
>Ga0214468_1000617_pt1 | contig 11115 bp, 10 predicted proteins | sample RVTome_9_FD_187334 | JGI IMG/M metagenome (GOLD analysis project Ga0214468, IMG submission 187334) | Soil microbial communities from uranium-contaminated site in the Upper Colorado River Basin, Wyoming, United States - RVT155D38 HiSeq ...
GTTCCTGAGAGGCGACATCGATGCGGTTGCGCCGCTCCTAGCTGATGGTGTCGTCTGGAACGAACCTGGAGGGGCGGCTGCCATCAGTGACAAGCAGGCCGTGTTGGAGCAGATGAGGTGGGTCACGTCTGCTCTGGATGTAGAGATCGATGTTCATGACGTCGTGGCCAACGACCGGCATGTGGTGGCCCTGACTCAGTTCCATCTCACCGCGGCCGACCGGACACTGGCGTCCCGCAGTGTGGAGATCTGGCATGTGCGGGACCAGCAGGTGACAGAACGCTGGGTATTCGTCGACGACATCGCCGAGTTCATGGACTTCTTCGCCAACCTCGCCAGAGGCTAGCCACTCACGGGGAGTCGGCCCCATCCACCCACCCAGGAACCGGCAATCGATAGCGGCCAGACCCGAGCAGAAAGTGCCGGTATGCGCTATTTCGCCTGAGGATCGTTATCAAGCGATAATTGCGATCTGCGCTATTGATCGTCTGCTGCGAGTTGGCCGCTCTCGATTGCCGGATGGATGCGCGGCGATTCACTCCGACGGCAACGCGTCCAAGCCCTTGAATTGGTAGACCCACCTCTCATCAAGCACCGATCCGTTTTGAGGCATTGGTCACCTGATCGCTCGTGGTCCACGCCCGCAGACCAGAACCAGTCAAGACTTGAAGATGGCTCCGTTGTCGGCGGTCAATAGCGGTCAGGCCCGAGCAGGAAGTGCCCTTTATGTGCTGGTTAGTTAGATGGACGCGATAGCCAGAGACCGAATGCAGCCACGGCGGCCAGACCGTAGAAAACAATCTGGAAAGCCTCTCCGAGAAGGAAGGCAGCGATCAACACCAACGCCACCGGATAAAGCCACATAATCGTCCAAGCGTTAGGCAGGCCGCGCCACTGTGGACGCAACGCCACTGCCAGAGCAATGGCTGAGGTGAGGACGACCACCGCCCCCATCACACGATCTTCCGGTTCCGCCACTAACGGGAAGATCCCGCTGAGCAAAACAAGACCAGCGACAACCGCTACAACGAGCCATCCTCGTCCCCGATCCGATGTTGCCTGTTGTTGCATCGTGTCACCCTCCATAACCAAGCCGTGTGACGTTCCACTCGGGTGCGCTATGTCCAGAGTTCTAGCGCGCGAAGCCCCCCCGAGATCCGGCAATCCATAGCGGGTACCTAACGAGCGCACAGGTGCCGATACTGGCGAACGCGACCCAGGCAGCTGCCCGGCTCATGACCCGACATCCGACCGCTCGAGTGCCATGTCGAATCCCTCGCCCGGCGACGGGTCGCTAGTAATGGATGTCGAGTTGGCTTGCTGTTTCATCGTTCTCCTCTCATAAGCGTCCGGGTTGGTCCGGACTCCCCTATGAGCACCGTAGGACTGCCCGTGATGAGGCGGAACGGGGCTGGCCCCATTTGTTCTCCTGTGGCAGACCCCACCAAGACTGGGGCGGTTATGGCCTAGCCCGCTCGCCATGCCCGACTGGGACGACTTCGTTCATTCGGGTTTGCGCACTTCCGAGGTGACGATCGAGCATGCGAGACTCAGGGGCTGGCTACTGGTTCGCGGTCTGAGGATGAGCCTGTAGCACGTCGTCTCTCGCCAAGGAGTATCCATGCAGCGGAGAATCCGATCATGACCAGTCCCCACAACACTCCTTGACTGGAGGTCTGATCGGGATAGACGAGGAACCCTGTTCCGAGCAAGGCCAGGAGGAATCCTCCCGTCCATACCGAGTACCGCCATCCGGGTAGCGAGCTTGCTCCGAGACCCAGAACGAGGATCAGGACTAGGGCGTATTCGGCCATGAAGTTGTAGTGGAGCCCTTGCCAGTGTGGGTCGGCCTGCATGCCGGTCATCTGCAGTCGCATCTGGCTCGTCAGCAGGATTAGGACCGGGATAGCGGCCACCCCCCAAAGAGCTGTCATTGTCTTGTTGCCGACGTAAGGCCGTCTGCGGAAGATGCCTGCTGGATGGAGGAGACCCGCGACTACGGCGAGAACGAGGACAGCAAAGACCGGTGGTGGGATCCGGGAGACGTCATTGAACGGCCAGGTGGCCGCGCTGAGGAGGATCACCCCGGTGGCTTGCCACATGGGTGCGACCTTGTTGATCGGGTCCCTGAACTGGAGGATGAGTCCGATCATCATTGCCCAGTGGTTAGCGGCTATCGCCAGGAAGTGGACCTTGTGGGGAGCGAAAGCACCCTCGAAATCCTGCCCCGAGGCATAGAAGTCGTTTAGGAAGTCGTCGGGCAGCCAGGCGAGGAAGGGAAACAGGTGGACTCTCCAGAACGCAACGTTTATTCCAACGAGCAGGATCACGACGATCGTGTAGAAGCCGACTTTTCGAGGAGTTCTCCATATTGCCCCGAATCTGTCTTCGGCCGACTCCTGGATCGTTTGGCTCGACTCGGTTCTCATATGACTCCTCCTCCAACCTGTCTCAGTCCGATAGTCCGAAGAAGTCGAGCAGGCTGGCGCAGTCCCTCCACGGCATTTCACCGGGGCCGAACGGATCCGGGAACGGCGCTACCGGGACGACAACATTGCTCGTGTGTGCTGCGAACACTTCGTTCACGTTCCCGAAATGCAGGTGGGAATGGTGGATGTGGAGCGGCAGCGCCTGGTTGGCCGCCAGGTCGACACAATTGCGGACACTCGACGGTCTGGGCGGGAACGACCCCGGTTCCACTTCGACCCCAACAAGCATCACATGCCCGTGCTCGGGTAGCTCCCCGAAGGCGGTGCTGCCGAGCGTGGCGACTCCTAGTGCCACAGTGGCGAGAATGACCATCATCCGGGCCCGGGAACTCCTGGATATGGAGTTGGCTTGCTGTTTCATTGTTCTCGTCTCATAAGCGTCCGGGTTGGTCCGGACTCCCCTATGAGCAACGTAGGACTGCCCGTCATGAGGCGGAACGGGGCTGGCCCCATTTGTTCTCCTGTGGCAGACCCCATCAAGACTGGGGGCGGACCCAATAGACGCGACCGCAATTGATGTGGACAATGTGAGTGGAACGCCCTTCGGAGGCAGGCTGATGGCGAATAAGCAGAGATCGAGACGGTCGATCGCGGTGGCAGTAGCCGTCTTGCTGGCCGCCACCCTGACCGCAGAGCTCGTCTTCGCCGTGTTGAACTGGGAGTACTACTCCGCCCGGGGTGTTGAGGCGATAGAGCACTTTCTGTACATCGCCCTGTTCGGGTTTCTGGGCTCTCTGATCGCCTACAGACGTCCGGACAACCCGATCGGCTGGGTTCTGGCCGGCGTGGCGATCCTCAGACAACTCGGTGCCTTGGCTGCAGTGGTCGACGTCTCCCTCGCCAACGGGACAGAAGTCCACTTGAGCCACATCCTGTTGAGGGGTCTGTGGCCGTCGGGATTCACTTTCGCCTTGCTTGCCTTCGTGTTCGTGATCTTCCCTACCGGGAGGCTGCCTTCGAGACGCTGGCGTCCGGTGTCATGGATTGTGGTCCTGATGGGGGTCGTCGATATCGGATTGTTCAACGTGTATCCGGCGATGGATGCTCGTCGGCTTCTTGCCGAGTCCGACACTGTGGGATCTCTGGTGCCGATGGTCTCCTGGGGTCCGCTCAGCGTCGATCGTCACATCCGTCAGCTGCCCGAACTCGGGGTTGTGCAGGTGATGTTCCTTGTCATGTTGGTGACGTTGATCGGTCTAGGCGTGTGGGCTCAGATCCACCGGCTGCGCACCGGTACCCACTACGAACGACAACAAGTCAAATGGCTAACCCCTGCCCTGATCCTGTGGGCGGTCGGGCTGGCCGCGACACTGGTTGGCTTGCCCTTCGAATCGGTGATTCTTTTGGTCATACCTGTTCCTGTCTGCATGACCATCGCCATCCTCCACTACCGGACCTTCGACATCGACCGGGTCATTAGCCAAACATTCGTCTACGGGATCCTGTCGATCGGCGTCTTTGTTGTCTACGCGGGTGTAGCCGCTGGGGTTGGGTTGGCAGCTGAATCACGACTCCCATTCCAACTCGCCATCGTGGTCACCGCGGTCGTGGCCTTTGCGTTTCAACCGGTCCGCCGCCGGTTGCAACGGATCGCCGACCGCTGGGTGTTCGGTCAACGGCCCACTCCGCTGGAGGCGGTGGCTGGTCTCGAGAGCGGAGGTGAGGACGGGTCGGCCACAGACCTGTCCGACCATTTGGCCGAGACGATACGGATGGTAGGGAGGCTCAGGTGGGTGAGTGTGGCGATCCCACCCCTTGTGGAGCGGACTTCTGGTGATGTCACTGATGAGGTGGAGTTGACCGTCGAGATCGAACATTTAGGAGAGGCGTTCGGAGAGATCAGATGCGGACCCAAAATCAGAGGCCGGTTCAACGACGCCGACGTCAGCCTGGTCCGAGCCCTCGCCTCCCAGGCCGCCCTCGTTCTCTCCAATGTGAGGATGGCTAGCCGGCTGGTTCACGGCCAGGAGACCGAGAGACGACGGATCGAAAGAAACATCCACGACGGCGCCCAACAAGAGCTGGTGGCCCTGATCGCCAAGCTGACGGTGGCCCGTACCAACTTCCGCGACAGCCAACTCGACGAGTCAGTCCTTGTGGAGCTGCAACAGGACGCTGCCCACATCCTCAACGACCTCCGCAACCTGGCCCAGGGAATCCACCCCACCATCCTCACCGACGGAGGACTCGTCGAAGCCGTGGAGGATCGCTGCAAACGCCTCCCCATGGACGCGGTCGTCGACGTGCCTCCAGAGTTACGAGGCGAGCGATTCGACGACGACACAGAAGGCGCCGCCTACTTCTTCGTCGCTGAAGGACTGACCAACGTGCTCAAACACGCGGACGCCACCGGTACCAGGGTCGGGGTACGGCGCAGCAACGGACGAATCGAACTGGAAGTGAGAGACAACGGCATCGGGTTTGACACCACGGCAAACCACCTCAAAGGTCTCACCGGACTCAGCGACAGGTTCCGTGCCCTCGGAGGTGGTATCTCAGTACACAGCGACCTTGGGAACGGGACGGTCCTCAAAGGCCACCTTCCTCTGGAGCAGTCGTGATCAAGACAGTCATCGCCGACGATCACTTCCTTGTACGGGAAGGAACCCGCAAACTATTAGAAGCTTCCGGCGAGGTGAGGGTTCTCGCCACCGTGGAGGACGGTGACCAACTGAAAGAAGCGGTGGATCGGCTCCGACCCGACGCGGTCGTCGTCGACATCCGGATGCCGCCCACCCATCAAATGGAAGGCATCGAAGCAGCCCACCACATCCGAGCACATGCCCCACAGGTCGGAGTCGTGGTGCTTTCCCAGCACGCCAACTCCCTCTACGCCTTCGAACTTTTCAAAGAGGGCACGGCCGGTCTCGCCTACCTCCTCAAAGACCGGGTAGCCGACCTTGACGAACTTCTCCGGGCCCTGCGAGAAGTAGTCGACGGGGGATCGGTCATCGACCCGATCGTCGTCGAGGAACTGTTGAAACGGCCAAGCAACACCCCGGGCCGGCTCCTCAGCACGCTGACCGAACGCGAGAAAGACGTGCTGGCCTCCATGGCCCAAGGAAGATCCAACACCGCCGTCGCCGACAACCTGTACATCTCAGGGTCAGCCGTCGAAAAACACATCAGCTCCATCTTCCACAAGCTGGCACTACCCCCAGGCGAAACGGACACCCACCGACGGGTCGCTGCCGTCCTCGCATTCCTCCAGAACCAGGAAATCAAAAGGTAGAACAGCTCACACCGACGCGCCCAACCTCAGACGCTACTGCCGTCATCCAGTTTCTCGGACGAGCTCTCCACACCCCACGCATAACGCGCGGCCGCCAGCCACGAAATCTTCGGAATCACCCACCCGAGAACCGGCATTATGCGCTAGTGGGTAACGGCCATCGGCAGCTCGGGATGCTTCACATTGGTTGGCCGTGGCATCGTTTGTACTTCAACCCTGAGCCACAAGGACATTGGTCGTTCCTCCCCACCCTCTCAGCTCTGACAGCACCAGAGAGCGAAGCCGAGCTCTCCCGGAGCCGGGTTTCCCGATCCCTCAGCAGATTCTCGGCTCTCCGCAGTCGGGTCTGTCGTTCTGCTAGTTCGAGCTCTCGGACGTCGAGCCGATCGGCCCGATCCTCTAGCTCCGATTGGAGGTCGAAGACACGATCGGGAGCCTCATCGACAACGGTGGCGAGTTCGTGACCAATCAGACCGGCGATGGCCTGTCCCATCGTCAGCCCAAGGGCCTCCGAGTAGCGGCGCCACGTCGACCACACCGCATCCGACACCGGCACCTTCACCGCCTGAACCCCACTCGAGTGGTCCAACTCCACAAGAACTCGACGGTCGACCCTCGCCAAGGTGCCACGATCCAAAGCCACTATTCATCCTCCCCGGTTAACCAGTGAACCGTCGCAACTTGTTGCACGTGCGTGTGTTGTTGGCAGGGTCTGCGCGCGCTTCGCTTGAACCCGTTTGGGGACTCCTCCGGGTGGGGCCGAAGGATTCCGATGTGCCTCGGTGTCAACCACACACAGTGTGGGCTGTTTGGATTTCTGGGAGCCTCGCGATTTCGGACTGAGAGATCCTGGCAAACGGTCGGCCATGCCTCGGATCAAGATTGACGGCATGACGCGACCAGCCGAAGCCTCCGGCCACGGAGAGCCGCTAAACGGGCATACAGACCCTGTCTGTGGGGGTTTGTTAGGTGATCCGGGCCTATCTGTGGTCATGCTCCGGTCCTTTCTCTAAGACCCCTACGTCTGTGATCAGAGCCTTAGCGGGGCTCCTTCGCTTCAGCGGCGCCGCTGCAACGGCACCCACTGCTTTCGTCGAGCCTCAGGGCTCGGCGGGTCGGTTCGAGCCGGTCCCGAATCGAATGCACATCAGGAGTCAATCTTGGCGAACCTCTAGCGCGAACCCCTAACCGACACCCTCACCGAGCGTCTAACCCGCCGTCTAAACCGAGCGTCTAACCGAGCGTCTAACCCGCCGTCTAACCGAGCGTCTAACCCGCCGTCTAACCGAGCGTCTAAACCGAGCGTCTAACCCGCCGTCTCACTTTGAAGGCCGACGCGAGGCGACGGGAGTCCCCGCGAGGCGGTGCAAGGATCTCCACACTGGCCAGGTCGCGGTGACTCCGTCGAGCCAGAAGGCTTTGGGTGAGGTCGTTGGTGAGGGTCCCCGGCTACACGGTTGACACATGGAGCGCTATCGAGTTGGGCCCGGCTGTCGCCAGGCGTCTATGCGTGAGTACGTTTGAGCCATGGGATGGATTCGCAAGCGTCCGGACCGCCCTTCACCGTGGTGAGCCGGGTATCGAGGCCCCGACGGTCGAGAGCACTCGAGGTCTTTTGAACGAAAGGTCGACGCGGAACGGTGGCTCCGGAGCGAGCTCCAGAAAGTGGACTTCGGGATCTGGGTCGATCCCGAATCCGGCAACGTCACTCTCGAGGAATGGTCTGCGATCTGGATGTCCGGGCGCGTCGGACTGACCGAGAAGACGCGGGCCGGCTATCAGGGGATCCTGAACAGTCGGGTGCTTCCCTCATTCGGTGCCGTGCCGGTCAAGAAGATGAGCCGCGCCGCCATCGCCAGCTGGGTCTCGGACATGTCCGAGGAAGGCCTCAGCTCGTCGCGTGTTCGCAACTGCTTCAACGTGCTCGGGGCGTGCCTCGATGCTGCTGTGAATGAAGGGTTGATCGGACGGAATCCGGCTAGAGGTGTCGAGTTACCGACACAATCGGCTCAGACCGATCATCGCTATCTCACGGCGCAACAGGTCGATGATCTGGCATCAGCTGTCCCAACGCAGGCGGACCGCAGTCTCATCTTCGTGCTGGCGTACGGTGGACTTCGTTGGGGTGAGGCGGTGGCCCTGCGGCGAGGGCGTGTCGACATTCTCCGCCGCCAGCTGTCGATCACCGAGGCTGCTACTCAGGTGTCCGGTCGGCTGGTCTTCGGTGAACCCAAGACGCATCGTCGACGACTCGTGCATCTCCCGCGTTTCGTGGCCGAAGAGTTGGCACAGCATCTTCGAAGTCGTCCCTCGGATTCGGATGCTCTCGTTTGGGCGGCAGTGAAAGGCGGACCCTTGAGGTACAACCAGTACCGCAGTCGCGTGTGGGATCCGGGTGTGACCGAAGCCGGTCTCGATGGGCTCACCCCGCACGCCCTACGGCATACCTGTGCGTCGCTGATGCGGGCACAGGGAGCGGACGTCAAGGCGATCCAAACGCAGCTGGGACACCGCTCCCCGATGATTACTCTGAGCATCTACACCCACCTGTTCGAGGACGCTTTCGACTCCGTGATGGACCGTCTCGACGCGGCTCACCGCGACCTGGTGCGGCCCAACAGCGGCCCAAACGTTGTCGAGCTTCCCGATCAGAGGCCGTCACAAGCCTCTGAGCAGGGGGTTTAGATAGTCGGAGGGGTGTCCGAGCGGTCGAAGGAGACGGTCTTGAAAACCGTTGGGCCCTTTCGGGTCTCGTGGGTTCGAATCCCACCCCCTCCGCGGGTCTGTGTCGTGACGCGGCCAGCGGCGTCTGCTTGGGGAACGCGGGCCACTACCCGCGTTGACCGAGTCGTCCGAGTATCTGGTACCGATTACCTTGTGCTGGACGGGCAACGCCCGTTACACAACGGAGAGGTGGCCGAGTGGTCGAAGGCGCTCGCCTGCTAAGCGAGTAAGGGGTTATTAGCCTCTTCGAGGGTTCAAATCCCTCCCTCTCCGCCAACTCCGGCGACACGTCAGCTCTCTGGTCCCCCCGACGTGAGGCTGGGCGCGCGGAGAGCCATCGTCCGATCCCGTTGGCGGGCAGCGTGTTGATCACTCGCTCGGGACCTATTCCCGCACGCTGCAGGGTGGCGATGGCGTTGGAGATGTTCTCCATCTCGATGATCCGGTGGGCGTCAGAATTGGCGGCGAAGATCGCCCCTCTCGCCGCGGCGAGCGGCATCCAATCGGCCGACAGATCGAGCCGGTCGCGGTGCCCATTGGTCTCCAACGCCACGTCGTTGCCGACAGCGGCGTCGATGACTGCCTCCATGTCGACGTCCAATGGCGGGCGTATCCCGATTCGACGTCCGAAAGGGTGGGCGAGAACGCGGACGACCGGGTGTTCCAACGCGCGGATGATGCGAAGGGTTTGGGTATCGCGATCGAGCCCGAAGTGGGAGTGGACTCCGGCGACGGCGAAATCGAGCAACGACATCGCGTGGGCATCGAGGTCGAGGCTCCCGTCCTTCTCGATGTTGAGTTCGGCACCGTGGACTATGACGAGATCGGGGTGTCTTCGCCGCACCTTGGAGATGAGAATGCCTTGAGCGGCTATCGCTCCCTCGTCGAGACCACCGAATCGCAGGCCCTGAGTGTGATCGGTCACGGCGATGTACTCGTATTTGCGCCCACGAGCCGTGTCGACGATCTGGTCCAGAGTCATCCGACCGTCGGGCGACCCCTCCGAGTGCACGTGCAAGTCTCCTCTGATGTCCTCGACTCGCACGACGGCGGGAGCAGCATCGATGGGAAGGCCACGCGCGGGCGCCGGAACGAGGGCGAGGCCCGCCGACTCATAGGCCTCGTGCTCGGTCGGGTAGGGATCGCGGGTGACCGTCATCGCGTGCTCAACAGGGCCCGTCGCCCACAGGAGGCTGGTTCCGGCCGCCTCCGGCGCGGATAGGTGGACGGCGACGGGGATCTGGTCGAGGGTCGATCCCCAGATTGTGTCGTCGCCGATGCTCACGGTGTGCAGAACGGCGGTGACCGAGAGGAATTCGACGAGCCGGTCGGGCTCATTGGCCACGGCGACGAGGTCTAGTCGATCCACCCACTCCTCGGTCCGTCTCACGGAGCCGGCGATGTCGATCCAGCAGCCGGTGTGCTCGGTGATGTGATCCGAGAGGGTCGTGGCCATCGACCAGGCCTGGTGGGCAGGGAAGAAGCCCGGACCCGGGGAGAGGTCGAGGATCCGGCTCCACAACTCGAGAGTCTGTGGACCTGCTCCCCGGAGTGTCCCGGCGGCTCCCGACTCGATCGCGCCCACGAGATCGATCCTGGTCTCGATCCCGAGGCTCTTGAGATCACGCAGCATCCTCGGAGACATCCGGGGAAGACGACGCAGCAACTGGGTTTCGAGTGGATATGCCTCTTCCAGTGGTATCAGCTGATTGACGCCCCCGCTGGTGCGATACTCATCCAAGAGCGCGGCGATACCCGGTCCGATCCCCGTGGTGGCGAGGAGGTCTTCTTGGCTCACTTCGAGCCCTTGGAGGTCGTCGAGGGACCACACCGCTTTTCTGTAAGCCTTGGACCGAAACGACCTCCGATCTTCCGCCGCCTGAACCAGGTCGGCCAGCCGCCAGAGCGCACGAGCGAAACCCCGCCTGGATGGCTCTGCTGTCATGGGACGATCATGGAATCAGAGGCAGTCGTTCGGCTCGTGCTCGGCTCTCCAGGCGCCGATTCGAGTCGCAGTCTCGATCGCCTGGTACAAGAGCTCCTCGAGATGGGTGCGATCCATGTCCCTGCCTCTCTCTGTTTGGGCTGCCACAAGTACCCGTGCGTGGCCGCAGAGAAACTCGACTGTTTCGGGTGGCTCCCCCGATGAAGGAGAGGTGGCCATTTATCTCATTCATCGAGGCGGGGGCTTCCTCGAGGTTGGAATTGGTGATAGGCCTGCGATGACCAGCGCCGCGATGAACGCTACGGACACCACTCGGAGGATCTGCTCCCGACCGTTGGTTCCGCTGTCAATGGAGGAAAGCTCGACTTGACGTCAGCGGCGCCGGCCATCGCAGCGAGTACCCATTGTCGACATGACGTAACCGGGGTTTGAGTCTCGACTGTTCGGGGGATCTTGGGGCGATGATCGGGATCGACTCACCAGAGCTCGCCGCAGATGCCGGCCTCCACTATGTCCCGCCGGACGCTCCCGGTTATCGCCGGGTGAGGAGAGGAAACGGCTTCTCATACCAGTCTCCTGACGGCCAGACGGTGAATGGGAGCATCAAGAAGAGGATCGACAGCCTGGTGATACCCCCGGCGTGGGAAGAGGTCTGGATCTCGAGAGACCCGCTCGGTCACATTCTCGCCACGGGCCACGACAAGGCCGGCCGCAAGCAGTACATC
>Ga0214468_1000618_pt1 | contig 11114 bp, 12 predicted proteins | sample RVTome_9_FD_187334 | JGI IMG/M metagenome (GOLD analysis project Ga0214468, IMG submission 187334) | Soil microbial communities from uranium-contaminated site in the Upper Colorado River Basin, Wyoming, United States - RVT155D38 HiSeq ...
CCACGGCGGTGACTCGGAGCCGGCGGCCCTGCTCGTCCGCGGTGGCCTCTTCGGGACGAAGACGATGATCGTCCCGGCCGTGGACGTCCTCGAGGTCGTGCCCCGGGCGAAGCGCGTCGTCGCGCGCGCAGGCCGGCCCGGCTGACGCTCAGGCGAGCGTCGTCAGCGCGAGGGCGAGCCCGAACCCGAACGTCGTCGCGAGGCCGACCTTGCTTCCTCCGTGCTCGAACGCCTCGGGCATCATCGTGTCCGCGAGCATCGTGAGGATCGCACCGGCTGCGAACGAGAGGACGAACGCGATCGTCCGGGGCGACGCGTCGTCGAAGGCCGCGTAGCCGGCCAGGGACGCGAGGCCGCTCACGAGCGCGACGAGCGCCCACAGGCCGAGGATGCGTGCCCGCGTCCAGCCGCTCGCCGCGAGCCCGGTCGTCGCGGCGATGGCCTCGGGGACGTTGGAGAGGAAGACGGCCGCGACGACCGCCACGCTCACCCCGCCGCCGGCCAGGAGGCCGAGCCCGATCACGATCGACTCGGGGATCCCGTCGAGCACGATCCCGAGCACGATCGCGAGCGGCGCGCCCGAAGCCTGCTCCCCGCTCGAGCGCTTCCGCCCTTTGCCTCCCCGCCGCTCGAGCACGAGGTTGCCGACGAAGAACGTCATCGCCCCGGCCGCCAGGCCGAGCGCGACACCGCCCCCGCCGGCGGTCGTGTCGAGCGCCTCTTCGACGAGGTCGTACGCGACGGCGCTGATCAGGACGCCGGCCCCGAAGGCCATGATCAGGCCGAGGACGCTGCGGTCGATGCGCAGCCGCAGCGCGAGCACGCCGCCGACGAGCAGCGACGACCCCGCGAAGAGGCCCCAGAGGAATGCGGCGCTCATCGGCGCGGGCCGCTCACGCGAAGGGCCCGAGCGCCTCGGCCTGGTCCTCGGCGCGGGTCGCAAACGCGATCGAGCCGCCGGAGGCGAGCAGGAAGGTCACGATCGCCGGTTCGTCTCCGATCAGGCGCAGGCGGTCCCGCTCCTCCTCGGTCGCCCTCCGCGCCGACGCGCTCGACACCCAGAGAATCGCCTCGTTCCAGGCGGCCGGGCTCCGGCGGAAGGCGAAGACGTCGCCCACCCAGACCCCGTGGCCCGGAAGCCACCGCTCTCGGTCCGGATGGCGCATGAAGGCCCGGACGTTCGAGGGCCGCCGCCGGAGCGCACGGTTGCGACGCACGATGAGGACGAGTGCGAGGACGCCCAGCCCGAGCACCGTGAGCACCGCGGCGAGCGCGGCACTCACGGTGTGCTCCCACGTCCGGCCCGGTTCCGGTCAGATCCCGAGGATCGCCTTTTTCTTGGCCTCGAACTCCTGGTCGTTGATGATCCCCTGGTCTCGAAGGCTTGCGAGCTTCTGGAGCTCCTCTGTGTAGTCGGGAGCGGCGGGCGCGGGCGGCGCCTCGTACTGCGGCTCCGGCTCGGCCTGGCCTCCGCTCATGCTCTCGTGCATGGCCATCTGGCGACGCGAGGTGCGGCGCGCCGTGCGGCGGGCAACTCTGCGACTCGGTCCGAACATCTCCGTTCCTCCTTGCGGTCAGGCGCTATGTGCTGAGGGCGGCTTCTTCGGCCGCGAGCATCCCGATGGCGACGAGGTCCTCCGGATGCACCCAGCCGTCCGAGATCTGGTATCCGTTCGCGCTCCGGACGGCATCCCGGAACGGGATCGCCCACCGGTGCTCGAGCAGGATCACCGCCGCGGCGGAGCCGGGCGGGATCTCGTCGAGGACGTCCCAGGTATCCGCGTCCTCCTCGGGCTCGTCGCGCTTCGCGGCGGCGGCGGAGGCGCCCAGCTCGGCGCCCGCCTCGGCGCCTTCGACGCCTCCCGCCCCGAGGCCGACGAGCGCCCCGACGAGGGCCCCGAACTCGGCGGCCTCGTCGTCGCTCAGATCGCTCCGCCTCAGCACCTCGACCTCGCCGTTCTCGTCCTTGTGCACCGCGATCCCGTCGATCACGCGCACGAGATCGCCTTCCTTGAGCCTGTCGAGCTCCGCGACGATCTGACCCTGGAAGTCGGGTTTGTCGAAGCCGAGCACGAGCAGCTGAACGGGTCCGAAAGCCATGTGCGGTCTCCTTTTCTCGTTGCGCGACCCCAGCATCCCAGCCCCGGCCTAGGAAGACCTCCCCCGGCTCCGCCGTTCACCCGGGTGAACGGTCGGCCCGGGCGGCGTTTCACGACCGGCGGCCCGTTTACATTCGGGTCCGCGTGGAACCTCGGCGTCCCCAGACACCCGGCGCGGGCGGCGTCCGCCCCCGGGGTCAGGCCCGGAGCCGTCTGCGCGAACGAACCGCGCGCGCGATCGCCTCGCGCCGCGTCTTCCCCTACCTCGCGACCGTCACCGTCCTGATCGCCGTCGGCGTCGGAATCCTCGTGCGCCTGATCGCGCCGAAGGACTTCGACACGGTCGGCGAGGGGATCTGGTGGGCCGTCGTCACGCTCGGCACGGTCGGGTACGGCGACGTCGTCCCGTCCACGCCGTGGGGCAGGGTCGTCGGCGGCCTCGTGATCATTCTCGGGGTCACGTTCCTCGCGTTCCTGACCGCGACCGTGACGTCGATGTTCGTGTCGAACGAGCAGCGGCGGGAGACCGAGCGCCTCGATGCGCTCCGGGAGGCGAGCGAGGGGGAGGTCCTCGCGCTCCTCCAGCGGCTCGAGGAGCGGCTCGGGGCGATCGAGGCGAAGCTCGAGCGAAACGGCGAGAGGTAGAAGCCGGGCGCGATGGCCGGAAGTGCGGACGGCGGAACGCGGGCGGCGGGCGCGACGCTCGTCCTCCTCACCCTCGCGTCGGGGCAGTTCCTCATGACCCTCGACAGCTCGGTCATGAACGTGTCGATCGCGACGGTCGCCGAGGACGTCGGCACGGACGTGAGCGGGATCCAGGGCGCGATCACCGCCTACACGCTCGTGATGGCGACGCTCATGATCATGGGCGGCAAGATCGGCGCGCTGATCGGGTCGAAGCGGGCGTTCACGATCGGCTGCGTCATCTACGGCGCGGGGTCGCTCACGACGTCGCTTGCGCCGAGCCTGCCCGTCCTCCTGTTCGGCTGGTCCTTCCTCGAGGGCGTCGGCGCGGCGCTGATCATGCCCGCGATCGTCTCGCTCGTCGCCTCGAACTTCCCCGCCGAGCGCCGCGCCGCCGCCTACGGCCTCGTGGCGGCCGCCGGGGCGACCGCGGTCGCCGTCGGCCCGCTGATCGGCGGCTTCGCCACCACGTACTTCTCCTGGCGCTGGGTGTTCGCCGGCGAGGTCGTGATCGTGGGCGCGATCCTCCTGCTCGCCCGGCGCGTCGCGGACGCGGAGCCGGGGAAGCGGCCGCAGATCGACTTCGTGGGCGCCGTGCTCTCGGCGCTCGGGCTCGGGCTCTTCGTCTTCGGCGTCCTCAAGTCGGGCGTCTGGGGCTGGGTCTCGCCGAAGGCGGATGCCCCCTCCTGGCTCGGGCTCTCGCCGGTCGTGTGGCTCGTCGTCGCGGGCCTCTTCCTGCTCTGGCTCTTCTTCCGCTGGCTCGCCCGCGTCGAGGCCCGAGGCGGCGAGCCCCTCATCCGCCCGGCGATGCTGCAGAACCGCCAGCTGCGCGGCGGCCTCACGATGTTCTTCTTCCAGTTCCTCGTGCAGGCCGGCGTCTTCTTCGTCGTTCCGCTCTTCCTCTCCGTCGCGCTCGGCCTCAGCGCGCTCCAGACCGGCGTTCGCCTTCTCCCGCTCTCGTTCGCACTCCTTGCGGCCGCGATCGGCATCCCGCGGCTGCTGCCGGACGTCTCGCCCCGCCGCGTCGTCCAGCTCGGGCTCCTCGCGCTTCTCGCGGGGACGGTCGTCCTCCTGGGAGGCCTCGAGCCGGGCGCGGGCGCGGAGATCGTGGTCGTGCCGATGCTCCTGATCGGCCTCGGGATCGGGGCGCTCGCCTCCCAGCTCGGCGCGGTGACCGTCTCCGCCGTCCCCGACGAGCAGAGCCCCGAGGTGGGAGGCCTCCAGAACACGGCCACGAACCTCGGCGCCTCCCTCGGGACGGCGCTCGCCGGGTCGCTTCTCATCGCGGCGCTGTCGGCGGCGTTCCTCGCGAACATCCAGGCGAGCCCCGACATCCCGGAGTCGGTGAAGAGCGCGGCGACGACCGAGCTCGCAGGCGGCGTCCCCTTCACCTCGGACGCGGATCTCGAGGACGCGCTCGAGGAGGCGGGGGCCGACCCCGACGTCACCCAGGCCGCGCTCGACGCGAACAGCGACGCCCGGCTCGACGGTCTCCGTGCGGCCCTGACGATCCTCGCCCTCCTCGCCGTCGTGGCGCTCTTCTTCACGTCGAGCATCCCGCGCTCCCAGCCGCACGCGGGGCGAAGCCCGTAGCGTCAGCCGTCCGCGGCGCAGCGGAAGCCGACGTTCCCCGTCGACGAGTCGGGTGTCGAGCCCTGGCGCGCGGCCACCCGGTAGCGGCGGCAGTACGAATGGTGGCAGAGGTACGAACCGCCCTTCTGGGTCCTCCGCGTCCCGTTCGGCGGTCCCATCGGGTCGCGTCTTCTGTCCCTCTGGCGGAAGGTCGGATGGAACCAGTCCGCCGTCCACTCCCACACGTTGCCGGTCATGTTGTGGAGTCCGTATGCGTTGGGCGGGAACGAGTCCACCGGCGCGGTCCCCGCGAAGCCGTCCTCCTCCGAGTTCCGGGCGGGGAAGTCGCCCTGCCAGACGTTCATCCGGTGCTCCCCGCCGGGCTCGAGCTCGTCGCCCCACGGGTACGCCTTGGACTCGAGCCCCCCGCGTGCGGCGAGCTCCCACTCCGCCTCGGTCGGGAGCCTCGCCCCCATCCAGGCGCAGTAGGCGCTCGCATCGTTCCAGGACACGTGGACGACCGGATGGTCGGGACGATCGGCGATCGACGAGTGGGGCCCTTCCGGGTGCCGCCAGTCGGCGCGCTCCACCTTCCGCCACCAGGGGGCCGTCGCGACGCCCTCGGTCGGCGGGAAGTCGTCGGGGAGAAAGCCGGCGAAGACGAACGACCAGCCGAACCGTTCCGCCTCCGTGACGTGGGCCGTCGCCTCGACGAAGCGGGAGAAGTCGGCGTTCGAGACCGCGCACGGGTCGATCGAGAAGGGGAGGATCTCGACCTGGCGCACCGGCCCCTCCCCGTCCTCGGGATACGCCCACCGGTCCTCGCTCCCGAGGAGGAACGCGCCTCCGTCGAGGCGCACCATGCCTTCGTTAGCCCGGCCGCGCGCCGCCGGCACCGGCGGCCGGCCCGTGGCGGGCCGGCCGCTCGACGGTGCGCAGCACGACGGCGCCACGCTACTGGCGCGCCATCGCAATCTGCAGGCGCTCCTCCGGGGAGATGAGGTGGTCGACGTCCTCCGCAGCGGCGTCGACGTCGATCTGCACCCAGTGCACCGTGCCGGTGAAGGCGTTGTCGTGCAGCCCGTACTCGGGCGATACGAGCGCGCCGCCCTCTCGGCCGACGTCACACGTATCGTCGGCCGAGAAGATCATCGCCGCCGTCGCTTCGACGCGTCCCTCGCCTACGTCGTCTCCGTCGACGTAGAGCCTCACCTCGCCGCCCTTGCCGAGTCCGCCGCCGTCGTAGGCGAACTCCATGCGCACCTGGTGCCGGCCGGGCGGCAGCGTCTTCCGCCCCGAGACGAAGAAGTGCTGGATGCCGAGGAGGTTGTAGCAGTACGTCGGCACGCCGTCCTTGGCGTAGAGGGACCAGCCGCCGATGCTGCCGCCCTGCGCGATGATGACGCCGGTAGCTCCGTCCTCCGGCACGTCGACCTCAGCGGTGACCGCGTGCGATTTGTTCTTGATGCTGAGGACGGAGTGCTCGGAGAGCCGCCCCATACCTCCGAAGAGCAGCTGTGACGTGCCCTCGATGAGCGCGGGCCTGCCGGCCAGATCCGGGTTGATCCGTTCGGCTGCCCGGTCGTCCAGCGGGAGGACGTTGTACTTCAGGGCCTCGTCGTGCCAGAGCCGCTTCAGCTCGTCGAGCTTCTCCGGGTGCTCCGCCGCGAGGTCGCGAGCCTGGCTCCAGTCGGTCGAGACGTCGTAGAGCTCCCAGCGGTCGTCTTCGAACGCCGGCATCTCACCGCCGACCAGGATCCACGGCGTCTTGTGCTTCGTGCACGCGGTCCAACCCCGATGGTAGATGGCGCGGTTCCCGAACATCTCGAAGTACTGCGTCTCGAGCCGGTCGGGGGCGGATCCGTCGCGGAGGGCATAGAGCATGCTGATCCCCTCGATGGGCTTCTGCTCCACTCCTTGCACCGTCCGCGGCTCGGGAATCCCCGCGGCCTCGAGGACAGTCGGCGCGACGTCGACCACGTGGTGGAACTGCGACCGCACCTCTCGGGCGGAGTCGATACCGGACGGCCAGTGGACGATAGTGCCGTTGCGCGTGCCTCCCCAGTGCGAGGCGACCTGCTTCGTCCATTGGTAGGGCGTGTCCATCGCGTGCGCCCAGCCCACCGCGTAGTGGTTGTATGAGTCGGGCCCGCCGAACTGCTCCAGGCGCTCGAGCATGAACTCCGGCGTTTCAAGCGCGGCGGCGCCGTTGAAGTTGATCATCTCGTTGAAGGTTCCGTTCAGCGTTCCCTCGGCCGAGGCTCCGTTGTCGCCGATGATGTAGTAGACGAGCGTGTCCTCGAGGACGCCGAGGTCTTCGAGCGCGTCCACGAGGCGGCCGACGTGGTAGTCGGTGTGCTCGAGGAAGCCGGCGTAGATCTCCATCTGCCGGACGAGAACGGGCTTGAGCTGGTCGGGCATGTCGTCCCATGCAGGGATCTCGTCGTGCCGCTCGGTGAGCTCGCTGTCGGGCGGAACGACGCCGAGCTCCTTCTGCCGCGCAAGCGTCTCCTCTCGCAGAACATCCCAGCCCTGGTCGAACCTGCTCCGGTACTTCTCTGACCACTCGGGCGGAACGTGGTGCGGCGCGTGCGTCGCCCCGGGCGCAAAGTAGACGAAGAACGGCTTGTCGGACATGAGCGCCTTCTGCTGGCGGATCCAAGAGATCGCCCGGTCGGTCATGTCCTCCGTGAAGTGGTAGCCCTCATCCGGCGTCCGCTCGGGCTCGACGGGCGTCGTGCCGTCATAGATGGCCGGGTAGTACTGGTGGGCTTCCCCGCCGATGAATCCGTAGAAGTGCTCGAAGCCACCGCCTCCGGTGGGCCAAGCGTCGAACGGGCCCATCGGGCTCGTCTCCCAGACCGGCACCTCGTGGCACTTGCCGAACTGGGCGGTCGAGTAGCCGTTCAGCCGGAGCGTCTCGGCGAGCGGCGCACACGTGTTGGGGCGGATCGAGTTGTAGCCCGGGGCCGACGTCGCAATTTCCGTGATGCCGCCCATGCCGACCGAGTGGTGGTTGCGGCCGGTGAGGAGCGCCTGCCGCGTGGGGGAGCAGAGCGCCGTCGTGTGGAAGCGGTTGAGCTTCAGGCCGTTCCTCGCCAGGCGCTCCGCCGTCGGCGTCGCGCACGGACCGCCGAAGGCGCTCGACGCGCCGAAGCCGACGTCGTCGAGCAGGACGATCAGGACGTTCGGGGCGCCGTCGGGCGGCCGCACCGGCTTGATCGGCGGGAACGTCGCCTCCGGGTCCTTCGCGTCCTCGTAGACCGGCCCGGAGTACGGTTGGTCCGGAATCGGAAGGTGATCGCGGACGAGGTCGTCTGGCATCTCTCAGCTCCTCGCGTGAGTGGGCGAGCAGAAGCGCTCGGCCTTCGATCGTGCCGCGCGCCGCGCCAGCCGACACCACCCGCCGGCGCGGATCACCTGGGTGAACCGGGCGTGCAGCGCGGGCGAGCCTACGCTCGCCTTGAGCGCGATCTGCGCGTCCGACGGACGGACGAGCGTGTAGAGGAGCAGCCCGGCGAACGGGAGGATCAGCATCGCGATCGCCCAGCCCGCCTTGGCGCCCAGCCCGAGGTCGCCGCGCCGGACGACGTCGATCGAGGCGCGCGCCCACGCGACGAGGAAAACGGCGATCGCGGCGATGATCAGGATCGAGCGAGCATGGTGCGCCGTCGCTGTGGCTGTCGCCGGGCCGGCGGCGCCCGCACCGCCTGGAAGATGCCGGTTGCGGGCGGCGCAGGCGCGGCAGGCCGTCAGTCCGCCACCGGCTCCAGCGGCCGGCTGAGCGACCAGATCACCCATACGGCGAGACCGATCATGAGCAGCGACCACCACGGGTAGTACGGCAGGAAGAAGAAGTTGATCACCGCGCTCACAACGGCGAGCGTGATGCCCAGGATGCGGGCCCACGTCGCGCCGGAGAAGACGGCGATCCCGCCGGAGGCGACGAGGAGGCCGCCGATCAGGTGGATCCAGCCCCAGGCCGTCACGTCGAACTCGAACGTGTAGTTCTCGGCTACGACGTAGAACTCGTCGTCGATCAGGGCGACGAGGCCCGCCACGGCGTGGAACAGGCCGACCAGCAGCATGATCACGCCCGCGAAGACCGTCCCTCCGATTGCCCACCCGCTGACCTGGCGGCTCCGTGCTCCTTCGTCGTGCATGGTCATGTCACGGCTCCTCTCACTACTCGGGCACTTCCGATTTCGCGCCGATGGTCGCGTGACTCGCGGTGGGCGTCATCGCCCGCGGCGCGCGTTCACCCAGGTGAGAAGCTTGCGAGGGCGAGGACTTTCCTGCGCGGCTCCACGACACTGCCGTTCATGCCCAAGCGCTATGCCGCCCGGATGGGACGGGCCGCCGTCCGCTACGGAATCGTGATCCGCGGCACGATCGCCCAGCCGCTGACCGGCCCGCTCGAGCGGATGACGGTCTCGCGCGCCGGCGATGAGACCATCCTCGTGGGCGACATCGTCGACCAGGCCCAGCTCCACGGCGTGATCCGCTGGCTGTGCGACCTCGGCGTCGAGATCGTGAGCGTCAACCCGCTCCGACCGCGTGCCGGCGATCGCTAGGTCGTAGCGCGGGCGCCGCGTCAGGAGGTAGCCCACCATCTTGATGCACTCGGTTCACCTGGGTGATCGGGCGGGCGGGTGAGGTAATCCGGTCCCCTCCTGGCGCATACTCGGCGGGCGATGACCTCCCTCGAGCCGCGACCGCGGACTTCGCCACGGTCGCGAGCGACCGGGGAAGACCCGAACGTCAGGGATCTCGTCCGGTCGACGCTCGTGGTCGTCGCGGTCGTGCTTGTCGTCGCCGCGGCCCTCGTCGGCGTCTGGCTCGTACGGGAGACGATCGTCTGGCTCGTGGCCGCCGGCTTTCTCGCCTTCTCGATCGAGCCCCTCGTCCGCACCTTCCAGCGGCGGGGGATGGGCCGCGGCGCGGCGACGGCCCTCGCCTTCGTCACGCTCGCGGTCGTCGTCCTCGTCTTCACCTTTGCGATCGTCCCGCCGGTTGTGGACGGTGCGCGAGAGCTCGCCGACCGGGTTCCGGCCTACGTCGAGCAGCTGCAGGACACCTCTGCGTCCGACGCCCTCAACGCCGACGGGGCGATCGAGAGCGCGGGGAGCGCCGCTCAGGACACCGGCAACTTCTTCGCTCGGTCGGACTCGATCCTCGACGCGATCGGCGCGCTCGTGTCCGGCGGCTTCGCCCTCTTCATGGTCTTCACGTTCACGTTGTACTTCCTCGTCTACGGCCGCGACCTCGTCGGACGGGTCGAGGCGAGGCTCGCGCCGCACGCACGGCGCCCGTTCCGCCGCGCCCTCGCCGAGACGTACGACATGAACCAGGGCTACTGGTACGGGAAGTTCCTGATCGGCGTGATCGCCGGCCTGACGACCTTCGTGACGATGAAGCTCCTCGGCCTGCCCTATGCGGCCCCGCTCGCGCTGTTCGTCGCGATCACCGACCTCATCCCCAACATCGGCGCGACGCTCGGGACGATCCCCGTCGTCATCGTCGGCCTCCTCGAGGAGCCCTGGAAGGGCGTCGTGGCCGGCGCCGTCCTCATCGCCTACCAGCAGGTCGAGAACAACCTCATCACGCCGAAGGTCTTCAAGAGGACGGTCGAGATCCACCCCTTCCTCTCCGTCGTGACGGTGATCGTGTTCACGGCGCTCCTCGGAATCGTCGGCGCGCTCGTCGCCGTGCCCGTGACGAAGGCGATCCAGATCGCGGTCGACGCCGTCCAGGAGGCCCGGGCGTCCCGGCCCGAGACGCCCGCCGCGGCGGGCTGAGCAGAAGGTGCCGGCCTCGGTCCCCGCCAAGCGGCTGCTGCCGATCGACGAGCCGTCGCGCGCGCGACGGCTCCTCGTGATCGCGGGCTGGCTCGTCGCCGTCGCGATCGGCGTCTCGCTCCTCGGCGCCCTCGGCATCGACGTCGTCGGCTGGTTCGAGAGCCTCTGGGACACCCTGACCGAGATCTCGCTCGGATACCTGGTCGCCGGGCTGAGCCTCCAGACCGTGCAGACCACGCTGACGGCACTGGGTTGGTACGCGATCCTCCGCGCCGGATATCCGGACGCGCCGGTCGCGTACCGCCACGTCCTCGCCGCCTACGCCGCCGGGATCGCGATGAACGGCTTCCTGCCCGCGAACATCGGCACGCTCGCGATGCTCCTCATGTTCCTCGCGATCATCCCGGGCGCCACGTTCCCCGGGGTGCTCGGGGCGATGGTCGTGCAGAAGATCTTCTTCACGGTCGCGGGCACGGCGGTCTATCTCTACCTCTTCCTCTCCGTGCCGGGGTCCTTCGAGCTGCAGCTCGGCGGGCCGCAGGACAACCCCGTCGTGACGCTCTTGATCCTCCTGGGCGGAGTCGTGCTCCTCGTCGTCCTCGCCCGCGTCTTCTGGCGGAAGCTGCAAGGGCTCTGGGCGAAGGCGAAGGAGGGCGGCGCGATCCTCGCGACGCCGCGACGCTACGTCGTACGGGTCCTCGCCCCCTCGTTCGTGGCCTGGGTCGCCAAGCTCGGCGTCGTCGGGGTCTTCCTGGCCGCGTACGGGATCCCGGTGACCTTCCACACGATCATGTCGGTGGTCGGCGGCAACTCGCTCGCGAACACCGTCTCCGCGACGCCCGGCGGGGTCGGCGTGAACCAGGCCGTGAACGCCGCCTCCCTGAACGACGTCACGGACACGGCCACGGCCACGGCGTACTCGATCGGCCAGCAGCTCGCCGTGACCGCGTGGAACATCGTG
>Ga0214468_1000620_pt1 | contig 11107 bp, 7 predicted proteins | sample RVTome_9_FD_187334 | JGI IMG/M metagenome (GOLD analysis project Ga0214468, IMG submission 187334) | Soil microbial communities from uranium-contaminated site in the Upper Colorado River Basin, Wyoming, United States - RVT155D38 HiSeq ...
TGCAGGATGTCGACGAACCTCGTGTCGTCGTCGATGTCTCTGACCTTCACCGTCTCTCCGTGCGTCGGGTCCCGGCCGGTCCGATCGTGGAAGCTACGGAGATCGCGGGGGGGCTGCAGGGCCGATTGCGGACCCGACGCTTGACGCCCGCCCGCCGTCGCGCTCGCTTCCGGGCGCCCGCGGTCCGCCCGCACCCGGAGCTCGAAATGCCGATCCCCCGTCACGATTCCCGCTCGTGATCCTGCTCGAGGCGTGCGTCGACACCCCGGGCGGCGCCATGGCCGCCGCGAGGGCGGGCGCGGGTCGCGTCGAGCTATGCGCGAACCTCGTCGAGGGCGGCACGACCCCGAGCGCCGGCTCGATCGCGCTCGCCGTCGAGCGCTCGGACGCGCCCGTGATGGTCATGGTCCGGCCGCGCGGCGGCGACTTCCTCTACTCCGGCGGCGAGCTCGAGGAGATGCGGCGGGACATCGCGGTCGCCGGCGAGCTGGGAGCGCACGGCGTGGTGTTCGGGCTGCTGCGCCCCGACGGACGCGTCGACCAGGAGCGCACGGCGATGCTGATCGAGGACGCGGGCCCCCTTTCGGTGACGTTCCACCGCGCCTTCGACCTGTGCCGCGATCCGTTCGAGGGGCTGGAGACGCTGGCCGCGTTGGCCGTCGACCGCATCCTCACCTCCGGTCAGGCGCCGGGTATGCCGGAGGGCCTCGGGCTCATCCGCGAGCTTGTCGCGGCCGCGGACGGCCGCCTCGGGATCCTGCCGGGCGGCGGAATCCGGCCATCGAACGTGGGCGAAGTCGTCGCGATCCCGGGGGTCGAGGAAGTCCACGTCCGAGCGGCCCGCGCGCGTCCGAGCCCCATGACGTTCCGGCGCTTCGGGATCGCGGTGGGCTCGCCGTACGAGCCCGACGAGTACCGTCTGGTCGACACGGATACGGAGGGCATCCGCGCGCTCCTCGAGGCGGCCACTGCGGTGTAGCGGCGGCGTCCGACATCGCGACGCCGTCCGACCGCCGCCTACTCCTGGCGAAGCGTCGTGGTGGGGTCCACGCCGGCGGCCCGCCGCGCGGGGAGATAGCAGGCGGCGAGCGAGGTCAGACCGAGCAGCGCCGCGACCCCCGCGAACGTCCAGCCGTCGGTCGCGGTCACCCCATAGAGCAGGCTTTCCATGAAACGGGTCAGACCGAGGGCCGCAAGCGCGCCGATCGCCAGACCCGCACCGGCGAGTCCGAGGCCGCGGCGCACGATGAGCCCGATGACGCGCGGGCGAGTCGCGCCCAGGGCGATGCGGATGCCCACCTCGCGTGACCGCCGGGCGACGAGGTAGCTGAGCACGCCGTAGATGCCCACCACGGCGAGGGTCAGGGCGACCGCCGCGAACAGCCCGAGGAGGAGCGCCTGGAACCGGGGCCGTGCCACCGAACGGCCGAGCAGCGACTCGTACGTCGCCACCGACCCGACGGGCTGAAGGGGGTCGATACGGCCGACCAGCTCCGGGAGAGCGGCCACGACCGATGCCGGATCGCCACTCGTCCGGATCACCACCTGCTGGTTCCACACCGTGGCCTGGGCGAGGGGGAAGTACGCCGTCATCGGCGGTGGGTCGCCGAGCCCGAACTCGTGCACGCCGCCCACGACTCCGATGACCTCCGTCTCGAGCGGCTCGCCGAGGTCGATGAGGAGCCGCCGACCCACGGGGTCTTCATCCGGGAAGATCGTCTCGACGAACGGCCGGTTGACGATGACCACCGGGGGCGCGCCCGCGCGGTCCGCCTCGGTGAACGCGCGTCCCCGGAGGAGAGGGATCCCCATCGCTTCGAAGAACCCCCGGCTCGCGGAGCGGATCTGCGCGTTGAACTGGGTCTCGGTCCCGAGCTGGTGTCTCCCGGGGACGGCCATGTAGGTGTCGTTGCCGGGACCGGCCAGAGGGAGCTGCGACGTGAAGCCCACGGCGCTCACACCGGGGAACGCCTCCAGACGCGTCTCCAACGCCTCGTCGAACGAGAGCACATCCGCCTCCCCCTCGAACCGCGCCGCGGGGAGCGACAGCGAGGCGGTGACCGCCCCCTCGGTCCGGAAGCCCGGGTCGACACTCACGAGTCGCGCGAAGCTCCGGAGCAGGAGCCCGGCTCCGATGAGCAGCACGAACGAGAGGGCCACCTCGCCGACCACGAGCGCACCGCGCACCCGCCCGGACACGCCCGATCCCCCGCGCCCCCCGGCCTTCAGTGCGCGCGTCAGATCGGGCCGCGCCGCCGCGAGGGCGGGCAGGAGCCCGAACACGAGTCCCGTGAGCAGCGAGACCCCGATCGCGAAGGCGAGCCCCCACCCATCCAGCCCGATCTGCTCGATCCGCGGGAGCGTTCCCGGCTCGATGGCCCGCAGGAGACGGACGCCGAGGACGGCAAGCCCGACGCCGGCCACGCACCCCAGCCCTGCCAGCGCGAGGCTCTCGGTGAGGAGGAGACGCACGATCCGGCCCCGGCTGGCGCCGAGCGCGGTCCGTACCGCGATCTCGGTCCGCCTCCCGGTCCCCCTCGCGAGCAGGAGGTTCGCGACGTTCGCGCACACGATGAGAAGCACGAGGGCGACGGCACCCCACAGGATCTCGAGCCCGGTGCGCACCGGCCCGACCACGAATTCGCGGAGGGGCTGGATCACGAGACGCCAGGTCGCGTTGGATTCGGGATACTCGCGCTCGAGACGCGCGGCGATCAGGTCGAGCTCGGCCTGCGCTCCCTCCAGCGTGACGCCGGGCCGCAGGCGGCCAACGAGTCTCAGGTTGTGGAAGCGCCGCACGAGATTGCTGCCCGTGTGGAGCGGGATCGGCCGCCAGAAGTCGGCCTCCCCGAGCGTCGCGAAGCCGGCCGGCATGACGCCGACGACCTCCCACGGCTCATCGTCCAGCGACAGCGTGCGGCCGACGACGTCCGGATCGCCGCCGAAGCGACTCTGCCAGAAGGCGTGCGAGAGGACCACCGCGCGGGCCCCCTCGAGCTCGTCGTCGCGTGTGAAGCTTCGGCCGAGGAGCGGCACCCGGCCGAATGCGTCGAGGAGCTCGGCCGTGACCGACTGGCCGCGCACGATCTCGGGCGCATCGAACCCGGTCAGCGTGTACGACCCGCCACCCCGGCGGCCGCCCAGGTACTCGAAGGACGTCGCGCTCTCGCGATAGTCGAGGTAGTCGGGCGGAGAGACGGCCGCCCCGCGGGATGCGCCGAACTCGCTCTCGCCCCACACGAGGCGCCCCGCGTCCGGGTACGGCAGGGGATCGAGGAGCACGCCCTTCACGACACTGAAGATCGCGGTGTTGAGCCCGATCCCGAGCGCCAGCGTGAGCACCGCGACCCCCGCAAAGCCGGGGCTCTTCCGCAGTGCCCGGAGCGCGAAGCGGACGTCGTCGACGGTCTGCCGCGCGACCCGGGAGCGCTCCCTCGCGCGACGATGGCGGTGCTCGCCGCCCTCCATCTCCCGCCGGACGCGGGCCACATCTCCGAAGCGGCGCTCGGCCTCCCTGAGGGCCTCGTCCTCCGAGACGCCCTCGGTCTCCACAAGGAGCTCCGCCCGCGTCTCGATGTGGTGTCTGATCTCGAGCTCCACGGCATCGGGGACGGAGGGGGGGCGCTCGAAGATCCGGAACAGCCGCCGCACCAGACCGTCGGGGGGCCGGGACCCGTTCATGCGCTCAGCCCTCCGAACCGGCCGCGAGCACGCGACCCACCACGTCGACATAGCGAAGCCACCCCGTCTCCTGGCGGGACAGCTCCTGCCGGCCGGCACCGGTCAGCCGGTAGTACTTGGCGCGCTTGCCGCGTTCCGAGACGCCCCATTCCGAATCGAGCCATCCGCGCCGCTCCATGCGGTGGAGCGCGGGATACAGGCTGCCCTCCTCGACGATCAGGGCTTCGTCGGTGGCGTCCCGCAGCCACCGGAGGATGTCGAAGCCGTGCATCGACTCCACGCTCGCCACGGCCTTCATGACCAGGAGCTCGAGGGTGCCGGGGAGGATCTCGACGGGAGGTGTCATGCTCATCGCATGTCGTGCGTCCGGGGGCGGTTGCACGGCCGACGAAACGCGGTCGCGGCCATGACATAGACGGTCTAGGTCATGCTAGGGCGCCGGCCGCGGAGGGGCAAGCGGCGGGGGCCGCCGGCCATGGGCCCGCCTCGAAACCCGCCCGGCCGGGCCGTCGTAGGTCCTTGGAACGCGGGCCGCGGGAGACCGGAAGACGGTCGCCGGCCCTCACGGGTTTCGTCCCCAGCCCCGACGAACGCCATGGATCGACTCCGTCAGGACGTCCGCTTCGCCCTCCGCGCGCTCCTCAAGAGCCCCCTCGTGACCGGTCTCGCGGTGCTCTCGATCGCGATCGGGATCGGCGCGAACGCCGCGATCTTCTCGGCGGTGGATGTCTTCATGCTCCGGCCGCTCCCCTATCCCGAGGAGGACCGTCTCGTGCGGGTCTTCGGGACGAACGAGGTCCAGGGGTGGACCGATGCGGGGGTCTCGATCCCCGACTTCCTCGACTGGCAGGCCGGGAGCCGCACGCTCGAGCTCGCGGCGTACGAGGGGGTGGGGGTGAACCTCTCCGGGGGGGACCGGCCCGAGCGGCTCTCCGGTATCCGGGTGACCTCCGGCTTCTTCGACCTCTTCGGCGCCACACCCGCGCGGGGCCGCGTCTTCACCCCCGACGAGGCTCGTGAGGGAGGCGCCAGGGTCGCGATCCTGAGCGACGCCGTGTGGCACCGCCGGTTCGGCGCCGATCCGTCGGTCGTCGGCGGCACCGTGAATCTGGATGGCGCGCCGCACACCGTCGTCGGTGTCCTCCCCGAAGGCTTCCGCTTTCTCAGCGGCGGAGCCGACGTGCTCCTGCCGGTCCGGCCTTCGGCCGAGGAGTTGCGGAGCTCCCGGCCGCTCGACGTCACGGGTCGAATCGTGGAAGGCGTCACGATCGAGCGCGCCCGCGCCGAGCTCGAGGGCATCGCGGGACGACTCGCCACCGCCTACCCGGAGGCGAATCGCGGGATCGGCGCGCGCATGATCCCGCTCAGGGACGACATCTACGACGAGGGCTTCCGTCAGGGCAGCCTGATCGCGTCGATCGCGGTCGCGTTCGTGCTCCTCATCGCCTGCGCGAACGTGGCGAACCTCCTGCTCGCGAGAGGAGCGGGCAGGGAGCGCGAGATCGCGCTCCGGAGCGCCCTCGGCGCCGGCCGCGGCCGCATCCTCCGGCAGCTCCTGACCGAGAGCCTGATCCTCGCCCTTCTCGCGGGAGTCGTGGGGATCGGTCTGGGCTTCCTCGGAATCCGCGGCCTCGTGGCCGCCATGCCCAGCTGGTTCCCCGGCATCGAAGACGTCGGGCTCACGCCGCGGGTGCTCGGGTTCACGTGGCTCGTGGCGGTCGCCTCTGGCGTCCTGTTCGGTCTCGTCCCGGCATTCCGGGCAGCCGCGCCCGATCTCCGCGAAGCGCTGGCCGAGGGCGGCGGCCGAGGCTCGACGGGCCGGCGCGGCGGCCGCCTGCGGAACGTCCTCGTCGCGGCCGAGATGGCGCTGGCCGTCGTGCTGCTCGTGGCCTCGGGACTCCTGGTTCGCGCGTTCCTCAGCCTCCAGAACACGGAGCTCGGATACGAGACCGCGGACCGCCTCGCGTTCCGGGTCACGCTTCCGGAGACCCGGTACGAGACGGACGAGGATGTGCGCGCCTTCTTCGTCGAGTTCCGCGATCGTCTCGCGGCGCTCCCGGGAGTCGAATCGGTGGGCGCCGGGTCGTCGCTCCCGCTCTTTGGCGGTGGCGCGACCTACTACTCCATCCCGGGAAGCGGCGGGGCCGAGGGTCGCCGCCCCGTGGCGCTCTACGCGGACGTCTCGCCGGGATACTTCCGGACGCTGGGCATCCCGCTCGTCGCCGGACGAACGTTCGCCGAGAACGAGCCCCGGGACGGCGAGCGCGTCGCGCTCATCAGCGAGGCCCTCGCGAACCGGCACTGGCCCGACCGGAATCCGGTGGGGGAGCGGATCGCCCTCACGCGCTCGGAGGCGACGATCGTCGGCGTCGTGAGCGATACGCGGCAGGGAGGTCCGGAAGACGCGCCGGAGCCCGTGATCTACTTCGCCGATTCCCAGTCCTCCGACCGCTCGCTGGCCTTCGCCGTGCACGCGTCGGGGGATGCGACGGCGCTCCTCGATCCCGTGCGCGCGCTGCTGGGGGACATGGACCCGGATCAGCCGCTCTACGCCGCCAGCACGCTGGATGCCCAACTCGCGGATCAGATCGGGGGCCAGACGATCATGCCCAAGATCATGGCCGTCCTCGCGCTCGTCGCCCTCATCCTCGCGGTGGTCGGTGTGTACGGCGTGATGGCCTACGCGGTCTCCCGCAGGGTGCACGAGCTGGGCATCCGGATGGCCATGGGCGCCGAGCGCCGCGACGTGCTTCGTCTCGTCGTCGGGCAGGGGGCCCGCGTCGCGGGGGTGGGGATCGCGGTCGGGCTCGGTCTCTCGCTGATCGTGACCCGGGGCCTGTCGCTCTTCTTGGTGGGCGTGAGCCCCCGCGATCCCGTCACCTTCCTCTCGGTGACGGCGGTTCTCCTCGCCGCGAGCCTCGCCGCGAGCTACGTGCCGGCCGAGCGCGCGATCCGGGCGGATCCGATCCGGGCGCTCAAGACCGAGTAGCGCGCCGGCCCACGCGGGCCCGGCCCGGTCATCAGTCCATCCGGAGCGTCCGGGCCGGGTCGATGCGCGCGGCGCGCCGCGCGGGGATCCACGTGCCGGCGAGACCGGCGATGCCCAGGAGCGCGGTGATCGAGATCAGCGTGAGCGGGTCGTTTGGACGAACCTCGTACAGCAGGCTCTCGAGGTAGCGCGACAGGACGAGGCTCGCGGCGAGGCCACCGGCGAGCCCCAGCGCGACGAGCCGTCCACCCCGGGAAAGGAACAGGGCGAGGATCGTCTCGGCCCGCGCCCCGAGCGCCATGCGGATTCCGACCTCCGAGGTGCGGCTGCGCGCCGCATAGCTGATCAGCCCGTAGATCCCGACGACGGCGAGGCTCAGAGCGGCCGCCGCGAACAGTCCCAGAAGGACGAGGTAGAACCGGCGGGGGCGGAGCGTGTCGTCGAGCAGACCCTCGAGCGTCCCCGTGTCGGTGAGCGAGATCGCGGGATTGAGCGCCCACACGCGGTCCTTGAGGGCCGTCAGCGCCGCCCCCGGATCCGACGCCGTACGGAGCGTGAACGTGATCGCGCCGGTGGGGTGCTGGGCGTGCGGCACGTAGAGCGCGGGCGACGGGGCGTCGTCGAGGCCTTGATGACGGATGTTCCCCACCACCCCGATCACCTCGGCCTCGGCGGGAGGACTGGCGAAGCTGACCGCCATTCGTTTGCCGACCGCGTCGCCCGCGGGCCAGTGGCGGCGGGCCAGCGCCTCGCTCACCAGGACGACGCGGGGCGCGTCGGCGTCGTCGGTGTCCTCGAACAGCCGGCCCGCGATGAGCGGGATCCCCAGCACCCCGAAGTACCCCGATGTGACCGCCGCCCCGCGCGCGCTCGGCTCCTGCCCCGGTCGCGGCGCCGCTTCACCGATCACCGTGTACGTCGCCCGTTCCGCGTAGATCCCCTCCGAGAGCGGGAGCCCCGAGGTCATCCCTACGGCCCGCACGCCGGGCGCCGCTTCGAGGGCGGTCGTCGCCTGCCGGACGAACTGGATGCGATCCGGCGCGGTCGGGTAGAACCGCCACGCCTGCGTCGTGAACGCGACCACGTCGTCGGTCTCGTAGCCGGGATCCTCGGCGAGCAGGCGCACGAAGCTCTTGGCCATCAGACCGGCCCCAGCGAGCAGCACGAGGGCCAGCGAGACCTGGGCGACCACGAGCGCATCGCGGAGCCGCGACGACGAACCCCCCCCGGCCGTCGAGCGCCCTCCCTCGCCGAGCTGTCCCCGCAGGTCCAAACGGGCCGCCTGGAGGAGCGGCGCGAAGCCGAACAGGAGCGACGTGAGGGCCGTGACCCCGATCGCGAACCCGAGCACCCGGAGATCCACGGACACGGTCTCGATCCGTGGGAGCCCCGCCGGCGCGAGACTCTTGAGCGAGGAGACGGCCCACACAGCGACCGCCACTCCGAGGCCACCCCCGAGCGCGGCGAGGACCAGGTTCTCGACCCCGAGCTGGGTCACGAGTCGCCGCCGCCCCGCGCCCACCACGGCGCGTGTGGCGAGCTCGCGGCGGCGCCGCGCCCCGCGGGCCAGAAGCAGGTTCGCCACGTTCACGCACGCGATGAGGAGGACGAGTATGACCGCGACGAGGAGCACGAGCATAGCCGGTCGCACGGACCCGAGAACCTGCCGCTCCAGCGGCACGACGGTGACTCCGATCTCCGCGTTCGTGTCGGGGTGCTCGGCGGCGAGCCGCGTCGCGATCGCGTCCATCTCCGACTGCGCGGCCTCCACGCCCGCCCCTTCCCTCAGCCGCCCGACGACCCGGAAGTAGTTCGCGGCCCGCGACTGGCGCGCGCTCTCGGAGAAGACCCTGGGCGCGTAGACCTGGTTTCCCGGTGGATACTCGAACGCCGGCGGCAACACGCCGGCCACCTCGACCGGCTGGTCGTTCAACGTGAGCGTGCTCCCGACCAGCGTCGAATCCGCGCCGAATCGGTCCCGCCAGATGCGGTGGCCGAGCACCACCGCCTTCAGCGCGCCGTCCTCCCGGAAGTCTTCGGGACGGAGCGTGCGGCCGAGAACCGGCGTCGCACCCATCACCTCGAAGAAGGCCGACGTGACCAGATACGCATCGATTTCCTCGGGGCCGTCGGGACCCAGCCAGTCGAGCCCGCTGGGTTCCAGCGCCGCGAGCCTTTCGAACGTCCGCTCGGCGCGATCCCTCCAGTCCATGTAGTTGGCCGACGAGACGTCGTCCCGCTCGATCCCGGCGCCGCGGTCGTGCTGCCAGAGCGTGACGATCCGGTCGGCGTCGCCGTAGGGGAGCGGACGCAGGAGGACGCCGTCGACGATGCTGAAGATCGCGGTGCTCGCGCCGATCCCGACGCCGAGCGTGAGGAGGGCCGTGAAGGTGAACGAGCGATCGCGAGCGAGCGTGCGCAGCGTGAACCGCACGTCCTGGAAGAAGGCGTCCATCTCGTGGATCCTCTCGAAGCGGGTGTGGGGGCGCGGCCCTAAGGGGCAACGGGCGTGCCGTTTGCTACGGCATCGTCCAAGCGCTTGCCGTCGAACGAGTTACGCTTCGAGTCGGCGAGGGGCGGAAGGCCCATGGGCGTCCGGTCGCGGGAATTCGTGTCCGCCAGCGGTCACCCGCCGCACGCGTGGCGGGGGCGTCCCGGATGCCAGACGGCGCCGAACGGGCGAGTTCCCGTCCGACGCCGGGTGGCTCCAGACCCGCGCGGCGCGAGGGCTCGCGCCCCGGCACGCCGGCGGGCGTCCGGGTCGGGTCAGCGAATCACTCGGTCTCGATGAAGGCGGCCGCGGCGACGCTCGCGTCGACGGACGCCTCGCTCACCTGGCCCGCCGTGACGGCGGCCTGGGTGATCCACTGCTCCGCGTTGAGGTCGAACACGATGCGGATGTCGGTGTCCGCGGACACCTCGAACTGCACCGACCGCTCGATGATCACCTGCCCGCCGTCACCGATCGTCACCGTGGCGTCGATGTCGAGCACGACGCCGCCGATGTCGCTGCCCGCCGCGAGCTCGGCCGCCGCGCCGTCGAGGACGAGACGCACCCTCGCGTAGCTGCCGACCGGCACGCTCGCCTCGCCGTTCACCGATTCCCCGTCGCTCGACTGGAGGTCCACGTCGATATCGCTCATCGAGCCGAGCTGGATCCACTCGCTCCCGTCGACCGAGATGTCGACCCGGGCTTCACCGGTGACGTCGCCGGCGATCGCCGCGGCGGCGACCGTGCTCAGAGCGGCCCGGTCGGCGACGGACGGGCTCGCGCTCGCCGGATCGTCGATCACGAACGCTTCCACATCGCCCTCATCTCCACCCGGACCCGTCGGGTCGTCGTCGTCACACGCCACGAACGCGCTCGTGACGGCGAGCGCGACCGCGACCGTGCGCAGCCAGGACGGGCGTCTTCCGAGACTTCCGGTCATCTCGCTCATCGTTCATCCTCCATCGAGTTCGGCCCCTTCCATACGAAGCCGCTCCGGCCTCCGGGCGCGACGGCCCCGGGGCGCGGAGCGGACGGTGGGAGGGGGCGCAACCCGCGTTCCGCGCCGGCCGAGGCGCGCCGAACCCGCGGCGTCGCAACCGGTTGCAGGCTCGTCGCCGGTTTCCCGCCTGGCGGGACGCCGCCGAATAACAAGGGAAAAATTCCCGTAGTGGACCCGGCCGCCGGTGTCCGCTACGCATACGCGTGGGCGGGAGCGTCCGTGGCGGGGAACCGCGCTCGAGCGCGCCCCGGGAATCCGATGGCGAGCGGGGAGGACCGATGAGATCGAGCATGGCCCCGTCCGGCCGCCGGACATGATCCGGCTCGTGGCGCTCGACGCCGACGACACGTTGTGGCACAACGAGCCCCTGTTCACCGACACGCAGGCACGTTTCTCGGCGCTCCTCTCGCGGCACACCGATCCCGAGGTGATCGAGCAGCGGCTGTCCGAGACCGAGATCCGCAACCTCCAGCACTACGGGTACGGGGTGAAGGCGTTCACGCTGTCGATGGTCGAGACCGCGATCGAGCTCACGGGTGGGAAGGTGACGGGCGAGGAGGTGGCGGAGATCGTGCGCATGGGACGCGAGATGCTCCACGCCCCCGTCGATCTGCTCGATGGCGTGGGCGAAGCAGTGCGGGAGCTCTCGGAGTCACACGACCTCATGATCGTGACCAAGGGCGACCTCCTCGACCAGGAGACCAAGCTGGCCCGTTCGGGTCTCGGTGACTTCTTCACCGACGTGTCCGTCGTGAGCCGGAAGGACCGCGCGACGTACGAGGGGCTCGTCGCCGGGCGCGGGCTCGACCCCGCCGAGTTCCTGATGGTCGGCAACTCGCTCCGCTCCGACGTGGTCCCCGTGGCAGAGATGGGCGGTCACGCGGTCCACATCCCGTACACGGAGACCTGGGCGCACGAAAAGGTCGATGCGGCGCGTCTCACGTCG
>Ga0214468_1000621_pt1 | contig 11084 bp, 10 predicted proteins | sample RVTome_9_FD_187334 | JGI IMG/M metagenome (GOLD analysis project Ga0214468, IMG submission 187334) | Soil microbial communities from uranium-contaminated site in the Upper Colorado River Basin, Wyoming, United States - RVT155D38 HiSeq ...
CGGCGCCCGATCTCCTCGTAGATCAGCGCGTCGGCCGCCCGCAGCCGGCGCGCGAGCATGCCGCCGAGGCTGAGGCGGCCGAGGTCGCGCCGCAGGGGCGCGGGCAGGAAGAACAGCGAGCTGAGGTCGATCACGCGAAGCAGCGCCGCCCGCAGGCGCTCGACCCGCTCGCGCTCGGTCACCCCGAAGACGGCGCGGCAGATCACCTCGAAGGTGAGGGCGCGCATCCGCTCGCGGAGGACCAGCGCCTCGCCGGGGCGCCAGCTCTCCACCTCGGCCGCGGCGACCTCGCGGATCGCCCCGCGGAAGCCCTCGACTGCGGAGCCCTGGAACGGCGGCAGGAGAAGGCGGCGCTGGCGCAGGTGCTCGGGACCGTCGAGGACCAGCACCGAGTGCCTGCCGAGGATGGCCGCGAGCGGCGCGTTGGCCTCGCCGGCGTGGAGGTCCGACTGGTCGCCGGTGAACAGGCGGCGGATCTCCTCCGGGTCGGCGACGTAGACCCCGGTGCCGAACACCAGCATCCGGATCGTGAACACGTCGCCGTAGCGCTGGTGCCAGCCGAGCAGGGCCTCGAGCGGGCGTCGCAGGAAGCGAGCGGTGTTGAGGGCGGCCGGCAGCCGGGGGCCGGGCGGAAGCCCGGCCCGCGCCGCTTCGGCGCGCGCGGGGACATTGGCGGTTGCGCTCTCCATCTCAGGCCATCCCGGCCCGCGCCGCGTCGAGCGCCACCCGCGAGCGCGCGTCCAGGCGCCGGCGAAGGCGCCAGGCCGCGCCCGAGAACTGGAGATTGGCGACCGTCGCGAACCCCTCCTCGTCCTCGCGCAGCGCGAGCAGCAGGTGGGCGACCCGGTCGGCCGCAGGCAGCTCCTCGGGCTGCGCGATCCGCACGCACCACGAGAACACGCGCCGCCCGCCCGGGCGCACCAGGAGCGCTCCCTGCTCGCCCAGCAGCCACGCGCCAAGCCGCCCCCGCTCGACAACGAGGCCGCTGCGGGCGACCAGCTCGCGCGCGTCGTGGGCGACGAGGTCGCCCAGCAGCCCCAGCGCCACCCGCTCCGCGCGCGGGTCGGCACCGTCCAGCCGAGCGGCGCTGCGGGCACTGCCGATCGGTACCGGCGCCCGCGCGCCCCGCGCCGCCTGGATCCGCGGCACCGCGTAGGCGTGCGCGAAGCAGATCAGCGCCGCCGGGAGGGCTAGCGGTTCGATCGCCAGCAGCACGACGCCCGGCGTCGTGAACACCAGCAGTACCCAGGCCGTCCACGCGCTCCAGCGGCGCCCGTCGCGGCGCAGGGTGCGCTCGCTCGCCCCCTCGCGCCAGGCGAGCGCCTGCGCCTCGGCGAGGCGCCCGGGGAGCGCGGCCTCGCTCAACCGCCGGCGATCGGCCGCCGCAGCACCACCAGCTCGGCCTCGCGCGGCAGCTCGCGGACGACCTCGGCAGTGCCATCCGGCCGCGTCAGCGAGGCGACCATGCCGTTCTCCAGCTCCGCCCGGAACGCCGCGACCGCGGCCTCGTGGCCCGCACCGTCGCCCGAGGCCCACTCGGCGAGCGTCGTGTGCCCCGTCCGATCCAGCCTCACCAACCGTGCCATCAGCAACCTCCTCGTCGGCTTGAGCGACCAGTCTACGCTCGCCTCAGGCACGGGCATGTGATCACCGTCACATCGGGCGGCCAGTAGTTTGTCGCCCGTGGACCGCTACGACCCGCACGAGATCGAGCGCCGCTGGCAGGCGGTATGGGAGTCCGAACGCACCTGGGAGGTGGCCAACCCCGGCGAGCCCGGCTTCGACGAGGTGAAGCCGAAGAGCTACGTGCTGGAGATGCTCCCCTACCCCTCGGGCGAGCCCCACATCGGCCACCTCAAGTGCTACTCGATCGGCGACGCGATCGCCCACTTCCGCCGCCGCCACGGGTTCCAGGTGGTCCACCCGATGGGCTACGACGCCTTCGGCCTGCCGGCCGAGAACAACGCGATCAAGACCGGCGAGCACCCGCGCGCCGCAACCGAGGCCTCGATCGCCGAGTTCCGCCGCCAGTTCCGCACCTGGGGCGTCTCGCTCGACTGGTCGCGCGAGCTGGCCACCTGCGACCCGGCCTATTACCGCTGGACGCAATGGCTGTTCCTGCGTTTCTTCGAGCGCGGGCTCGCCTACCGCGACGCGGCGCCGGTTCAGTGGTGCCCGACCGACCAGACCGTGCTCGCCAACGAGCAGGTCGTCGACGGGCGCTGCGAGCGCTGCGGCTCCGAGGTCGTCTCGCGCAGGCTGGAGCAGTGGTTCTTCCGCATCACCGAGTACGCGGAGGAGCTGCTCGAGGGCTTCGAGGCGCTCGAGCGCTGGCCCGAGTACGTGGTGACGATGCAGCGCAACTGGATCGGCCGCTCCGAGGGGGCCGAGGTGAGCTTCCGCTGCGAGGACCTCGACCTCGACTTCCCCGTCTTCACCACCCGCCCCGACACCCTGTTCGGCGCCACCTTCTTCGTCCTCGCCCCCGAGCATCCGGCGCTCGAGCGCCTCGTCGCCGCCACCGAGCACGAGCAGGCGGTTCGCGAGTACATCGACCGGTCGGCGCGGGAGTCCACCGAGGAGCGCGCCGCCGAGGAGCGCCCGAAGACGGGCGTCCCGCTCGGACGCACCGTGACCAACCCCGTCAACGGCGAAGAGATACCGATGTTCGTCGCCGACTACGTGCTGATGGAGTACGGGACCGGCGCGATCATGGCGGTGCCCGCCCACGACGAGCGTGACTTCGCCTTCGCCAAGGCGTTCGACCTCGAGATCCGCCGCGTGGTAGTGCCGGCGAACGGCGAGCCGCCGGAGGACGCGGCCTACGTCGAGCACTCCGAGGGCGAGCGCCTGGTCAACTCCGGCCGCTTCGACGGCCTCGCCGCGACCGAGGCGATCGGCGAGATCACCTCATGGCTCGAGTCCGAGGGCCTCGGCAAGCGCGCCGTCAACTACCGCCTGCGCGACTGGCTGCTCTCGCGCCAGCGCTACTGGGGCTGCCCGATCCCGATCGTCTACTGCGACGAGCACGGAGCGGTCCCCGTGCCCGACGACCGGCTCCCGGTCGAGCTGCCCGACACCGACGATTACGCGCCCAAGGGGAAGAGCCCGCTGGCGGCGGTCGAGGACTGGGTCGAAACCGAGTGCCCCCGCTGCGGCGGGCCCGCCCGGCGCGAGACCGACACCATGGACACCTTCGTCGACTCCTCCTGGTACTACCTGCGCTACCTCGACGCGGGTAACGACGAGGCACCCTGGGGCCGCGACGCCGTCGACCACTGGATGCCGGTGGACCAGTACATCGGCGGCGTCGAGCACGCGATCCTCCACCTCCTGTACTCGCGCTTCTTCTGCCGGGCGCTGACCGACATGGGGCACCTCGACGTGCGCGAGCCCTTCACCAACCTGTTCGCGCAGGGGATGATCACCCGCGACGGCGCGAAGATGTCGAAGTCGCGGGGCAACACCGTCAACCCGCGCGAGTACGTGGAGCGCTACGGAGCGGACGCCTGCCGCACCTACGTCTGCTTCATCGGGCCTCCCGACCGCGAGGCCGACTGGACCGACCAGGGGCTCGAGGGCACGCAGCGCTTCCTCTCACGGCTGTGGCGGCTGACCGGCGAGGTGGTCGAGCGCACGGGCGCCGGTGCCCCGGCGCCCGACGGGGCCGCGGCCGAGGGCGACGCCCTCGCTCTGCTTCGCAAGGCCCACTGGGCGATCGACAGGGTCACCCGCGACTTCGACGACGGCTTCCAGCTTCACACCGCGATCGCGGCGGTGATGGAGCTGGTGAACGAGGCCTACCGGCTGAAGGACGGCCTCTACGGGGCCCCGGAGGGCGAAGCCGCGGTGCGCTTCGCGACCACCACCGCCGCCTCCCTGGTCTTCCCGTTCGCGCCCCACCTCGGCGCCGAGGCCTACCAGGCGCTGACCGGGGACCGGGTCTGGGAGCAGCCCTGGCCCGAGCCCGACCCGGGATTGCTCCGCAGCGACACCTTCACCCTCGTGGTCCAGGTGAACGGCAAGCGCCGCGACCAGATCGAGGCCGCCGCCGGCACCCCCGAGGAGGAGCTGGTGCGCCTGGCGCGTGAGTCCGACGGTGTCCGGCGCCACCTCGACGGCGGCGAGATCGTGAAGGAGATCGTCGTTCCCGGCAAGCTCGTCAACCTGGTCGTGAAGTGAGGGGCGGGAAGCGTGGCGGTACGCCCGTGGCGGGTTCTGCTACAAAACCGCCCGTGCTGGTCAGGCGCTTTGACGAGGCGGCCGTGGTGGACGTGCACCGCCTCCGGTCGCACCTGCTGATGGACGCGGGGGACCTGGGTTCGCGCCACTGCTCCGTGACCTGGCTCGAGGTGCCCGCGGGCGCCTCGGAGGAGTTTCGCTCGCACGAGGAGGCCGAGCAGGTCTACGTCGTCGTCAAGGGAAGCGGCTCGATGACCGCCACGGGCGACACGCAGCGCCTGGCCGAAGGCGACCTGGTGCTGATCCCGCCCGCCACCGAGCATGCCGTCGCAAACGACGGCGACGGCATGTTGGCGCTGGTCTCGGTGCAATCGCCGGCGGTCTCCGCCGACGAGCTGTACAGCCGCAGGCTTGCCACCCAGGCCGCCGGTTACGACGACGAGGACTTCGAGTAAACGGCCCCGGCGCCGGGCATGAGGGCGCTGTGAGCACCGAGCGCAGGCGGGTCGTCGTCCACGGCCGGGTGCAGGGCGTGTTCTTCCGCGACACGACGCGGCGCATGGCCCGGCAGCGCGGGGTCGCCGGGTGGGTGCGCAACCGCGATGACGGCGCACTGGAGGCGGTGTTCGAGGGGGAGCGCGAAGCGGTGGACGCGATGGTGGCGTTCGCGCGCGAGGGCCCGCGCGGAGCTGCGGTCGAGCGCGTGGAGGTGGTCGGCGAGGAGTCGGAGGGACTCACCGGCTTCGAGATCGCCCGCTGAGTCGCGCGCCGGTGCTGATCCGGTGCTGATCCGGCACATCCTGCGCGCAACGCGTGCACCGGCGGGCGCGAAGCTCGAGCCGTGCTCCCGCTCAGCCGCACGCAGCTCCTCGTCTACGGCGCCGTGGCGATCGCCGTGCTGCTGGTGGGGGCCCGGTGGGTGCGCGGGGCGCAGGAGCGGGGCTCCGAGCCGGGCGGCATCGCGTATGCGGCCGGCGACGAGCCCGGGGCGGGGTCGGCGGCCGGCGGCTCGCTGACCGCGTCGGCCAGCGGCGAGGACCTCGTCATTCACGTCGCCGGCGCCGTGCGCGACCCGGGGGTCTACCGCCTTCCGGAAGGGTCGCGCGTAACCGATGCCGTCGAGCGCGCCGGTGGCCCGGGACCGCGAGCCGCGCTCGACGCGATCAACCTGGCCGCGAGCCTCGCGGACGGCCAGCAGGTGGTGCTCCCGGCCAGGGGTGGCGGCGGAGGCGGGCCTGCGCCGGCGGGGGCGGCGCCCGACGGCCCGATCAGCCTCGGCTCGGCGACTCTCGAACAGCTCGACACGATCGAGGGGATCGGGCCGGTGACGGCCCAGAACATCCTCGACTTCCGCGACGAGCGCGGCGGGCTCTCCTCGATCGAGGAGCTGGACGAGGTGAGCGGCATCGGTCCGGCGACGATGGAGGCGCTACGCGACCGGCTTCAGCCGTGAGCCGGTCGCACTTGGGGCCGCGCATCGCGGCCCTCGCCGGTCTGGTGGCCGGCCTCGGGCCGGCGCCGCTCCTCGCCCCGGCGGCGCCGGCCGGCGTCCTGGCCCTCGCGGCCCTCGCGGCCGCCGCTGCCCTTGCCCTGCGAAGCGCCCGGTCGCGGGTGGCCGCGCTCGCGCTCGCCGCGGCGCTCGCCGGGCTTGGGGTCGGCTGGGCTCGGCTGGAGGCGATCGACGCGGGCGCAGCCACGCCCGGGGAGGGCGCGCGCGTCGCCGTCCGCGGTTTCGTCGAGGCGGTGCCGCGCCGCTCGGGCGGCGAGGTCCGGGTGCGGGTGGCAACGAGCGACGGCAGGCTGGCGCTCTTCGCCCCCGAGCCGGTGCCCGACCTGCCCCCAGGCCGCGAGGTCGCCGCCCGCGGCATCGTCCGCGAGCCCGCCGACTGGGAGCGCCCCTCGCTTCGGCGGACGGGGGTCGCCCGCATCGTCGAGGCTCGCTCGATCCGTCTCACGGGTTCCCGTCGAGGGGGCTTGCCCTACCTCACCGATCGCCTCCGCGACCGCGCCGAGCGGGCGCTCTCGCAGGGCACGCCGCCCGCGAGCGCCGCGCTGCTTCGCGGTTTCGTGCTCGGCCAGGACGACCGCATCGACGCCGCCACCGTGGAGGACTACCAGCGCTCGGGCCTCGCCCACCTGCTGGCGGTGAGCGGCCAGAACGTGGTGCTCCTGGCGTTGCTGGCGATGCCGCTGCTCGCGCTCGCCGGCCTCGGCCTTCGCGCGCGGCTCGCGGCCGTCATCGGCCTGATCGCGCTCTACGTGCCCGTCGCCGGCGCCGGGCCCTCGATCCAGCGCGCCGGTGTGATGGGCGCCGCCGGCATCGCCGCCGCCCTCGCCAGCCGGCCGGCGTCGCGCTGGTACGCGCTGCTGCTCGCGGCAGGGGCCACCCTCGTCCTCAACCCGCGGGCCAGCGGCGACATCGGCTGGCAGCTGAGCTTCGCCGCGGTGGTCGGGATCGCCGTCTGGGCCGCGCCGCTTCGCCGCTGCCTCCAGGGCGAGGCGGAGCGGGGCAGTGTCCGAGCCGCCGTGGCCGAAGGGGTCGCGATCACCGTGGCGGCGACGGTGGCCACGGCGCCGCTCATGGCCCATCACTTCGATCGCCTGTCGGTCGCCACGCTCATCGCCAACCTTCTCGCCCTTCCGGCGGTGGCGCCGGTGATGTGGCTGGGGATGCTGGCGGCGGCTGCGGGCCAGGTCCCGCTGGTGCCGGTCGAGCCGCTGACCGGACTCGCCGGGGTCTTCGCCGCCTACATCACGCAGGTTGCCGAATGGACCGCGGCGCCGCGGTGGGCCCAGGTGGACGTGGGCCTGCCGAGCGCATGGTCCCTGGCGGGCGTCTACGCGCTGCTGGCGGCGGGGGCGTGGTCGCTGGGTCGCTTCGCGGCGGCGCGCGGGGCGCTGCGACCGCGCCCGCCTCCACGGGCGGTGGCCGCGGCCGCTGGGGTCGTGCTGGCTGCGTGCCTCGTGGCCGCCGCCGGCCCCGAGCGGGCAACCTCCGGCCCCGCTCCCGGCCTCACGGTCCGCGTGCTCGACGTGGGCCAGGGTGACGCGATCCTGCTTCAGCCCCGCGGCTCCGACCCGGTGCTGGTCGACACCGGGCCGGCGTCCGGCGGCGCCGTGGAGCGGCTGCAGCAGCTCGGGGTGAGGCGGCTCGCCGCGGTTCTCATCACCCATCATCAGTCCGATCATGCGGGCGGGCTCGCCGCGATCCTGGCGCGCTTCGAGGTGGAGACGGTCGCCTTCGGCGCCGCCGAGCCGACGATGGCGGCGCTCGCTCGAGCTTCCGGGACCGCGGGGGACCAGGTCGCGGCGGGCTCGATCATCGCCGCGGGCCCGCTCGAGCTCGAGGTCCTGTGGCCCCCTCAGGCGCTTGTCGACGCCGCGGCGCCGGCGGGACGGGACGCAGACCCGAACCGCCTGTCGGTGGTCGCGCTCGCTCGCTTTCGCCGGTTCGAGCTGCTGCTCACCGGCGACGCGGAGGCCGAGGCGGCCCCGGTCGAGCCCGGGTCCGTGGACGTGCTCAAGCTGGCCCATCACGGGTCGTCTGACGGGGGGCTCGGGGTCCTGCTCGATCGTGCCCGGCCGGAGGTCGCGGTGGCTTCCGTGGGCGAGGGCAACCGGTTCGGCCACCCCCACCCGGACACCACCACGACCCTCGCCGAGCGCGGCATACCCCTGCTTCGCACCGACGAGCACGGCGAGGTCGTGATCGCGGTGGACGGTGGGGACTTCAGCGTTGCGGGAACCGGATGAGCGTCGCGAAACTGCGGCCGCGGGCGCGAATACACTCGCCCGGTGGCAACCGAGGCGCTGAAGCCCGCCTACCTGATCACCGGTACGGACGCGGCGAAGATCGAGACGACGCTTGCGCGGCTGCGTGCCCGGGCGGAGGCCGAGGGTGGGCCGGGCGCCCTTCAGGTGGTCCCCGTCCGGCCTGGGGGCGGCGCCGACCCGGAGGCACTGGTCGCCGCGATGCCGGCGATGACGCTGATCGCAGGCCGCCGGTTCCTGCTCGCCGACGGCGTCGAGCACTGGACCGCGAAAGGGTCCGAGCCCGTGTGCGAGGCGCTGGCGGCGCTGCCGCCGGACCTCACGGTCGTCCTCGTCGCCCGTGAGCAGCCGCCGAAGGTGCGCGCGCCGAAGCCGCTCGCGGAGGCGGTGACGAAGGCCGGCGGGGAGGTGCGCGAGTACCAGGCGCCGAAGGGGCGGCAGCTCCCGGCCTGGCTCGTCGCCGAGGCGAAGCGCAGGGGGTTCGTTCTCGAGGCGGACGCCGCTCGCCTGCTCGCCGAGCGCATGGGCCAGGGGACCGTGCGCCTCAGCGCCGAGCTGGACCGCCTCGCTACCTGGGCCGGCGAGAACGGCCGGGTCGAGCGCGACGACCTCGAGGCGATGGTCGCCGACACATCGGAGGAGGCCGCGTGGGCGCTGGCCGATGCCCTCCTCGACCGCAACCCGGGCGCCGCCCTCGCCGCGGCGGAGCGGCTGACGGGGCAGGGGGAGGCGGCGACCGCGCTGATCTACGGGGCGGCCAGGCGGCTTCGCGAGGGCCACCGGGCCCTGAGCGAGCTGGAGCGCGGGCGCCCGGCGAAGGAGGTCGAGGCGGCACTGCCGATGCACCCGTACGCGGCGAAGATGCTGGTGCGGCGGATCAAGGGCGCGAGCCTGGACGAGCTGCGGGCGGCAACCTGTGCGGTGGCGGACCTCGAGTGGTGGACCAGGGGCGGGTCGGACTATCCCGACGACGTGGCGCTGACGCTGGCACTGCGCCGAGCGGCCGGTGCCCGAGCATAGGCTCGCCGAGCCCGGCTACGAGATGCCGGCGCTGATTCGCGCCGCGCGGGCCTTCTTGCGGGCGCCGTTGTTCGCGTGGAGCGCCCCCGACTGGACGGCCTTGTCCACGCGCGAGACGAGCGCCCGGTGCTCGGCCTCGATCGCCTCGGCCTCGCCGCCCTCAACCGCCTGCTGGAGCCGGCGAAAGTGGGTGCGAACCGCGCTCGTCACGCGCCGGTTCTCGAGCCGCTCGCGCTCGGAACGGGCGTTGCGCTTCCTCTGTGAGGCGATGTTGGCCATCGAACGACGGCGCAGTGTAGCGGCGCCGTCCGGAGCCTGATGGAAACGGGCAAGTACGAGGGCGTCGGCGCCAGCCCGGCCGAGGAGGCGATGGTTGGAGGCACCGACGCGGCCCGCGAGGCCGGCCAGCGCGAGCCCCACGGCCGGCGCTCCGGACGCCTCGCGCGCTCTACCGCGTTCTTCTCGATCGCCACCGGCGCCTCCCGGATCGCCGGCCTCGTCCGCGAGATCGTCGCCGCCTCCTACTTCGGGGTGAAGGGGCCGATGTCGGCGTTCACGATCGCCTTCCAGGCCCCGAACCTGGTTCGCAGCCTGTTCGCCGACGCCGCGATCCAGGCGGCGTTCGTGCCCGTCTTCACCGAGCTGCTCGAGCGCGACCGCCGGCGCGAGGCGTTCCGGCTCGCATCGAACCTGATCTTCCTCGTCGCGCTGATCCTCGGCGCGCTCACCGCGCTCTTCATCCTCGTGGCCCCGACGGTGATGGCCTGGGTCGCCCCCGGCTTCGAGGGCGAGCTGCTCGACCTCACCGTCGCGCTGTCACGGCTCCTGTTCCCGATCCTGGTCCTGCTGGGGCTGACGGGAATGATCGTCGGCGTCCTCAACAGCTACGACCGCTTCGGCGTGTTCGCGATCTCGCCGTTCTTCTGGAACGTGGCGATCATCGGTGTGCTCGTCGCCGGCGCGCCCCTCTTCCCCGAGGACGACGAGATCTATGCCTACGCGGTGGGCGTGCTCGTCGGCACGGTGGTCCAGCTCGCCCTGCCGCTCCTCGACCTGCGCAACACGCCGTTCGGGATTCGCCGCGCGCTGGTCGAGCCGCTGCGGACCCGCCTCCGTCCGGCGCTCCGAAGCGCCGACGTGCGCCGCGTGCTCCTGCTGATGCTCCCGGTCACGATCAGCCTCGGGCTGATCAACTTCAACCTGGTCATCAACAGCCTCGTGGGAACGTTGATCATCGACCCCGTCGTCGCCGAGCGGGCGCCGGCCGCGATCGACAAGGCCTTCCGCATCTACATGCTCCCCCAGGGCGTGTTCTCGGTTGCGGTCGCGACCGTGCTGTTCCCGACGCTGGCGCGCTTCGCCGCCCGTGGCGCGCTCGACGACCTGCGGCGCACGCTTGCCAACGGCATGCGCCAGATCGTCCTCCTCCTAGTGCCCGCCACGGCCGCGATCCTCGTCCTCTCCGAGCCGATGACCCGCCTCGTCTACGAGCGCGGCGAGTTCGACGCATCGCAGACCGACCTGGTCGCTACCGCCCTGTTCTGGTTCGCCTTCTCGCTGCCGTTCAACGGCCTCTTCCTGCTGATGACGCGGACGTTCTTCAGCCTCCAGCGGCCGTGGCTGCCGACCGCGATCTCCGCCGTGAACCTGGCGATCACCGCGGGAATGGCCCTGGCGCTGTATCGGGAGTTCGAGGTGGCCGGGATCGTCGCCGCGACGGGGATCGCCACGGCGGCCAGCGTCGCCGCCCAGGCCACCCTGCTGCGCCGGCACCTGGGCCGGCTCGAGCTTGGCCGCCTGGCATCGACGTCGGCGCGGGTGGCGCTCGCGTCCTGCGCCCTCGCCGCCGTCTCCTACTTCGCCTGGGACGCCCTCGACGGGGCGTTCGGCCGCGGCCTGGGCGGCCAGGTCGCCTCGCTCGGCCTGGCGCTGGCCGCGGGCCTCGCCGTCTACGCGACCGCGGTGCTCGCGCTGCGGGTGCCGGAAGCAAGGCAGATCACCGCGCTCGTCCGCCGCCGCGCCTCCTGACGAGCCGCGGCGCTTGTGCACATGTGCACCCGTCTGTGAGCGAACGGTGCGTGAGTCCGGTCACGCATATACCGCCAAGACAT
>Ga0214468_1000622_pt1 | contig 11076 bp, 9 predicted proteins | sample RVTome_9_FD_187334 | JGI IMG/M metagenome (GOLD analysis project Ga0214468, IMG submission 187334) | Soil microbial communities from uranium-contaminated site in the Upper Colorado River Basin, Wyoming, United States - RVT155D38 HiSeq ...
GACTCCATCGCCGGTGGAGCCGGGCGGCTGACGGGGCTGGTGGGCACCATCCGCACCGTCTCTGCGGGCTCGTCGTCACCGGCCACGCTCACCACACCGGAGGCGCCCGACTTCCAGCGACTCCTCGCCGGCATGCGTGACGAAGGCGTCGACCTGGTATCGGCGGAGGTCTCGTCCCACGCTCTCGAGCTCGGCCGTGTGCGGGGGACCAGATTCGCCGCTGCCGCCTTCACCAACCTCTCCCAGGATCACCTCGACTTCCACGGCGACATGGATTCCTACCGCGAAGCGAAGAGCCGGTTGTTCACCGACTACGAGATCGGCACTGCGGTGTTCAACATCGACGACCCGACCGGTGCGGAGCTCGCTGCCGGCCATCGAGGTGACGTGATCACCGTCGGCCGCCACGGTGACATCTCGGTGCACGCGATCGAAACCCATCCTTCGTTCAGCACGTTCAGCCTCGGCTATCCCCTCGGTGAGGTCGACGTGAAGGCCCCTGTGATCGGCGAGTTCAACGTCTCCAATCTCGTCCTCGCCGCCGCCTGTTGTGTCGCCGTTGGCATCGACTACGACTCCGTGATCGATGCGATGAGTCGTGTTTCCGGTGTTCCTGGCCGATTCGAGGTGGTGTCCGGTGACGACCCGATAACGGTGATCGTGGACTACGCACACACGCCGGAAGGGGTGGCAACCGCAGTGGAGACCGCCAGGCGCATGACCCGCGGGCAGGTCATCGCGATGATCGGAGCCGGGGGAGATCGGGACCGGGCCAAGCGACCGGCCATGGGGAGTGCCGTCTCGAAGGCAGACCTCGCCGTCATCACCAGCGACAACCCCCGCAGTGAGGATCCCGCCGAGATCGCGAAAGCAGTGTTGTCCGGGGTCGAAGGCTCAGCCGGGGACATCCTGGATCTGGATCGTCGCTCTGCGATCGATCGAGCCATCGGAGCCGCCGGCGACGGGGACGTGGTTCTCATCCTCGGTCGTGGCCACGAGCCCATGCAGGACCTCGGCACCATCAAGGTGCCGTTCGACGATCGGGAGGTCGCCGCGGAGTCGCTCAGACGGAGAAGGTCCGCGGAATCGGGTGCCGAATCAGGGAGCATGTCACCGTGATTGCCCTTCTGGTTGCTGCCGCGCTCGGGTTGCTGCTCTCGATCTTCGGCACGCCCCATGCGATCAAGGTGCTACGCCGACGGCAGATCGGCCAGTTCATCCAGGAAGACATACAAGGCCAGCACGCCCACAAGCAGGGAACGCCGACCATGGGCGGCATCGTATTCGTGGGAGCAGCCGTAATCGGCTGGCTGCTGGCCCACCTCAGGGTCTGGACCGCGACCGAGGGGTTCACGTTCCAGTGGACCGAGCCTGGGGCCGGTGGTTGGCTGGCCGTCCTCGCCCTCGTCGGCATGGCCCTGGTGGGCTTTCTCGACGACTGGGTCAAGTACACGAGGCAGCGCAGCCTTGGGCTGTCGAAAGCCGCCAAATTCGGCGGTCAGTTGGCCATCGCCGCCGTGTTCGCATATCTCGCCACGGAAGCCGGCATCGTCACCGAGATCTCCTTCGTCAGGCCGCTGGGCATCGACCTCGGTGTCTTCTTCGTCGTGTGGGTGCTGCTCATGCTCACCGGCGCCGCCAACGGGGTGAACCTGGCTGACGGCATGGACGGGCTGGCCGGAGGGGCGTCCGCCCTCGTGGTCGGGGCCTACACCATCATCGCCTTCTGGCAGTTCCGTAACTCGGAGGGGTTCCGGGGCGAGGAGGCCGTCTACCAGGCATTGTCCCCATTGGAGCTGGCGATGATCGCCGCCGCGATGTTCGGGGCGCTCCTCGGCTTCCTCTGGTGGAACGCGCCTCCGGCGAAGATCTTCATGGGCGACGTCGGGAGCCAGGGGATCGGCGGTCTCCTCGCCGCCCTCGCCCTGATGACCAACACCCAACTCTTGCTGGCCCTGATCGGCGCGATCTTCGTCGCCGAGACCTTGTCGGTGATCGTCCAGGTTGCGAGCTTCAAGCTGACCGGGAAGCGGGTGCTGCGAATGTCTCCACTGCACTTCCACTTCGATCTCGGCGGATGGCCGGAGACCACGGTCGTGATCCGGTTCTGGATCCTCACCGGCATCGGGGTGGCACTGGGCCTCGGCTTGTTCTATGCCGACTTCCTCCAATCGGAAGGTTTTCTGTGAGCCGCGTCCTGGTGCTGGGAGCCGGGATCTCGGGCGTGGCCGTTGCTCGCCTCGCCGTGAGCAAGGGGATGGCGGTGACCCTCTTCGACGAGTCCGCCTCCCCCGACATCGGTGAGGGATTCGGCGTGGCCACCGGGACCTGGGACCCCGTCATCCTGGAGGGAATCGACCTGGTCGTGACCAGCCCCGGGTTCTCCGAGCGGTCGCGGCCGATCGTGGAGACGATGGAGAGGGGTCTGCCGATCTGGAGCGAGATCGAGTTCGCCTCCAGGCATCTCCAGGGCCCGATCGTGGCGATCACCGGCACCAACGGGAAGACCAGCGTGACCGAGGCCACCGCGGCGATGCTGGACGCGTCGGGTCTCGACGCGCCCGCTACGGGGAACATCGGCGCCCCCCTATCCGACTTCGCCGACGGGGTGTACGACGCCCTCGTCGTCGAGGTGTCTAGCTTTCAGCTCCGGTTCATCGATGCGTTCCACCCCGTGGCGGCGGCCATCACCAACCTCGCCCTCGATCATCTCGACTGGCACGGGTCGGCCTACTCATACCAGGAGGCCAAGGCGCGTATCTACGCCAACCAGACACCCGCCGACCTCCTCGTCTACGACATCGACGACGAGGGAGCCACCAAGCTGGCCGGTGACGCGCCATCGGAGCTCTTCCCTGTCTCGGGCACCCGGCTCCCCGATGGTGGAGGCGGTGTCGACGAGGGGACCCTGCGTGTCGGCGAGGTGGCCGTCGACGTCGCCGATCTCACCTCGGATGATCCCACTCACCTCGTCAACCTGGCGTGTGCCGCCGCCCTCGCCTTGCGGGTCGGGGCGAGCGCCGAGGGCGTGGCCACGGGTGCCATCGCCTATCGACCGGGTGCTCACCGACGGACCGTCGTGGCGGAGTCGGCAGGCATCAGTTGGGTCAACGACTCCAAGGCGACCAACCCGCATGCCGCTTTGGCTTCGATACGAGCCCATGGCCCGGTGATCCTCATCGCCGGCGGGCTGGCCAAAGGGGTCGATCTCACCCCACTCACTGAAGAGGAGAACGTGAAGATGATCCTGGGCATCGGTGAGGCCGGTCCCGATCTGGTCGAGGCGGCAGGAGACCGCGGGCGTCTCGCCGGCACTCTCGAGATCGCCGTGGAGATGGCGGCCCGCGCCGCCGCTCCGGGGGACACGGTGCTCCTGGCCCCGGGCTGCGCCAGCTTCGATCAGTTCAGCTCGTACGGGTCGAGGGGAGATCGATTCATCGAATTGGTCAGGGAGAGAAGTGGAGGTGGGGCCAAGTGACCGCCAACGTCACGTCCCTCGCCAAGGTCCGGGCAGCTGCCCGTGACAAGATGGCGCGCCAAAAGGTCAACGACCGCGCCACGACCACCCTGCTCGTCCTGGTGGTCGTTCTGGTCGTCGTCGGTCTCGGCGTGACCATGTCTGCCTCCTCGGCAGTGGCCCTCAGCCAGACGGAGTCTCAGGACCAGTGGCACTTCCTCAAGCGACAACTCGTCGGGGTGGGTCTGGGCACTTTGGCGCTGCTCGTGGCGTCCCGGATCCCGTACCGCATCTACAGGAAGCTCGCGCTGCCATTGTTCCTGCTCACGGTGGGTCTGCTCGTGGCCGTCGAGCTCGAGGGCATCACCGAAGGCGGGGCGACTCGATGGCTGAGTGTTCCGGGCCTCACTGCCTTCCAGCCCTCCGAAGTGGCCAAGGTGGCCGTGGTGTTCGCCCTTGCCTTCCTCCTCGAGAGGAAGCACAAGCTGCTCACCAGATTCGGGCACTTCATCGTGCCCGTGGTGGCGACGGTGGGAGTGGTGGGAATTCTCATCATTCGCCAGCCCGATCTGGGCACCCTCATCATCATCGGCGCCGCGGCCATGGCGGTGATCCTCGCCAGTGACGCCCCGATGAAATTCGTGATGGTCCTCGGTCTGGTCGCAGTCCTCGCCACGGCCTACCTGGCGTTCGATGCCGACTACCGGGCCAGCCGCATGACTTCGTTCCTCAATCCGTATGCCGATCGCTCGGGTGACGGTTATCAGGTGATACAGGGCTATTACGCGCTCGGCAACGGGGGGATCTTCGGTGTCGGCCTCGGAGCCTCCCGGGCGCGGTGGTTCTATCTCCCCAATGCCCACACCGACTTCATCTTCGCCATCATCGGCGAGGAGACGGGTCTGATAGGAGGGCTGACCGTGATCGGCCTCTTCATCGCCCTGGCGGCGGCCGGCTGGGTGGTGGCCTCGAGGGCGCCAGACCGATTCGGGCGAATGGTGGCGGCCGGGATCACCGTCTGGCTCTCGTTCCAGGCATTGGTCAACATCGGTGGAGTGCTCGGGGTGATCCCGATCACCGGGATCGCCTTGCCTTTCGTCTCGTTCGGTTCGACGGCTCTCGCCGTTTCCATGGGGGCCGTCGGCATCCTCGTCAACATCGCGCAGAGCGGGGTCGACGCGCCTTCGGCCCGGCCGAAGACGTGGGGAGTCTCCTCCGGAAGCTCCCGCTAGGCCTGCCCATGACGTTTCTCATCGCCGCCGCGGGCACGGGGGGGCACGTCTTCCCGGGCCTGGCCGTGGGTGACGCATTGGTCGACCTGGGAGTGCCGCGACGAGAGGTCCTCTACATCGGCGGCGATCGGCTGGAGGCAACGGTGTACCCGAGGGAGGGCTACAAGTTCCTCCAGCTGAGGCTGGCCGGTCTGAAGCGCTCCCTGGCGTTCGACAATCTGAGGCTCCCGGTTGTCGTGCTGAAGGCGCGCGGTGTCATTGCCGGAGAGATTGCACGGACCGGCATCAAGGTCGTCCTGGGGATGGGCGGATATGTCACCATCCCTGCTGCTCTCGCGGCGAGGAAGAGCAGGGTCCCGTTCTTCAACGCCGAGCAGAACGCCGAAGCAGGGTTGGCGAACAAGTTGACGGCGCGATGGGCCGAGGAGACTTTCGTCTCATTCCCCAGCACCGGTGGCCTGCCCGGGGGGAGCTGGGTCGGCAACCCGGTGCGCCAGCCGTTTTGGTCGTTCGACCGGGAGGCGCTCCGGCCGGAGGCGCTGGCCCGCTACGGGCTCTCTTCGCAGGATCCGGTCGTAGGTGTCTTCGGTGGATCTCTGGGTGCCAAGGTCATAAATGACCAAGTGTCCGCGATGGCGGGGTCATGGAGCGGCCCTCCGCTCCAGATAGTGCACATCGTCGGCGCCACCCATCTCGACGAGTTCGAGGACCGGTCGGCCGCGCCCGGAGTCACCTGGCGTCGCCTCGGCTTCGAAGAGTCGATGGAGCTCTTCTTCGCGGCCTGCGATGTCGTGGTGGCCAGGGCCGGCGGAGCGGTCGCCGAAGTCACCGCCACTGGCACGCCATCGGTTTTGATCCCCGGTCACTTCGGTTCCGGGGGCCATCAGGAGGGCAACGCCGGCTTCCTGGCCGATGCCGGCGCCGCAGTCGTCCTCCAGGAGGAGGACATCGAGCGCCTCCCGGATGTGGTCGGCAGGTTGATCGCCGAACCTGATCGTCGGCGTGCGATGGCTGCGGCCACCGCACGGATCTCCAGGCCCCAGGCGGCCCATACCATCGCCCGGAGAATGATGGAGGCAGCAGAGTGAGCCTTCCCGGTGGTCGCATCCATCTCGTCGGGGTTGGTGGTGCCGGGATGAGTGCCATCGCCAAGGTCCTGATTGGGAAGGGTCACGAGGTCTCAGGATCGGATTTGCGTGGGGGAGCGGCTCTCGACGCTCTCGCCGACCTCGAGATGCCGGTGAGCACCGGCCACAACCCCGGTATCGTCGCCGGCGCCGCCCTCGTCGTCGCCTCCTCGGCCGTTCCCGACTACGACGAGGAGTTGCAGGCGGCTCGGGACCATGGGATCGCTGTCTGGCGGAGACCACAGGTCCTCGAGGCCCTGAGCTCGGATATGCCCACGATCGGTGCCACCGGCACCCATGGCAAGACGACGACCACGGCCCTTCTGGTCACGGCGCTGCGTGAGTTGGGTGAGGATCCGTCGTTCATCGTCGGGGGAGATCTCCTCGACCTGAGCACCAACGGGCACTACGGGAGCACCGACCTGCTGGTCGTGGAGGCGGACGAAGCCTTCCGCACCTTCGAGAGCCTGCACCTCGTCGGTCTCGTCGTCACCAATGTGGAGCACGAGCACGTCGACCATTTCGGATCGGCCGACGAGCTCGTCGACAGTTTCGAGAAGGTCGCCCGAAAAGTCGATGGCCCGGTGGTGGCATGTCGCGACGACCCGGGCTCGGCCGAGGTCTCCCGGCGGGTGGCCGCCCGTACCTACGGGTTCGACGCAGCCGCCGACTGGCAGATCCAGGGCTTCGTCTCCGGGCCCGATGGGCTCGGCTTCGAGCTGCACGGATCCGGAAGCCCGCTGAAAGTCCGCATCGCGCATCCGGGGAGGCATCTGGCCCTCAACGCGGCTGGGGCAATCGCCCTGCTGGGCGAGCTCGGCCACGACCCCGAGGCGGCGGCGCGTGGCATGGCAGCCTTCCGGGGCGTCGGCCGGCGCTGGGAGCACAAGGGGACTGTTGGCGGGGTGACACTCTTCGACGACTACGCCCATCACCCGACCGAGGTTGCCGCCATCATCGACGCCGCGGCCGGCTCGACGCACTCACGGATCTGGGCGGTGTTCCAGCCCCACCTCTACTCGCGGACCGAGAGGTTCTTTGAGGAGTTCGGGCGCGCGCTCGCCAAGGCCGACGTGGTGGTGGTCACCGATGTCTTTGGGGCACGCGAGGAGCCGGTGCCTGGCGTCACCGGCGAGCTGGTCGCAGACGCTGCCCGCGCCGCGGGGGGCACCGTCCATTACGTGCCTCATCGATCTGACCTCGCCGAGTTCATCGCCCCCAGAGTCGAGACCGGCGACCTGGTGGTGAGCATGGGGGCCGGCGACATCACCCTCCTGCACAGCGAGCTGGCCCCGATCCTCGCGGCGGGGCCGTGAGCCGCACGTCCCGGCTGGTCGACTCCGGGCTCCTCCGCATGGAGGTCCCGCTCGGGCCCCTGACCACCTACAAGGCTGGCGGGCCTGCCGCCCTCTACGCCGAGGTGGCCACGATGGACGATCTGAGCTCTCTCGTCGACAGCGGGCTGACCGGAGACCACGCAGTCTTGGTGCTGGGACGGGGATCGAATCTCGTGGTCGCCGACTCGGGGTTCGACGGACTGGTGGTCAAGCTCACCGGTGAGTTCGTCTCCGTGACCGTCGATGATGCCCGGGTGACGGCGGGTGGGGCCATGTCGCTACCCCGCCTCGCCCGTCATGCCGTCGAGGGCGGCGTTCTCGGCCTCGAGTTCTTCGTCGGCGTGCCAGGTTCGGTCGGCGGTGCAGTGCGCCAGAACGCGGGGTGTTTCGGCGTCGAGACCAAAGACTGCATCGTGTCGGCGGAAATCGTCCATCTCGGTACCGGAGAGCGAAGCACCCGGGACGCCGAGGCACTGGACCTCGCGTACCGACACTCCAATGTGAGTGGCGACGAAGTGGTGGTATCGGCGACGTTCCACGGTCGCCTCGGTGCACCCGCGGCGGGTAAGGAGAAGATGCGGGAGATAACCCGCTGGCGCAAGGAGCACCAGCCCGGTGGAACCCTCAACGCGGGGAGCGTGTTCAAGAACCCTCCGGAGGTCACCGCAGGTGAGCTGATCGACCGGCTCGGGCTCAAAGGCACATCGGTTGGCGATGTCTCGGTTTCCGAGAAGCACGCCAACTTCTTCGTTGCCGGCCACGATGCAACTGCCGAGGACATCCGCCGATTGGTTCTCCTCGTGAAAGACACGGTATTCGAGGGCTCCGGGACCATGCTGGAACCGGAAATACAGTTCGTCGGTTTCGAAGAATGAGCATCGACCCAAGATTGACAGAGCGCCGAAAGACGGTCGCCGAGGACAAGGCCAAGAAGAACGTGAGTCGACTCCTCAAGTTCTTGACCGCAGTCGTCGTGGTCGGGGGAGGGGTCTGGCTCGTCTTCTCGCCCTGGCTCAGTGTCAGCATGGTCGCAACCGCCGGGATCGAGGCGAGCGACACACATGCGACCCTCGTCGAGCAAGGCGTGGTCGCCGGAACGCCCATGATCCTGATTGGCGCCTCGCAGGTACAGGCGGCACTCCTCGAGGATCCCTGGGTCGCAGGGGCCACGGTGAGGCTCCACTGGCCGGACGAGGTCACCGTCGAGGTCGTCGAGCGGGTGCCGACGGCGTGGGTTCAGACCGAGGAGGGCTGGGCCCGACGTGCCCTCGACGGCGTGGCACTCCCCTCGGCGCCCGAGCCCGGCGAGGATCTGGCATGGATCGAGATGCCCGATCTGGCGGGCTCCGAGGCCACCGAGTCGGACGAGTTGTTGGGCGCATTGGATTTCGTCGACGCTCTGGCCTCCGATCTCCACCAGGGGACGGTGCTGAGACGGCACGAGGGCGAGTTGTGGGCCACCGTGGCCGGCTACCAGGTCAGGCTGGGACGGGAGGTCGACATGTCTCAGAAGGCGGCGAGTCTGCGGGCGCTGTTGGACAAAGACCTCCCCGAGGGCTCCACCGTCGTGCTCATAGCACCGACCAATCCGTCCGTTTTGACGCCCAGGAGCCCGCGCGCAGGCGCCCAGGAATCCTCGAAAACGGGGTCGGACGATGGTGAAGGGGAGGAAAGTGCCGACACGGAGGACGCAAATGGTGATACCTGAACCTCAACTAGAGGCTGAGGCATTGGGGGTTTACTTTGCGAATCCCTAACGGTAAACCTCTACTTCAACCTTTGTTCGTCTTTGAATCCTGGAGGTACTCGTGAGCAACGGAAGTGGTGGTTATTTGGCCGTGATAAAAGTGGTGGGAATAGGCGGCGGTGGCGTCAACGCGGTCAACCGCATGGTCGAGCAAGGTGTTCGTGGCGTGGAGTTCATCGCTCTCAACACCGACGCCCAGGCCTTGCTCATGAGTGACGCCGACGTCAAGCTCGACATAGGTCGTGAGGTGACTCGCGGGCTCGGGGCGGGGGCCAATCCCGAGATCGGCCGGGCCGCTGCCGAGGAGCACCGCGCCGAGCTCGAAGAGGTCCTCAAGGGCTCTGACATGGTCTTCATCACCGCCGGGGAGGGTGGAGGCACCGGCACCGGAGGCGCTCCGATAGTCGCCGAGGTGGCCCGATCGGTCGGCGCCCTCACCGTGGGCGTCGTGACCCGGCCCTTCGGGTTCGAGGGGCGGCGTCGCGCCGTCCACGCCGAACAGGGCATCGACTCCCTCAAGGACGCCGTGGACACGCTTATCGTCATCCCCAACGATCGTCTGCTCGATGTGGGCGATCCCGCGGCTCCCATGTCGGACACCTTCCGTCTCGCCGACGAGGTGCTGATGAGTGGCGTGACCGGGATCACCGACCTGATAACGACACCCGGCCTCATCAACGTCGACTTCGCCGACGTGCGCACGATCATGGCCGACGCCGGATCGGCTGTGATGGGAATCGGTCGCGCCACAGGTGAGAACCGGGCCCGCCAGGCAGCCGAGCGAGCGATCGCCTCGCCGATGCTGGAGGCATCGATGGACGGCGCCAAGGGCGTCCTCCTCAGCGTGTCGGGCCCCAACTCGATGACGCTCCACGAGGCGACAGAGGCCGCCCGGGTGGTCTCCGATCATGCCGATGGGGAGGCCGACATCATCTTCGGTGCGATCATCGACGACGATCTCGGCGAGGAGATGAAGGTCACCGTCATCGCTGCCGGCTTCGAGGGCCGACGACGCCCCAACCGCCCGCCGGCGCGGGCGGGCGAGGAGATCGACACCCGTCGTCGCGCCGACGAGGACGACCTGGACATACCGAGCTTCGTCCAGGGATGATCCGACCCCCCGGCTGGAGCGGGGTGGCGTTCAGCGAGGCTTCCGACGGAGATCTGAGGAGTGACTCGAGTGCGCGACGCGTCGTGGCCGAGGGTCTCGGGATCGCCGAACGGTGGGCCACCGTTCGCCAGGTCCACGGCAGCGACGTTAGGCGGGTGAGCTCACCCGGCGATCGCGGAGAGGGCGATGCCATGTGGACAACCACCCCAGGGCTGCCCGTGGCGATCCTCACGGCGGATTGCTACGGCGTGGTGTTGCAAGCCGACGACGCCGTTGGAGTGGCGCACGCCGGTTGGAGGGGCGCAGCAGCCGGTGTCGTAGAGAGACTGAGGGTCGAGATGACCGAAGGCGGCCACACGCCAGAGCGGGCAGCCATCGGGCCCGGGATTGGGCCGTGCTGTTTCGAAGTGGGAGCCGATGTCAGCGAGCGATTCCCCGATCACGGCTCGGAGACCGATTGGGGTGCGGTCTCGGTCGACTTGGGCGCCGTCATCGTCCAACAACTGGAGGGTCTGGAGATCTGGACCGGTGAAGAGTGCACCCTCCATGAGGGTCGGTGGTTCAGTCATCGCCGGGACGCGACGCCTCAGCGCATGGCGGCGGTTGGGTGGCTGGCGTGAGCTACGCCGAGGTCATGGAGCGGGTGGTTGCCGCAGCCTCACGTGCCGGTCGATCTCCCGACGCGGTGACCGTCGTCGCCGTGTCGAAGACGATGAGCCGACGCGACATCTTGGCGGTATACGAGCAGGGACATCGAGACTTCGGCGAGAACCGCGCCGGCGAGCTCGCGGTGAAGGCCCCCGATCTCCCCGATGACATCAGGTGGCACTTCGTCGGCGCCCTTCAGTCGAACAAGACACGCACGGTGCGCAGTGTGGTCGACCTCCTCCATTCGATGGATCGCCGGTCACTGGGCAAGGCATGGATGAAGGGCCACGGGATGCCACCGCCGGTCCTGGCGCAGGTGAACGTGGGCGAGGAGCCTCAGAAGTCGGGAGTGGCTGCTGTAGAGGTTGGCAGCGCTCTGACCTGGATGGTCGACATGGGTCTCCACGTCAGCGGCCT
>Ga0214468_1000623_pt1 | contig 11076 bp, 10 predicted proteins | sample RVTome_9_FD_187334 | JGI IMG/M metagenome (GOLD analysis project Ga0214468, IMG submission 187334) | Soil microbial communities from uranium-contaminated site in the Upper Colorado River Basin, Wyoming, United States - RVT155D38 HiSeq ...
AATTAAAAATTTTAGTTTCTTTTTTTTGGTTTTAAAAACTAGGTATTGAGTAAATTTCTAATTAATATGTAAATATTATATTTATATAAAATGATTTCCTAAACAAATCAAATAAAAAGAATATACGAGTTAGATATAGGAAGGGAATTCGAACTCTTATCCATCAAATGAGGGGTTCTACAATCTATTATTAAAATATTTAGGGTTCAAAATAGTTTGATTAAATTAGATTTTGATGATGTGATAATTTAATTTAAGAATTTCATTGAAGTTTATATTTAGATATACAATTGTCAATCGGTATTGATAACTATTGCTATAAATACATTATAAACTATATTCCAATCACAATATTCTTTTCAAAAATCTTATTGAAATGTAGTCTATAAAAAACAAGGCTAATAAATTAAATTACAAAATAAACATGTTAGATTTAAAATAAGATTATTATTGGTCTCATTTAAATTATATTTCCTGTCTTACCATATACCGGCATCATTTTTCCAAGGTTCTGGAGCTATCTCTTTTGAGAGGATTTCGTCTTCAAAACTATTGATGTCATCTTTCTCATCTTTCTTCTAACAGTCTTCTTTTGTTTATATCTAATAGTTACAATATTATTATTCTGTTACCATGTTAAGTATAAACAACAAAAGAAATAAAAGAATAAAAGAATAATATAAATTATCAAATATTTTAATCTATCAACTCTATTACAAATCAATTTTGTTAAAATATCATCATCAAAAACTAAAGTTCAACACAAGATATGCACGCATATGGTCGATTCTATCACCAGATGCAACGATTTCAAAGTTCAACTAATCAATTGCGTGTAATAACGAATTAAATTAGTACTGAACTAGGCTTGTGTTTTGTCATTCAATATTCAAACAGTCAACCGTGTAATAACGATCCTATACTCATTCAAATACTGATTGCAAGATATTCATCTTTATATGGATATATAAACTTTACAATATTTAGTATGGTTTCTTGAAACTTCTCTAAAAAGTATTCTAGTTCTTATATCTTGCTACTATGACTACTGGAGTTGAGCGTTTGAAGTGGGACTGGAACCCTGCAACTACATTCGCGGGTTTATACTATTGTAACTACAAAAATTCTGTTTGTATCTCTTTATTTATCTGTAAAAGTATAAATATTGAAATTATTGTTATACCTGTTTTTATATAGTCTATATTGAGTATAGCCAATAGATTAACGTAGTTCAATTCTATATAATAGAATAGAGGAATTGAATATTAAAAATGTCTAATAATCAAACTATTTTTATAAACAAAAATTATTATGACAAACACAATTGCAAATTTGCATTTTGCGAATCATGCTATTGGTTTGCTACTATTTTAGTAAACAAAATTAATTTTAATCATTGTTATATTTGTAAAAAAAAAGATATTCACATGGAAACAATACTAATTTAGAAATAGTGTATAAAATATGAAATTGTACTTTAACTATGATATATTAAATGAAATAATAATAACAATTTCTTTTTTTTGAATACAATTAGATATAGATAAATAAATTATCTATGCAAAAACAGTAACACTCATTCTTTAAATACTGAATAATTATTATAGAGATACAACTTTTTCATACAATAACCAAATTTTGTAGTTGTATAAGACTGAATACTAAAAGGAAATGAGAGTCATGTTTGATGAATGTTTGGTAAAACTCTATCTGTATCCATATGTTAAAAATTAGAAAAGAAATAGAATGCTATGATAATGTCATGGAACTACGTCCTAACTACCCTAAGATATTGTATAATTTAGGTTTAGGATAGAAAAAAAGGCTAAAGAATATATTCATAAAAGTAAAGTTATCAACAAAAAGAGAAGAAAATTAAATGAAAAAGTGATGGAATTGGTAACTTATCTGATAAATCGGATGTACGAAAAAAAAATCAAATAGATTAAAAAAAATATGTGTTATGGATTGGTGTCAATGAGTACACGCTTACCAATCCATACCCAATATCTTTTTGTGGGAGCTTTTATGTAATTATATATCGTTGATTATAAATTTAAAATTTTCGTCTTTTATATCTCTAACATAATTCTATAATACATAAAAACATTTACAACCTTTTTATTTTTTATTGTGCATATTTATTATTACCTCTACCACCTATTCAGTGATGATGTAAATATAGTGTGTTACAAGGGCACATCTATGCCATTTTTTAAAAATCTAGATGAGGGATTCAAGCTGAAAATTTAGCTTTATAGTCTTGAAAATATAAAAGATAACAATAATATAGAAATATTTGATTCTCCAATAAATAGTAAATATTTTAATTTTAATTGTGTTAAAATTAAAAATCTATATTTTGAACTTCTTAGCTTTTAGATCTATTAGTTGTTATTGTTAAATACATGAATAAGTATTCAATAATATTTTTCTATTACTTTAATTTACTATAAAAGATTACATAGAGGGCATAGAGGTGAGAATTAAGGTGGATAATATTTTATATAAAGAATTTTATTAGTTGTGAAGTAAATGAAGAAAAAACGTCAAAGAAAAAAGAAGATGATATCAACTAAATGAGAGAGTCAATTTTTCTACTCTTTATAATTTTAATTATCAAAAATAATTAATATATATGTAAAATTAATATAACCTAATTAAGTTATTAATATTAAGAATAATATGCAAAGGGAAAAAATAGATAGAAATTTCTTAAAATTTTGGAAAAATAGAATAAGTATTAATGATGTTTTTGTATTAAGAAAAATTATCTATTATATTTTTTCTGGATTTTCACTAACGTTTATAGGATATATTATAATTAATATTTTAAATAACTATCCTCCAAGAGAAATAGGTATTAGTCCTTAAATAGATTTTAGATATTTTAATAACCAACAATCCCAATGTTATGGTGGTAGAGTTAGTAGTAAATTGGAATCCTTCTTTACTATTGTTATAGGATAATATCCATTAACATCATTACTACTAGTACCCATCATGGTAATAATAATAATAATTGAAATAATTATTCATTATTATAACTTTCATCTTGTTACTGTTTCACAATCTGCAGTTTTTTTATCTCCTTCCAAATTGTTAAACTGTACTGCTATATCATTTCCTGGTCCGCATATGTAAAAATCAGCACCTAAATTACCTATTAAGGTATCATCACCATTGCCTCCTATCAATTTATCATCACCTTTATCTCCTTTAAGTACATCATTTCCATCTCCACCATCAAGAAGATCTTCTCCTACATTACCAACTAAATCATCATCTCCTAATCCACCATACAATTTATCGTTTCCAGAATCACCTATTAGTTGATCATCTCCTTCATTTCCATTTAACATATCATAACCTAATCCACCATACAAAATGTCATTACCTTTTCCTCCGTTTAAGCAATCATTAGTTATGCTTCCATGTATCATCCCTCTTAAAGAAGTAGCATTTATTACTTGATCACATTCTGAAATATCAAAATCTGTTGGTAAAGAAGATGCTTGACCATCTACCGGTAAATTGTTATAAATACTAAGAATTGAAATAATAGAAATTACAATTGCTATTATTGTAATTATAAAGTTCATAATGAAGAAATTTAATATTATTTTTTTAATCAACTATAAATATATATGTTGAACCTATCTTTTTAAGATATTTGTTATTTTGTATGTTATATATTAACAAATTTGTCTCTAATTATTAATACTATAATATAGATGGATTATACTCTAAGATAGGATCAAGAATTATAAGAAGTAAAATGAATAATATTATTTATGAAGAATGAATTTGTAGTATCAAAAATTGAAGCTTCTCAAGATGAAAAAACCCCTTTTGTTTATGTTGTATTCAATGATACTAAAACTCCTAGAAAAGGAAATCAACAGCAATCGCCATTTGGAGGTACGAGTATGGCTTTTACCTCGCCAGAAGATTTAATGAAAAACTTACCAAAGATGTTTAGTGGTGGTGGTGTAGGTGGTGTAGATGTTGGTAATTCACCTACATTCAAATTAAGTATACGAGAATATGACGAGTCAGGCTTAAGAGTAGGAGACAAAGTTACGATAGAGATTAAAAAGTCAGATAGTAGTGATGGAGTATAATATAATTATGAATTACAATTATTACTATTTACTGTATTAAAAAATGTAACTTACACAATAAATCGTAACAAGAAAGAAGATGAAAAAGAATGTATATTTTTATTGATATTAATTGGCTTAAATCTATAATCTTCTTTTATCTCTATATGTAATTTCTCTAATTTTTCAATAATTAAAGTTTTTTTACATTTATTATAATAATTCTTCTTATGTAAAATATATTACATATGAATGTCTTTCATAGTTGGATCTTATAGTCTATAGTACTTCTCAAATTTAACCTACGTTATTATCCGTATTGTTCATGTATATAACACCATTTCCATGATCTATCAGGCAGTGAAATCATAATGGGATGCCCAGTATTTTTGTGGTGTTTAGTTGCATGAATTCCGGGTGAAGAATCACAACATCCAACATGTCCACATATTAGACACATTCGTAATGCTACCCAATCAGAACCTTCTTTTTCACATTCTTCACATCCTTCTGTATTGGGATTAATAACTTGATCTTTTTGTGTTCCTTCAAAATGTTCACAACCTTTTTGCATAAATATATTTAGATAAGATTTTATTTAAAAGATATGAATCTCAAATATTATTAAAAACTCCTAATTCAACTGGAAAATCTTCCAAGAATACCTCCATTTTTCCAGTATGGATTTTACTATTAAGTAAAAATCACTGATAATTAAGATTCTAATCCTCCAACCAATCTTAGGATTTGTGCGATCCAAAGGAATTAAAACATAAGACATACTACTATTAGTTGGTTTTATTAGGATTTTTATAAAAACTCATCATTTTCATTTCAATACCAATAAGCACAAAAGATGTGATTAAGAAGACCTCGAATTCCCATTACAACATAGTCCTCAACAGAATATTCTTAATTTTACTATAATTTCTCGAAAGTTTTATTGCTCACTGAATTACCTTATAAATCTACTAAAATCTAAAAACGAGTAAATTTATGCAGTTGAATATTTTCTAAAAGATTTCGAAGTAATTTTATCAATCTTTGCTGGATCAGGATTTTCAAATACCATTTCGCAACAAAATTTCATGGAGAATAAAGCCATTTGTTCTAATATTGGCTGTAATGCCTTTCCCTTTTCTGTAAGATAGTACTCTATCCTAACAGGAGTTTCATTAAATACTTCTCGCTTTATCAATCTGTCTTTCTCCAATTCTTTAAGACGTATTGACAGAGTTTTTGGATTTATCTCCTCTATCGAATTAAGAAATTCATTAAATCTTTTTTGTTTTAGGAAAATCATATTACGTAATAATAAAAGGGTAAATTTCTTTCCGATTATACCAAGGGTATTAAAAACTGGACAACATTTGCAATTCATGCCATCAATCATAAAATGACTAGTTTCTCTTTTCTTATTGTCGTCACCGTCTAGTAGTTTTTGTTCAGTCAACTTACCAATCTTTCACCTACTAACTAAACTATCACTTACTAATTTATATCCTTACCTAACTATAGTAGATAACACAATGTAATATGTATGGTAGAAAATCAATGTGAATCAAATTGTGAATGTGTGGAAACACAAAGAAGCTCAGGAAACAATAATGTTGCAAATGAATGTTGTGAAATGACAAATAAAACAAGTAGTAGTTCATGCTGTAGTGATAGCCCTATTGCTGAAGCAAAATCACTTTTGGAAAGATCATTCTTTACTGCACTTACAGAAGTACATGTAGAGAAATTGAAAAAGCAGATTGAAACAGAATGGGGAACTACAATTGACAAGGCGGTAGATCTAACTATTAAGACAGTAGCAAAGCAATGGCAAGCATCCCTGTCAAAGTCTGCTGCAAATAAAGAATTCTATAGTGAATTAGAAAAAATATTTAAGACTACTAAAGAATAAGACCTAATATAACCATAATTTTTTTACTTTGCAAAGTAAATTATTCTTTAAAATAAATCTATAAATTTCTTCAAAATATTTTATTAAATAAAAATAGTTACGATCATAATAATCAATTAACAAATATTTTTTGGTATCTGAAATTTACTAGTTATAAAGTTTCTGAAACTAGATTTATTGCTTATTCTTTCAATTTCCTCATTTCTTTTTTATTTTGATAAAGTGTGTTGAATTGCTCTTGCCACGATATATATAACAAAACCTAGTGAAACCCATGAAAAAATATAAAGAATTATTTTTGTAATAATTTTCATTTTATAAAATATTTTTGGAATTGTTGAAATAAAAAAATTTATTATAATTCCTATAGAATAATGTATAATATTTAATAATTTAGAAATATTCTATTATTTAGACCCATAACCTTACTATTACTGGGGAGTATGATAATAGAAGGCTATGGCAAATGAATCTTATAATTTGCCTATAAGATTGTACTATTCAAATCGATATTATAATATTTAATAGTTGGAGATAATTTAATTGCCATAACACTTTCCTCTATTCCTGGTAACAATATATGCTATGGCAATAGATAACAATTTTTTATTCTTATTTTTCTTTAGTATCCTTTATTGATAATATATTTTTAATAATTTCAGACAATTTTGTTAATTAGTTACTTTATAATAATAATAGCCTTAGCCTACTACTACTGGTTAACAACATAGGAAGAGGAGTACCCAAACAGAAATGGTATTGTTATTGTAGACTATGGCTAGAAAATAGTGGCTATCTATTTCTAATACTAAATTTTTACCTTAATTCTAGGACTAACTGGAGTAGGATGCCGGGAGTGGGCCTCTAACCTTGAAGCCATATTTCGGGGTTTATATCAAATCAATAAAATAATAAAAAAATTTACATATTTGACTTTTCTAAATGTTCCACAACTAGAGAGGCAAGACGCAGATTTACAAAACAAGATAGAGGAACTTCAACTAATTAATCAGTCTTTAAGAGAAAATGATAAGGTAAAAGAAGATGCATTAGTTCATCGGTCTGATCAACTATTAGTTTTAACTGAAAGAATAAAAGAATGAGAACCAAAAAAATGAGATAATATAATTACTAAACTTCATACAAATAACTTAGAGAAAGATATGTAATTTTATATTCCTAATGATTATACTGAGAACAATATGGAAAAAATGCATTCTTATTGCTATTAAATAGTTTAACTGTACTAAATTTTTTATTATCTCTAATTGTAATCTCTCAATTTTTCAGATAGTCCAAATATATCAAATGTTTTCAAATGTTGAAAGGTCCAAAAGAATATTTACAAAGTAATAAAAAAATTGGTTTGCTAAATAATTTATCGTTGTATGTCTCAGTATTTTTTATTATTAATTTAAGTCTATCTATCAATTCAATTTATAATATTGAATTAAGTATTATATTATATGATAAAAGATAATAATAACAAACAAAAATCTGATTTATCACAACAATATTTAGCAAATGAACGAACCTTTTTAGCATGGGTGAGAACATGTATTGCACTTATTGGACTTGGTTTTATAATTTCAAAGTTTAGTTTCTTTTTGGTAGAATTTAGATTAATATTTCAAAATTATATTGTTGATTCTTCTAAATTGCCTGTAAATAATAATTCACAAGTTTCTAGTTCAGAACATATTTCTTCTCTAATTGGAATAGGAATAGTAATTTTATCTATAGTATTGATATTATTTGCCTTAAAGAATTATCATGATACTTCTAAAGCGATCAATAGGAAGATATATGAACCAAAAAGTATTACTGTATATATTACAACAGCAATAATTATTGCTTTGACTTTGATAGTTGCTATATATCTATTGTATATTTCTACTTAACAAGTTAAGATAGTTTTATTAAAAAAGGCATAGCCTTAACAATTGTGTAGAGATATGACCTACAAACAATTTATAGCCTGGCTATGACATAATGAGACGAAAGTATGTTCTGTTTTTAGAGTTCTTTGATACTAACATTCTATACTCAATTGTTTAAAACTTGAAGAACAAAATAATCCATCAATCAACCAATCGATTAATTTAAATAAATAGATCAATTTGTAAATCTTATTTCTTTATTTCTTTTAATTATATTGTCTACAATCTTAAAATGAGCTCTGTCTGAAGTTCTTTTGACTGAAAAACTGGTTTATATAATATATAAGTAGTAATACACATACATAAACCTCAATGAATCCTATTTTTTTGATAGGGTCGTGCTATTTGGAGTAGGTATTATTATTAATCTTCTCTTATTCTTCCTGGTACTCCTATAGCCAGTTCTTCTACTACTAACAATATTAATCCTAAATTTTGCTCATATGGTTGTAATACTCAGATAGACTAGAATACTAGAATTTTAAAAAAGAAGAAATGAACAGGATCAATAATATTATTATGTTTATTTTATAATTACTCTTTTCGATACCTTATTGATTCTCTTTGTCTCTCTGATCTTCTATGAGCAATCTGGTTCTTCAAACTATCACTTGCCTCATCAAAAAGATTAACAAGATCCCAACCAGAATCAGTATATACATGACGTCTATAAGGAGTAATTATATTCATGTCAATTTCGTATACTTTTCTTTCTTTTATTTTCCCTTGGATGTCGCTTAATTTTATTTTACATCTAGCTTCTTCAATTTCCGGTTCCATTTTTTTAAGTAATTTAATCAAACTGTCAAATTTTGATTTAGCGACTTCTGCATCCCATGGATTCTCTGGTAAACCTATTATATATGCAGGAACTTCTTCTTGGATTTGTTCTCCTAAAAGGTCAATTATGTCTCTGTATGTAATTATTCCTTCAACCTTATTAAATGATTTAACGATTGCATAAGTAGAATTGGTATTATTTAATAAATCAATTACATTATAAATTGGATTATTAATTTCTGATATTGTAATATTATTAGTTAATAGTCCTTCTATTAGCAATTGCATTCTATTGCTGCTATCTATCCCGATTGATCTTCGTCCGATTCTTTCGGAAGGGGACAAAATCGCTAATATGTCATGAGATGTAACTATTCCCTTTAGCAATCCTGTTTCATCTAATGGATCAACAATGGGAATATGATCAATTTTACGTCTTGTCATTATGTTCCTTGCCTTTGAGATAACATCTTTACTTGTTAAAGTAATCGGGTCGGGGGTCATTATATTTTGTGCATCCATTTTAATATCTTTGAGAGTAGACGATCCAGCTACACCTGCTTTAAGCATAAATTTCAATATCTCCTTAGCTGAAACTTGTGCAATTATTTCTTGTTTTTCATCAACGATTGGTAATGCTCTAAGTCTATAAAGAGACATTATTCTTGCAGCTTGACCTATAGTGTCTTTATTGGTTAAAGCCGTAATTCTCTTACCTAATAATGGAATCTTTGCACTAGAGATATCTCTTATTGGAAGAATATCTCTTATATTTATAGATGATATAGACTTACCTATTGGGATAAAGATATCTGAAGCATTATTTTCAAGTAAAATGTCTATAATTTTTGAGATACTGTCATTCTCATATATTATGAGCGGAGATTCAGTTAAATCAATTATCTTTTTTTTACGAAAATCTTTAAGCGATTCATATAATTTTCTGCTCATTTCTTTTAAAACCATATAGTTTTAAGTAATAGTACAAACATTATAAATACTTGAGTATACACTGGATGGTAGTCTGTAATTTGTCTAATATAATAAGTCCATAATTACATAAATTTTATTTTAAAAGAAATATAAGATAACACCTTGTGTTTATAAAAAAACTTGGTATAAAAAATCTAGAATATAGCGGCACAATTGCTAAACAACAGATAATAAATAGTGTTAGTTAAAAGGACAATATACAACTATACTTTAAGTAATTAGTAAATCTTTAAATCATACTAAAGATAAGTCACTATTTAAATATAAAATTTCAACCTAAGACATTATTTAGAAATTTCCTTTCAATATTGTGGAAATCTTTGTCGATTTATTACATATTTTTTTTAATGATCTTCTCATAAAAGCTATCCATGAATTGTATCATATTTTGATTTGTAATCTGTTCATTTTTACGGATATAATAATAAAGTTCTTCAGTAGCTGCATGATAATCTATTCCTATATTTTGTGCTATTTGTAATGAAATTGATGATAAAAGTAATTTACGCAATACTATATCCGTACCATATTGTAGTAAATCTGTGGATATCTCTTCTAAAAAATTTTTAAAATTCATATCAATATATCGGTCTTTAGCCTGTCTGGTCTTTATTGAGAATGCAATACCGATCATTCTTTTTTTCATATGAACAGATTCGACCATTTCAATAAAGAGATCATTTAGTTTTGCATCCTTGGTAAGAATCTCTGATAGTCGTTCTGAAGCCTCTTGTTCACTTATATGCATCTTATTAATTAAAGTGAATAGAATATGACAAGCAGCACAACCATTTTCTTTAATTTTAGATCTATCAGAAGTTATTTGATTTATTTCTTGAAATATTATTGATTTTGCTATTTCTTCTTTTTCTTTTTCTGATTTTGACATAACTACTTTATTTGATCATAATTGAAAAATATAACTAATATTAAGATAATATCATTTTCTATAGATAATAACATAAAAAAGCTGTTTGTTTGAATTAATTGTATAGAAGATCCTATTAACTACTAAATCCTAATTTGTTTTCATTATTCATTCATTCAAGATAGGTTTCTTTTATATTATAGATTAGCATAATTTTTATTACTCGAAAACTGGAAATCCTTAAAAATAGTTATGTAGATATAGTTTGATGCCTAATTATATAATTTTATACAACTGGATGGATCAAGGAATACGAAACGTAAAAGATGTACCAAAAAGAATTGATATGTTCAAATCTGGATTGGAAAAGGTTGGTGCAAAATTAATCAATGAATACTTTACATTTGGAGAATATGATGGCATAATAATAGTTGAGGCTCCTGATGACAAGGCAATAATGAAAGTAATGCTATCAACTGGAAG
>Ga0214468_1000624_pt1 | contig 11069 bp, 10 predicted proteins | sample RVTome_9_FD_187334 | JGI IMG/M metagenome (GOLD analysis project Ga0214468, IMG submission 187334) | Soil microbial communities from uranium-contaminated site in the Upper Colorado River Basin, Wyoming, United States - RVT155D38 HiSeq ...
ATCACCGCCCACGCCGCCGACGCGATCGTGAACGCGGGCAACTCCTCGCTTCTCGGCGGGGGCGGGGTGGACGGGGCGATCCACCGGGCCGGCGGGCCCTCGATCCTGGAGGAGTGCCGGCTCCTCGGCGGCTGCGCGACCGGCGACGCGAAGGCGACGGGCGCGGGGCGGCTGCCCGCGAGCCACGTGATCCACGCCGTCGGGCCCGTCTGGAACGGCGGCGGCCACGGCGAGGACGAGCTACTCGCCTCCTGCCACCGGCGCTCGCTCGAGCTAGCGGCCGGGCTCGAGTGCCGCACGGTCGCGTTCCCGGCCATCTCGACCGGCGTCTACCGCTTTCCGGTCGAGCGGGCGGCGGGGATCGCGCTGCGAACGACGGCCGAGGAGCTGGGACGGCACGAGGCGATCGAGCGCGTCACGTTCGTGCTCTTCTCGGACGGCCATCGGCTTGCGTTCGGGCAGGCGCTCACCGCGCTCCGCGCCGGCGAATGAGGCGCCGGCGGACGCCGGACGGCTGGGCTACGCGGTCGCAGCGAGTGGCGTCCGGGCGCGCTCGAGCAGGAAGTCGACGAAGTCCACGAACGGGTCGAAGCCGATCACGTCGGGTGCGTTCGCGACGAAGTTCGAGAGCGCGTTCACGTCGTAGAACGTCGGCGTGCCGTCGCGCGCATCGACGAGGTACTCGACGCCCGCGACCTCCATCCCGGCGGCCGCGACGATCCGCTTCGCGTCCTCGACCACGTCGCGGGGCGGCTCGAAGCGCTCGATCGGAAGGCCGCGGCCCGAGACGCCGTCGGCGATCCCGGGCAGGTCGCAGTAGTCGGCGGGGCAGAGGTTGAAGCTGCCCGGGAGAAGCCGGATCTTGATCGCGTAGAGAAGCTCGCCGCCGAGGAGCTCGATGCGGACGATCGACTCGTCCTGCGCGGGCAGGTGCTCCTGTACGAGCCCGGTTCCGTCCAGGCCGAGGTCGAGCCCGCCGCCGGCGGCCGCCTCGGCCAGCTCGTCCGGCGTCGCGAAGGAGACGATTCCCGCGCCGCTTCCGCCCACGTTGGGCTTCACGAGCACGGGAAAGCGGAGACCCTCGGCCGCGGCCGGCGCCAGGGCAGGATCGCCGATCGCGCGGGCGGGGGGGAACCGCACGCCGAGCCGCGCGAGGAGCGCGAGCTGGCGCGCCTTCGAGATCTCGAACCGGAAGGCCTTCTCGCCGTTCACCACGCCCGCGCCGAGCTCGTCGAGGTATGCGAGATAGGCGAGCGTCTGCGCGATCGCGTTCGCGTTCCCGCGGGTCCACGCGGACGGGCTCATCCGGTTGACGACGAGCGAGTACGGCACATGACGGTCGCCCGGGTCGAAGCCGAGCGCGTCGCCGTGCAGCTTCTCGTAGGCGACTCCGCGCCGGTCGAGCTCGGCGAAGAGCGGCTCGAACCAGAGCGGATGCTCGTAGACGAGGGCGATCGGCCGGTCCACGCTCCGAGGCTACACGTAATGCTTCAGAAAGTGAAGTGGCGGCCCGCCGCCGGGCACTACGATGACGCGGTGCACGAACGGGGCTCGGTCCGCGACCCGGTGGTCTCCGTCGTCCTGCCGGTTCGCGACGGCGCGGCGTTCCTCGCCGGAGCGCTCGAGTCGCTGTCGGCGCAGACGTTTCCCGGCTTCGAGGTCGTGGTCGTGGACGACGGCTCGACCGACGACTCGCCCGCGATCGCGTCGGCGCACGGACGGCGGGATGCGCGTTTCCGCGTCCTGCGCCAGGGCCGTGAGGGGATCGTCGCCGCGCTCGAGCGCGCCCGGCGCGAGGCGCGGGGCCGCTTCCTCGCGCGGATGGACGCGGACGACGTCGCGCTCCCCGACCGGCTCCGGCTCCAGCTCGACGCGCTCGAGCGCGAGGGCCTCGACGCGGTCGGCGGCGGCGTCGAGATCGTCTCCGAGGGGCGGGTCACCGACGGGCTGCGCCGCTACGAGGCCTGGCTCAACTCGCTCGTGACCGAGGACGCGGCGGCGCGCGACGTCTTCGTCGAGTGCCCGCTCCCGCATCCGACACTCCTGGCCCGTCACGAGGCGGTCGAGCGGGCCGGCGGCTACCACGAGACGAGCTGGCCGGAGGACTACGACCTCGTCCTGCGCCTGTGGGCCGCCGGCGCGTGCTTCCGGAACGTCGAGCCTGTCGTGCTCCGCTGGCGCGATCGCGCGGCGCGCCAGTCGCGCACAGACCCGCGCTACGGCGAGGACGCGTTCGTCCGCTGCAAGGTTCACCACCTGCGGCGGACGCTCCTCGGGGCAGGCCGGCCTGCCGTCGTCTGGGGCTCCGGCCCGGTCGGGAAGCGCTTCGTGCGCGAGCTCCTCGGCGGCGGCGTCACGGTCGAGGCGTTCGTCGACGTCGACCCCCGCAAGCACGGCAAGCGGATCTACGGCGTGCCGGTCGTTCCGACCGGTGAGTCCGGCCGGTACCGCGACGCGGTCGCGCTCGGCGCCGTCGCGGGCGCCGACGGCCGGGCCCGGGTCCGCGAGCTCGCGTACGCGGAGGGCCGCCGCGACGGCGAGGACTTCGCAGCCGTCGCGTAGCGCGCCCGCGCGTGCCACCATGGCTGCATGGACGACACAGCGGCCGCGGCGCTCACGCGCGACCTGCTCGGAGACCTGCTCCCCGACGACGAGCCGCGGGACTTCGCCGTGCGGCTCTGGGACGGCTCCTCGCTCGAGCCCGCCTCCGGCTCGGCTGCCCGGTTCACGATCGTGCTCGCGCACCCGGGCGCGCTCAAGGCGATGTTCGTGCCGCCGACCGAGCTCGCGCTCGGCGAGGCGTTCGTCCACGGCGACTTCGACGTCGAGGGCGACCTCGAGGGCGTTTTCGGGCTCGCCGACCGGCTGCGCGGCCGCGAGCGCGGCGTGCTCGAGCGCGCCCGGCTCGCGACCCGGCTCCTCGCGCTCCCGGTCCCGCCGCGCGAGCGTGCGGCCGCGGCGGCGCAGCCGCACGGCCCGCTCCACTCGCCCGAGCGCGACCGCGAGGCCGTCACCTACCACTACGACCGCTCGCCCGACTTCTTCGCCGCGTTCCTCGACCGCCGGCTCGTCTACTCGTGCGCCTACTTCGAGGAGGCGGACGATGAGCTCGACGACGCGCAGGAGCGCAAGCTCGACCTGCTCTGCCGCAAGCTTCGTCTCCGGCCGGGCGAGCGGCTCCTCGACGTCGGGTGCGGGTTCGGCGCGCTCGTCCTCCACGCGGCGGAGCGGTACGGGGTCGAGGCGCACGGGATCACGCTGAGCGAGCCGCAGGCCGAGGTCGCGCGCGAGCGCGCCGCCGCCGCCGGGCTCGATGACCGGTGCCGGATCGAGGTGCGCGACTACCGCGAGCTCGAGGACGACGAGCGCTACGACAAGATCGTGAGCGTCGGCATGTTCGAACACGTGGGCGAGGCGCTACTGCCCGACTACTTCGCCGTCGCCTACCGCCGGCTGCGTCCGCGCGGCGTCTTCCTGAACCACGGGATCGCGCGCGCCGGGCCCGCGGCCGAGACGTCGCCGTTCGTGCGCCGCTACGTCTTTCCCGACGGCGAGCTCGTGCCGCTCCCGGTCACGCTCGCGGCCGCGGAAGGCGCGGGCTTCGAGATCCGCGACGTCGAGAGCCTCCGCGAGCACTACGCGCTCACGCTCCGCCACTGGGTCGCCCGCCTGGAGACGAACCGGGACGCCGCCGCCGCGGCGGCGGGCGAGCTCGCGTACCGCGTGTGGCGTCTCTACCTGTCGGGCTCCGCGCACGCCTTCGCGACCGGTCGCCTCGGCGTCTTCCAGACGCTGCTCGCGAAGCCCGACCACGGCGAGGCCGGACTCCCGCTCACGCGCGCGGACTGGTACGCGGGCGCGCGCTAGCGCCCAGTCCCGGCCGCGGATCGGCGCCGCCGGCGGCGACGGCGCCGGTGAAGGGCGAGCGCGGCCGCGCCGCCGACGGCGAGGGCGCCGTTCGCCCACCGCCTCGGGTTCCGGGCGTCGGGCCGCTTCCGGAGCGAGAACGGGCCGAAGTGGAGGGCAGCCACCCGATTCGCGGAATCCCGCGCGAACACGGCGGGCATCGACCCGAGCCCGAGCTCGGAAAGGTCGATCCCGAAGACGTCCGGGTCGTCGCGGTCGGGGTGCAGGCGAACACCCCTCCCCATGGGCGGGACCGGGGTGAGGCCGCGCATCGTGAGCCGGCCACGATGGACGACGACCTCGACGCCCGCGCCGAGCATCGCGGTGACCGGCAGGTTCGTGAGGGCTCCGCGCTCGGGGGCGTACCAGCCGCAGACATCGCTCCAGGTCTCGGCGTGGGGCGGAACGTCGGGCGGCGCGTCGCTCGCCAGGCCGAGCAGGCGGCGGACCAGGGCGTTCACGAGCGGGACGGGCGCGCCGCGGCCGGAGAGGGTCCCCGCGTTCGTGAAGGCGAGAACGCCGAACCCGTCGTCGGGCGCGACAACCATCTCGGAGAGGAAGCCGGGGAGGATCCCGTGGTGCTCGACGGTTCGATGCCCGTCTTCCTCGGCGACGAAGAAGCCCAGGCCCATCCCGGGCGCCCGGGGATCGGGGCGGTAGTGGGGCTCGAACATCGTCGCGAGCGTCCCGGGCTCGAGGACCGAGCCGTGGTCGTTCGCGCCGCCGTCGAGCAGGGCGGCGACGTAGCGGGCCATGTCCCTCGTGGTCGAGTGGACGGCCGACGCGCCGGCCGTCGCGGTCTCCCGGTCGGCCACAGGCCGGAGGCCGCGGGAGCCGAGCGAGTACCCGGTCGTGAGACGGGGCCGGATCCGCTCGGTGCGGACGAGGTCGCTGTCCTCCATCCCCAGCGGGCCGAAGACGTGCTCGCGCAGATAGCGGTCGAACGGCTCGCCGCTCACGTCCTCGACGATCTGCCCGAGTGCAGCGAACCCGTGGTTGCCGTACACCCACTTCGTGCCGGGCTCGACCTCGATCCGCAGTCCCCGCTTGTAGTACTCGGCGAGCGGCGGCACCGCACGCCCTTCCCGGACGCCCCAGCCGAGCGTCGGCCGGAAGAGGTCGGCGAGGCTCCGCAAGGCGGGGATTCCGGCCGTGTGCGTCAGCAGGTGGCGCACGGTCGCCTGCCGGAAGGAGGCCTTCGCGGGGACGAGCCGGAACGCGCGCAGATATCCGTCCGCGGGCGCGTCGAGGTCGACGAGGCCCCGCTCCCAGAGCTGCATCACGGCGATCGCCGTGAAGGTCTTGGCGATGGAGCCGAGCCGGAAGACCGTGTCCTCGGTGACGGGCGTCCCCGCCGCCACGTCGGCGACGCCGTGTCCGTGGAACCACTCCAGAGATCCGTCGCGCACCACCGCCACCGCCAGGCCGGCTGAGGGCCACCGCCGGAGGGCGTGGGCGATCTCGACCCTCAGCGCGGTCTCGTCGGGTGCGACGGTCGACACGGGTGCACGTCCCACGACCCCATCATCCGGCCCGCGGCCGGGCACCGCGTCGGGGTCTCCGCCGAGCCGGCGTAGAGGATTCTCCGTACGCGGACGTTGGACACGGCGCGAAAGCTCGGGAAGACTGCCGTGCGTCAGGAGAACGCCACCAGGAAGGAGGACGGTATGAGAGGGATGCTTGTTGTGACGCTTACGGCTCTCGTCGCGCTCGTTGCGGCGAGTGCGGCCCGGGCCGATCACACGCACGTGCTGATCCTGCCCAACGGAAACTGCGCGATCCTCGCCGCTCAGGGGAACGAGAAGTATCAGATTCTCCCGGACGTGCTCTTCAGCAACAACCCGAACGTCGACGCCGACGACGCGGCCGGCGGCCTCGACAACCTGCCGCTGAACCGGAGGCATCCGCTCCACGTGCTGGTGCACCTCGGAGTCCCGGGTGCCGACGGCGACATCGCCGTCATGGGCTCCGCTCAGGATCCGTGTGCCGCGACGGGTAACTACGTCAACGGCTAGCGAGCTTCTCGCCAGGAGCGATTCCGCCCGAAGGCGGCCGGACCGGGCGCCTTCGGCGGGATCGCCGCAACGGCGCCTCTGCGAGGCTTCGCTCGGGTGATCGCTCCGAAGCGGCTCTCCGCTCTTCGACCCCTCGCGGCGCTTCTCGGCCTCGTCGCGCTCGTCGGCGGCACTGTCGCTCTCTTCACGATCGACAACAGCGCGGGCAGTCTCTTCGTGATCACGGTCGGCGTGGTGTCGATCTTGGTGGCGGTGTTCGGCGGGCGGATCGAGCTCGAGTCGTTCGAGATCCTCGGTGCGAGGATCAAGGTCCGCGAGGTCGTCCGGAGTCGCCTCGAGCTTGCGGCGTCGGCCGACGCGCGCGGGTCCGATCCTCGGAGTGCCGGTCTGCGCGAGCAAGCGCTGACGCTCCAGAAGCTCGTCGGCCTGTACGACCTCTACGAGTACATCCGGCGGACGCAGCCCGCCTCGGACAAGCGAACGGCCGCTCTTGACGAGCTCGCGACGCGGATGCAGGCGGCCGGTCGGGAGGTGCCGTTCGACCCCGCCGAGGTCTCCACGTGGTTTCACCAGGGAAATGACGCGCTTCGCGTCATCGCGCTGAACCTGATGCTCGCCCGGCCGGAATGCCGCGACGCTCTCGCCGTGCTCAAGACGATCGACGAGCCGCGGAGCCTGTTCGAGCAGTTCTACGGGCTGCGGCTCGCTCGGGCGATGCTGCCCGACCTCGACGGCCTCGAACGCCGACTCCTCGCCGACGCGATCACGGGGGCGATGCGCGGACGGCGTTTCCGTCGAGATGCACCGCTGACGGCGCTCGGCCACGCCCTGCTTCGCGACCTGGAGGAGTAGTGGCCGCCGACGGCACGACGCCGTCCGGCTGGGGGCGCCGCGAGCTCTGCACAAGCGGCGCCGGGCCGCCCGCAAGGGGCGGCCCGGTTCGGGTGCGGCAGGGGGACTTGGCTGGTCGTGCGGCTGGTCGTGGTGGGCCAGGCCGAGAACCCGGGACCCGCGCCGACGATCCTACGATCAGGGCGGTCGAGGAAGCGAGGCCAGTTTCCAGATTCTGGCCGATCGGCTGGGGCTTTGGGCGTCTGCCGCGGTCGTCGCTCGGGCGGGTTGCCGCCGCGGTCGAGCCCTAGGCGGAGACCTTGCGGATCTCGTTTGCGATCCGGACGATCTTCCCCGCGTACTTCGGGTCGGCCGCCCACGTGCCGGCCAGCCCCTTGATCGTCGGCGCCACCCCGCGGTGCGTGTTCGGAAGCGGCCGCCACTCGAGAGCCTCCTCGATCAGCTTCTTCTGGCCCGCGTCCTCGTCGCCCAGCGGAATCGCATAGGCGAGCAGCCGCCCCACATGGGCCCGAACCGCCTTCTTCCAGGACGGGAACGAGATGCCCGCCCCGGGCTCTCCGGTGACTCCGATCCCGGCGGGGTTGCGCCGCGGAACCTGTGACCAGTGGGAGGTGAGATTCCCCGTCTCCAGCACCATCTGGCTGACGACGAGCAGCGGGTCGAGCCCGACGGCCTGCGCCTCCGTCATGTAGCGGCCGAGGATGCCGCGGACGTTAGCCTCCGTGTAGTCGCCGTGTGCCCGCGCGAGCATGTGTCGCTCGAGCTGGGCCCGCGTCGCGCGTGGCGCCGCCAGGAGCGTCGTTCGGGCGGTGACCGGCCCGGTCTCGGACACCGGGGGCTTCGGCGGCGGCGAGGGCGTCGGCGGCGCCGATCCATCGCCCGAGAAGATCCCCTCCAGGCGCCCGAAGGCGTCGCGCCAGGCCTTCGGGATCTTGCGCGGCACGCTGCGCGGACGCTCCTCCTTCTTCTCGCCGCCGAGGTGCCATTCGGCCCACTCGAGGAACGACTGCTGCGGGCCCATCACATTCACCATCCGCTCCATCCGCGCCGCCGCCTCCAGGGCGCTCGGCGGGATTCGCTTCGGGAGCCCCTTCGGCCGGGACTTGCGCGCGCCGCCCTCGGCCAGACGCCAGAAGATGAAGTCGAGGAGCCAGTCGGGCGTCTCGTCCGCGGCGAGCGTGCGAGCGGCGGCCGTGCCCTTTGCCCAGGGCGCCGGCTTGAGGTCGACCCACTTCAGGAGGTCGGGGCCGGGGCAGTCGGAGCCGGTGAAGAACTGGTGGGGCTTCACGAGCGACCCTGCGCCCTTCCTCTGCCAGGCCCGGATGACCTCCGCAAGCGTGTCCAGCGCCTCCTGGCGCGGTGCCTCGTCGTCCGTCCCGCTCATGAAGACGACCGCGGCGAACGTCCTGTTCGACGCCTCGTCGCCGTTGGCGCCGGTCTGGACCCCGAACCCGCGCAACGTGAAGGCCTTCCCGTGCGGGCAGACCGCATGGTTGTACGCGATGTCGGCGCCGCCGCTCGGGACGCCCAACCCGCCGGGCCCCATGTGCCCGTTCTGAACGCTTCGCAGGAGCGCGGCGCAACCGTCGTGCGACCGGGCGGCGCGTGGCGTCCCGAACCAGTGGACCGCGACGCCCGAGAGATCCGAGGGGGCGCGCCTGGTCACCGACTTGGGTGCCTTCGCGCCCCACTGCGTGCGACTCACGAACCTCACGGCCACGGCGCTCAAGGATCCTCCTCCGACGATCCCGCGTCAAGATCCGCTTCGCCCGGACGTCGGTGTCCGGCGGCCCGGGCCGCCCGCGAATCACGAACGTCTGGCGACGGCTCGGATCTCGGCCTCGGTGACCGCCGCCGGATCCGGTCCAGAGCGACCGCGGATCTCGTCGCTCGTCCTGCGCTCGCTCTCGGCGGCCATGTCGTTCTCACCCATCACCAGGTAGTACCGTCCGGGAGCGCGAGACTCATCGCCGACCGGCGAGGAACGCGCCGGCGTGAAGGGAGAACCGCGGTGGCCAGGCTTGTCTACTCGACGATTGCATCGCTCGACGGCTACATCGAGGACGAGGACGGCAGGTTCGACTGGGCGGAGCCCGACGAGGACGTGCACGCCTTCGTCAACGATCTCGACCGGCCGGTCGGCACCTACCTGTACGGGCGCCGGATGTACGAGACGATGGCCGGCTGGGAGACGGATCCGAGCCTCGCCGAGCAGTCGGACGTGGCACGCGACTTCGCCGAGATCTGGCAGGGGGCCGAGAAGATCGTCTACTCGCGCACGCTCGAGTCCGTATCGACGGCGAAGACGCGGATCGAGCGCGACTTCGACCCGATCGCCGTGCGCGAGCTCAAGGCGACCGCCGGGCGCGACCTCACGGTGGCCGGTCCCGGGCTCGCGGCGCATGCGTTCAGGGCCGAGCTGGTCGACGAGTGCCGCCTGTTCCTCGTGCCGATCCTCGTGGGCGGCGGCAAGCAGGCGCTCCCGCACGAGATCCGCCTCGGGCTCGAGTTGCTGGACGAGCGCCGCTTCCGAAGCGGCATCGTGTATCTGCGGTACGCAGCGCGCGTCTCGGGGGACGCGCGCGAGCGGGGCGCCTCCGTCTAGCCGCGCCGCGAACGCGGAGCGGACGGTTCGAACCTTCGGGGCCGCGCGGGGATGAACGATCTGTCCTGGCAGGAACTAGGCTGCCCCGTGTGAGCGACGTGCGCCCAGCGGGACGCCGGTCTCGCCGGGGTCGGGTTGCGGGCCGTATCGCAGGCCGAACGCTCTTCCTCCTCGCTTCGCTCGTCTCCCTGTACCTGCTCCTCCCGAGCCTGCTCGAGGTCTTCACCTCCTGGCGAGAGCTGTTCGAGCTCTCGCCGGAATGGGTCGCCATCGCGCTCGGCGTCGAGGCGCTCTCGTTCGTGGCCATCTGGGAGCTCCAGCGAGTCGCCCTCCAGACGCGGAGCTGGACTCCGGTCGCGCTCTCGCAGCTCGCGGGGAATGCGGTCGGCCGGATCATCCCGGGCGGCGCCGCGACGGCGGCCGCGCTCCAGTATCGGATGCTCCTGCGGGCGGGGCTGCCGGGCGGGCGAATCGCCTCGGGCCTGGCCGCGGTCTCGATCCTCCTCTTCGGCACGGTGCTCGCCCTGCCGCTCCTGAGCTTGCCGGCGATCCTGGCGGGAACGCCGGTCGAGCGGGGCCTCCTGCAGGCGGCGGCGCTCGGAGCGGGTGTGTTCCTCGTCATCCTGGCGGCCGGCGCCACCGTGTTCGTCTGGGACCGGCCGCTCGTCTTCGCGGGCGATCTGCTCGAGCGAGGGCTGAACGTCGCGGCCCGCCGCCGGCGGGTCGCGGGGGAGCTCTCCGTTCGCCTGCTGCGAGAGCGTGACGCCCTGCGAACGGCCTTCGGATCCCGCTGGCAGACCGCGCTCCTCGCGTCGGCAGGACGGTCGATCTTCGACTACCTGGCGCTGCTCGCCTGCCTGCGCGCGGTCGGCGCCGAGCCGAGCCCCTCGGTCGTCCTGCTGGCGTACGTCGCCGCCTCGCTCCTGGGGATGATCCCGCTCACGCCGGGCGGTCTCGGGTTCGTCGAGGCGGGGCTCACCGCGATGCTCGCACTCGCGGGGGTAGGCGGGGCCGCGGCGGCCGTCGCGACGCTCGCCTACCGGCTGGTCTCGTTCTGGCTGCCGATCCCGCTGGGAGGCGTCGCCTACGCCGCCTTTCGGCACCGCTATCGCTGAGCAGCCGGCGGGCGATGTCACATCCTAGAACCTGCAGACTCCTGATCACTCGCCCCGGCCGCAGCCACGAGCCAGGAGCGGGGGCCCTCGACGAGGCGAGCCGCGACTTCGGCGTGCTCGGCGCCCGCTAGTACGGGGGCGGCGGCGTCGACCCCGGCGGGCGTCGGCCGGAGAACGTGAAGAAGAGCGTGAGGAGAAGCATCACGATCCCCACGCCCATGAGGATGAGGCCCACGATGCCGATGTCGACGCCGGCCGCCTCCCAGCTGACCGCATAGCGGAGGATCGCGCCGAGGGCGATGAGGAAGAGCGCGCCGCCGATCCCGCCCGTGGTCACGTTTGCGAGCTTACTCGGTCGCTGATGCACCGGGACGTTGGAAGGCGCGCTCGTCTCCACCGGCGCCCGCCTTCGCGAGCGCCACGGTCGGTGCGATGGCGTCGACCGTGAATCCCTTCTCGATCGGTGTCGCGAGCGAGTTCGCGGGCGTCGGGCTCGGCGACGGCATCGCGCTCCGCTGGATCGGCTGGCTCGTGCTGACCGCGATCGCGATCGCGTATGTCGTCCGCTATGCGGAG
>Ga0214468_1000628_pt1 | contig 11058 bp, 9 predicted proteins | sample RVTome_9_FD_187334 | JGI IMG/M metagenome (GOLD analysis project Ga0214468, IMG submission 187334) | Soil microbial communities from uranium-contaminated site in the Upper Colorado River Basin, Wyoming, United States - RVT155D38 HiSeq ...
TTATTATCATGATGAACACATTGAAGGCCGATGGGAGGTTCCTCGGGAAGCCGGAACGCCGTGATCTCGAAAACCGAAGAGTATGCGCTCAGAGCCGTCGTCCACCTGGCGGAGCACTGCCAGGAGGGGCCCTGCCGCGCCCAGGACATCGCGGAGCACACGGACATCCCGGCGAACTACCTGTCGAAGATCCTGCACCAGCTCGGACGCCACGGCATCGTTCATTCCGAGCGCGGCCCCCGCGGCGGGTTCCAGCTCTCCCGGGATCCCGCCGGGATCAGCCTCTCGGACGTGATCGAGCCGTTCGGGTCGATCGCCGACCGGGGCCGCTGTCTGCTGGGCCGGGCGGAGTGCTCCGACGCCAACCCTTGCGGTGCACACGAGCGCTGGAAGGCCGTACGGGCGAAGACGATCGCCTTCTTCGCCGGCACCACGGTCGCCGATGTGCTCGACACGGGTGTGCCGGGAGACGGCTCTGATCCGGACACGCGAACAGTTCGGGAGGTGATGTGATGGGAACACGAGGGATGCGCCGGTCGTGGAACCGGCTGGTTCGGAGCCAGCTGGTGTCGCTTGTGGCGCTGCTGGCCGTCGCGGCGTGCGGGGGCGGCGAGGGGGAGACCGCGGACGTGGAGCCGGGAGCGGCACCACCTTCGGCCCCGGCGTCGGACGCGGAAGCGTTGATGTCGCTCGAGTCCTTCCCGGCCGGGCTGGACCCGGCCCTCGCCGAGCGCGGTGCCGAGCTGTTCCAGGCGAAGGGCTGCGTGGCGTGTCACACGATCGGGGGCGGGCGGCTGGTCGGACCCGACCTCGCCGGGGTGACCGAGCGCCGCGAGCCGGGATGGATCGCGGCCCAGATCCTAGAGCCCGACTCGATGATCCGGAACGATCCCACGACAAGGGAGCTGTTCGCCGAGTACATGACCCCAATGTCGGATCAGGGGCTCACGGTCGAGGAGACGCGGGCCGTGCTCGAGTTCCTCCGGCGGGATGCGGGGGGTGGTGGCGGGTGAGTCGGGAGCGGGGCCAGACCCCCGCTCCCTCGGGTGAATCGGACCTCTGGAGGAGGGTGAATTCGATATGAGCACGCAACGAGCCGGTCGATGGGGACTCGGCCTCGGCGGCGTCGGCTTTCTCGCGGTGCTCGGCTACGCCTGCGGAGGCGGGGCCGGGGCGAGCGGCGACGTCGGAGCGGTCGCGCAACGGCGCGGACTGAGCGAGCAGGACGTCCTGGCGGCGGTCAAGACCTACCAGCCGACGGGGGCGAGGGACGAGTACGTGATGTTCGCCTCCGGCGGTCACTCGGGTCAGGCGATGGTCATCGGCATCCCGTCCATGCGTCTCCTCAAGGTGATCGGGGTGTTCACGCCCGAGCCGTGGCAGGGCTACGGATACGGCGCCCAGGAGACGCACGACATCCTCGAGTCGGGGAACATGGCGAACCACGAGATCACGTGGGGCGACACGCACCACCCGGCGCTCTCGGAGACGGACGGCGACTACGACGGCGAGTGGCTGTTCATCAACGACAAGGCCAACCCGCGGATCGCGGTCATCGACCTGCGCGACTTCGAGACCAAGCAGATCGTCACCGACCCCAACATGGGCACGAACCACGGCGGCACGTTCGTGACCCCGAACACCGAGTACATCATCGAGGGGGCGCAGTACTCCGTGCCGCTGTGGCAGGACTACGCCGACGTCGACGAGTACGAGGAGGTGTATCGCGGGCTGGTCACGCTGTGGAAGTTCGACCGCGAGGCGGGGCGGATCGATCCCGCGCAGAGCTTCTCGATCGAGCTCCCGCCCTACTGGCACGACCTCGCCGATGCGGGGAAGGGACCGTCGCACGGGTGGGCGTTCCTCAACTCGTTCAACACCGAGATGGCGCTCGGGGGAATCGAGGACGGGAATCCGCCGTTCGAGGCCGGCGCGTCGGCCAACGACATGGATTACTTGCACCTCATCCACTGGGAGCGGGCGGCCGAGGTCGCGGCCGATGACGCCAACGTGCGCGTGGCGCGCGGGATGCGGGTGATCCCCCTCGAGACGGCGATCGAGCAGGACCTCGTGTTCTTCGTGCCCGAGCCCAAGAGCCCGCACGGGATCGACGTGACGCCCGACGGCGGCACGCTGGTCGTGTCGGGCAAGCTCGATCAGCACGCCACGATCTACTCGTGGGAGAACATCACGGCGGCCATCGAGGCCGAGAACTTCTCGGGCACCGACCAGTACGGCGTGCCGATCATCGCGCTCGAAACGGCGATGACCTCGCAGCTCGAGCTGGGGCTGGGGCCGCTCCACACGCAGTTCGACGACCGGGGGAACGCCTACACGAGCCTCTTCCTCGAGCCGGCCGTCGTGAAGTGGCAGCTCGATCCGCCCGAGGTGATCGAGAGGATCCCCGTACACTACAACGTGGGTCACATCGCGACCCCCGAGGGCGACACGCGCTCGCCCGACGGAAAGTACCTCGTGTCGATGAACAAGTGGGCCATCGACCGCTTCAACGACGTCGGACCGCTGGTCCCGCAGAACTTCCAGCTCATCGACATCCAGACGAGCCCGATGCAGCTGCTGTACGACATGCCGATCGGGATCGGCGAGCCGCACTACGCGCAGATCATCGCGGCCGACAAGCTCGACCCGCTGCGGGTCTATCCGGAGATCGGCTGGAACCCGGGGACCATGTCGGCCGACCCGAACGCCACGCAGGCGGGCCGGGAGCGGACCGAGCGGGACGGGAACACGGTGCACGTCTACATGAGCGCGATCCGCAGCCACTTCAACCCCGAGTACATCCGGGTGCGGCAGGGCGATGAGGTGGTGATCCACATCACGAACGTCGAGCAGGCGCATGACGCCACGCACGGCTTCGGGATCGCGAAGTACAACATCAACCTCTCGCTCGAGCCGGGTGAGGCGCAGGAGATCCGCTTCACCGCGGACGAAGCCGGCGTCTTCCCGTTCTACTGCACCGAGTTCTGCTCGGCGCTCCACCTCGAGATGACCGGATACCTCCTGGTCGAGCCGCGCTAGCGCACCGGCGTCGCCGACCCGAAGGGCGTGCGGGTGGGGCCTCCCGGCTCCGCCCGCGCCTCCCCGGCCGGACGCCGCGCTGAACAGGCGGCGTGGTAGCCGGTTTCAACCACAGATCATCGCGAGCATGAGGCATGGACAGAGTCAGCGGGTTCCTTCAGAGCCAGCTCTCGGGACGGAGCCGGATCGCGCTCATCGTGGCGGCCGTGATCCTGATCCCGAGCATCTTCCTCCCGGTGTGGACGATCACGCTGAACGCCCCGCAGTATCCCGGCGGGCTGGACGTGGTCATCTACCCCCACACGGTGGGCGGGCAGCTCAGCGAGGTGAACCTGCTCAACCACTACATCGGGATGCACGAGATCGCCGCGGACGAGTTCCCCGAGTTCCGCTTCATCCCTTTCTTCATCCTGCGCTTCGCGGCCTTCGGCTTTCTCGCCGCGCTGATCGGACGCATGACGTTCGCGATCATCGGGTACATGGACTTCGTGCTGTTCGGGGCGGTGATGCTGTACGTCTTCCAGCGCTGGCTCGCCGACTTCGGGACGAACCTCGATCCCGGCGCGCCCATCAATCTCGATCCGTTCGTCCCCACGTTTCTCGGAACCACGCAGGTGGCCCAGTTCTCGGTCTCGAGCTGGCCCGCCATCGGCGGCGTCCTCATGCTCCTCGCCGGTCTGCTGGGCCCGCTCATCCTGGTGCTCGAGTGGCGTCGATACTCGCGCGGCGGCGAGCCGGCGGGCTGACCCTGCCGAGCCTCCCCGCATGAGCGGCTTTCCCCGCACGATCCGCGGGACCATCGCGGCCGCGGCCGTCCTCGCGCTCGCGCCGGCCACCGCGGCCCCGGTCTTCGCCGCGCCCGCCGCGGACTCGACGCTCGTGGTCGGGGAGCCCGCCGGCTTCGCGAGCGTGCAGGCGGCGCTCGACGCGGCCCATCCGGGCGACACGGTGGTCGTACGGCCAGGCATCTATCGCGAACGGCCCATCATCCGGTCGCCGGTGGTGCTGCGCGGGGAGCCGGGCGCGATCCTCGACGGGGAGGGCGACGGCGTGGTCCTCACGGTGATGGCCACGGCCCGGATCTCGGGGCTCACGCTGCGCGGCTCGGGCCGGGACCTGGTTCGCGAGCACGCGGGGGTGATGGTGCTCGAGGCGGACGATGTGGTGATCGAGGACCTGGTCCTCGAGGACGTCCTGTTCGGGATCTACGCGAAGCAGAGCGCGCGGCCCCTGATCCGGCGGAACCAGGTCGAGGGGAAGCCGCTTCCGATGGGGGAGCGGGGGGACGGGATCCGGCTCTGGTATTGCCAGGGCGGAGAGATCGTGGGGAACACGCTCACGCGGACCCGCGATCTCGTGATCTGGTTCTCGTCGAACCTCGAGGTGCGCGGGAACGTCGTGCGGGACAGCCGCTACGGCGTCCACTACATGTACAGCGACCACAACCGGTTCGAGGACAACCAGTTCCGGAACAACCACGTCGGCGCGTTCATCATGTACTCGTCCGACATCGAGTTCCGCGGCAACCTGTTTCTCGAGGGGTATGGCGCCTCGGGCGTGGGGCTCGGTCTCAAGGACGCCGACGACATCCGGGCCATCGAGAACGCGTTCGTGGGCAACGCGGCCGGGGTCACGCTCGATAACTCGCCCACCTCGGTCGGTGTCGTGAATGTCTTCCGCGGCAACCTGGTCGCCTACAACGACATCGGTATCTCGCTCCTCCCCTCGGTGCACTCGAACGAGTTCTCCGGCAACTCGTTCGTCGAGAACACGACACCCGTGAGCGTGAGCGGCGGGGGCGACGCGCTCGAGAACGCGTGGCGTCACAACTACTGGAGCGGGTACGCGGGCTTCGACGAGGACGGCGACGAGGTCGGCGACACCCCGTACCGCCACGAGCGCGTCGCCGACGCCCTGTTCGCCCGGCACCCGGAGCTCCGCTGGCTCGTGCTGAGCCCCGCGGCGGGGGCGCTCGACCTGCTGGGCCGCCTCTTCCCGCTCCTCGAGCCGCGACCCGTCGTCATCGATTCGGCGCCCGCCCTCGCCCCGCCGGCCGGCGGCTTCGGGACGTACGTATCGACCGACGCGGCCGGGGAGGATGACCGGGCGGGCGGCGACCTCGCGGCGGCCGGGGCGCTGTTCGCGGCCGGCCTGCTCGCGTTCGGCTCGACCGCCTGGCTTGGACGCCGGCGCCGCTGGAGCGGGGGCTCGGCGGGCTCCTCGGGTCCCGCGCGGCGGACGGACGGCGGCCCGTGATCGCCGCGACCGGCCTGTCGCGCCGCTTCGGCGAGCAGCGCGTGCTGGACGGGCTCTCGCTCGCCATCGCGCCCGGCGAGCGGGTGGCGCTTCTCGGGCTGAACGGATCCGGCAAGACCACGCTGTTCCGCTGTCTGCTCGGGCTCATCCCCTTCGACGGAGAGCTGGCCATCGACGGGCTCGATGTCGAACGCCGGGGACGCAAGGCGCGGGCGCGGATCGGGTACGTGCCGCAGCGCCCGCCGCACTTCCCGGGCTCGCTCGGCGAGCTGGTCGAGTTCTTCAGCGGGCTCCGCGGTCTGGACCGGGACGAGGTCGCGGCGCACATGGCGGCGCTCGACCTCTCGCTGGACGAGCACGCCGACAAGCCGGTGCGCGCCCTGTCGGGCGGGATGCTCCAGAAGACGCTCCTCGCCCTGGCCACCGCCGCGCACGTCCCGCTGCTCCTCCTGGACGAGCCCACGGCCAACCTCGATCCGCGCGCGCGACGCGACTTCGTGCGGGCCCTCGGCGCGGTCCCGGAGGGGACGACCGTGTTTCTGTCCTCGCACCGGCTGGAGGACATCCAGGCGGCGGCCGACCGGCTCCTCCTCCTCCACCGGGGGCGGATCGTGTTCGACGGGTCGTTCGCCGAGCTCGAGACGGCGGCCGGCATCGCGCCCACCCTGTGGCTCGAGCTCTCCCCGGCGGGGGTGGACGAGATCGCCGCCCGGTTCGAGGACGACGCGCGGGTGCTGCGACTGCGCCGGAACGGCACGCGTCTGGGTCTGCGAGCCCCCGCGGCCGATCTCGCCGCGCTCCTGTCGGAGCTCGGCGCGGCGGACGTCGAGATCCTCGATCTCCGGACCGAGGCGCCGTCGCTCGAGCGTCTGCTCGACCGCTATCTGGAAGCGGGCCCCCCATGACCCGCGCGACGAGGCTCGCACTGTTCGTGCGGCGCGAGCTGTCCGACGCGCTTCGCGCGCGCTGGTTTCTGGCCTACTCGGCGATCTTCCTGGTCGGCGGGGTCGTCCTGATCGGGCTCGGCGCCCGCGACACGATCCTCTCCGGGTATCGGGGATACGCCCGCGCGCTGGTCGGGCTGGTGCACTTCGCCGTGCTGTTCGTGCCGCTCATGGCGCTCTTCCCCGCCGCGGCCTCGATCGCGGAGGAGCGCGAGAACGGCACGCTCGAGTACCTCCTGGCGCAGCCCGTCACCCGCGGAGAAGTGTTCCTCGGCAAGTGGGCCGGTGTCGCCCTCGCCGTGGCCGCGTCGATCTCGGCCGGATACCTGCTGGCCGGCGGGCTGGCCGTCCTGCGCGGAGTGCCGTTCCGGTTCGTGGCCATCTCGTACGGCTACCTGCTGCTGCTCGCGCTGGCGTTCGTGTCGCTCGGCCTGGCGCTCTCGGCCGTCTCCGAGACCCGCGCGCGGGCGATCACCATCGGGCTCCTCGGGTGGCTGGCGCTCATCGCGCTGGGCTCGCTGGGCGCGGTCACCGCGTTCGTGCGCTGGGGCCTCGCGCCCGAGATCCTCGTCGCCTGGACGTTCGTGAACCCCGCCGAGGCGTTCCGGCTCGGCATGGTGGGGCTCATGGACCCCGACCTCGGGCTCCTCGGGCCGGTCGGCGCCTCGCTCGCGGGACGCGCGGGTACGGGCGTGGTCCTGTGGGGCGCGGCCGCCTCGCTGCTCGTGTGGATCGCGGTGCCGCTCGCGCTGGGCGCCACCGGCATCCTCCGCAGACGAGAGGGCGCCTGAAGCCTCGCGGGCTCGCACCGGGACCGGGAGCCCGGTCGTGCCGCCTGACACGAGGTTCACGCGGGATCGCTACCGGCTGGCGCGCGATTCAGTCAGTGACGCCGCTTGCGACCACTCCAGTTCCGCAATGCCCACTGAACCGATCGAATCCCCCCACTCGCCGACAGCGTAGCCCTGCCGGATGACGTGCGGTGAGAATGCGGCCGGCAGTTCCACTGTGCCGCATTGACGCGTCTCCAGGTCAAGTACCCACCAAACCCTGCTCCCGCCCGTCGCACAACCGGACCGAATCCACAGGTTGGCAGCCTCACTCCCGACGATATGGACCGTGGGCGGCAGCACGACGGAGCTCTCCATCCGAACGCCGCTTGCCACGTCCACGCGGAGGACGGGAGTTCCATCGCCATACGTGACGATCAGATCACGGCCGATGACCGCCACCTGACGCTGCACTCCCCCGACCACAGGGTCGAGACGAGGAAAGCCATCCGCACCACGTCGCAGCGCGACCTCATCGGCAAGGAACCAACCGAGGGACTCGCAATCGTGGAACCCGCGGGAACAACGGGCAAACTCCGTCGAATCCTGTACGACCCCGTCGGCTCGATCTGATCCGATCACGCGCGTGTGCGTGAAGATCGAAATGCCGTCGCTGAGAACTCCGACAAGCTGAATGTGGTCCCGGCGATGGGAGCTAAGTCGCAAAGGCGGCGCAAACGAACGAACGAGATCCCCGCCCGGGGAAAGCATCTGAAGTCGGTCTGATCGCGTATCACCTGCCAGCACCGAGTCACCGGGAAGGATCCCCAGGAAGATCGCTCCCCTGGGATCCCACCCGGCTGCGGCGTTTCGCCCCACCGCGCGCAGCACTCGCCCCCTTGAGTCGAGAAACACTATCTCCCGTCGTCCGGTGTTCGCGACGACAACCCGGCCATCAGACAGTCGCTCCACGTCCGTGACGTCTACGAAACGACTCTCCGCGACGGTGCTGAGCAGCGTCACCGTCGGCTCGCCCTCATAGGCGTTCAGACGGAGCTGATCTCCCGCGCTTCCACCCAGTGCGGCGCACTCACAGTGGGGGGCAGTCGCCGGACCTATCCCGCAGGCGGTGACACCGAACACGGCCAAGTTGTACCCGAGTCGGATCAGCACGGACCGGCGGCTCTCGGTCGGTCGAAAGCGCAACACGGACCCGCGAGGCCGTGACGCCGCATATGCGGCGGGGGGGGCAGCGACCTCCATGTCCACTTCGAAACCCGCGCCTCCAGCCCTACTCAAACGCCGGAAGCGCGACCTGCGTTACAGCTAACAACACGAGGCCTGACAACAAGTAGGCTCGCACCACCACTCCACCTGACTGATGAAGAACTCCTCCCATGTCTCGCATCCGGGCTGTGCGTGGAGCACCTTCGGCGCAGACACACTCACAACCGTACCCGCGAGGGCCATCAACGACAAACCCAGCAACAGCCGCGCCCGTCGTCGCATCCTCCATGAATGCTTTCGCATCACTCACCTCCTTGGTGGCCTATCTTCCGGGTAACGTCGCCTCCCCCCGCCGACCCTCTATATTTCGCTCACTCAGAAGCCGCACCACTACCTCCCGAACGCGAATCGTATCGGCCGCAGGGCTCGGCTTCACGGGCAGCAGTTCGGCGACCTCCCCATCGATCACGATCAGTAGGCTCGGAATCGGACGAAGTGTCCCGAAAGGAATTGCCGGCTGGCCACGAACCACGGTTACAGCGTCCAAGCGATCCCGCCGCATGAACTCCTCAACGTATTCCTCTCGGTCTCCGACACTGACCGCAACGAGACCGACGTCCAGTGCCTCCGCCACCGGCTGCAGCGTCCGCAAGTACCGTGTGGCCGCCTGACAGCTCAGACAGTCCTCGGGTCGAAATACCCAAACAACGTGTGCCGCTCGGATTCCCGAAACCGACTCAAGAGCGTCGGCGGCCGCCCTCGGCAGGGACGCCCCGACCTGAAGGGGCCGTACGCCGTCCGTCTCACATGCCTCGCAACAGAACACAATGGCGATCGATGCGACAACTATTGGCTTCATCTTTCCCATTCTACGACAAGCCACTTGTTTGGTGACAGCCCTGTCGGCTCTTCGAACAACAGCCGTTCCCCGTCGCCGTGTACCGTCAGGAGGCGCGGGGTATCCATTAACTCGAAAACCGTCGTTAGGTCAGCCCCCATCCCCAGCAACCGCCACCGTGGCAGCATGTTCTGACGGTCCTGATACTGTAGCACGAACCGGCCGTCGCTCAACCATGCGATGTCGCTCATCATGCTGAACGAGGCGACCCAATTCGGCATCCGGCCCCGGGAGTCGGGACCGACCGGTGGTGGCGTCGCCAGCGGGCGGAAGTTGTGACTTCCCGTCGCCACGGCGCCTGTGCGTTGCCCAGAAGACAGGAAGAAATATATACTGTCCGATAATGCAAACACAGCCGCAATTGTATCATGGTGAACTGCCGCGGCCGTGATGCCAACAGTTCGTGCCGCACTCTCCATCTCTTCCTGGACGGGCGGAACAAAGAAACTGGCGATCACCGTGTCGCGGTAAACATCGAACACATGGAGGCGCTCGTAGGCTCCCGGCAACCGCGCTGAGAAGAGCACGAGGCTGTCGTCCAGGACGTCGAGATCATACACGGGGAAGAAGGGGTGGGCGAGTTCACGGATCACGGTGTCACCGCGGGCCGAGTAGACCAGAGCCTTGAATTGGTAGTCCGTTACGAGGAGGTCGCCAGAGGACAAACGCACCGCAGCGACAGGCGATCTCAGTTCGTGTGGTCCAACGCCCCGTCGCCCGAAGGCGGACAGGAGATCCCCCGCATCCGAGTAGTGACGGACCTGTGCCTCCTCTGCATCCGCCACGAGGATGCCGCCGTGTGGATCCGGCCGAGGATACACCTGCACGTTAAGCGCGGTATCGTTCTCCGTCAGGCGCAGAGTATCGATGACGCGCAGCGGTCGGGCAAGCTGCGGCGTGTGCGAGGGGCTTGCGCCGGGCTCGCGTGTCGGGTCAACCTGGTCAGGCGAGCAGGACGACAGGAGGGCGATGCATACGGCGGTCAGGGACAGGATCCAAGCTCGGGCCATCGGTTCTTCCTGCACTCTGCTGCGTGCAGTTTCTCAGATAGCGCAACCCGGCGCTGCGAACGGCAGGCACCGCTGCGAATGCGTTATGGCAACGTTGCATGCCCGCGGCTATGACCGGCAAGGGCGAATCGCCTACAGAGCGTTCCAAGGTCGTGCACGTGGTGCCAGAAGGGTTCCGCCCGTCGGCAAGGCGGATCAGCCCCCCGCCTCCCGGGCGGGTCGAAGGAGGTGGTCACAAACGCGCCGCTCCACGCGCACGTCGAGCGCCGCCGTCGGGAGCGCCTCGAAGGCGTCCAGTTGGGGAAGGTCGAGATAGCTCTTCACCCAACGCAAGATCCGCCTACGGCGTACCCTCAGCTGTCCCGTCACACCCTTCCAGGACGTGCGCGGAGCCTTCGCGGCGTGAATGCGCAGTAGCGCGATCCATGCAAGGTAATCCGCGAGTCTGAGCGGGGGTTCTCCACACCAATGCTCTCTCCAGTATCGCTCGGCGGTTGCCGATGATACGGCACCAGCCTCAGCGAAGGCTCGGACAAGGGTAATGGGAACGGCGTTTGCCAGCCCGGTTCGGAGGAGGCGCCTGAGGCGTGGATCCATCGTCGTCGCCCCTTCGATACGCCGGTCGAATCCTCGGAGCCACCGGGCTCGCGAGCACGCGCGAACTACGTGATCGACGTCCGGCAGGCGGCGGCCCGAGACTAGCAGTTGATCGGCAAAGCCGGACAGTGAACGAACGTCGGAAGTTGACGACCGTACAGATAGTACGAGCGGCAGCATGGGACAAGCAAAGCGCAGCGCGCGGATACGTCCATCGTAGTCCTTGCTTGGCGCTCGCGGGCATACCAGGAGGGCGGCTTGAATGTTCGGGAGCGCCGTCAACAACCCGTCCCATTCGGGCTCTCGCCAGATCTGCG
>Ga0214468_1000630_pt1 | contig 11048 bp, 8 predicted proteins | sample RVTome_9_FD_187334 | JGI IMG/M metagenome (GOLD analysis project Ga0214468, IMG submission 187334) | Soil microbial communities from uranium-contaminated site in the Upper Colorado River Basin, Wyoming, United States - RVT155D38 HiSeq ...
GTCACCGCGACGAAACGGCCGAGCGGGAACGCGACGTCAACGCCGCGGAGGTTGTTCTCGGCCGCGCCGCGCACGGTGAGGAAGCGGCCGCTCCCCTTGCGACGGCGCCGCGGGACGGGGACGGACCGATCCCCGCGCAGGTAGGCCGCCGTGATCGAGGCCTCGCTCCGCAGCAGCTCGTCGAGGGGGCCCGAGTGGATGAGCTCTCCCCCGTGCTCCCCGGCGCCCGGACCGATGTCGATGACCCAGTCCGCCGAGCGGATCGTCTCCTCGTCGTGCTCGACCACGACGAGCGTGTTGCCGAGGTCCCGCAGCCGCTCGAGCGTGGCGATCAGCCGGTCGTTGTCCCGCTGGTGGAGCCCGATCGACGGCTCGTCGAGGATGTAGAGCACCCCCATCAGGCTCGAGCCGATCTGCGTCGCCAGCCGGATGCGCTGCGCCTCTCCCCCGGACAGCGTCCCGGAGGCGCGGTCCAGGGTCAGGTAGTCGAGCCCCACGTCGACAAGGAAGCCGAGCCGCCCGCGGATCTCCTTGAGCACCTGGCGCGCGATCGTGTTCTCGCGCTCGCTCAGCTGGTTCGGAAGCTCGCGGTACCAGGCCAGCGCATCGGTCACCGACAGCCGCGTCGTCTCGATGACGCTCCGGCCCGCCACGGTCACGGACAGCGATTCAGGCTTCAGCCGCATGCCGCCGCAGGTCGGGCACGGCTTCGTGGTCATGTAGCGCTCGATCTCGGTCCGGATCATCTCCGAGCCGGTCTCGCGGTAGCGGCGCTGGAGGTTCGGCACCGCACCCTCAAACGAGGTGCGGAAGGTGTGGATGTTCCCGTTCCGCGCCCGGTAGCGGACCTCGACCCGCTCCCCGTGATTGCCGCGCAGGACGATCTCCCGCGCCTCGGGGCTCAGGTCGGCGAAGGGGACGTCCATCGAGAAGCCGTACCGCTCGGCCACCGCCTCGAGGATCTTGCTGCTCCACGACTCGGTGACGACCATTCGCCGCCAGGGCAGCACCGCGCCCTCGGCCAGGGTCCGTGACTCATCCGGCACGACGAGCTCCGGGTCGATCTCGAGCCGCGACCCGAGGCCGGTGCAGTCGGGGCAGGCCCCATGTGGCGAGTTGAAGCTGAAGTTCCGCGGCGCCGGCTCCTCGAACGACCCGCCGTGCTCCGGGCAGGCGTATCGCTCCGAGAATAGCCGGTCCTGCTCCTTCTTCGGCGCATCGGGCAGGTTGACGAGCAGTAGCCCATCCGACAAACGGAGCGCGGTCTCGATCGAGTCGGCCATGCGCGAAGCGTCCGGCCGGGGTGCGCCGTCGTCATCGGTCCGGCGCACGACGAGGCGGTCGACGACGACCTCGATGCTGTGCTTGTATTTCTTGTCGAGGGTGATCTCCTCCTCGAGGTCGCGGAGCTGGCCGTCGACCCGAACGCGCACGAAACCGGCCGCCTTCGCGCCGGCGAGGAGCTTCTCGTGCTCGCCCTTCCGGTCGCGGACGAGCGGCGCGAGAAGCATCAGACGGGTGTCATCGGGGAGGTCGTAGAGCTGGTCGACGATCTGCTCAACCGTCTGGCGCGTGATCTCCCGGCCGCAGATCGGGCAATGCATGCGGCCGATGCGGGCAAAGAGCAGTCGGAGGTAGTCGTAGATCTCGGTCACCGTCCCGACCGTCGACCGCGGGTTGCGCGACGCACCTTTCTGGTCAATCGAGATCGCGGGGCTGAGCCCGTCGATCTGGTCGACATCCGGCTTCTCCATCTGCCCCAGGAATTGGCGAGCGTACGCGCTCAGGCTCTCGACGTACCGGCGCTGCCCCTCCGCGTAGATCGTGTCGAAGGCGAGGCTCGACTTCCCGCTGCCGGACAGACCGGTGATGACGATCAGCCGATCGCGCGGCATCTCGACGGTGATGTTCTTGAGGTTGTGCTCGCGCGCGCCGCGCACGACGATCTTGTCCGAGGGCATCGCGCGAGATTCTACCAGACCGATGTGAACGCCCGTTCTATTCCCCGTCTCGACGGTAACCACGCGCTAATCGCGCGGTAAGCAGCCCGGCGGTAGTGTTCAGGTGATCTGATCACTCCGCGGTTGGCCGTGCCCGGCGGAGGACCGCCATCGAGGCGAAGCGCACACGGGGCAGCTCCATCCCGGCGATCGGAGCCGCGAGAAACCCGCGCTGGCCGCTGTCCACGTGCGGGTCCGGTGTGAGCCAGCGCGGGTCAGAGCGAGTCAGCGGAATAGGCCGTCGTAGTCGGTCACGACGAAGGTGTTCCGGCAACGCTCGCGGAGCGCGGAAGCGCAGTCGGCGGCCGCCGGGTCATCGAAGTGTCCCACGAACACCAGCTGCTGGAGCTGGAGGTTAGGCCCCTCGGGCCGGGCCCGCGACGGGAAGGCGGCCCCGGTCGGGGCGGTGAGCCGCAGCCCGGCGGCGAGCAGCTGCTCCTGGGTGACCAGAGGCGCCGGCTGCTCCGACACGAGCACGCGGAGCGGGCAGGAACGCTCGAGCCAGGAGGCGTCGGGGCCGGCACCGGGCTCCGGTGTGCAATCGGCATCGAGCGAGGCATACCAGCCGGAGACGAGGAGCTCCTCGGAGCCGTAATGGTCCGCCGGCGAGAGGTGGGCCAGCACCACGGACACGTCGATCCGGGTCACGTCCGGCTGCGGCTCCCCAAGTGATCCGACCGTGAGGAGAAAGAATACGAACGCGCCGAGCAGCACGACGAGCGCGGTCCCGAATCGGAGGCTGCGGCTCATGGCGGCGCCTCGAGGGTACGCCACGCCCCCGCGAGCAGGCCAATCCCCTGCCGCCACAGCTCGGTCCGGGCCGGGTCGTTGAGCCAGGTCGAAGCACCGGACGGATGGGGCAGCGCGAGCACGGTTGCGCCCGGCGCCAGGTCCCACGCGAGTGGTCGGCCGACGAGGCCGTCGAGGCGCGCCGCTTCACCGAAGGCGAATCGATGCGCGAGGCCGCCGACGAGGACCACGAGGCGCGGGGCAAGGAGCTCCACCTCGCGACGGAGGACGGGGGTCCAGCGGGCGATCTCGGTCCGCGACGGGGGCGAGTCGACGGAGGCGCCCGGGCGGCGTCCGGGATAGCACTTCCCCACCGAGGTCACGTACCAGCGCTCCCGGAAGTCATCCACGCCGATCCCGGCCAGACCGAGCCAGCCGCACAGGCGGCGGCCGGCGTCGTGGGCAAACGGCAGGCCGGTCTCGATCTCTCGCCAGCCCGGTGCCTGTCCGATGAGCATCGCCCGCTCAGTGCCATCGCCCGACAGCACGGGCGCTGATCTGCCGGCACAGATCGGCATCCCGTCCTGGTGGTCACGCAGCGCCGTACCGGGAGCCGCACGCCGGGGAGTGGGCAGCGGCCAATCGCCGACGTGGCGGACGCGCTTCGGCGCAACCGACCCCAGCTCGACCTCCAGCGTCAGCTCCCGGCCTCGCGAAGCCGCTCGGCAGCGCGCAGGTCGTCGGCGATGGCGAGTCGGACGGCGCGGCGCACCCCGTCGACGGTGGGGCCGGCCGCGGCGGGCGCATCGGTGAGGCGGTCACGGAAGGCGTAGAGGCGATCGACCGGATCCGCCACTGCGCCGGCATCGGAGCCGGTTGCGGCGTCGGACCCCGCCCGGGCGCCGAGCGCTTGCGCGAGGCGGTCGTCCTGCGTGGCGATCGCCGCCAGCACCGCGAGGTCGACGCCCTCCCCCGCCACGTCGATCGCGGCGGCCAGCTCCTCCCGCGCCAGCTCGAGCCAGCGCAGCCAGCGCTCGAACTCGGCGTCGCTCGGGGAGAGCTCGTCGAGGCTGAACGCGGCGCGTTCGAGCCCCCCGTCGGTTGACGCCGCCGCGGCGCGCTCCACCTCGTACCAGTTGTCGCCGAGGAACGTGGGCGCCTCCTCGCCGCCGTCCCGCAGCCACGCGCAGAAGCTTTCGACCCGACGCGGCAGTGCGGCGGCCGCCTCGTCATCGGACGGGGCGAAGGTGGCGCAGCCCGGCAGCTCGGCGGCGTAGGCGGCGACGCCGCCGGAACCGTCAGCGTTGGTCTCGATGAAGATGGCGTGGGGCATCGTGCCGGCCATGTGGTCAGGGCCTCCGGCTGCGCGGCGGACGCCGGCGTGTCCCGGCCGGGATGACGTTCGGCGTGGTAGCCGTGCTGAAGACGCGGCTCGACTCGCTCCCGCGTCTCCCGCCGCGGCCGTCACCGCCGAGATCCCCGGCATCGGCCGCCGCGGCATACACCTCCGCCGGGATCGAGCCAGGCGCGGCGGCCAGCTCCTCGCGCAGGCGGCGGAGCTGGAGGATCTCGTCACGCAGCGCGGCTGCCCGCTCGAACTCCAGGTTGCGCGCCGCCTCCTTCATCTGCGCCTCGAGCCGGCCCGTCATCTCGGCCAGCTCCTCCGGCTCCTTGCCGGCGACCTCGAGCTCGGCGCGCTCCTCGGCCACCCGGCGCAGGCCCTCGTGGATGTCGCGAATCGCCTTCGTGATCGTCTCTGGCACGATCCCGTGGTCGGCGTTGTAGGTGAGCTGCTTCGCGCGGCGCCGATCGGTCTCATCGATCGCGGCCTGCATCGAATCGGTCACCCGATCGGCGTACATGATCACGCGCCCGCCAATGTTCCGCGCCGCCCGCCCGATGACCTGAATGAGCGAGCCACCGCTCCGCAGGAAACCCTCCTTGTCCGCGTCGAGGATCGCCACCAACGTCACCTCGGGCAGGTCCAGCCCCTCGCGCAGGAGGTTGATCCCGACGAGCACGTCGTACACGCCGAGCCGCAGGTCGCGGAGGATCTCGATCCGCTCGAGCGTGTCGACCTCGGAGTGGAGCCACTGGACCTTGATGCCGAGCTCGGCGAGGTAGTCGGCGAGGTCCTCGGCCATCTTCTTGGTGAGCGTCGTGACCAGCACCCGCTCGCCTCGGGCCACCGTCTCGCGGATCTCCGCCAACAGGTCGTCGATCTGCCCGGTCGTGGGCCGGACGTGAATGAGCGGGTCCACGACCCCGGTCGGGCGAATGAACTGCTCCGCCACACGCTGGGCCCGTTCCGTCTCGTACGGGCCCGGCGTCGCCGACATGTAGACCACCTGGTTCATGTGGTCCTCGAACTCCTCGAACGTCAGCGGACGGTTGTCGAGGGCCGATGGCAGCCGGAAGCCGAAGTCGACGAGGATCTCCTTCCGGGTGCGATCGTTCTTGTACATGCCGTGGACCTGCGGGACGGAGATGTGGCTCTCGTCCATGATCAGCAGGTAGTCGGTCGGGAAGTAGTCGATGAGGGTCCAGGGCCGCGACCCCTCCTCCCGCCCGGCGAGGTGGCGCGAGTAGTTCTCGATCCCGGAGCAGAACCCGACCTCGCGCATCATCTCGAGATCGAACTGCGTCCGCTGCCGGAGGCGCGCCGCCTCCAGCTCGCGCCCCTGGTCCGCGAGCCAGCTGACCCGCTCCTCCATCTCGGCCTCGATGTGCTCGATGGCGACGAGCATCTTGTCCCGCGGCGTGACGTAGTGGGTGGCCGGGTAGATGTTCACCTCGCGCCGCTCGGCGAGCACCTCCCCGGTGAGCTCGTCGATCTCCACGATCCGCTCGATCTCGTCGCCGAAGAAATCGACCCGCACGATGTAGTCACCCGACACCGGCGCGAACTCGAGCACGTCGCCGCGCACCCGGAAGCGGGAGCGCGCCAGGGCGGCGTCATTGCGCTGGTACTGGAGGTCGACGAGGTGCCGCAGCACGCCGTCGCGGCGATATCGGCCCCCCACCTTGAGGTTGAGCACGGTCGAGCCGTAGTCGATCGGTGCACCGATGCCATAGATGCACGACACCGAAGCGACGATGATCACGTCCCGCCGCTCGAAGAGCGCCCGCGTCGCGTTGTGGCGCAGCCGGTCGATCTCGTCGTTCCGCGACGAGTCCTTCTCGATGTACGTATCGGACCGGGGCAGGTAGGCCTCCGGCTGGAAGTAGTCGTAGTAGCTCACGAAGTACTCGACCGCGTTGTCCGGGAAGAACTCCTTGAACTCCTGGTAGAGCTGCGCGGCGAGGGTCTTGTTGTGGGCCATGACCAGCGTCGGCTTCTGAACCGCTTCGATCAGCTTGGCGGCGGTGAAGGTCTTCCCCGTCCCGGTCGCCCCCAGCAGCACCTGGTGGCGCAGCCCGTCGGTCACCCCGTCGACCAGTGACGCGATCGCCTGCGGCTGGTCGCCGGTCGGTTCGTATGGGGCGCTGACCTTTAGCTCAGGCATCGGGGACGAACGGCCTCGGTGATGGGGTGGGGGCGGAACCGATGATAGCGAACGGCCATCCGTACCGATGCGCGGGTAACCGAGGCTCCTATAGGACCGGCCGGCGTGGGCCCATACCCTCGCGTTACCGATGTCGTTCCGCGTCCTGCTGGGGGCTCGTCGAACGGGCATGGCCTCGGGCCATGTCCGGCCGCGCCATGCCCGCGGCCAGGCAATGGTCGAGTTCGCCTTCGTCCTCCTGCCGGTGCTGCTCCTCATCGTGGCGGTGGTCCAGTTCGGCCTCCTCTTCGGGGCGAACGTGACGCTCGAGAACGCCGGCCGCGAGGGGACGCGCGCCGGGACGATCTACGTCTACGACCGCTCGATCGCCACCAATACCAAGTTCAAGAACGACGCGAAGCGCTGCGGCGCGATCGTCACCGCCGCCACGCAGGCCTTCGGGATGCTCCAGACGAGCACGCCGCACTTCAACGCGCCGCTCAGCGGCGGCGAATGCCCGCTCCCCATCGGCGAGACGCAGACGAACGGCGACATCACGATCTCGTACTGCGATCACGTCACCACACCGGATGGCGACTGCCCGGACACGACCGATCCGGACACGACCTGCGCGGTCGACACCCGCGAGGGCTGTCTCCTACGGGTGACGCTCACCTACCGGTCCGACGTCATCGTGCCCTTCATCGGCCCGCTCATCGGGACCGACGCGAGCGGCCGCTTCGTGCAGCGCATGACGACCACGATGGTGGTGAACTGATGCGTCCCTCGGCGCGCGGCCAGGTGCTCGTCATCTTCGCGATCACGCTCGTCGTGCTCCTCGCCTTCGCGGGGCTGGCGGTGGACCTCGGTCGCCAGAACGCCCAGCAGCGCCACCTGCAGACCGCCGCCGACGCCGCGGCGCTCGCCGCCTGCCGGGCACTCATCGCCGGGGCCTCCGACGGCGCGGCGGCGACCCAGGCGCGCGCGGTGGCCCGCATCAACCTCGAGGGATCGCCGGTCGACGTGCCCGGCAACATCGCCCCGGACAACGCCCGCGTCTACCAGGACGGCCACGCCGGCGACCCTGCCTACCTGCTCAGCGGCGTGCTCGTCTCGGGCACGACGGTGCGAGTGGCGGTCACCTCGGCGGTGCCCACCACGCTTGCGCAGGTCGTCGGCGTGCATGAGCTCGACACCCTGGGGCAGGCGAGGTGCACGCTGCAGGGCGGTCCGGCGATCCCGATCGTGGCGCGGCGCTACGTCGCCGCCCCCGGTCCCGGCAACGGCTTCACCGACTACCTTGCCAGCGCGGCAACGAGCGGCAACGGCGGGGTGGACCCGACGAATGTGCTCGGCTACGACGGCCGGACGCCGGCGAGTGAGCTCGTTCCCGGGCCAGTGTTCGAGCTCTATGGCCCCGGCGCGAAGGCCTCGAACGAGAGCGCGTTTCGCGGCTTCGTTGCCCTCGACGTCCGGAACTTCCAGGACCTGACCTCGCGGGTCTATTACAACGGCGTCACCGCCGGGATCAGCGAGACCACCCTGAAGGACCGCGAGGGCGACTACCTGCTCACCGGTTATCCCGGACCGATGCTCCCTCCCGTCCAGCAGCCGGCCAGCCCGGACTCCCAGGTGGCGGTACTCATCGGCAACGACTCGCCAATGGTCGTCGGCAACTTCGACGACGTCTTCGTCGCAGGCGACCGCATCCTGCTCGCCGTCTACAACGGCACGGTGATGCAGATCCCGGACTTCGCGATCTCGCCGCCGTCGAGTGTCACGCTGCCATCCACGACATCCTCGCCGGTGGACGGGCCGAACTTCACCGTCAGCCGCAACGATGCGTTCAACAGCACGGTCACCCTTCATCTCCATGGTGACGAAGATGCGGTCGCCCTCGGCCACCCCGAGTGGGACATCGTGCCGGACCCGCCGGTCACGCCGCCCGCTGCCGGCGACATGAACGAGCCGACCTGGTCGACGAACGTGTTCATCCCGGCGAAGAACGGCACGACGGTGGCGATGGAGGACATCAGCACGAACGCGGTCCCACCGGGCATCTACACGGCCTGGCTCGAGGGTCACTCCGGCAACCCGTACTTCCAGACCCGCCGCGCCCCGGTCCCGGTGAAAGTCGGCGGCGCGCTGCGCGACTTCAGCTTGGGGAACTCGACGACGACCGCCACGATCCCGAGCATGGGCGGCAGCGCCACGATCCCGATCTACGTCTCGACGAGCAGCGCGAGCACGCTCCGCTGGGGCACCGGCGCCAGCCCGGTGACGCTCGGCGTGGACGCCGACTCGTTCAGCGACTGCGCGCTCGATCCGGCCACGATCGGCCCCGGCCAGCTGACGTTGAGCGCCACGTCGGTGACGCCGACCTCGAACGGGAGCGGGACGGTCGCGAACCTCACCATCAACAGCGTCGGCCTCGCGCCGGGCTGCTACCGCTTCAACGTGCGCGGCTACGGCACGAACGGCGACGGTCAGCCGGTGGTCCACCTCCAGACGATCACCTTCACGGTCGCCACGACGTCGAGCACCGGCAGCTACGTCGACATCATCGGCTTCGCGGTCTTCGAGGTGACCGGCACCGACTCGAACTCGATCTTCGGTCGCGCGGTGAGTGGCGTGCACGCCGATCCGAACGACACCGCGCTGCGTCGAGCGCAGCGCGCCCGGCTTCAGCCCTGGTAATCGCCTGGTAATCCCCTGGTAACCCCCGCAGGAGACACCCCGTGGAACTCGAATACTCCGACAAGAACAGCAAGCGATCGAAGCTCTACATCGCCGTCGGCCTGATCATCGCCCTCATCGTCGGCGGACTCGTCTACGTCGCCTTCCAGTACAGCGGACTCACCGGGCGCGACGACGCGGTCATGCGCGATGTGGTCGTGGCCGTACGTGACATCCCGAGCCGCAAGCCAATCGAGGAGGGCGACCTCGTCATGCGAACGGTCGCCGCCGACCTGACGAACGAGACGGCCTTCACCCGGATCGACGAGGTCCTCGGCCGCGTCTCGGGAGTGACGATCCTCACCGGCCAGATGCTGACCCAGAACATGCTCGCCTCGAGCACCGAGGGCCAGTCGTACTCGATCCTCGAGCCGGGCGAGGCATTCGACCCGTCGGGGCCGGACTTCCGAGCGGTGAGCATCTCGGTCCCCGACGATCGGGCGGTGGCGGGCACGCTCGTCCCCGGCCAGCTCGTGGACCTGATCGTCACCATGGCCATCAACCCGGAGGTCGGCCAGACACCGGAGGAGGCCGAGGAGACGACGGCGCAGTACCTTCCCGGTCCGTCGACCAAGGTGACGCTCCAATCGCTGACGATCCTCGCTCGAAACGGGGGCCTCTACATCCTGCGTACCGACCTCGCCACGGCCGAGAAGATCACCGAGCTCACCGCCGCCGGCGGCCAGTTCACGTTCGTGCTCCGGCCGGACGTCGACGATCGCACCGCCGAGACTGAGGGCTCGACCATCGACCGGCTCATCGAGGAGTACGACTTCCCGGTGCCCCTGCCTCCCGAGTTCGAGGCCGGGAGCGCCACGCGCTGATCCACCCCGCGGGTGGACCAGGGGACCGATGACGCCGGCCACAGGGCCGGCGTCATCGCATGTGCGGCGTGTCCGCCGCGCGTCACGTTCCGAGCAGCTCCCGGTAGGCCGTCTCCACCTGGCCTCGCGTCTCCTCGATCGGCGCGGAGCCGTCGATGACCACGTCGGCGGCGGCGACCTTCTCGTCCTGCGGCGACTGGTTCGCCAGGCGACGTCGCGCTGCCGCCTCGTCGAGCCCGCGGTTCCGCGCGAGCCGCACGAGCGCATCGGCCTCGTCACAGCGCACGACCCAGGTCGCGTCGCAACGGTCGTGGAGCGGCGACTCGAGGAGCTTGATTGCCTCGACCGCAGCCGCCTCGACCCCGGCCGCCTCGAGCTCCGCCAGCCGGGCCCGCGTCTCGTTGCGAACAAGCGGGTGCAGGATGGCCTCGAGGTCACGGAGCGCCGACGGATCGGTGAAGACGATCCCCGCCAGCCGCCCGGCCTCGGTGGTCCCGAAGCGAGCCTCGATCCGGCGTCGCGCCTCCGCATCGTTGTTGCGGATCTCCCGCGCCACGGCGTCGAGGTCGATGACCGCCACCCCGAGGTCCCGCAACCAGCCGGCGACGGTCGACTTGCCACAGCCGATGTTGCCGGTGAGACCAATGACCTTCATCGGTCCTGGCCCTCCGGCAGGCGCTGGCAGTGGGCGCAGAAGTGGGTGCTGCGCTGCCCGACGACGATCCGCTCGATGGTGCGGCCGCATCGCAGGCACGGCTCGCCGGTGCGGCGGTAGACCGAGAGGCGCTCGGCGTTCGCGCCGGGCTCGCCGTCGGCGCCGACGTAGTCGCTGAAGCTCGACCCGCGGTTTTCGATCGCCTGGCGGAGGACGCGGCGCACCGCCCGGTGCAGCCGGCGAACCTCCTCCGGTGTCAGCGTATCCGCCGCACGGAGCGGGTGAAGCCGCGCCCGCCATAACGCCTCGTCGGCGTAGATGTTGCCCACACCGGCCACGAAGCTCTGGTCCAGGAGGAGGGTTTTCAACCGCGCCGATCGCCTCCGCAGGCGCTCCGCGAAGCGCGCGGACGAGAAGGAACGGGTCAGCGGCTCCGGCCCGTGGCGCCCGAAGACGTCGCCCACCCGGTAGGGAGCCCGGCCTTCGCGGATGGCTCTCCCACGGCGACTCCCGCTGACCCGCCGCGCGCGAAGGCCGCCGCCCTCCCACAGCCCGATGCGGCCGAACTTGCGCACGTCGCGGTAGCGAATCTCGCGCCCGTCGGCGAGGCGGAAGACCA
>Ga0214468_1000631_pt1 | contig 11043 bp, 17 predicted proteins | sample RVTome_9_FD_187334 | JGI IMG/M metagenome (GOLD analysis project Ga0214468, IMG submission 187334) | Soil microbial communities from uranium-contaminated site in the Upper Colorado River Basin, Wyoming, United States - RVT155D38 HiSeq ...
GCTCACCCTCGCCACCGCCTACATCCACCTGACCCTGGGCGGGACCCTGTTCCTGCTCAACGGCCTGGGGTACCTCGCCCTCGGCACCGCCTACCTCGTGGCGGCCGTGCTCCCGATGCCGGCCGTCCGCCGGCTCGGGTGGCTCCCACGGGCGGGGCTGGCCGCGTTCGCATCGGTGACGATCGTCGCCTACCTCGTGACGGGGCCGTACTTCACGCTCGGCTGGCTGACGAAGGGCATCGAGGTTGCGATCGTGCTCCTGCTGATTGCCGACCTGCTCATGAGCGCCGATGCCGGCCATGCCGCGCGACGGCCGCCACGGAGCGCCTGAGATGGCGATCACCACGCTCGATCCGTATGCCACGCTGGGCATCCCGGCCGGCGCCAGCCGCGCGGAGGCCGGTCGTGCACATCGGCGCCTGGCGAAGGAGTTCCACCCCGATGTGAATGACGGGCCCACCGCGGCCGAGCGCATGCGACGCATCAACGAGGCGTGGCGCATCCTGTCGGACCCGGCGCGACGCGCTCGCTACGACGCCGATCGCGCCGCCGCGCACTGGCCCGGTCCGGGGTTCCGCACGGCGGCCGGGGCCGACCCGTGGGCGTCCACCACCTACGGCCCGCGCCCGGGAGCGACGACCTGGACGACCTGGCCCGAGTCCCGTGAGGCGGCTCCACGCTCGCGCCGTCCGGCGCGCCCGGAGCCCGTGGCGCCCTCGTTCGGCGACCGTCCCGCGGTGATCGTCGCGATCTGGGTGACCCTGTCCCTCCTGTTCTTCCTCGGGACCTGGTTCGGCAGCCTGGCTCCCTGACGACCGGCGGCGGCTGTCAGTCGGGACGCCACAGGTCGATCTGCGGGAGCCGATGGATTCCCAGCGTCTGCGACAGCTCGCCGCAGTGGTAGGCGTCGTGGCTGAACAGGCGCTGGATGATGGAGCCACGGGTATGCACCTGGAGGGTGCCGGCGTAGTCGCGTCGGATCTCATCGGCCAGCATGCGCATCTTCCAGCGATCAAGGCAGTCATCGACGATGGCGAAGGTGGAGTCGAGGGCGTGCGTCAGCTCATCGGCGTCACGCGGATGGTCGAGGTCGTCCTCCCAGCCGATTCCGCTGCCAAGGTCGTTGAAGGGCGTGGTTTCCACGCCCGGCTCGCCCACGACCTCGCACAGCCAGTAGACCCGCGCGGCGGCGGTGTGTCCGACGGTCGCCCAGATCGGCCAGCCGTCGGGCGACGGTCGCGTGGCCAGTTCGTCGGGCGAGAGCGCGGCGACGACGTCGCGCAGCCGGCGGTTGTACTGGGGCCACCGGTCGAACGACGGCCGGATCGAGGAGTCCATCGCCACACAGTACCCGCTGGGCGTGGCTCCTAGCGCGAAGGTCCTGCCACCTGCGCGGTCGGTCGCATCGCTGTGTCGGGCAGCAGGATCGGTCCGGTCACCGACGAGCCGTCGTCCGGTGAGCCAGGCGAGCCCGGCGAGCCCGGAGCGCTCGATGGCGGCGGAGACGACCCGGGCGGCCGAACCGTGGTCGTGGTGGTCGGCGCCCGGATGATGAAGCACGCCGGCCCGGCCTTCCGCTGGCTGGCCTGGGCGGCGGTTGGACTGCGTGTCGTCTTGGCGTAGTTGCAGTAGGTGGCGCCCACGGGCGCGTCATCGGGCACCGCGAAGGTCATCTGGAGGACGAAGGCCTCGTTGCTGGGCACGAACGAGACGAGGTACTTGAGGGTCGCGACGCCGCTGATGAACGCGCAGGCGGTGATGGTGAACTGCTTGCCGATGCTCGAGGGCTCCAGCGGGTAGGTGATCTCGAAGATCGCCGTGCCGCCGGGCGTCAGGGTGCCGCCAACGAGCCGCATGTCGGTGTTCCCGTCGGTCGAGGGCAGCACGCCCGTGCATCCCTTCGTGTCGGGCTGCAGGACCACGTGGGTGCCGCCGTGCGTGGCGACGGCCGTGTGCGTCACCATCCCCACCGCGACCAGCGCGGCGAGGAGGGAGCGAGCCGGCCTGGAACCCAGCACTCGATGCATGGCGCGCATCGTGGCCACCCCAAGGCCGCAGGGACATCCGACATTCGTTCACGCGGCGCCGTACTTCGCGCGGTGGTTCGCGCGCCCCGGGGCCAGCCCCTCGACGTCAGCTCGCCGGATCGGCCTCGAGCAGATCCTTGAGCCGCGCCACGTCGCCGCTGATCGAGCGGCCAACCTGCGCCGAGATGAGCGGGCCGGCGAGCCGGTACAGCCCTCCGGCATCGCCCTGGACCCGCACGCGCGCGACCGCACCGTCGGACGCCGGCTCGACCGCGTAGGTGACATCCATCGGCATTGGCGCCTCGACGGCATGCATGGCCAGCCGCCGGCCGGGATCCAGTGCCACGACCTCCATGACGTAATCGATCCGCCTTCCCAGGAAGCTCGCGCGGCGCCTCACCCTGGAGCCGACGTCGATCGGCGGCGGGCCCAGCGGCTCTGCGTGGCTGATGCCGCTGATCCAGGTCGGGTCGTTGGCAGGATCGAACATGTAGGCCGCGACCTCGTCGGCCGTTCGGGAGATCCTGGCCTCGGCCATCTCGTCGAGGGCCATCTTCACGCCTCCTCGTTCCTCTCGAGCTCGGAGCCGAGGCGCTCCAGCATGCTTGCCCAGCCGCCACCGTGCGATGCCGCAGCGCCGGCTGGCAGACGCTCGTGCCGCAGCGTCAGCTCGGTTCCATCGCCGGTCGCCACGAGCTCCACCGTCACCCGGGTCGGTTGATCGCCCGTGTACGCCGACTGCCAGGTGAAGCTCAGCCGATGGGGTGGGGCGACCTCCAGGAACTCGCCAACGTGCTCGATCTCCCGGCCCTCACCGACCATCACGACGTGCAGCCGGCCACCCGGCCGCGGGTCGACCTCGACACGCGCATGCCCGACCGGCGACATCCAGCGCGCAAGCCAGGACGCGTCGGTCCAGGCGGTGAAGACCCGATCGGGAGCCGAAGGCAACAGCCGACGGATCTCGAGGGTATCGTCATGCATCGGCTTCTCCTCGCAGGAGCGCATCGAGCGCGTCGAGACGGCGGCTCCAGAAGGACCGGTACAGCGCCAGCCACTGCGTGGCGTCCTCCAGGGGCCCCGGCCGCAGCGAGATCCAGTGATCCCGTCCGCGTACCTCACGACCAACAAGCCCGGCGCGCTCCAGTTGACCGATGTGCTTGGATGCCGCGGCCAGCGACATGTCGAGTGGCGCCGCCAGCTCCGTCACCCGGGCCGGGCCCTCGCGCAGATGCTCCAGCATCCGGCGTCGCGCATGGTGCGCGAGGGCGCCGTACGCCTCGTCCAGGGTGGTACGTTCAACCATATGGTTGAACGTTATTCGCTGGCTTACGGTGCCGTCAAGCGGGAAGTTTCGGCCTCGTCCATGGTGATCACCACCTTGCCGCGCGCGCGGCCGTCCTCCACGTGGCGAAGCGCCTCCACGACCTGGCTGAGCGGGTAGGTCCGGTCGATCACCGGGCGCACCTTCCCCGCCGCGATCAGCTCCTTGAGCCGATCGACATCGGGCTGGTGCATCGGCTTCCACCAGAGCATGAGCCCGGACCATCGGTCGCTGAAGCGCGAGAGCAGCGGTCCCACCACCATCCCGCCAATCAGGTCGCCGGTCTCGCCTCCGAGCGTGACGTAGAGGCCGTTCGGCTTGAGCGCGCGCCGGGCGTGGGCGACGAAGTGATGGGTGTCCGTGTCGAGGATCCAGTCGTAGCGCTCGGAGCCCATGGTGTAGTCCATCTTCGTGTAGTCGATGACGTGATCGGCCCCGATGCTGCGCACGAGGTCGAGCTTGTCGGTGCTCGCGACGCCGGTCACCTCCGCGCCCATCGCCTTCGCGATCTGGACCGCGAACGGGCCGACGTTGCCGGACGCTCCATCGATGAGAACCGCGTCGCCAGGCTTGATGGTGCGGTCTCGGCGCCGCAAGCCCTGCAGAGCGAGGATCGCCGAGTGCGGCAGCGTCGAGGCCTCCTCGAAGCTCATGCCGGGCGGAATGGGCTGGAAGGCACGCTCCGGCGCCCGCACGTACTCCGCGAAGCTGCCCTGGCCGCCGATGAACATGTCGCCCATCACCGCGTCACCGGGCTTCAGGCGGGTCACCCCGGTGCCGATCTCCTCGACGATGCCGGCAACATCCACACCCACGCCGTGGCTCCGCGGCGCGCGGATGCCCATGAACAGGCGCACGAAGCCGGGTCGTGGCTTCAGCCCGTCGAGGTCGGCGCGGTTGACCGATGCGGCCTTCACGCGAACCAGCACCTGGCCCTCTGGCGGCGTCGGGCGCTCGACGTCGCGCACCTCCACGACCTCGGGGGGACCGTATCGATCTCGCTGAGCGGCCTTCACCGGCCTACGGTACGCCCAACGGGCGGACGGAAGCACGTGGAGTACGCTTCGCTTCCATGACCGATTTCCCGACGCCGGACACCGAGCTGACCCACATCCTGGTCGTCGAGGACCTCGAGCGGGCGCGCCGCTGGTACACCGATGTGCTCGGTGCAACCGTGTACCGCGAGTACGGCGGCACCTCTGCGGTGCTGTCGTTCAACCGGGCATGGCTGCTGCTCGTCACCGGCGGCGACCCGACACCGGACAAGCCGAACGTCACGCTGGCCGCGCCCGGCGATCCGGACCGGGTCGACCACCTGTTCACCATCCGTGTCGACGACTGTCAGGCCACCTACGAGCTGCTGGTCGAGCGTGGCGCCTCGTTCCTCACGCCACCGGTGACGAGCGGCGCGGAGACGCGTGCCTTCTTCCGCGATCCGGACGGACGCCTCTTCGAGATCAGCGAGTACCGAGCCTCCGACACAGCCTGACGTGGGACCGCCGCGGCCGGCCGGGGTTGACGACCTGGTGATACAACCGTATGGTTGTATGTATGCAGGCGACCTTCGAGCACGACCGCATCTTCGCCGCGCTGGCGGACACCACCCGACGTGACATCGTCCGCCGGGCCATCGACGGCGAGGAGGGCGTGGCCGAGCTTTCCGCCCACTACCCGATGAGCTTCGCGGCCGTCCAGAAGCACGTCGCGATCCTCGAGCGGGCCGGGCTGGTCACCAAGCGGCGCATCGGCCGCCGAAAGGTGGTCCGGACGAACCTCGAGGGCCTGCACGTCGCGCAGCGACTGCTCGATCGATACGAGCAGCTGTGGCGTGACCGATTCGACCGCATGACCCAGCTCATCACCGACACCCAGCAGGAGACCGCAGGATGACCGTCACCGCCGTCCACAAGGACCCGAGCGCACGCACCATGACCCTCACCGCCGAGTTCGACGCCTCCCCCGAACGCGTGTGGCAGCTGTGGGCCGATCCGCGCCAGCTGGAGCGCTGGTGGGGACCGCCGACCTACCCCGCCACCTTCACCAAGCACGACCTGGCGCCCGGCAGCCGCGTCGAGTACCACATGACCGGGCCGGAGGGCGACCAGCCGAAGGGCTACTGGGACATCGTCGAGACCGACCCGCCGCGCCGGCTCGTCTTCCGCGACGGATTCGCCCACGACGATGGCACCCCGAACGACGCCCTGCCGGAGGGCGAGGCTCGCGTGACGATCGAGGAGGTCGGTGACGGGCGCACGCGCATGTCGATCGAGAGCATCTTCCCGAGCACCGAGGCGATGGAGCAGGTTCTCGCCATGGGCATGGAGGAGGGCCTGAAGCAGGCCGTCGGCCAGATCGACGCCATCCTCGCCGAGGATCGCCGATGAGGTTCTCCCCTCGAAGCCGTCTGACGAGCGAGACCATCACGACCCAGGAGCCACCATGACCACGCAGACCCAGCCGACCACGCGAACCTTGGACGTCCCAGGCGCCGTGCTGACGTACGACGTCCGTCGCAATGACGAGACCGCCGAGCCGATCCTCCTGCTCATCGGCTCGCCGATGGGTGCCGCCGGCTTCGGCACGCTGGCCGGGCATTTCGAGGACCGCACCGTCGTCACCTATGACCCGCGGGGCGTGGAGCGGAGCGCCAAGGCCGATCCGGCCGCGGCCTCGACGCCCGAGGAGCACGCCGATGATCTGCATCGGCTCATCCGGGAGCTGGGCGGAGGTCCCGTGGATCTCTTCGCCAGCAGCGGGGGTGCCGTGAATGCGCTGGTGCTGGTGGCCCAGCATCCGGAGGACGTTCGGACGCTGGTGGCGCACGAGCCGCCGATCGCCGACATCCTCCCCGACCGTGACGCCGCGCTCGCCGCGTCCCGGGCTGTCCATGAGACGTACGTTCGTGACGGCTTCGGTCCCGGCATGGCGCGATTCATCTCACTGGTCATGCACAAGGGCCCCTTCCCCGATGACTGGGCCGATCAGCCCGCGCCCGACCCGGCCATGTTTGGGCTGCCGACGGAGGACGACGGATCGCGCCACGATCCACTGCTCGGGCAGAACATGGAGTCGGGCACCCATCACCAGCACGACTTCGAGGCGGTCCGCGCCGCATCGACGCGGGTCGTGATCGCCTGCGGGGCCGAGTCGGATGGCGAGCTTGCGCACCGTGCCGCGCTCGCGGCGGCCGAGCGACTGGGCACCGAGGCGGTCGTCTTCCCGAGCAACCACGGCGGGTTCCTCGGCGGCGAGTATGGTCAGACCGGCGAGCCCGCGGCATTCGCGGCGAAGCTCCGCCAGGTCCTCGAGGGGCGGTGATGGCAGGTACCGGCAGGCTGATCTACGGCATGAACGTCTCCCTGGACGGCTTCGTCGCCACCCCCGATGGTGGCCTCGACTGGTCGATCGTCGACGACGAGGTCCACGGCTGGTGGAACGATCAGCTCCGATCGATCCAGGGATCCCTGTACGGACGCCGAATCTACGAGCTGATGACCGCGCACTGGCCCACCGCGGAAGAGGATCCGGGCATCACCGACGTGGAGCGCGACTTCGCGCGCCTCTGGAACCCCATGCCGAAGGTGGTCTTCTCCACCACCCTGGCGAGCGTCGACGACAGCGCCCGGCTGGTGCGCGGCGACGTCCGTGAGATCCTGGCCGAGGTGCGACGCGATCTGGATGGCGACCTCGACGTCAGCGGGCCCACCCTCGCCGGTCAGTTCGTTCGCGCGGGCCTGGTGGACGAGTACCAGCTCGTCATCCACCCTGTCGTGCTCGGGGCCGGCATCCCGTTTTGGCCGGAGCTCTCCGAGCCACTCCGCCTGCGCCAGATCGAGGCGCGCGACTTCGCGTCGGGCGTGGTCGCGCGGTCGTTCGTCCCGGCCTAGCGCGCGGGGGGCTGATTCCTGCCACAGGGTGTCATCTCCATTGGGCAGGATGGACCGATGAACGTCGTCGACTGGCTGCTCGAGTCCGACCCGTCCATTCGCTGGCAGGTGATGCGCGACCTGGCCGATGCGCCCGCCGAGGAGGTCGCCGCCGAGCGAGCGCGCGTGGCACGCGAGGGCTGGGGCGCGCAGCTCCTGGCGGCCCAGGACGCCGACGGCCGATGGGGCGGCGGCACCTTCTTCCCGAGATGGATCGGCACCGCCGACACGCTGCACCTGCTGTCCCTGTTCGGACCGGACCCGGCCGATTCGGCAGTGCAGCGCGCCATCGCGCCGGTCCACGAGGCGGCTCGCTGGGACTACGACCCGAAGCTGCGGTTCTGGGAGGGCGAGGTCGAGCCGTGCATCAACGGGCGAACCGTCGCCATCGGCTCCTACTTCGGCCAGGACGTGAGCGGGATCGTCGACCGGTTGCTGACGGAGCAGATGGCGGACGGCGGCTGGAACTGCGAGCAGGAGAACGGATCGTCGCGCGGGTCATTCGACTCGACGCTGAACGTCCTGGAAGGACTCCTGGAGTACGAAGCCACGACCGGAGCGAAGGCCGATATCACCGCTGCGCGCGTCCGGGGGGAGGAGTACCTCCTCGAGCGCGGCTTACTGCGACGCCGGTCCGATGGCGCGATCGGCCAGTCGCGATGGCTCTCGATCGGCTTCCCGAGCGCATGGTTCTACGACGTCGGGCGTGTGCTCGACTACCTGCGCGTGGCGCGGCCATCGGCGGACGAGCGCATGACCGAGGCCCTCGACATCCTGGAGTCCAAGCGTGATGCCGAGGGCCGGTGGCCGCTCGAGGTGGCGCACCACGACCGGCTGCACGTCGATCTCGGCGAGCGCGAGGGCCAGCCGAGCCGATGGATCACCCTCCGCGCCCTGCGATCGCTCCGGTGGGCGGGCCGATGGGAGCCCTCGTGAGCGACGACATCCGTGTCATCCCGGCCAACGAGGCATCGTGCGAGGACCTGCTCGCCGTGTTCGGGGACCGGGGCTCCTCAGCGACCTGCTTCTGCCAGCGCTACAAGCTCCAGCCCCGCGAGGCGTTCTCGAGGGTTCCCCGCGAGGAGCGCCGGGATCGGCTCCTGGAGCAGACTCGGTGTGGTGATCCGGCAGCGACTGCCACGACCGGACTCCTCGCCTATCTCGAGGAAGTGCCGGTCGGATGGTGCGCCGTCGAGCCTCGACCCGCGTACTTCGGCCTGGCACGGGTGTACCGCGTCCCGTGGGAGGGCCGCGACGAGGATCGGTCCGATGAGAGCGTGTGGTCGGTGACCTGCGTGCTCGTCCGCGCCGGGTTCCGCGGACGCGGGATCGCGTACGAGCTGGCATCGGCCGCCGTTGAGCATGCCCGTGCACGGGGTGCGCAGGCTCTCGAGGCCTACCCGTATCGCAAGGAGGTCGGCGAGGTTACCTGGGACGAGATCCACCCCGGCACCGAGAGCATCTTCGCCGCTGCCGGCATGCACGAGATCACGCGACCGGGAAAGCGCCGCGTCGTGATGCGAATCGACTACTGACCCTCGCACAAGCAGCAGAAGGAACGACATGGCAGACGACACGACATCCACACCGGCGCCGATCATCCTGGTGCCGGGCTTCTGGCTCGGCGCATGGGCGTGGGACGAGGTGGCCGAGATCCTCCGGGCGGACGGCCACGATGTGACCGCCATCACGCTCCCCGGCCTCGAGTCGGCGGATGCGGATCGCTCCGGGGTCAGCTTGACCGACCACGTCGATGCGATCTGCGCCGCGGTGGAGGCGAAGGAGTCCCCCGTCGTGCTGGCGGTCCACAGCGCCGCAGGCTTCACGGGCTACGCGGCCAGCGATCGCATCCCGGAGCGCATCGCGGCCATGGTCTACGTCGACACGGCGCCGGGCAAGGGTCCCCTCGACCCCGATTTCGACGGCGCCGACAAGCCGATGGTCTGGTCCGAGATCGAGGAGGAGGAGAACCTCGACGGGCTGAGCGACGAGCAGAAGGAGACCTTCCGCCGGCGCGCGGTGCCCGTGCCCGGCAGCCTGATCCGCGAGAGCGTCGACCTGGTGAATGACGCGCGTCGGGACATCCCGACCACCTTCATCTGCACCGGCTTCAGCGCCGAGCAGTACCAGACCTACGCACGCGAGCATCCCGAGTGGGCGTTCCTGGCGGGCATCCCCGAGCTCCGGGATGCGACCTGGATCGACCTGCCGACCAGCCACTGGCCGATGTGGTCGCGTCCGCGCGAGCTGGCCCAGCTCATCGGAGATGTCGCCACGCGGGCGGGTGGCGCGCGATGACCGCATCGCTGCTCGACGACGCCATGGCCCACCACCTCTGGGCGACCGAGGTGCTCATCGATGCCTGCGTGGAGCTGCCGCCGGAGGCGCTCTCGACGCCGGCGCCGGGGACGTACGGCTCCATCCTCGACACGTTCCGGCACATGGTGGCGAGCGACTGCTTCTACCTCACCTTCTTCCGCGAGGGGCCGCCGCGCGTCGATGACGGCGCCGAGCTGGGCCTCGAGGAGCTGCGATCCGTCATGGCGGCGAACGGCCGGGACTGGATGGAGCTGCTGGGACGCGTTCCCGACGGGGAGGCCGACACGGTGGAGCAGGGTGATGGCTGGACGTTCCACGCGCCGACCGGCTTCCGCCTCGCGCAGGTCGTGCACCACGGGACCGACCACCGCAGCCAGATCTGCACGGCGCTCACGAGCCTCGGCGTGGAGCCGCCGGTGATCGACCTGTGGGCCTACGGGGAGGCAACCGGGCGCACGCGCCCCGAGTACACCTGAGGACCGGCGCTAGAGCTCGGCGGCGATCCGGGTCCCGATGTGGTCGGCCCACGGCTCGGCGGACTTCGGATCGGCGGCGGCGAATTCGGCGTAGCTTTCGGTCAGGAACGTCGTCAGCGCGTCGACGTCGACGTCATGGCCCATGATCGCGCCAAGCCCATGCTCGACCGCGTAGGTCGCGTACCAGCGCGGCCACGCCTCGTCGTACACGCCGTTCAGCACATCGGCCTCGTAGACGGCGTGGGCTTGCTCCGCATCGCGGAGCAGCGCGGCGACGGCGGCGGATCGTCCGGCGTCCATGGGTCACCTCCTGCGTGGCCGAAGCATAGCGGCGCGCCCGCCGCGTAGGCTATCGGTACATGGCTCACGGGATCACGATCGATCGGCTGATGGAGCACCTCTTCGGCGAGGCGCCCGCGTCCGCGATGGCCAATGAGCTCAGCGCAGGCTTGGCCGAGTCCCGGCGCTTCCGCGCCTTCGTGGACGCGAACCGGGACAAGATCCGCAAGAAGCTGCGCGGGGCGGTGGATGACGGTGCGCGGCAGGACGTTCGCGCCGAGCTTCGCGTCGCGCAGCTTCTGCTGGCGGATCGACGCATCGAGCTGGCGTTCGAGCCGTACGGCTCCTCGATCGGAGGACCGGACTTCCTGGTGACCTACCGGGGCCACCCAGCCTTCAACCTCGAGGTCACGCGGCGACGTCCCGGCTCGCGATCCGGTGCCGACGGCGGGGCCCTCCTCGCCAAGCTGCGCCAGCTCCCGCCCAGCGTCGCCAACGTCGTCCTCGTCGCGGCGGAAGGCGGCCGCGCCGAACCGCTCGACATCGCTGCGGCGATGCGGTCGCTCCAGGTCCGGGCGGACGCTGGAGACGATCGATTCTTCGCGGAGCGCGGCCTGGACGGCACGCGTGGCTTCCGTCAGCGCTCCCTCCGGCTGGGGGCCGTCATCGGCTGGTTCGAGGCTCGATCCGGC
>Ga0214468_1000633_pt1 | contig 11042 bp, 4 predicted proteins | sample RVTome_9_FD_187334 | JGI IMG/M metagenome (GOLD analysis project Ga0214468, IMG submission 187334) | Soil microbial communities from uranium-contaminated site in the Upper Colorado River Basin, Wyoming, United States - RVT155D38 HiSeq ...
CGATTCAGATGATCTCTATGTCCCCGAGCCCCGGGAGAGCACCTCGATCACTGTGATCTGGAATGAGGGAAAGGAGACTCAGACCTACGCGCTGGAGGGCAACTACGAGCCGGAGACGTTCTCCACCGACGAGGAGACGCTTTTCCTGCTCGAGTTCTTCCCGCCGGCCGATCCGGATCGCTACTTCGTCCGCCAGCTCGACCTTGCCTCCGGTGAGATCACCAGCGTGGATACGTCCGACCAGGAACTCGGTATAGAGCTCAATCCCGAGATGCGCGGACACGCCAGGGCTCAGGCCATGGCCCCAGACGGCTCGTACCTGTTCAGCCTCTACACGATTGGTCAGGGCGAGACACCGGTGCACGACCCGGCTGATCCCGAGACCGATCGCTGGGCCTTCGTCCACACCCTGAACCTCGAAGAGAAATGGTCGCACTGCATCTTCTTGCCGCCTCCATTCGGTACCCGGTCGGAGTCGGCGATGTCGCTTGGCATTTCGGGGGATGGAAGAGACCTGTTCGTGATCGACGCTGCCACTGAGAACGTGGCGCGTATCGACGCTCGAAAGCTTGAAGTCTCAGACGTCGAGCAGATACCCGGACTGCGTTCGGATGAGGCTCGCCCGGTAGCGGTCGGACCCGAGGTGGTCTATGTCGGGCTCGGAGACTCGGTGTTGGAGATGGGGCGCGAGACTCTCGTCCCCAACGCAGGCTTCGTTGTCAGCACAGAGACTGCATGGCTTCCTGTACACGGTCTGGAGTTGGCCCCCGATGGGCGCACCCTGCGGGTAGCCCATGGATCCTCGATCAGTGTCCTCGACATGCCGAGCGAGCGCGTGGTCGCCACTCTCACCACCCCCGAAAACGCCACCGGCTCCTTCGTCGGTGACCCGGTGGGAGATCGGGTTGGGCTGGAACTGGAGTGGATCATCCCCGGCAGCTGAGATCTACCAAGAGCCTCGAAAGCGGAGAGCAACCCGGGATCCCTTTTTCGCCTCACAGGATGAACCTCCGAGGTTACGACACCGTCGATGGGCGCGTGACTGAATGAATGGCACCGCACGGGACAAGCCTGCTTCGTTGGAGTATCGGACTCATCTTGGTTGTGACGTGACCAACTCTCACGTCACGAGGGAGTCATTGAGTATCCATGTGTCGAGGCGCGCAAGGGAGTCCACTTGGATAACAGAGCCAGGACCTCAATCCTACGGTTACGATCTGCTTGACGATTTGGTCTTGGAGTCCGTACACAGCGACAGAAATCCGGGTCGAACAGGTGCGGTGGTGGCGGGTACGTTGCTGGGGGGGCGGCCACGCGGTTCGCGTCAAACGAGGGTCAATGAAAAGACTGTTACGACGAGCGCTCCGGGCCTTCGGTCTCGAGATCCGCCGAGTGAGCCGGGTTTGGATTCCGGAACCCGAGGTTGATGAGATCGAAGCGGTGGAGCAGATAATGGTGGGCTTCACCGCTGATCAGCCCTCGTCGAGCCCTCTGAGCAGCGTGCGCGAGTTGCGCAGCTATCTGTCGGACGGCCGGATCGTCTTCTTCGACGACCTGATCGCTATCTGTGACAGGTTGGGCGTCGAGCTGGATGATCGTCAGGTTGCCGATATCGGCACAGGCACCGGCTATCTCTTGCGCGCTGTCGACCGTCGAGCCCCTTCAGCGGAGTTACACGGCTACGACACATTCGCTGAGATGCTCGAATTGGCGAGATTGCTCTGCCCTCGAGCGGTGTTCGAGCCAGAGAGCCTCTATTCGATCGAGGAGAAGTTCGAGGTCGTCTTCTGCACGGAGATGCTGGAGCACGTGGTGCACCCCGATGAGGCTCTGCAACATCTGAGTCGGCTCGTTCTCCCCGGAGGGGTCTTGGTCTTGACCGTCCCTGACGGGCGCAAGGACCGGGAGCCGGCGAAGGAGATGCGAGCGGACGGCACGGCTTACTGGGGACATATCAATTTCTGGAGTCCGGAGAGTTGGCCGATTTTCCTCCGCAGAGAGCTACCAGAGGCCGTGGGGATCGAGGTCGGGCCGCTGGTGACAGGCAAGCTCTACGCAGTCATCCGATTCTGATCTGCTTTGCCTGAACGGCAATCCGTCTCAGGTCTTCGGCAAAACCAGCCAGCTGAGCATCAGCTTCTCCTGCCGTCGGGAATGGACAGAGAGCGTGCGACATGGCGGGTAGTCAGGATCTATCGGAGACACGAGCCGAGCCTCGAAACCACCGTCGATGGGCGTCAATCTGGCTGCCTCGAAGCTGAAGTAGGAGCCCACTCTGTGAAAGAACGCTTTGTAGATGCACTCCTTAGCCGAGAAGACGCCCAGCGCCGCGTCGTTCCGGCGGGTTGGCGCCAGGTCGTCGACCCAAGCGACCTCCTCGGGTCGGAGGACCGTGTTGAAGAGCTCTGGCGCGGCTCTTCTCACCTCGACATCTACTCCGACGCCGTCGGTTCTTTCAGATGGCGCAACCAGCGCCACAGCATGACCAATGGTATGAGCGATCGTGCCCACGATTCCCTCCGGCCAGACAGGCTCCCTGTGGTTGCCGACGAGAATCGGCTGTTCGTCGCGTCCGAGTATCTTCAGCGCCTCATGCGCTGCCTGACGTCCGAGCATGAACTGCTCCCGACGTGACGCAATTGACTTCGGGCTGATGGCTGCCAACTCGGCGGGCAAGGCGTTCTCCACGATGAGCTGATCGAGCTCGAGGGACACGAATGCCGCAAACGAGGGCACCTGCTCAGGGCGAAGCATGTCTCAGGCACCCGACGAGAGGTAGTAGCGCATCGACTTCGCGACGTCTGCGACGGCGGGCTCTTCGAGGATCGTCTCGTGCCTCGACTCCACGAGCTCTACGCGGAAATCGGGAGTCAGCTCGCCCCATCGCATGTGGTAATCCTTGGCATCGAACTCGGCGAAATGTGTGGACCGGATGAGAAGAATCGTCGCGTTCGTGGGGCCGGGCTCGTACCTGTGGAACGCTCTCCGACAGCCTCTCTCGACGCGCTCGTGATAGATCTCCATCCCGTCACCTGCACGCCCTGACGCTCGGCGCCAGAGCCTTCTCAACCGCGCTCTGACTGCTCGAACTACGAAAGCCGAGAGACCGAGCACACCCCGCTCGGAAAGCACCTTCTGCACACGAAAGGCTGTGTTGGGGGCGTAAAGCGACTCGACCGGAAGACCCGAATCGACTACAGTGATCAACTCGACCTCGTCTCCCGCCGCTTCCAGTTGGCGCGCCATCTCGAGCGATACGGTCCCTCCCATGCAATATCCGACGAAGCGATAGGGGCCTCGGGGCTGCACCGTCTTCAGCTCTTCGATATACAGCGCGGCCATCTCCGGAATGCTCTTCAGGGGCTGGTCCTCTCCGTCCAGCCCGACCGGCTCCAGCCCATACACCGGTTGATCCTCACCGAGTCGCTTGGCCAGATGCCGGTAGAAGAGGACATGAGCTCCGCCGGCATGCACGCATGCGACCGGTGGCTCGGTTCCACCAACCTGGATGGGCACGAGGCTCTTCAGATCGCTCCCTGACGACGTGGCGGTACCGGTGATCGCTTCGGCTATGCCGGCAACCGTTGGTGCGTCCAGCAGCGTTCGGAGCGGCAGGGAGACGCCAAGCTCCACTTCGATTCTCGAGAACAGCCGGACCGCGAGGATCGACGATCCACCTAGGGCGAAATAGTCGTCATGGACCGAGACCTGCTCCAAGCCGAGCACCTCCGACCAAATAGCGGCGACCGATCTCTCTGTATCGTTGCGCGGTCTGGTCACTTCGCTGCCCGAAGCCTGTGTGGTGGCGTCGACGGTGACGAGCAGGTCTTCCAGCCCGTGCAAACCAGATCTCGTCAATACCCCTTGGATTGTCGAGTCCGGATCCGATACCAGTGCGCCGAGCACCGACTCGAATGCTTCGACCAGGACCCTGGCATCAGAGAGGCCGAAGCGGCGAACATCGTATTTGCAGCCGAGTATCCACTGGTCACCTAGCGCTATTCCCAGCGTCAGCGGATAAGACGAGGTGAGGTCGCTGCGGAAGCCCGTGATCCCCAAGTCGTCCGACCCGTCTTGCCCTGAGAAGCCGGCCGGAAAGTTCTCTACCACCAAGAAGGTCTCGAAGAGGGGCCTGTGGCCCGGCAAGCCGCTCCACGCCTGGATGTCGTCGAGCGTCGAGTGTTCGAAGCGTTGCATCTCGAACTGTTCGTCCCGGAGGGACTGGAGCCACTCCTGGACGGACTGGGAACGATCGATGAGTACGCGTACAGGCAGAACGTTCGCCAGATAGCCCACCGTCCGCTCGATGCCGCCGATGTCGCCAGACCGACCGCCCACGGTCGTACCGAACACGACATCGTCCGAGGCGAAAAGCGACCGGAGTGTCAAGGCCCAGGCTCCTTGAATGATCGCGTTGGGGGTGAGGTTCATTCTCGAAGCTGCCTGCTTGATCCTGTCGGTCAAGGAATCACTGAGAACGACAGTCAGCTCACCAGGATCGACATCTTCTGCCGGCGCCGTCCACAATCTCGGTGCGCTTCCGAAGCCATCGAGTCTCCGCCTCCAGAACTCACTGGCGGGCGCTTGATCTTGGTTCAGCCTCCACCGGTAGTAGTCGGAGAGAGCGTTCTCAGGCGTGCTCGTCTTTGGCGTTGTTCCACGCACGAGGGCGCGGTATGCGTCGAGCACATCTTCGAGTACCACCGCCGAAGACCATCCGTCGACGAAGAGGTGATGGCATGTCCAGATCAGCTCGTACCTGCGGTCGGAAGTGCGAAGCAGACGAACACGCATCGCCGGGGGATCGCTCAGGTCGATTCCTTCCCGTCGATCTCGCTCGAGAAGGTCCAAGATCTGCGAGTCCTGGTCGGAGCTGGCCCTGATGTCACGGTATTCCCAGGGAAGAACCAGCTTCTTCCAAACCACCGCCATCGGGTCCCGGCCGTCACGGGCATGGATCGTCATCCTCAGACCGGGGTGCCAGCTCAAGACTGCTTGCCAAGCTTCTTCGAACAACTCCGGGTCGAGATTTCCGATAATCGTCGAACGCACCTGGAGAAACCCAGGGTCGGCCCGAACGCTTTCGGAGTGCAGCAACAGGGCTCTCTGCAAGGGGAGGAGCGGGAGGATGTTCTCGACGTTGTCCTTGCCCGTCTGACCAGGCCTCGTCGGCGCCTCTCTCACTTCACTGGTCATCACAGATCCTCGAGAAACTTGTCGAGCTCTTCTTGATCGAGGCCTGCATCGGGAAAGTCGGACGGGGTGAATCCGCCGGTCCCTGCCGTCGTGCAGTGGTCGATCAAGTGTCGTAGTTCAGCTGTGAACGAGTCTGCCACTCTCTCCATTGTGCTTCTTTCGTGTAGATCCGTGCTGAAGTACCAGTCGACCTTCAGAGTGTCACGTTCGACGGCTGCCACGATCTCCAGCAGGTGCAACCGTTGGTTGTTTGGGCTCTTCGAGGTCTCCATGGCACCTGATATGGGTACCAGCACCCTGGGGGTGCCGGCCAATCCCTTACCCAGGTAGTTGAACAGGACGGGAGGGAGATCCTGGTCGTTGAGTGTCGGATCGCGGTGGAGGTGTCGCAGCACGCCGTAGCCCGTCCCGCGATCCGGCACGCCCCGCAAGCCCTCCTTGACCAGTCTTACCAATCGCCCGCTGTCCGCAACCGGGTCGATATCGAAGGAGAGGGGATATAAGGCAGTGAACCATCCGAGTGTCCTGGTCACGTCCGGTGCCCCTGGGCCAGAGGGACGGCCATGGCTCTCCATGGCTAGCTCGACGCGCCTCGAACCCCACCAGTCCGAGAGGGCAGCAACCAGGGCGGCAGTGATCAACTCGTCGGGTCGTGTCTGGTAAGCATCGTTCGCGTCGGTCAGCAATGCGGTCGTCTCCGGCTCCTCGAGGACAACAGTCACGGTCTGTTGCGAGCTCTCCCTGCCGTATCCGTCGGCGGCATGGTCGACCAAGACCTCGACCCCACGGCTCTGTTCTGTCCAAAAGTCCACCTCGCCGGCACGGTCATCGTCTGAGAGCCAGGTGACCCAATCGCGGTATGAAGCACCTCGCAGGGGTAGCGAAACCGGGTTGTCTCGGAGAAGCTGTTCGTAGGCGATCTCGACGTCGTCGACCAGAACGCCCCAGGAAACCACATCCATGACCAGGTGGTGGACGACGATCAACAGTTGTGGTGGGTGGAAGTCTCTCTCGATGAGCAGCGTGCGGATCAGGGGCCCAGAGTCGAGTTTCAGCGACGCCTGTGCTTTCGCGATTGCTCTCTCCGATTCTTCTCGAGTCTCCGGGCGGACGGTGTCGAACTCGAGACTCGGCTCGCCTTCGACCTCCTGTCGCCAGCCATCGCCTTCGTCTACGAATCTGGCGCGCACCATGTCGTGGTGCGCGACGCAGGCCTCCAAGGCCAGGCTCAGGGCGTCGACGTCGATGTTCGCCGGCAGCCGGAACAGTCTCGATTGATTCCAGTGATCTCGGTCGGAAAGCCGCTGCTCGAGAAACCATTGCTGAATCGGCCCCAACGGAACCTGTCCGCTCAGTGGGCTCTGAGACCATGTCGATATCTCCCTACGACCACGCGCTGCCTCCGTGAGTCCCGCGATCGTGGGATTGGCGGTCAGGTCCGATGGCTCCAGATGTAGGCCGGCACGCCGGGCCCGGGAAATCATCTGGATGCTGATTATGGAATCGCCACCGATGGCGAAGTAGTCGTCGTGCACACCGATCCCCTCCCTACCCAACAACTCCGCCCAGATGGCTGCCAGCGCCGCTTCGTCCTCGTTGCGAGGTGGCGCTGGATCGGTGTCCCGGTGGTGGTTGGCGAGAGGGTCCGGTAGACCGCTGAGGTCGGTCTTCCCATTGGGGAGTCTCGGGAGCTCGTCAACGGGGACCAGGAGCTCGGGGACCATGAAGTCGGGAAGAGATCTCTTCAGGTGTTCTCGAATCCGGGACAGGTCTTCGAGAGCCCTCGAGGGAACAGCATAAGCGACTAGGCGGTTTCCGCCTCGGCCCCTGGAGGGATGGGCGGTAACCGCAACATCGCGGACCTCTGGAAGGGAGCGGATCTCCGATTCGACCGCGGTCGCCTCGAGGCGATGCCCCCTTATCTTCAACTGCGTATCCGCCCGTCCCAGGAAGACAATCTGGTCGCCCTGGTCGAACGCGGCCAGATCGCCCGTTCGATAGAACCTCTTTCCTGAGTCAACGGCCAAGGTCTTGAAGTGTTCCTCGGTCAGGTCCGGGCGTCCCAGATACCCCTTGGCCACGCCGCTGCCACCGATCCAGAGCTCGCCGGCGAACCCTCTCGGTGTCCGGTTGCCGGCTTCGTCGAGAATCATGACCTCGGCTCCGGCGATCGGTCGCCCTATGGGAACAGTGTCCAACGGCTCTTTCGGTCGGGCCCGATAGGCCGTGGACCACACAGTTGCCTCTGTGGGCCCGTACTCGTTGTGCAGCTCCGTGTTGGGCCGGTTTTTCCAATGGGACGCCACGAGGTGAGGAGGACAGGTCTCGCCGGCCACGATGGCTACGTCGAGGGACTCCAGCGCGTCGTCCGACGCCTCGTCCAACATCAGCTCGTAGAGGGCGGGCAGGGCCAACACGTGAGTGACCTGATGCTCGGCCAGCAGAGACAACAGTCGTTTCAGGTCCTGCTCGAGACGTTGCGCCGGTAACACGATCGTCCCGCCCGTGCAGAGGGTCCAGAAGATCGCGACCAGTGAGCTGTCGAACGCGAACGAAGACAGCAACAGGAACGTCGAGACGGGTCTCTCGTAGTGATGCCCCCGGGCCAACGTCGAGGCGACGAGATTCCGATGAGAGACCATCACCCCTTTCGGCTTGCCCCTGCTGCCCGAAGTGTGAATCACATAGGCGAGATCATCGGGGCCCACGGCAGAGCGGGAATGAGCCGGAATCGTCTCGGGCGGGTCGTCGATCGTGATAGACGTGACTCCATCTGGAGCTGCGAGAGGGAGGCTCGACGTTGCAACGACCACCTCGATCTTGCCATCCAGCAACAAGCCTTGGACGTGTTCTGTCGGGTATTCGGGGTCGAGGGGCACGTACGCGCCGCCGGCCTCGAGCACGCCGAGAATGGCGACGATCATTTCGATCGACCGATTCAGATAGAGCCCGACGAGTTGATTGGGCGCGACTCCGGCCTCTTGCAGTCTTCCGGCGAGCTGTCTGGCCTCCGTGAGGAGCTCGGCATACGTCATGGATCGGTCCTCGAAGATCACGGCCTGCTGTTCGGGTGTGGTGTCGGCGAATCGCTCGATGATGTGATGGATGCACGCGTCGCTCTGTTCGAGCTGCTCCCCGCTGCCGAGAGAGATCAGTCGTCGGTTCTCTGCATCGTCCACGACGCTGATATCCCCGAGCAAACACTCCGGGCTAGAAGCGAATCTCCTGAGCACGGTCTGCAACTGGCTGGAGAGGCTCTCGATTGCCTCAGGGCTGACAAGCGAGGTATCGAATACGAATATCAGCGTCAGCTCGTCGCCCGGCACTGCGAGGACGGCGAGGGGGTAGTTGCTCCTCTCTATGAAATCCATCTCGCCGAAAGCCAGTCGATCTGATCGCCCTGGCGCGGCCGGCGGGTAGTTCTCGAATACGAAGAGACTCTCGAACAGGGCTTCCCCCGACCCGATGTCACTCCACCGTTGGGTCGAAGAGAGAGACACGTGCTCTCGTTCCCGGATGTCCATCTGGGCTTGGTGCACGTGTCTGAGCCACGACCTGACATCGATTTCCGGCTGTACTTCGAGCCTCAGAGGCACCGTGTTGATGAATAGGCCAACTGCACGCTCGATACCGTCGAGCTCGGTGGGTCTGCCCGATGTGGTGATGCCGAAGACGATGTCCCGTTCCCTGGCCCACCGTGAGAGAGTCAGAGCCCAGGCCCCACTGACCAGAGCATTCAGTGTCACCCTCTCGGACGCACTGAGCGCGTCCAGCGCTGATGTCGTCTCAGTGTCCAGCAGGTAATGGCGTGTTTCATAACCGCTTGCCCCAGCGCCGGGAGGCAGGCCGGGCACTTCCAGCCGCAGTGGAGCCGAGAAGCCGGCGAGGTACTCCGTCCAGAAGCGCTCGTCGTCGGATCTCTCCCTTCTCAGATTCCAGTCGATGTACTCGCCGTAGCGGAATGGCAATGCGAGCTCGAGCGTCCCGGTATCGGCAGTGTCAGCGGCATAGAGGTCTCGCAGCTCGTCGATCAGGATCTGAGCCGACCATCCGTCGAGGATGATGTGGTGGAAGGTCCAAACCCAATGCCATGCGGCTGGTCCCAACCTCACCAGGGCCATGCGAGTTAGCGGAGCCGATGCAAGGTCGAACTGGTGACGTTGCCCGGAGACGATCGATTGCAGAGCCGAGTCCCTGTCCTGTGCATCCGCCAGGTCATGGATGACCCAGTCGAGCTCAACTGCCTGCCTGACTACCTGAACCTGCTCGTCCAGCCCGTCCCATACAAAAGCCGTTCGCAGAGCGTCATGACGATGGATGAGCCTGTCCCAGGATCTCATGAACATCTCGACGTCGAGATCCTCGTCGATAGGGATCGATATCTGATTGATGAAGACATCAGTCTCTGGTGCGGAGATCGTGTGGAAGAGCATGCCTTCCTGCATCGGCGTGAGGGCGTAGACGTCGGCGACATTCTCGAGTGTCTGGCTCATGACCGGCGCTTCCCGTCGGTGTCCCGGAGAATCTCCGCCAGCCGGCTCAGACCAGCATCGTCCAATCCGGAGTTGGGGAACTCGACGGAAGTTCGCTCCTCTCTGACATGGTCTTCCAGTGATTTCGAGGGGACCTCCGTGGCCGACTCGGCAAGGTGCTCGAGCGTCAGTGATTCGAAGAGTTGACGGAGACTCACGTCGAGACCCTGGCGGCGGGCTCGGGCGACGATCTGGATCGCTTTGATGGAGTCACCACCCAGGTCGAAGAAGTTGTCTCTGACGCCGACCGTGTCGAGGCCCAGCACATCGGACCAGATGGCGGCGAGCCGTCTTTCGGTGGCCGTTCGCGCCTCGATGAAAGGCACGTTGACCTCGGGGCGAGCCGAAGTCGGGTTGGGCAGCGCTGCCCGGTCGGTCTTGCCGTTGTCGGTGAGCGGAATCGTCTCCAGGTGTACGAATCGATTTGGCATGAGCTGGGATGGGAGGATCCGGGCGACGTGTTCGCGTACCTCTGGCTCCGTGAGCGACGTCGGGCCGGTGTAGTAGGCAACCAGCTTTGAGTCCGATCCGATCCCGTTCACGTCCTCGGGATATCCGATCTCCTCGAGGATCCTCTGGACCTCGGACACATCGATTTCGTCGTCGAGCTCATCCATCGCCTCCTCTCGGGTCTTGGCTCCCAGGCGGACATCCCAGCTATAGGGCAGCGCATAGTTATGGAATCCCTTCTCCTGGCGGTGGACGAAGATGCCGACATCGTTTATCAGGCAGTTGGTGGACCTGCCGGTGTCGCTCGGTCGGATCCACGGGACACGGGTGTTGAGATACTCGAGCATCTCTTCGAGCCCTACGTCGCAGTAGCGGTAGAAGTCGACGTACTTGACTTGATCGAAGATCATCTCGTTGTTGAAGATTCGGACGTCGAGGAGCCGCCGGGGAGCGTCTTCGGTGCGGTGGTATGCCTTTCTCGCCTCCAAGACCTTGGCGTCGATCTCCTCGGCGCTGGCCTCCTCATCGGTGAACAAGTCGGCCGTCAACCGGGTCTCGAAGAACTGTCCCCGTGAGAGCCCCGTGACGATGACCGGTATTCCCCTGTCGTGCGCCAGCTGGGTTGAGAGGGTGTAAATGGTCTTGAAACAGCCATTGCACACGTTGGAGTGGCGTTGCAGGCTGTCGACGAAGATCTCGTCCATTGCTGGAGTGGACCCGAACACATGGTCGACTCCGAGCACATTGCAAACCCGCTCGATGTTTGCTTTTGCCTGGTCCGAGATGTAGCCGTTGTCGAGGGTGAAGGCGAGCACTCGCACTCCCATGTCGACGAGTTTGCAGAGGGTATAAGTGCTGTCCTTG
>Ga0214468_1000636_pt1 | contig 11014 bp, 11 predicted proteins | sample RVTome_9_FD_187334 | JGI IMG/M metagenome (GOLD analysis project Ga0214468, IMG submission 187334) | Soil microbial communities from uranium-contaminated site in the Upper Colorado River Basin, Wyoming, United States - RVT155D38 HiSeq ...
CTCCTCCAGCACTCACGACGACACTCGCGCACTGACGTCGGTGGGGACCTAGTGCTGCTCGAGAATCAGGACAGATCGCTATGGGACCGAGCCGAGATCGAGGAGGGGTTGACGCTCACCGACGGGTTGCCCGACGAGGGCTCCTATGTCATCCAGGCCAAGATCGCCGCCTGCCACTCTGCCGCCACCTCATGGGGAGCCACCGACTGGAGCGGGATCGTCGACCTCTACGACCGGCTGTGGCCGATCACCGGCTCACCTGTCGTTGCACTGAACCGGGCGGTCGCCGTCGGATACGCGCTCGGCCCGGAGCAGGGTCTCATCGCATTACGTGGTTTCGACCTGGATGGGTATCACGCCTGGCACGCCACACGGGCCGAGCTCTTGCGCCGATCCGGCGATCCCAAGACTGCTCGCGCCGAGTTCGAGAGAGCCCTCGAGCTGAGTGCCAACGACGCTGAGCGCCGGCTCATCGAATCACGTCTGGAGAGTCTCGGTGGATAGGGGTGCCTAGGTGCCGAATCTGGCCACTCCTGTTGCCAGGTCATCTTGGGTGTCCACGCTGAACCACGACCTCCCGTCTTCGCCCCAGGATCTCCACTCGTCCGGTGCCACCGGTCGGAACGATACGGTGTCGAGGAGTGTTTGAATCGAACCGCCGGTCTGCGCCTCGGTGATGGCAGCATTCGAGATCGACGTCGGATAGACGGCGCACGTCACTTGCCGGGTGCCGGTCTCGTCCACGGGGACGACGGCCAAGTGCGATTCGATCTGGATCATCCGCTCGATGGTGGATGTGCGGACGAAGGGTTGGTCGACCGCGAGCAGGACGACGCGATCGGTGGTCGCCCTGGCGAGGGCGGTGGCCATGCCTGCGAGAGGTCCGGCGGCGTGCACCGCATCGGGCCAGGTCTCCCAACCCTCCCGGTCCGACCCGAGCAGGATCGTGCGACCCACACAGGGGGCGAGCGCCTTGCTCACGAGGGAGAGCATGGACTCTCCGCGAACCTGCACTTCGGCCTTGTCCCGCCCCATCCGTGTGCTCATGCCCCCGGTGAGGATGGTCCCGAGCGGTTTGCCTGTCACCAGATGGAGGCTAGGAGATCCGATCAGTCCAGGTACTCCGTGACGATATCGACGCGCCGCCCGAACTCCTCGGCGTGCGCCGTCTGTCCCAGCTCCCGGTAGTTGTCCCGCGCTGCCGCGAGCTCGTCCCGCTCCGAAGCAATGATCAGTGTGGTGTCGTCGTCGTTGACGGTGCGACGATCGACATCGTGACCGAGACCGATCTTCGGTTCGTAGTCGTATCCCTGTCGCTCGGCGGGCACCGCACCGGCGTTGTCGATCGCAGAGATCAGGGAGCGGATGGTGCTCACGCGGACCGGGTCTTGCTGACGCATTGCGACGACAAGATCGGATTTGAGGCGCCCTGTGATCGTCACTGACCTAGGGAGATCCCAAGATGATGGGCGGTGTCGACCCAGGGATGATCGAGGGGCACCGACTTCTTCCTACCGGCCACCTTCTTCAGGGGGACCGCCTCGGTGCGGCCGCCCCTCGAGGCGACCAGGACTCCGTGCACCCCCTCGGCGATGTAGTCGGCACACGCGGCTCCGAGTTGGGTGGCCAGCAGACGATCGGTCGGGGTCGGTGTCCCCCCTCGCTGGACGTGGCCGAGGATCGTGATTCGGGATTCCAGCCCGGTGAGGCCGCTGAGAGTCGATGCCAGTTGGGTGGTTCCACCGATCCGTGCGCTCTCGAACTCCTTCATCTTTTTCTTGATCGACCTCTTCCTAGATCTGTCGGCCGAGCTCATCTGTGCCTCCATCGACTCGCGGATTGCGGCGTCGTCGCGTGAGATGGCGCCTTCGGCGACCGCCACGATCGAGAAGGTCGATCCTGCTGCCCGCCTCGCCGAGATCGACGAGGCAACGGCCTCCACGTCATAGGGGATCTCGGGAATGAGGATGACGTCTGCTCCCCCGGCCAGTCCAGCGCCCAGAGCCAGCCAGCCAACACTGTGCCCCATGATCTCAACGACCATGATTCGGTGGTGTGAGTGGGCGGTGGAATGCAGACGATCGATCGCCTCGGTTGCGATGTTCATGGCCGTGTCGAAGCCGAAGGTGATGTCGGTGCCGGCGACGTCGTTGTCGATCGTCTTCGGGAGCGTCAGCACCGGCACGCCGACGTCTGCGAGCTTCAAGGCGTTCTTGGCGGTCCCGTCACCGCCCAGGCACACCAGGGCCTCGAGCTCATGGCTCTCCGCCACTTCTCGCATCCGCTCACGCCCGTCGAACTTCTTGCCATCACCTCGATCGATCCGGTCGACTTTGATCCGCGACGTGCCCAGGACGGTTCCACCCCGGGTGAGGATTCCCGAGAGATCGTCGGAGTGGAGCTCCTCGTAGCGATTCTCCATGAGACCGAGGAACCCGTCTTGGAATCCGACTACATCCATCCCATAGGCGCGCTGGGCTGCCTTGCCGACTGCCCGGATGGCGGCATTGAGACCCGGGCTGTCACCGCCCGCGGTCAGGATGCCGATGGTTCTGGACACGCCTGGGATGGTATCGGCTCAGCCGGCGAGGGCCCGTGAGATGGCGTTGTGCCAGCGGTCAGATGCGTCGGCGAGGTCGACCCCGCCGCCATTCACCACGATCCGGTCACCGCCGACCTGCCCGATCCTGCGGGCGAGCTCGGCCGGCATTTCGACCGAGCCGGCCTCGACCACGGCGAGGAGGCGATGGGGGTCTTCATTGAAGGGGTGCTCTGTCTCCACGATTGCGCCAACACCGGACGCGATGCACACCTCGGCCAGGGCAGCGGCGAGACCCCCGTCGGAGATGTCATGCAGGACGGTGGCGACGTGAGCCAGGTCGATGGCAAGCTCGATCACGCGGCTCGCCGCCACGGGATCTGGTGCCGTCGGGCTCCCGGCCAACTCCCCGGCCAGACGTTGCACCGCCGAGCCCGCCAGGTTGGCCGTAGCGGATGGGCCGATCTCCCATATCTCCATTCCGGTGCGGGCTCCACCGAGCCGGGGTGGGCTCGATGGCATGGGGTCGGCCACTCCGAGGAGCCCGACCACAGGGGTCGGGTGGATGTCGAGGCCATCGGTCTCGTTGTAGAAGGAAACGTTTCCCCCTACGACCGGTATCCCCAATGCCTCGCAGGCCTCGGATATGCCCTCTACCGACTGCTGAAACTGCCACATCACTGCAGGTTTCCCGGGGTTACCGAAGTTCAAGTTGTCGACGAGAGCCTTCGGCCGGGCCCCGGTGACGGCCACGTTGAGGGCCGCCTCATAAACCAGACGTTGCGACCCGACCCGGGGGTCGAGGTAGCAGAGTCGCCCGTTCCCGTCGGTCGAGACAGCCAAAGCCTTGTCGGTTCCCTTGATTCGCAGCAGGCTGCCATCCGATCCCGGGCCGACCACGGTGTTGAGGAAGAGCATGTGGTCGTACTGTTCGTGGATCCATGCCGACGACCCGATGCCTGGATCGGCCAATAGGTCGAGGAGAGTCGTGGGGAAATCGAGACCGAAGTCATCGCAGTCCCGGCCCTGCACCTCGTCCAACCATTCGGGACGGGCAGCCGGTCGGTCGTACAAAGGGGCATCGTCGGCCAGCGAGGCGGCCGGAACCTCGGCGACGACTTCGCCGTCGTGACGCACGGTGAGGGTGCTTCCGGAACGGACCTCGCCGATCACCGCTGAGTCGATCTCCCATTTGTCGGCCACGGTGATGACTTCGTCGACCAGGTCAGGAGGGACGAAGGCCATCATCCGCTCTTGAGACTCTGACATCAGCAGCTCGGGTGCCGTCATCTCGTCCTCGCGGATGTGGACGGCATCGAGATCGACGTCGATACCGACGCCTGCGCGCCCCGCTGGCTCGGACGTGGCGCAGGAGAGCCCGGCCGCCCCCAGGTCTTGGACTCCGACGACGAGCCCTCTGTCGTAGAGCTCGAGACAGGCCTCGATCAGTTTCTTCTCCTCGAACGGGTCGCCCACCTGGACCGCGGGCCGTTTCTCCCCGGACTCGTCGTCGAAAGAGGCCGAGGCGAGGACGCTCGCTCCGCCGATGCCATCCCGGCCGGTCGCCTTGCCCAGGAGAACCGCCACGCTCCCGGGCTCACCGGCTGTCCCCAGGACCAATTGGTCGCGGCGGAGAATCCCGAGGCACATCACGTTGACCAGCGGGTTGCCGCTGTAGCAGTCGTCGAACTCGATCTCGCCGCCGACTGTTGGGACGCCGACCGCATTGCCGTATCCGGCAATGCCCGAGACCACACCCTTGAACAGGTAGCGATTCTTGGGCTGATCCAGTGGCCCGAACCTGATCTGGTCCCAGAGGGCGATGGGTCGCGCACCCATGGTGAAGATATCGCGAAGGATCCCCCCGACACCGGTGGCCGCCCCCTGATAGGGCTCGACGAACGAAGGGTGATTGTGACTCTCGATCCGGATCGCGGCGAGCCAGCCGTCGCCGATGTCGATGACGCCGGCGTTCTCTCCGGGCCCCACAACCACCCATGGCGCCTCAGTGGGGAAGCGGCGAAGGTGCTTGCGTGAGGACTTGTACGAGCAGTGCTCCGACCACATCACCGAATACATGGCCAGCTCTGCCGGGCGCGGCTCGCGGCCGAGGATGTCGACGACCGACCGATACTCATCATCGGTCATCCCGAGTTGGCGGTGGATGGTCTCTTGGGTGGTAGCTGGGCTCATTGGACGAGCGGGGTGTTTGAGGGCGGTTGTCCCGTCTTGGTGGTCATGGTCGGCGGGTGGTTTGAGGTGGTGTCCCGTCTCGGTGGTCATGGTCGGCGGGGGGTTTGAGGGGGTCGTCCCCCCTCATTAATCACATTCATGCCGGCACGAGGGAGTGGAGGAAGCTCTCCAGGAGCACCTCGCCATCGGTCGAGCCCAACAGCTCGTCGGTAGCCCTCTCCGGGTGCGGCATGATCCCGACCACGTTCCCGGCGGCGTTCGACACCGCCGCCGCCTGATCCTGGGATCCGTTGGGATCGTCGACGTACCGAGCGACGACCCTTCCCTCTCCAGACGGATCCACCCAGTTGCCCTCGTAGGAATTGAGTGGGATCCGCAGCCGCTGTCCCACCTCGGTCCTCCTGGTCAAGATGGAGTCGGTGTCGACCACTTCCACCTCGACGAATCTGCAGATGAATTCAAGGTCCCGGTTTGCGATGTGCGCCCCGGGAATCAGACCCGACTCACACAGCACCTGCCAGCCGTTGCAGATTCCGAGCACCGGAGCGCCAGTGGCGGCTAGCCGGGCCACTTCCTTCATCGCCGGAGAGAAGCGAGCGATCGCTCCGGTGCGGAGGGCGTCACCATGGGCGAACCCACCAGGGAGGATGGCACCGTCGAACCCGGCGAGGTCGGTGTCCCGGTGCCAGACCAACTCGGCTTCGCCGCCGAGGGCTTCGATGGCGTGGACCACGTCGTGCTCACAGTTGACGCCGGGGAATACCACGACGGCGGTCTTCACCCCTCCACCTCCACGGCGAAATCCTCGAGGACGGGATTGGCCAGGAGTTGGCGGCACATGTCTTCGACACGGGCGCGCACCGCGTCGGGGTCGGCACCATCGACGTCCATGTGGATGACACGATCCATGCGCACCGAGCTCGTCTCTGTGAATCCGAGGTCGTGGAGGGCCCTCTCGACGGTGGTTCCCTCGGGGTCAGCGATCTCGGGGCGTCTGTCGATCGTGACCGTGACCTTCATGATCGTGCCAGGTAGTCGTCGAAGTCCTTGCCGGTGATTCGTTCGTAAGCCTCGATGTAACGCTTCCGGGTCCCATCAACGATCTCGTCGGGGAGGTCCGGTGGCGGAGGCCTCATGTCCCAGGGCTGACGTTCCAACCACTCTCGCACGTACTGCTTGTCGAAGGAAGGAATCTCTTCGCCCGGCCGGTATTCGTCGGTGGGCCAGTATCGCGAAGAGTCGGGCGTCAGGACTTCGTCGATGAGCAACAGTTCTCCGTTGGCATGTCCGAACTCGAATTTGGTGTCGGCGAGGACCACACCCTTCTCCGCGGCGTACTCGTTTGCCCGGGTGTATATGTCGAGTGATCGTCTGCGCAGCTCTTCGTAGAGATCATCCCCGAGAATCTCCCGGGTCTGAGCTTCTGTGATGTTCTCGTCGTGACCCGTGGCCGCTTTCGTAGCGGGGGTGAAAATGGGCTCATCGAGCTTGTCAGCCATCTGCAGGCCGTCGGGTAGATGCTCGGTCGTCGGTCCACCGCCATCTCGGTATTCCCGCCACGAAGAGCCGTAGAGATAACCCCGGACGACACACTCGACAGGTACCACCTCGGCCCGCCGCACCACCATGGCCCGACCGGTGAGGTCATCGCGCTCCTCATCGGTGAGCGCCCCCACGCCCGACATGTCGGTCGTCACGAGATGATTGGGTGTGTCGAGGAGGTCGAAGAAATGGAGGCTGAGCCCGGTGAGGACACGACCCTTGTCGGGGATGGTCTGACTCAGGATCACGTCGTATGCCGAGATCCGGTCGGTAGCGACGAAGAGAAGGTGGTCTGGGTCGATCTCGTAGATCTCCCGGACTTTTCCGGATGCGATATGGGGTAGGGCCAGCACGCCGCGGCAGCGTAGCGTCGTCTAGTCGATCTCCCGGAACGGGCCGACATCTAGCCTCTCTTCCCGTGAGCAATTTCGACAGGGATCGGGTGTCGGTCCTCCTCGACGCAGACAACTACGCCAGAGACCTCGGGGTCGAGCTGGTGTCGGTCACCGACGAAGAGATCGTCGTGGCGCTCGACGTTGGCGACAGGCATGCCAACTTTCTCGGCGTGGGTCATGGCGGGATGGTCTTTTCCTTGGCCGATTGCGCCTTCTCCCTCGCCTCGAACAACGCCGGCGATGCGGTGGCGATCGACACCCATCTCGTCCTCACTGCGGCCAGCCGTCCCGGGGACCGGCTCCAGGCAAAGGTCCGGGAGCTTTCCCGTGGTCGCACGCTGGGGACGTACCGGGCCGAAGTGACCCGGTCCGACGGGAGGTTGGTCGGGCTGTTCACGGGCACCGTCTACATCAACCAATCTCGCGCAGCGACCTGAGTTAGATTTTCAAGAGCTTTGGCTCTGGTCAAATACCTCGTCTTTCACCCCTGGAAAGCTTCGGCGATCCTCGTGGTCGGTCTGATACTCGGCCTCGGGTCGTTCTACGCATACCAAGTGAGCACCGCCTTGGGGGCGGTGGCTGTTGAAGAATTCAACCCTGACGAGGCCCGCGCCGCCATCGAGGAAGACCCCGATGGCGCTCCAGAGGCACCGCTCACCGTGCTCGAGTTCGACTATGAGCCGGCCTACGACCTGGACGCCGAGCTCGCCCGCATAGAGCAGCAGATCGACACGGTCGAGGACGACACCAACTCGTTCAATCTGGCTGCATTTGGTGAACCGATCGAGGACTCGGTCTTCGACTCCTATCTACTCGTGGGAACTGATGCTTCCGGGTTTCTCGCCGACACCATCATCCTCGCTCTCCAGCCGACATCGGGTTCGGCGCCGATCATGATCAGCTTGCCCCGCGACCTGTTTGTCTGGAACCAGTGTCGGGAGACCTTCACCCGGCTCAACTCCGGTTTGGGAGGGTGCTCGTCGGTGGCGTCGGGCTCGGAGCTGCTGGCCATCATGGTCGAGGACTACACGGGGATACCCGTCGACCACCTGGCGCGAGTCAACTTCGCAGGCTTTGCCAGAGTGGTCGATGCCATGGGCGGCATCACGGTTTGTGTGGACAACCCACGCCGCGACTTGAAGTCACACCTCCTGTTGGAGGCCACTGGTTGTCAGAGCGTGGGCGGCGAGCTCGCCTTGGCCTGGGTGCGATCCCGGCATCCCGAAGAGCTCATCGATGGGGAATGGCGAGCGATCGGTGGCTCCGACTTCGGACGACAGCGCGCCCAACAGGATGTCCTGTTCCAGCTCGCTGGTAGGGCGGCCAGCTTCTCGTCTCCTGCTGCGCTCACCGATCGCCTCGCCGCCGTTGCTTCGTCGGTTCGGCTCGACTCCTCCTGGTCTTTCGGCCAGGCAGTCGCGAGTGCGTGGCGTTATCGCGGAATCAGCCGCGATGAGGTTCAGCGCTTCTCGATCGACGTTCGCAACTATCGAACCTCTTACGGGGCAGCGGTTCTCCTTCCCGCCCGCTCATTTCGCGACCAGTTGGCCTCGGTGTACGAACTCGGCTGACCAAGGCTGCAGCGACCGGGTGTCGACCGTTCTCGGGGCCACAGACCTCGCTCAGCGAAGTCTGGAACCCTGGGTTGGCCCAGGTGGTCGGGTGTCGAGCGTTCTCGGGGCCACAGACCTCGCTCAGCGAAGTCTGGAACCCTGGGTTGGCTGAGGGGAGGTGGAGTTGGTTGCCTGGTCCCGACTTTCGGTCAGACGGTCGAGTCTTTCGAATACCGGAGCCGAAGTCGCAGCGATTCGAGCGAGCGAGAAACACCGGTCCAATGACTCGTCGGGAAGGGTGACGTCGGGGTCGGCGCGCAGCAGATCGCGTAGGTGGCCCTTGTCGTCCCATGCCTCCATTGCGTTGCGCTGAACGATCCGGTAGGCCTCGTCTCGGGGGAGACCCGTTTCCACCAGGGCCAGCATGACTCCCTGGCTGAACACGAGACCGTTGGTCGACTCCAGGTTCGCGGCCATGCGCTCGGCATCGACGACCAGGTCTTCGACGAGCCCTTTGAACTTGACCAGCATGTAGTGGAGCGCGATCGAGGCGTCGGGGAGGGCGACGCGCTCCGCCGACGAGTGGGAGATGTCGCGTTCGTGCCACAACGCGACGTTCTCGAAACCCACCTGCGCGTAGCCCCGCAGCAGTCGAGCCAACCCCGTCATGCGCTCGGAGAGGATGGGGTTGCGCTTGTGCGGCATCGCCGAGGAGCCTTTCTGGCCCCGGCGAAACCCCTCACGGGCTTCGCCGACCTCGGACCGTTGCAGATGCCGGACCTCGGTGGCCATCCGTTCGATCGAGGCGCCGATGAGGGCGAGGGTCGAGAGAAATTGGGCGTGGCGGTCGCGTGCAGTCACCTGCGTGGAAGCGGGCTCGACGGCCAGTCCGAGCGTCGCACACACCCCGGCTTCGATCGTTGCGGGTACATGTGCATAGGTTCCCACGGCACCTGAGACCTTTCCGACGGCGACCGCGCTCCGGGCCGCCTCGAGCCGCTCCCGATCTCTGTCGAGCTCGAACGCCCACGACGCCAGCTTCAGCCCGAACGTCGTCGGTTCGGCCCATATGCCGTGAGTGCGCCCGATCATGAAGGTCTCACTGTGCTCTCTTGCTCGGCGGGTGACCGTGGCGGAGAGCTCGTCGAGAGTTCGAAGGAGCAGGTCGGCGGTGTCGCGAAGAGTCAAGCCGCCGGCGGTGTCGAGGACATCGGAAGACGTGAGCCCGTAGTGGACCCACTGCGCAGCGGCGGGACCGGCGGCCTGGCCGAGCAGATCGACGAAGGCGGCCAGGTCGTGGTTGGTGACCTGCTCTCGCTCGCCGACGTCCTCTGGTGTCGGGCACGCCGCCACGTCGAGTGCTCGAGCCGTGCCCCTCGGGACCTTGCCCATCTGCTCGAATGCCTCGAGGGCTGCGACCTCGACTTTCTTCCATGCTTCGAGCCGGGCTTGGTCGGACCAGATGGCGCCCATCTCTGGAAGCGTGTAGCGGTCGATCACAGTGGTGATCTTGGCATGCCGGTAGGTTGAGAGTGTCAATGCGGACCATTCGGAACGACCAGGCGCGCCGATATGCCCTCGGAGCCCAGGGTTTCATCGAGGGCCGGGCCGATGGCCGGGTCGACGTGCGGCATTTCCGCAAGGTCGTCGACCAGGTTGGGCTGATTCAGCTCGACTCGGTAAACGTCTTCAGCCGCACCCACTACATGCCCTTCTTCTCACGGATCGGCCCCTATGACCGCGGAGCCCTCGATGAGTGGCTGTGGCAGTCGGGAGAGATGTTCGAGTATTGGGGACACGAGGCATCGGTGATCCCGGCGAAGCATCACCGCTTGTTTCGGTGGCGGATGGCACAGGGCCTCAAGTGGAATCGGCTCACAGAGATCGAAGACGACCATCCCGAGTACGTCCAGTCTGTGTATCGCCAGGTAGAGGAGCATGGCCCCATCCTGACTCGAGACCTCGAAGCTCCCGGTCAGCGAGATTCGGATGCGATGTGGGGTTGGAATGACGGCAAAGTGGCCCTCGAGGCTCTCTTTCTGAAGGGTTTGGTGACCACGGCCGACCGGCCCAACTTCATGCGCTTGTACGACCTCACCGAGCGCGTTCTTCCGAAGGAGGCGCTGGTGGCATCTGAGCCGGGTCACGATGAGGCCCTCGCCGAGCTGTTGATGCTCGCCGCCGAGGCTCTCGGTGTTGGCACCGCCGACGACCTGGCCGACTACTACCGGATCCGGATGCCGGCGGCACGCCCCGTCCTGCGGCGTTTGGTGGCGGGCGGCGATCTCGAGGAGGTCGAGGTAGAGGGATGGGACAAACCGGGCTACCTCCACCCTGGGGCTCCTCTGCCCAGATGGCCGAAGGGAACTGCCCTGCTTTCACCGTTCGACAACCTCATCTGGTATCGGCCACGGGTCGAGCGACTCTGGGATTTCCACTACAGGATCGAGATCTACGTCCCTGAGGAGAAACGGGTCCACGGCTACTACGTGCTCCCATTCATGCTCGACGGCGACCTGGTGGCCCGTGTCGACCTGAAGACAGATCGCCGCACCAACTCACTGCAGGTCAAAGGCGCTTTCGCCGAGCCCAATGTTGAGCAGAGGAAAGTGGGAAGGGCTCTGCGCAAGGAGCTCGACCAGGTCGCCGAGTGGATGGAGCTCGACGGCGTGGTCGTCGACCGCAACGGTGACCTCTTCGAGTACCTCTAGACCAGAACGGCTTCAGGTGAACGCGTTGAGGCCGGTGATGGCCTCACCCATGACCAGGGTGTGGATCTCGTTGGTGCCTTC